>Ga0209506_1004445_pt1 | contig 10451 bp, 14 predicted proteins | sample AD_JPNHG2_MetaG_FD_184409 | JGI IMG/M metagenome (GOLD analysis project Ga0209506, IMG submission 184409) | Active sludge microbial communities of municipal wastewater-treating anaerobic digesters from Japan - AD_JPNHG2_MetaG (SPAdes) (version 2) | ecosystem: Engineered > Bioreactor > Anaerobic...
CCCTGCCCCTGTTCGCCCAAAAGCGGAGGTGGACCCTCGCCGTTCTCGCCGCAGCCGAAACTGCCGCAGACTTCGCCGCAGTCGTCTACACCGACGCCCCCCCCGACGGCTCCGCCGACCCCGCCACACCATTCGATCTTGTCGAACTCGAAAAGCGCATGGGCACGGTTCTCCCCGCCGGATGGAAGCTCGGCCAGCTTCAGGCCGAACAGCCCACCACCACCTACGGCGACTTCGACAAGGCCATCCTCAACGAGATCGCCCGTTGCGTGTCCATGCCCCTCAATGTGGCCGCCTGCAACAGCGCCGGCTACAACTTCGCGTCCGGCCGCCTCGACCACATGGTCTACGTCAGGTCCATCGCCGTAGACCGGGCATTCCAAGCCGTCACCATTCTCCGCCCCATCCTACGCGCATGGCTCTGGGAGTACAGCCTGCGCCGCGGCTTCATGTTTGGCGGCCCCTACGACATGCCGCGCCACACGTGGTTTTGGGACGGATTCGAGCACGCCGACCCAACAAAGGAAGCCAACGCCCGCAAGACCCGCCTCGAAACCGGCCAGTCCACCTACGCCAACGAACTCGCCAAAGACGGCTACGACTGGGAAGACGTCTTCGACCAGCAGGACATCGAAGCCGAGCGCCTGGCCAAACGCGCCCGCCGCGTTCAAGAACTCAACCCGCCCGCCGAATCCCCGGCCAAGGACTCCGCCAATGCCTCTTGAAATCACAGCCATAGCCTCCAAGAAGGGCTACCGCGTCGTGGGCCAGGCCTACGGCGGCGGCAAGATGAAACTCAAGGACTGGCCCCATCCTCTCGTTGTGGACTACGCCGGCCTTACGGTCCCGCCTTCCGTCCCGTTGCTCATCAACCACGAGAACCATCCCAACGCCAAGATCGGCGCTGTAGCAGCCAAACGCGAAGGCGCCTCGTTTCTGGTGGACGGAGAGATCATCGTCCAGGACGAAACCGGCCCTGCCGCGAAAATCGTAGCGCTACTTCTGCCCCCCGAAGGCCAGCCCACTACCGGCGATATCTCTCGCGACTGGCAACTCTCCATCGGAGCGGCCCCCCAGCGCGTCGAGTTTATTCCGGCCGGTCATAGCCGCGTCATCAATGGAACTTCCCACGAAGGCCCATTCTTCCACGTCAAACAATCCGTCCTTCGTGAAATCTCGGTCGTGGCTATCGGCGCGGACGCCTCGACCTGGATGCGGCTTGCCGCCACTTTCGGCGGGGCCACCACCGACGCCGCGCCTACCCCCGATGGAGGAAACACCATGCCGTTTGATGCTTGGCTCAAAGCCCACGGCCTTGACGGTAAGCAGTTCACCGAGGCCCAGATCGCCGAACTCAAGGCCGCCTTCGACGCCGGCGGCGCCCCGCCCGCCGCTTTCGTGACGCCCGCGCCTGTTGCGCCCGCCGTTCCCGACGTCCAGGCCACGGCCACCGCCCCCGACATCCAGGCCGCCGCCCAGAACGCCGTTGTCGCCGAACGCCAGCGCGTCAGCGCTATTCGCGCCGCCTGCAAGGGCTTCCCGCAGATCGAAGCCCAAGCCATCGACGAAGGATGGACGATGGACCAAACCAACGCCGCCCTTGTCGCCGCCCTCCAAGCCAGCCGCCCCCAGGCCCCATCCATCATGCAGCGCACCAAGGCCCCGGCCGGCGCGGTCATCGAAGCCGCCGCCCTCATGTCCGGCGACATCGACGAGAACGCCATTGTCGCGTCGCTGGGCGAACAGGCCGTTGACGGCGCCCGCAAGTCCTTCCGCCACGGCATCGGCATCCAGCGCATGATTCTGGAAGCCGCCTGGGCCAACGGTTGCGACATCCGCGCCTTCACCGACGACCCCCGCGCCGTCATGCGCGCCGCCTTCGACGAGACGGCCATCCGCGCCGGTTTCTCGTCCATCAGCCTGCCCGGCATCCTCTCCAACGTGGCCAACAAGTACCTGCTGGCCGGGTTTGAGTCCGTTGAACAGGTCTGGCGCGCCATCTCCGCCATCAAGCCCGTCAAGGACTTCAAAACCGTCACGTCCTACCGCCTCACCGGCGACTTCGAGTACCAGGAAGTCGGACCGGACGGCGAACTCAAGCATGGCGGCGTGGACGAAGAATCGTTCTCCAACCAGGCCAAGACCTACGGCCGCATGTTCTCAATCACCCGCGTGGACATCATCAACGACGACCTGGGCGCGCTCACGGCCCTTCCCAGGCGCATCGGCCGCGGCGGCGCGCTCAAGCTCAACAAGGTTTTCTGGACCACCTTCCTCGACAACGCCACGTTCTTCACCGGCGCCCGCAAGAACTACGCCAGCGGTGCGAGCACGGCCTTGGACCTGGACTCGCTCACGGCCGCCGAGCAGTTGTTCCTGGACCAGACCGACCCAGACGGCAACCCGCTGGCCATCACCGCCCGCGTCCTTCTCGTTCCCACGGCGCTCAAGGTCAAAGCCTATCAGTACATGACCTCCACCCGCCTCAACGAGACGACGACGGCCAACAAGGGCAAGGGTTCCGACAACCCCCACGCCGGCAAGTGGGACGTGCAGTGCTCCGCCTACCTGTCCAACGCCCGCATCCCCGGCTACAGCAGCGCGGCGTGGTACTTGCTCGCCTCCCCCGCCGACCTGCCCGTCATCGAAACCGTTTTCCTCAACGGCAACCAGTCCCCCACGGTCGAAAGCGCAGATGCCGATTTTAATACGCTCGGCATCCAGATGCGCGGCTATCACGACTTCGGCGTTGCGCTCCAAGACTACCGCGGTGGCGTGAAAATGGCGGGCGCGTAAGCGCCTGCCTTTTCTCCCCCCTTTCCCCAACTTTGAAAGGACTTTCGCATGGCGATCCCCGTAACGTTCCTGCATGAAGGCGATTCGATTGACTACACGCCCAACGCGGCCGTTTCCGCTGGCGAAGTCGTCGTCCAGGGCGATCTTGTCGGCGTCGCCAAGAAGGACATCGCCGCCGGCGAACTCGGCGCCCTGGCCGTCGCTGGCGTGTTCGCGTTCCCCAAGGCAATAGGTTCCTCGACGGCTATTGCCGTCGGCGTCAATGCCTATTGGGACGCCGGCAACGAAGTGGCCACCGCTACGGCCAGCACGCACAAGCTCATCGGCAAGGTCATCAAGGCCGCCACTGACGACGACACGACCGTTCAGGTTCGCATGAACCAGTAGGCCCCATCCCGGCCGGGGGAGTTGCGCCCCGCTCCCCCGGCCTTGACTCAAAGGCTACCCCATGACCACAAGCCAGGATAGAGCCGAACTTCTCCGCCTCGCCGAAGTAGCCAAGGCCATCCCTGGCCACTTCGCGGAAGCGGGCGTCCGGCGCGCCGAGTCCTTCATTCCCATCGCCCGCGTCGCCAAGGCCGCCGGCAAGCTCTGCTTTGGCTTCGACTCATTTGAAGGAATGACCGTCCACACCAAGCGCGACGTTCTGCCCAACGGCGAATGCCGCTGGCCTATGGGCAAGCTCCACACCGGCGGCGAAGCCGGCCACCAGGCCGTCATCCGCGCCTGCGAGACCGCCGGACTTGCGTCCACCACTCGCGTTACACGCGGATGGGTTCCCCAATGCCTTGAAGCCGTCAGCGCCGAGCGATTCGCCTTCGTCCACCTCGACCTTGACCAGTACGCGCCCACCCTGGCAGCGGCCCGGTTCTTCTGGCCGCTCCTGTCCCCCGGCGGAATCATCATCTGCCACGACGTGTGGCCCGGCGACGCCTACCAGGCCAGCGGCGGCTTCCACGACTTCGCGGCCGAGATCGGCCAGACAATCACCTGCCTCGACGCAATCCCCTACGGCTGGATTCAGAAGGCGGCGAAATGATCCCCAAACTGATTCACTTCGTGTGGTTCGGCCCGCCCATGCCAGCCTGGGCTCAGCGCAACATCGACGCATTCCGCCGCCTCAACCCGGAATACGAAATCCGCATCCACGGCGAAGACGCCTTGCTCCCCTGCTACGCCGACACCTACGCCAAGCTCACCCACGCCGCCAACAAGTGCGACCTGCTGCGCTACTCCATCCTGGAGAAATACGGCGGCTGGTACTTCGACTGCGACTTCTGGCCCTTCCGCCCCCTGGCCGAGGCCGAAAGCGCCTGGGGCCTCAACGGCGCGCGCCTGTTCCTTGCCGAGCAGTCCGATCCAGGAAAGCGCGATTACCTCAACGGCGCTGTCCTTGCCTGCGGCCCCGAATGGCGCGGATGGCCCATCGTTCGCGACCTCTGCATCAACGCCGTTCACGACGATTGGGCCACCTACGGCCCCCACCTCGTGACCAAACTCGCCAACCAGCACCCGAACCTCGTCGAGATCGCCGGCCGCGCATGGTGGTACGGCCCCGGCGCGCAGTGGGCGCACAAGCTCTACCGCTGCGCCGTCGAAGCCCGCCATGAACCCATTCGCCGCTTCATGCCCGAAACCGGCGGCCAGCTTCCGTTCGCCATGCACCTCTGGGCCTACAAGCACTCCGACCACATCGCCGCCGCCAGCACAGGCAGCCACAAAAAGACCGCCCTCATCTTCAACCGCCCAACGTGGTTTGACGGCCAGCAAGCCCTTTTCGACAGCCTGCAATCCGGGCTGGAAAAGACCGGCTACGCCGTCGAGCGCCTCGAACGCAAAAAGGGCGCGCTGGCCGAAGCGTCTTGCGTTCCCGACCTGGCCGTCTTCTGGAACGGCATGCGCGAAGTCGAAGCCCAGCTTGTTGCCGACGCCAAGCGGCTCGGAGCCAAGACGCTCATCATGGAACACGGCTTCTGGCAGCGGACCAAGCACGTCCAGCTTGACGCCAACGGCACCCAGCATCGCGCATCCTGGCGCGTAAACCTGCGCGAACCAGCCCCGCCCCAGGGCGCCGAGCGCCTGGCCGCCTTCTACCCCAACGGCGTCAAGCCCATCGAAGTCCGCCGTCAAGGCTACGTCCTTGTCTTGGGCCAGGTGTCCGGCGACTCGCAGTTGTTTGACTCCGAAATCAAAGGCCCCGCCGCGCTACAGCGCGCCGTCAAGGGCGCCATTCCAGCCAAAGTCCCGGTCTTCTACCGCCCCCACCCCCTCAGCCCGCTTCGGCCCCACGGCTGCGACATCCTGCCCATGCTGTCAGACGGCCCCGACACGCCCGCCGTCTACAGCAGGCTCAAGGCCGGCCCCGGACTCGCCAAGGCTCTCGAAGGCGCACGATTCGTCATCACCATCAACTCCACGGCTGGCAACGAAGCCCTGGCCGCCGGCGTCCCTGTTCTCGCCCTTGGCCCCGCCCTCTACAACATCGCCGGAGTCGCCCGCCCGGCCAGCGTCGCCACACTCAAAGACGACATCCAGGCCATGCTCGACGGCTGGGTTCCCGACAACGCAAAGGTCCTGAACTTCCTCCATTGGCTCGCCTGCCGCCAATACTCCGCCGCCGACCTCGCCGACGGCTGGCCCATCCGCCTTGCCCTTGGACTTGAGCAGGAGACCGCCAGTGGCGATTGACCTCCTGGATACCGGCGCTCAGTGGCAGACCGCGCAGAACAAGCGGTTCCGCGCCCAAGCAGCCACCTACTCCCGCGAGGGCATGGACGGCGTTGAAGTCACGGCCACAGTAGGCCGTTCAAAGTTCCGCACGCAAAACGACGCCGGCATGTTCGTAAGCACGGAGTTCCGCGACTACCTCATTGAAGCGTCAGACATCGCGGCCTTCGGCGTGCCACAGCCCGGCGACCTGATCGTACAGACGATCGCCGGCCTCCCCCACACCTTTGCTGTGTCCGCCCCCAGCGGCGAACCCGTCTATGCCTACGCGGACCCCGGCCGCCGAGTCTATCGCATCCACACACTCTATGCGGGAATCGCCACATGAGCACGGAAGCAGAGCGTTTTTCAAGCGTGTGCAAGCCCCAGTTTGAGACCCTGTTCACCCGCGTCAACGCACTGGACGAATCGGTCCGCGGCAATGGCAAGCCTGGCCTCAACCAGCGCGTCCGCGACCTCGAACTCTGCGAAACGTGGCGGGGCAAGGTGTTCTGGATGCTCATCGGAGCCGTCATCTCCATGCTTACCGCCGTCGCCACCGTAGCCGCTACGACCGCAATGAAGGCAACCCCATGATCCTCGAAACCGTTCAGGCCGTCGTGGACGTGCTCAACTCCAAGTCGTGGAGCGTTCCCTTCACGGCCGTCGGCGTCGCCGTCCCCGACGTGGCCGCCTCAGACCTGGGCCAACTCACCGTCCTTGTCTGCCCAGGCTCAAACGAAATCACCCGCGAAACACGCGGCTCCAAGCAGCACGAAATGCGCGTTGACATCGGCCTTCTCAAAAACCTTGGCCGACAGCGCACGGATACCGTCCAATCCCTCGTCAACCTCATGGAGGAAATCGCGGACTACTTTCTCGACCACCCCCTCGCCACGGCCACGGTGATTTCCGTTGCGATGGACCCGCTCTTTGACCCCGAAGCCTTGCGCGGCCAGAACGGCCGCTTTCAGTCCGCCATTCAACTCAACCTGTTGGGGCGGTCCAAATGATCGGCATGAAGACCGGCTACCGGATGGACGCCAAGAAGGTCATCGTCGCCACGCGCAACGCCCAGGCCCCCACCCTGGCCCGCCAGGGCGCCTACATGCGCGGCATCGCCAAGCGGCTCATCAAGCGCTTTAAGAACCCGGCCACCAACGCCCCGGCCGGTTCTCCCCCCTTCACCCACACTGGCGCGCTCAAGCGTTCCATCATCTTCGGCGTCACGGAGAACCGCCAAAGCGTTCTCATCGGCCCCACGGCCCAGGTAATCGGCGGAATCGGCGCAACCCACGAATGGGGCGGCACGGAAGGCCCCAAGCGCAAGCGGATTCGCAAAGTCAACTGGGTTCTTGAAATCGGCGGTCACGGTCCAATCTCGCAGGTCGGAGGCCGCATCCGCTTTGCAAAGCTCCGCACAAGCGCCCAGGTTGCCCGCGCCATTCGCATTGCCCGCACAGTCCGCCCAGGCATGACCAAAGGCGCAGGCCGCAGACACTACCCCCGCCGCCCCTTCATGGGTCCGGCCCTCACCATCGCACTCAGTCGCTTGCCCAGTTTCTGGCGTGGCGCCGTGCGCCGCGTCGCCTAAACAACAAGGAGGTCTCTCGTGACTCAACCCATCAAAATCGGCGCGGAAATGCGGACATGGTACAAGTCCGCCGGCGTCGGAGGCGCTGGCGATTGGGAGCAACTCACCTGCGTCAAGGACATGGCCCTCAACCTCGAACACGACGACGTGGACGTGACCACACGCGCCGCCGGCGGGTTCAAGGAAACCATCGCCGGCCTCACCGACGCGCCCATCGAGTTTGACATGATCGGCGAAGAAGACGACGCCGGAATGCTCGTCATCCTCAACGCCTTCATGTCCAAGACGCCAGTCGGCCTCGCCATCATGAACGGCGCCGCCACCGTCGCCGAAGGAACCGGCCTCATCGCCGACTTCGCCATTCTCAAGTGCAACCGCAACGAAGCCCTGGCCGACGCGGTGGGCTATTCCGTCACCGCCAAGCCCACGTACTCCAACACCGCCGCGGGCTTCTACATTAACGGCGTTCTTGTCTCGCCCGAAGTCGAATCGTAACAAGTCCAGCCCCCAGGGCGGCTGGCGCGCTGTCCCAGCCCCGGCGTCGCTGGCCGCCCTGTTCCCCTTGCCCCTGGGAGGCAACACATGAAGACGTTCAAGGACTCAGCCGGCCGCACATGGACCATCAGCCTCAACGCAACGGCCGTCAAGCGCGTTCGCGCCAGCCTCGACATCAACCTGCTCGACGTGGCCAGCGACGGCGGCACGCTCATCCAGCGCCTTGAATCCGACATCTGCCTGCTCTGCGACATCCTCTACGTCCTCTGCAAAGACGAGGCCGACAAGCTCGGACTCACCGACGAAGAATTCGGCAAGAGCATGGCCGGCGAAGTCATTGACATTGCCAGCGCCGCCTTCCTGGAGGAACTGGTCTGTTTTTTCCCGGCGGCGAGAGGGCGCTTGCTGGCCAAGGCTCTCGCCAAAGCCAACACACACCGCCAGAAGGCCGAGCAGACGATGCTCAAGGCTCTGGACGATCCGAGGGTGGACCAAGCGATGGAAGCGGAACTGGCCAAGATGGAAGCGGACTTCAGCGCCGACCTGGACCGCCTGTTGACCCCGAGGAACTCATCTGGAAGTGCGCCGGAATCCTTGGCCTAGACCCAGGCCCGTTCACGCTTGCCGAACTTGTACGCATGGCCGACGCAAAAATGGACCAGGATTGGAATCACACCAGTGAAGTGCTCGCCCTCATCGCCAACGCCAACCGCGACCCCAAGAAGCGCAGGGAACCGTTCACATCCGACGACTTCCACCCGTTGCGCGAAAAGAAGTCCAAGCGCGGCCGCGGCATCCCCATCACCGGCAAGAACATCCACCTTCTCCGCTGCCTCGTTCCCAAGCGTGTCAAGCCCAAGAACCCGGACAAGCCATTCGTGCCCCGAAAGCGCAGGAAGTAGACCATGAGCCAGTCCCCCAACCCCTACGACCTCAAGCCCGAATGCGGCCAGCGCCTGCACCCAGGCCCAATCGAGTTCTGGTGCGGCAAGCTCCGCGCTTGGTTCCCATCCGCCGGGCTTGAGTGCGTCCGCTGCCAGGCTGGCAAGCCCGTCACCATGGCCGCCTACCGCGAAAGTCTCTACCGAAAGGGCACAACATGATCGAGCGCATTGGGTGGTATCTGGCCGGACTGCTGGCCGGGTTGCTGGTTTTGTTTTCGTGCGCGGGCTGCGCGGCCTCGCGCATGTCCGGCGTGCGCGTGGAAACAAGCAAAAGCCCGGACGGCCAGACGCGGACGCGCATTGACGGCCCATCCTTCGCGGGCGAAAGCGCCAAGGACGTCTCCCTGCCGCCGCTGAGCGTTTCGCCGGACGGCACCGTCGCCGTGGGCGCGTCCGGAGCGCGCATGTGGAAGCCGCTGGCGGGCGACCGGTCATGGCTGTTGCTTGCCATCGGCGCCGCGGCCCTCGCGGCCGGAGTCGTGACCGCCGCCAAGTTTCCGTCGCTCGCGCTGGGCTGGCCGCTGGCCGCCGCCGGTGTGGCCTGCATTGGCTTGTATTTCTACCCGTGGCTCATCCTGGCCGGTGTGGTCGTCTGGTACATTGGAGACATCCTGCAATCCCGCCGTTCCGTCAATCAAGTCAACGCGGTCAACGCGGTTGCCGAAGCCGCCCAGGCCGAAGCTGCCCGCCAGGCCGCCGCCCTCGCCGTCGTCACCAGGGCCGTCGCCAACAGCCCCGCCGACGTGAAAGCCACCGTCAAGCGCAAGGTCGCCGATACCATCGCCGCCGGCTCAGACCTAGACGCCGCAATCCAGGAGGCCAAGCGGACGTGACCGAAACCCTCACCATCTCCGGCCTCGCCGCCACGGCCGCGTCCGGCGGCGGCGTCTCCGCCCCGGCCGCCGTGTCCACCGGCATCCAACTCCTCCTTACCCTCGCCGGCGCAGGCGCCATGGCCGACAACCTTCGCAAAGACAAGAAACTCGAGGCGGCCAAGGCGCAAGCCGGCACGTCGGGCACAACCACGGGAGTCTGACATGCCCTGGCTCGCAGGCTGGCAATATCGCGTTCCGCTGACCATCGACGGCACGGTTCCCGCGCTCACCGGTCCGGTGAGTAACGGCATCGCCATTGTGGGCGTCCCGGCTGCGCTCAAGGCCGTGTGCCAGGCCGCGGGCCAGGACTTGCGCTTCACGGCCGCCGACGGCCAGACGCTGCTCGACTACGGGATTGAGGATTGGTCCGTGGCCGCGCCCGTGTGCCATGTTCGAGTGCCCACCGTATCCACCGCCTCCACTACGATCTACGCCTACGGCGGAAACGCCCTGGCCGCGGACGCCCAAAGCCGTTCCGGCGTCGCAGCCGGCCACGCGCTCTACTGCCCATTCGGCGAGTACAGCGGGAACGTCGTTGATTGGTCAAGCGGCATCAACGGCACGCCTGTGCGCATCGACGGCCCTTCCCTCAACGTCTGGCAAGGCGTGGCGGGGAAGGCCGGTCCGGCCATTCAGTTCGACGGCGTCAAGGGATACCTTGACTTCGGCGACGTCTGCAATATGGGCACGTCTCACTGGCATCTCGGCCTCTGGTTCAAGACAGCCGACGCAAGCGGGCCGTTTGTCTGTAAATCGCTTTATGGAGGCGCGAATAATCGGTGGTTCGTCTCACAGGATGCAGGCGCCATCTGGGCCGCGCTGCATCCGTCGTCTGGCGGAGTAGTATACACCGCCTCTGTCGGGGCAATCACGGACAATACGTGGCACCGCGTGGATGCTGTATGGGATCGCACAAGCACGATTCGCATCTACATAGACGGCGCGCTGGCCGCCACAGGCCAGGACATTTCAGCTTTCGCGGCCGACAACATCCAGTCCACGTACAAGTTCGGAGTAGCGATTTACAACGATGGATCGGGC
>Ga0209506_1004453_pt1 | contig 10440 bp, 9 predicted proteins | sample AD_JPNHG2_MetaG_FD_184409 | JGI IMG/M metagenome (GOLD analysis project Ga0209506, IMG submission 184409) | Active sludge microbial communities of municipal wastewater-treating anaerobic digesters from Japan - AD_JPNHG2_MetaG (SPAdes) (version 2) | ecosystem: Engineered > Bioreactor > Anaerobic >...
CCTCGATAGACGCTACGGGCTGCCCGTCCTGATAGACCACGAGAGAACCCGCCGCTTCGTCGTAGACGACGGCAACGTGGTGCCAGCGGCCCAGGACGGCCTGTCCGCCGTTCGTAGCGACTCCCACATCGAGTGCGGACTTCACGAGACGAGCGCCGAACTTGCCATTGTGGAAGAGGTAGCAGTACAACGATCCGGCGGCCGTATACCCACCGGTGCCAACGAGCTGCCCGGTCCCTTCTCGCCAGCAACCCAGCGGGCGGACCCACGCCTCGAAGGTGCGAGAGCCCAGGAAACCGGCAGCCAGCGAGCCGGTGGCGTAGTCGTCCACCCCGTCGAAGCGCAGGCAGGCCCCACGCCCGTCATAGCGCGCGGTCTGGGCCGGGATGGCAAGGCCAGCGGAAGGAGCGCGCAGCGCGAGGGTGAGCCGGTCGTAACCCCAGGAGAGCCCCTCGGCCGCACCCCGAAACACCGTCGCCCACTCCTGGTACGGGATCGCTCGCGTCCCGACCTTGATCTCGAGGCGCCGCCCGTACCAGGAGGAGGCCGCCAGGTTGTCGCAGGCGCCGTCCGTGTTCACGATCTCGACGACTCCCAGGGAGGCCGACCCGCCCGCGGTGGGCGTACCGTTCTCCAGGATGGAGGACTCCGCCGAGTAGGGGACCGACAGGCGCGCAGGGAACTGCGTGTGCGCCGGCGTGTCCTCGGCTCCCGTGCGGTAGTCGCGAGACGCCAGATAGATCGTCTCGCCCCCCGTCGTTTCTGCCCCCCACTCCGTGCCCAACAGAGAACGGGTCATCGGAGGCCCCACGGTGCAAGAGACGAAGGGGCCCTCCCCGTCACTCCAGTCGCTCGCATGGATCAGCTCGTCCGGGAGTACTTCCTCGCCGAGCGCGTCGGCCAGAGCTTCGGCCGGAGAAAGCGCGGTGCGCCAGACCCGGGTGCGCGCGACGTCCGCGTAGCAGGGAGCCTCATTCGGGCCTGAATAGGCTGACGTCTGCGATCCCCACGAGATGCCTTCAAGAGGGGGGGGATCGGACCCGTATCCAGAATCAGAGCCCGCCGGGGCGCCGTTCACGTACGTGTTGACGCGGAACACCCCCTCCTCGACCCTGAGGTTCGAGGCCGTCACAACGTACCAGCGCCCGAGCTCCAGCTCGCCCATCGGGATCACTAGGTCCCCCCCGCCATCCCACTCCAGCTGCGTCGTGCCGGAGGCAATGCGAAACGTCACGGGCGCGGTCGGGGAGAGCGCAGCAGACGCATGAGGGCCGAGCATCTGCCAGGTCTTTGGGACGATCTTGTTCAGCCGGAAGCGCACGGACACCGAGTAACTGCCATCTGTCAGAGGGTCAAGGAGGCCGGACGTTACGGTGCCGATTCCGCCGTCATGCGTGAACCGCAGCCACTGCCTCTCGGCGGGCAGCGCATCGGCCTCCAGGGCATAGATCAGCTCCGCCGAAGGATCGGCCAGCACCGCGGTCAGCGGGTTGGGGTGCGCCTGCGAATACGCGAAGGGCAGCTCGCTGATCGCCACCTCGCCAATCGCCGTGACTCCAGGGATCATGCCGCGCTACTCCTTCGTGGCGCCTGAGCCTCCCGGCGCGTCAACGTCGTGTTCAGGCGGCGGATCTCGCCCAGCTGCTCTGCCTGGGACTCGCGCATGGTCTCGAGCTCGCGCCGGAGCAGCTCCGTGCCCCGCGCCTGCGACTGCCCGCTGTTGCGGATCTCATCCTCCAGCCGCCCGACGCCAGGCGAGGCCGGAGTGCTGCCCGCGCCCGCTCCGCCGCCGCCGGCTGGATATCCCCCGGCGAGCCACCAGGGCACTCCGCCCGGCAGCGTCGTGGCACCTCGGGGCAACCCGCCGGAGGCCGGCCCGCTCGCACCAGATCCGCCCTGCGGCGGGCTCATCCCGATCAGGACCTCCAGCGCTCGGCGGATCTGCTCGAAGATCAAGGCGTAGCTCTCGGAGCTGGCGAAGAAGTCCCGCGCCGCGTCGAGGTAGTTGCGCGCGACGTCGGCGAACCGCTCCCGCGCCTCGATGTCCCCGCCGAGCGCGGCCTGGTAGGTCTGCTCGTACTGCCGTTGGGCCTCGAGGAACTTCTCCTCGGGCGAGAGGGCCGACTGATCGCCCAGGAGGAGGTCGCGCTGGAAGTCGATCAGGCGCTCGGTGGCGCGCCGGAACCGGTCCACCGCATCGCTGAAGGTGTTGTTCGCCGACGATCCGCCCCGCCCGCTGCGTCCGCCGCCGCTCCCGAATCCCGGCGGCGCCGTCTCCGGCAGGCGCTCCCAGATCGCGAGGAGCCGGTCGTACTGCTCCTGCGAGAGGAGCCCGGCCTCGGCGAGGAGGTCCATCTGAAGCCGGAGGTTCGCGCGCTCGAGCTCCCAGCGCATCTGCTCGAGCTCCATGAGGAGGTTCTGGTCGTCCAGGTAGCCGGCCATCCGCTCGGCCAGGGTCAGGAAGTTGCCGATCTGGAGCTCGCCCAGGATCGCCTCGAGCTCGGCGCCAGTCATCCCGAGCGCCTCGAGGTTGGCCCGCAGGAACTCGATCTGCTCCGCCGTCGCGTCGATCTGCATCCGCATCGCGTAGGTCGGCGAGAGGGAGGAGAGGATCGAATCGCGCAGGGCCGCGAGCTGGACGCCCGCGGCGCGCATGACCTCGGTCCCGTCGAGCCCGAGGTCGTAGTAGTCCTGCAAGCCCGCGATCATCGCCGCGATGATCCGGTCGAACTCGGCCTGTGGGCCGCTGCCGGCGAGGATGTCCTGCCAGGGCTTGCGCGCATCAGCCTGGAGCGCGGCGAGCATCTCGCCGTAGATCCGGTCGAGCTCTTCGGTCGAGACCCCCAGCTCGAGCGCCCGGGCGACGAGCTCCTCGAACTGCAGGTTCAGCTCCGCGAGCTGCCGCGCCGCGGGCGGCAGGAGCGAACGCGACAGCGTGGCCACCTCGCGCAGGAAGTCGCCAAGGGGATCGCCACCTCCGCCGGCGGACACGTCCACCCCGCCCAGGCTCGGGATGCGGATCTCGCCCAGATCGATCGACGTCGGCAATGCCGCAAGGAGCTGGTCGAGCGCTGCGAGCTGCGCCTCGAGCAGCTCGATCTGCGCCTCGACGGCCGTCTTCCCGACCTCGAGGGTTGCCTGCCGGATCTTGGCCTCGCCCTGGGCAAGCGCTCCGAGCGCTTGCAGGTAGTCCGAGCGCATCGACAGCTCGGCCCCGAGCACCTCGCCCTGTCGCACCAGCTCACCCCGGCGGATCCGTTCCTCGGAGAGCCCGAGCTCTCCGCGGCCGCGCGCGATCTCGACCCGGGCGCGGAGGAGATCGAGCTCCTGCGCGAGCTCCCAGCGCCGCAGCTCGAGCTCGGCCTTGCGCAATGCGAGCTCGGCGTTGAAGATCTGCGCCTGCTGTTCCCGGTAGGCCCGCTCCTCCTCGGCCGTCCGCTCGCGCCCGGTGATCGAGTCCCGCGCCGCCTGCCAGGCCTGCGCCTCCGCCGCGGCGATCCTGGCGAAACCGGCGACAACCGCGTCGGTCGCGTTGTCCATCTCCTGCAGGACCGCCCAGAGCTTCTCGAAGCCGCGCACTGACTCCAGCAGCGAGGTCAGCCCGTCGCTGAAGTCGAGCTCCGCGATCTCCCGCAGCGCCGAGAGCTTCTCCAGCGCCTCGTCGAGGTTCCCGTAGTTGACCTCCGAGATGCCCTGCGCGACGAGGTCGTCGAGGCCGGTCAGCTTCGAGGAGCGGAGCGCCCGGCCGAAGGCGGCCTTGATCGCCTCGTCGACTGAGCTGAACTTCCCGATCAGGATGCCGTCGACGAAGGCCTGGACGTCCTTCCCGTCGTTCCGGACCTTGATACTGATCTTCGCGAGGTCCTGGAAGGAGCCGCCGAGCGTGTCCTCGATCGAGCGGATGAGGTCCTTCATCTGCTCGGCGAACTGCCCGCCGTACTTCGTCGAGCCGCCGTACCAGTCGAGGTGCCCGCGGGTGACGCCGACCTGTCCGCCGTCCGAGTAGCGCCGCGCCTTCTGGTCCGCCACGATCTGCTTCCCGAGCTGGTAGATGGCCATGTAGACGCCGAACATCGTCGCGGCGCCACCGGCGGCCCCGGCGTACTGCCCCATCCCCATCTTCGTCATCGCGTCCGAGACGCCGGCGCCCATCTGATTGGCGCCCTGGATCGACCGCGCCAGGTTGGCGATGTAGCCAGCGATCCGCGCGAAGGTGCCCGAAGCCGTCTGCGAGAGCTGCTCGAAGACAGCCCCGATCGACCCGATCATCTCGTCAGCGGCAGAGTGCCAGGCAGCAGATGCCGCGCCGGCTGCCGCCGAGGCCGAAAGGCCGCCAGCCTTCGCAAGCTCGATCTCCTTCATGCGCTGCTCGTAGTTCTCGCGGGTCGACGAGAACTGTCGCTCCAGCGTCTCGGCGAGCCGGCTGGCCTCCTCGTGCGCCCTCTTGAAATCCGCCAGCATCCCGCGCCCGATCTCGTCGTTGCGCTGCGAGAGCGGGTGCTTCTCCCCTGAGGTAATCCCCGCCCAGGCGTCGTCCATCTTCACCGTGGCGAGCTTGTAGGCGGCCTGCTGCGCCTCGTCGAGGCCCTTGGCGATCTGAACGATGGCGTCGGCGACCGCGTTCCAGGCCCGGGAGTTCTCCAGCCCGGCGGCCTCCAGCTTCGCCATGACCCCGAGCGCGTCCTCGAGCTCCCGCTGCCACCGGAAGACCTCGTTGTGCGAGGCGCCGAGGCGGAGGGCCTCCTCGACGAGCTTCGCGAGCTCTTTCGCCGCTTTCTCCGAATCCTTGCCGAGGCCCTGCACCGATGGCCGAACGTCCGACGCCGCCTCCCCGGTGCTCTTCAGGGCCTCTGCGGCGCGGTCCAGCGCGGCGTTGTACTTCTCGTCGAAGGTCTCAGCGAGGGACTCCAGGTAGGTGAGCAAGAAGTCCCCCTTGGCGCTCTCGAACCACGCTCGGAGGCCTTCCAGGGCGGTCTTCTGCTTCTCCACTCCGGGGATGATCGAGGGCAGCTTCTCCAGCATGCTGTACAGCCCCTGGACCGCCCGGAGCTGCACATCGATCGCCGCATTGATGAGCCCGAGGAGCTTCTCCGTGGCGTCCCGGAACGAGGCGTAGATCGCGGCCATCACCGCGTGCCAGTTGCTCGCGAGCCACTGCAACCACTCGGCGAGCGTGCCGACGAGCCGGGCGAAGCCCTCACCGACGCCCGAGTCGGAGATCACGGCCCGGAAGTCGAACCACGCGGTTGAGAGCCGCGCCATCTGCGCCTGCAGGCCCTGTGCAGCCTCCTCGGCCGCCTCCTTCAGGTCGGCGCGAAGCGCGTCGGCCAGCTTCGGCAGGAGGTCCACAGCCAAGACCTCGCCCATCTGGAGCGCCTTGCCGAGCTCCTGCGTCGTCATCCCCATGGCTTTCGCCGCCATGGTGAACGCGCCAGGGAGGCGCTCGCCGAGCTGTCCACGCAGCTCCTCGGCCGCCACGACGCCCTTCGACATCATCTGTTCCATGGCAAGGAGAGCGCCCGACGCCTGATCGCTCGAGAGGCCGAACGCGCGCGACGCCTCCATGACCGACGAGAAGACCTTCCGGGTCTCGGCCGCGGACAGACCGCCGGCCCTGGCGGCGTAGGAGAACTTCCCGTAGGCCGTAGCCGAGTCCACCAAACTGAGCCCGAGCCGGTTCGCTTCTTCGCGCAGGAACGCGAGTTCCTTGGTTCCGGCCTCGACGCTCCCGCCGACCAGGTTCAGGGTGCTCCGCATCGTCTGCATCTGGACGGTGGCCTGGGCGATCGAGCGCGCGACCACCCCAACGCCCACCGCCGCGAACGTCGACAACGCACCGCGGAGCGTCGAGAACGAGGACTGCAGCCCTCCGGCCTGCTTCTTGATCGCGGAGAGCGACGCCTCAACGTGCTTCGCGCCCTGCTTCGCGGCAGTCGGGTCGATCCCGATGCGGACCCAGCGGGTGGTCGCCATCTACCGCCTCACCGGGCGCCGGACCGCAGGCGACTTCACCTGCGGGCGCGGGCGCGTCGTCGTGGGGGTGCTCACCGCAGGCTCCTCTCCGGCTGGCGGAGTGGTGCGATCCGAGACGTCACGAAGGACCTCGGCGTCGAGCGCCTGCCAGAGCTCGACATGCCAGAGCCGCGCCTCCGGGTCCACCACGCCGTGCTCGTCGAGCCAGGCGAGCATCGCGGTGTACGGGATGCGGCCGGCGGCCATGCCCACCGAGCGGCAGGAGTCGAGGTCCCAGAACCCGGCCCAGATCGACGCCAGGTGGGGCGGGATCTCAGGCGGCTCGTGCTCGGGGCGGATCGTCTTGCCGGCCCGGCGGCGCTCCTCGACGGCATGGCGCTCCTTCTCGCTCAGGCGACTCCACCGCAACTGCCAGCGGAGCGCCTCGGTCAGTTTCCCCGGTCCTCCTCCACCTGCTCGGCCCGGAAGAGGTCCTCGTTCGTCGCCACCGTCAGCACGTCGCGCAGGAAGTCCTCGTAGAGGGTCATCAGCGCCACGCCGAGCTCCGGCGTGTAGGCCGGGCGCTTCGGGTCGGCCACCTGGACGCCGTACTCCGCGGCGAGGTGGTCCACCTCCTCGGGCGTGAGCTCCACGCCGCGCCAGTCCTTCAGGCAGGCGTGCGCGAGCACCTGGCGCAGGATCGCGGCCTGCTCCTCCTCGCTCGCCTTGCGGGTGCGGAAGCCCGGGCGCTCGAAGGGCGCCATCAGCCGCTCGCGCAGCTTCTGGGCGTTCTGGTTGTTCGCGCGGGCCACCTTCAGCTCCGCGCCGTCGCCCCACGCGACCCAGCGGCCGTCGATCTCCGCGGCCTTGTCCATCTCGTAGCGGGCCTTCAACTTCATGCGCTCTCTCCTTTCAGAGCAAGCCCGGGGCGCCCCGGTCCAGAGGCGCCCCGGGGTGAGTCATCACGACGCGAAGCGATCGAGCTGGATGGTGCAGTCGAGCCCGGAGTCGTAGTAGGCGGTCCAGTTCAGATCGAGCGTGACGTCGCCATCGAGCCCGCCGGTCTCCGGCAGGTCGCCCGTGAAGACGAGCTTCGGGATTGTGAGGATGTAGCTCTTCTTCCCATCCCCGCCCACGAGGCGCAGCGCCAGGCTGGACTCCTCGAAGTCCAGGTACTTGTCGATGAGAGTCTTGCCGGTCGGGTAGAGCCGGAACGACCCGGTGACATCCGCCGTGCCGTAGATCACGCCGACTGGAGCGAGCGAACCGAGCGCCCGCCGCTGCCGCAGGTTGTTCGTGAGCGCCACGGAGATCTCGGTCAGATTGTCCGCCAGCGCGGCGCCGCCCACCGTGAGCGCGGCGAAGTGCGAGGTGCCGTTGAAGACCGGGTTGGTGCCGGCAGCCGTGAGGGTGTTCGCAATGGACGCGGCCGAGGTCGTGGCCTCCTTGCCCTGGAAGTCGAAGCTGCCGGTGATGAGCCCGCTCGCCGGGATCGAGAGGTTCACTCCGCCGACGCGCATGCCGAGAAACTGGAGGTAGAAGCCGAGATCGAGGTGCGACTGCTCGATGGTGAACGACGACTCCGTCGTCCCGTTGCGGAGCATGCCGCCGGAGGTGATCGCCGCCGAGGCGTCGGTCTCGTCCTCGAGGACGTCGTCCGGGTCCTCGACCGTGATCTTGTTCGCGGAATCCTTCGTCGCGACCCGGAAGTAGCCGTTGTTCCCGGGCTTGGTGAAGCCCGAGAGCTTGAGCCACTGCCCCACGGCGGCGTTCGTGAACGCCGCCGTCGCTTCGATGGTGCCGGTCAGTGCCGTGATCTGGACCGAACCGCTGAAGTTGATCGCCGTCGTCCAGGCCGAGGCGAAAGCCGCGGCCAGCAGATCGTCGTGCGAGCCGTAGCTGAGCTCGAACTCCATCGAGCCGTTGGCCGAGACCCCCACCCGCTGCACCGTCGCGCGGTTGCGATCGGAGCGGATCTCGTTGCTGGTGACGGTTTCGGTGGGAGACTTCAGGCTCCCCCCGGTCCGCCGCACCGTGGTGAGAGTGGGGGTGGCCGGCGTTACGCCCCAGTCGTTCTCGGCGACGTAGGCCACGCGCACCCGGTTGCTGCTGCCCATGTGGACCTCCTAGATCCTCTCGTCCCGCCGGAACGGGATTTCAACGTTGACCTGATACCAGGCGCCGTCGGGTTCCGGCCCGACCGGTCGCGGTTGCGGTTCGAGAAACTGCATGCCGTTCTGCTCGAGGTCGCGGAAGATGGCGGCCACCGAAGCGGCGAGCGACGCCGCGATCGCATCGCCCGCCCCGATCGGCACGAAGACCTGCACGATCACGACGCCGGTGGTGCGCCGGATCGCCACGGGGCCGAGCTCGGCGCGCCGCGCATCCGCCACGCGAACGGCGGGGCGGATCCAGCTCGCGGAGGCCCCACCGGCCGGATCCGGCTCCGGAGGTGCGAACCGACCGCCGTTGAAGTCGGACCAGTCGACCGCCGTGGAGCTCCAGCTCGCGAGCGCCTGGCGCACGACCTTCTGCTCATCGAGGAAGGCCATCAGAGGTCCCCTCCGTCGATGAGACCGCGCGAGATCCCGCCCGCCGCGAAGCCGGCGAGGACCGGCCCCGCGACTCCGATCGGCGCCTGGCCAGAGTGGCCCTCTTCGAGCCTCTCGGCGTAGGGCAGGTGGTTGGCGAGCCAGATCACGTTGAGCGCTGCCCAGGTCGTGGCGATGCGGATGGCCACAGCCTTCGCGGGACCGTAGACCGGCCGATCTCCGGGGCGGTGTCCCATGGCCTCCGGCAGAGTCGCCTCGTCGGGGGTGCCCTCGGCCATCGTCCAGGAGCCGCGGTAGCGGCCGCTGTCGACCGGCGAGAGGCGCACGAGCGCCGCGAAGATGTCGAAGGCCAGCTTCAACTGGATCTTGGAGATCGTCTCGGGGAGCTCCCGCTCGAACCAGCGGTCCAGACCGGCCTCGAACTCGCGCAGGTTGAGCACGACAAACATGGTCAGCCTCGCGCTCGCACGGAGTAGAGACAGGCCTGCGCGCCGGAGTAGAGCTGCTCCGGATCGGCCACCACCTGCAGACAACGCCCGCTTTCGAGCACCAGCTCGTCGCCTCGTTGCGGCGGCGAAGCCACGCTGGCCGCCGCGAGCAGGACCTTGACGTCCGGAGCTTCCGCCACTCCGGCTGCGATCTCGGCCGGGGAGAAGCGCTCGAGGACACCCAGCACCGGGGCAGAAAGGACCTGCCCCCCCGAAGCGAGCGCGCCGGTATTCGGGTCGTACCCGCCCCCGGCGCGGCGCCGGATCTCGATGGGCGCTCCGTAGCGTCCGATCAGGCGGACTGCCGCGGCACGGAGGGTCTTGTCCATGGCTCCGGGCATCGCGTCACTCCCCGTAGCCCGCGTGGTCCGTGGCGCGCCGCCGGTGCACGACCTCGCGCACCAGGCGATTGAGCTCGCGGAGCTCGGAGCCCATCTGATCCAGCCGCCGGCTGATCTCCGTGTAGTGCGCCTCCAGCGCGGCGATGGCCACGCGGCGATCTGCCGCGGCAGCGTCGACGCGATCGAAGCGCTCCCCGGCGGCGGAGAGCCGGCCGAAGACGGTCGCGATCTCGGAGCGGACGCGCTTCTCGAGCTCGCTGCGCTCGCAGCGCTCCTCGGCATCCGCACGCCGCAACATCTCGACTTCCCGCTTGAAGTAGGCCGTCAGGACGGCCACGAGAGTGGCGACCAGCACTTGGAGGATGAACACCATCGCGGAGATCACCTCCGGGTGCGACTCGAAGAGGGTAAGCGCCAGGAGCGTCATGCGCGCACCAGCCGGACCACGCCGTATCCACCTGCAGAAGAGCTCAGCAGTGGCGCGGCCAGGTCATCCAGGTAGCTGAACGTGCGGGAAGCCGGTGCCCCGTCGGCGTATTCGACCTCGAGCGGGCCGACCTTCTCGCGCTTGATCGCTCCGCCGCGCGCCAGCGGCGCTGCGAGTGACTCCTCGAGGTGGTAGAGGGCCGCCTGGCAGGTGAGGCGCACGAGCCGTGGGGGTATCCCGGTCAACCCGCGCCCATCCGGATCTGTCGCCCCGGCCCGCGGCCAGGCCAGGGCCTGCGAGGAGTCGCGCACCGCGCCCGCCCACTCGTAGCGGCCGTCGAGCCAGGCCGTGGCATACCGGAGCGCGGCTTCCTTCAGCTCGAGGCTGGCCGCGGACCAGATCGCCGGGCTGCCATGCGCGACCGCGTAGGCGTCGAGCGCGGGGACCGAGGCGTAGCTCTCCGCCGCAGCGAGCCCGGCGCCCGTCTCCACGATCAGGGTCACGGGAGCTCCCCTCCCGCTGTCGAGAAAGGGCCGGCGGACGGCCTGCGGGAGCAGACGCCGAGGAGAGAGCGGCGCGGGGAGGGAGCCACCGCCCGCCGGCCCGTTCCATGCAAGCTCGGCGGGCGCACCTCGACCCGCACGCCCAGGGCACCGACGCGCCGTGCCGCGGCGCTGCAA
>Ga0209506_1004454_pt1 | contig 10436 bp, 8 predicted proteins | sample AD_JPNHG2_MetaG_FD_184409 | JGI IMG/M metagenome (GOLD analysis project Ga0209506, IMG submission 184409) | Active sludge microbial communities of municipal wastewater-treating anaerobic digesters from Japan - AD_JPNHG2_MetaG (SPAdes) (version 2) | ecosystem: Engineered > Bioreactor > Anaerobic >...
GGCAGGCGAGGAAGCCCGTTGTGCGCCCGCCGTGGAACGGATATATCCATAGCAATGAAAAAGGCGTTTTTCTTTGCATACTTTCTTTTGTCGCCCAACAAAAGAAAGTATGAGTAACTACGATGCCAATGGCAACATGATTGCGGAGTACGATACTGCGAAAAACTATCAGCGGATTCTGTACTGGGACGATGACAACCGGCTAACAAAGACGGTGGACACCACCATCGGGAGCAGTGTAACAACACAGTACCATTACGATGCGAAAGGCATGCGCATTATTAAAGATGGACCGTATGGGGAATCAATATACATTGACACGGGATATGTGGAAAGCAGTAATTCACCAGGGGCTAATCCGATGATAGCAAGCAATCATGTGTTTGTAGGCAACACCCGAATCGTCAGCGTGGTAAAGCACAAAGATGAAGCAAGCCCTGCCACGAATTACTACGCAAGCGACCACCTTGGTTCAAGCAGTGTGCTCACCACCAATACGGGAAGCTACCACGAGCGTATTGAGTACCTGCCCTACGGTGAAACCTGGGTGGAGGATAAAGTAACCAGTGATTCATATACTACGCCGTACAAATTCACCGGCAAGGAATTGGATAATGAAACAGGGTTGTATTATTTTGGTGCACGATATTACGACGCACGGGTAAGTAGATGGATATCGGCAGATCCGGCATTTCAAAAATTCCTTCCAACAGGTAATAAACAACACGATAATAACCTACCAGCAGGCGGTGTATTTAAACCATCAAATTTAGGGATGTATGTTTACACAAGCAATAATCCTCTAATGTATATAGACCCTGATGGACAGTGGGACGATAGGATACATCGAGGAAGCGAGAAATATGGTGGTACATTGCAATGGGCTCAGGATGTAGGATTTAGTAAAGCAGATGCAACCAGAATTGCGGCAGCATGTGCTTCAGTAGATAGAGGTGTAACAAATCCTGTGACAGGTGATCAGTCATATCATTTTAATACTAACAATGATCCCAATACATTCCCTAGTATATCAAGTAGCGGTACCTCGAGGGATTCGCGCATGGAGAGAGTAAAATATCATTTAGAGGAAGCAATTAAATTATGGAAAATGGCTGAACTTTTAAAAAAATTTAATCCTGAAAAGTTAAATATTCAAGAATTCAGAGATGCAGTATTAATACATTTGGGTGCCGGAGTTCACGCAATAGAAGATGTTTTTGCTCATTCAGATGAATATGTGGGAAGAGAAGCTGGGAGATGGAGTCATTATGATATACCATGGTTACCAGGTGGTACAGTGCCAAAAGGTTCAATAACGGGAGCAGATGTAGATGATCCTGAGAAAAGAACTGATGCACTTAATAAAACAGAGGAAGCGGTAAAACAATATCTTAATGAATTTATAAGTGCAACGGGGTATAAAAAGGAGTAATACAATGGAAAAAATATTTGAAGTAATAGGAGTAATATTTGAATTATTTAAAATTCATATATTTATATTAATAGCATTGATATTATCTACGGTTATTTTTGTGCGTAAAAAATCATTAATGATAAAGATTTTGGTTTTTGTTTTTATTCTTTTGATAATAAACATAATGATATTTATACAAGGGGATAATAGGATATATGAGACAGTAAGGGGATTAAAAGTTGTTGTAGTGGATAAAGCAACGGGTAAGTTTTTGCCTGATATAGTTGTTTACTATTGTATCAGCAAAGGTCAATTGTTACCCAGTTTAGATAGTACTTATTATGAAATAATTATGGAAAAGTATATTACGAATAAGATAGGAATATGTGCAATACCAAAACATTGTTACTGGAAATGGCCAAAGATACAGTGGACATCAGCTGATATTATAGCAGTAAATTTAGATGTAATTGATAGGATAAAAAATGAGAAAGGAGGAGATGCAAAGGGATTTTGGGCATATTTTAATATTTTTGAATCAAATAACTATGAATATTATTACAATAAAAATGAGAAATATCGAGGTAAAGTTATTTATTTTAGTAGGAATGGCTATACAGATTTAGAAGGACGGCATTTGTATAAATTAAAGCGATATGATTTAGTATATATGGATTTAAAAGAAAGTGATGATATAGTAATAATAGAATTAGAACCGAAGAGATAATAGGGCCAATATATATGAAAAATTAAAAATGTAGAAATATATTATAAATTTCGTTGAACCGTGACACCCGGGGAAACATCGTAGCAGTGACGGAGGAGGGGAACATCACCACCACCTACCAGTATGATGTATTGAATCAGCTCATAGCGGTGGTTGATGCAGACGGCAACACCACCAGCATAACCTATGACAGCATGGGCAGGCGCATTGCCATAGACAATCCTGACACGGGGAAGACGGAGTATGCCTACGATGACAGCGGCAATCTCATTGCAAAGCAGACGGCAAACTTAAAGAAGAAAAGCCAGTGGATACGCTACGGGTATCACTTTCACCAGTTAAAAATGGTTGACAACCCAACCGGTGACGATGTATACTATGAGTATGGAGCGCCGGGTGCTGCCTACAATGTAGCAGGGCGGGTAACGAAGGAAACTGTTGGGAAATTAATTGACCAGTACCGCTACGGCGCCCTGGGCGAGGTGGTGAAGAAGACCCGCACCATCGATGGCAAGCAATACAGCATCACCTGGAAGTGGGACAACTTTGGGAGGCTTCGCAGCATCGTCTACAGCAACAATGTGGTCATCTATTACGCCTACGACACGGGCGGGCAGGTGAAGCAGGTGTTTGGCTACTACAACGGCATGCGCATGGATTACGTAAACAATATTTACTACGATGAATTTGGTTCACGAACCAGCATTGCCTACGCCAACGGTGTGGTGAGCCAGTACAGCTACGATGTGCTGATGCATCGGCTGGTGCAGTTAAAGACTTTTATGGGCGATAGTACCTATCAAAACATAACCTACAGCTATGATAAGGTGGGCAACATTGTGACACGCAGTGAGAACGGCATCGTCATGAGTGACAATACAGTAAAGAACATAACGCACCACTATGGATACGACAGTCTGTATCGCCTGACGCAAGCAGATGGCAGCATCAAAGAGAATGGCACTACCGTGAACAGCTACACCAGCACACTGCAGTACAGCAGCATCGGTACCATAGTACAAAAGTTGCAGACGGTGAAAATAGCCGGCGAGAATGACCCCAACCTAACCTATAGCTACCATTACAGCTATGCAGAAAGCAGGCCGCATGCGGTAGCAGGCATCAATGACAACCTGACCTATCGTTACGATGCCAATGGCAACATGACCGCAGTCTACGACACAGCAAAACAGTTTCACCGCATCCTGTACTGGGATGATGATAATAGACTCACAAAGACAGTGGACACCACCAGCGGAACAAGTGTAGCCACCAGCTATGCCTACGATGCAAAAGGGATGCGCATTATTAAGGATGGACCGTATGGGAAGAGTATCTATATTGATACCGGCTATGTCGAAAGCGGGGCACCACAAACAACAGCACCGATAGTGAGCAACCATATCTTTGTGGGCAACACACGGGTGGCAAGCGTGGTGAAACATACCGAAGAAAAGAATCCTGCAACCTATTTTTACGCCAGCGACCACTTAGGTTCAAGCAGTGTACTCACCACCCAGCAGGGAAGCTACCACGAGCGCATTGAGTATCTGCCCTACGGAGAAACATGGGTGGAGGATAAAGCAGTCAGTGATGGCTATACAACGCCGTATAAATTCACCGGCAAGGAATTGGATGCGGAAACAGGCTTGTATTACTTTGGAGCACGGTACTACGATGCACGGATGAGTAGATGGATAAGTGCAGATCCGGCGTTAGAGAAATATATACCAAAACCTAACGATTACGACACGGAGCATGATTTCTATTGGTACATATTCAATGACGCTAGTGGAAAATTACCAGGAATGGGAGGAGTGTATAATTCTATTAATATAAACGTATATTGTTATGGCGGATTAAATCCAGTAAAGTTTGTGGACCCCGATGGAAAGTTAATTGGATACCCATGGGTTAGTTTGATAGATGTAAAAAGACAAAAAGAAAATTCAACAGCGAATAATAGTAGTCAATTAATTTCCTCACGAGTGAGACAAAACGATAGCAGATTAAATCCTGCAGGAAATAGTGCTTGCCTATATCGTTCGCTACAATCTATAGCAGAAAATTATGCTGGAAAAAATTTGACTCCAGAACAAATTAATGATGCGACAAAAGCGTTAGTGAAGTCAAAAGCAATAGAAGAAGATTATTATGTAAATGATGCAGTTGCAGTAATAAAAGATGCACTGACTAGATTAGGAGTTGATGTAAATAAATTGGATATAACCTATAAAAGGGGTGTAGGAAATAAAATGCCAAAGGATACTACAGCAACAATAAGATGTGTTCCCAGCTTTAATCAAATGATAAGTGGCAACACTAATTTAATAGGGCATTACCAACACGGGGACATGGCTGGCAATTTCATATGGGACCCATATAATGGTTCTAATCCTATTAACAGGCCTGTGAATAGGATTGATGCAATAATAATAAGGAGAAAGGAGGAATAGACAATTTTATGAAAAACTTTGTAATATATTTAACAACTTTTATAATTTTTACTGGTAGCACTTATCAAAACAAAAGTATAAATTTAATATATGATGAGTGGATATTAGTTGATTCTTATGTTACATATATAAACGTTATTAAAAAATATGGGCTAGTTGATGGTACATATGATTATATAAAAATTTATCCTTCTGGCAGATTGAAAAAAATTAGTGATGAAATAGCTGTTTTACATGATATTGCATGGGAGGTTAGTATTATTGACATAGTAGGAGAATATCCAGATTACAAAATTAAATTTAAGTATAGTATTGATGCAGTTATAAATGATAAGGGGGAGTTTTCAGCAAAATGGTATAAAGGTGAGATGTATATGCATTTTAATAATAATGATGAAGTTTGGTTTGAATTGGTTAAACTGGAAAGTAATAATAGTAACGAAGGAACATATCCACGCAAATTTATTAAATATGGTAAAAGTAATATATATAAACGTGCAAAAGTTTTGAAGAGTTCCTTTCTCATAAATTAGCTTGTGATGTAACTCAAAAATAAATATGGAATAAAACAGTTCATTGAACGATATCGTGGACTTTTGGTGGTAATATCAATGGAATTGAAATGATAGAAGATAAATATAGAAATGATTATTTATAGTTAAGGTTTCAATAGAGTATGAGAAAAATATATTCAAAGCATACGGCAGCCGGGCAGGGACGCCCGGCGCAGTAGGATGCGGGTGCATGATAGGGCAGCCTGCCGTAGACAACACTACACGACATCGTTGTCAAGGCAGGCGAGGAAGCCCGTTGTGCGCCCGCCGTGGAACGGATATATCTATAGCAATGAAAAAGGCGTTTTTCTTTGCATACTTTCTTTTGTCGCCCAACAAAAGAAAGTAAGAGTAAAAAAATACGATGCCAATGGCAACATGACAGCGGTGTATGACACAGCAAAACAGTTTAACCGCATCCTGTACTGGGATGACGATAACCGGTTAACGAAGACAGTAGATACCACCAGCGGGGCAAGTGTAACAACACAGTACCATTACGATGCCAAAGGGATGCGTATTATAAAGGATGGACCATATGGGAAGAGCATCTATATTGACACCGGCTATGTAGAAAGCGGGGCAACACAAACAACAGCACCAATAGTGAGCAACCATATCTTTGTGGGCAACACCCGTATGGCAAGCGTGGTAAAACATACTGAAGAAAAGCAACCAGCAACCTATTTTTACGCCAGCGACCATCTGGGCTCAAGTAGTGTGCTCACCACCCAGCAGGGAAGCTACCACGAGCGTATTGAATACTTACCCTACGGTGAAACATGGGTGGAGGATAAAGTAACATCAGATTCATATACAACGCCGTATAAATTCACCGGCAAGGAATTGGATACGGAAACAGGGTTGTACTACTTTGGTGCACGGTACTACGACGCGAGGGTAAGTAGATGGATGAGTGCCGACCCGGCATTACAAGATTATTTACCAAAAACCCCGACGAATGAAAAGATAAAAGAGGAAAATAAGAAGCTACCGGGGATGGGAGGAGTATTTAATGTCAATAATCTTGATGTATATCATTATTCAAAGGAAAATCCAATTATATATATTGATCCAGATGGGAGATTAGTAGGTGTGGATGATTTATTTGGATGGACGATGGGAAGATTATTTGGTTTAAGGAATGATTCATTATTTCATGGCGTAGCACAAAATTTTAAAGAGTCATGGAGTTTGATAGGAGGTATGTTCAATACATTTCATGGAGTCAATACCTTGGGAGGTTTTGTAAAGGGAATAGGTGAGTTGGGAATACGCCTTACATGGAATTTGCCCAATGAAATACTGGGTACAATTGCCGGATATGGAGCAGTTGAATTTGGTGGAGCAGTAACCGAGATGTGGGGAAATGTACAGTTAGTTAAATTAAACAATTTTAATAATTCAGCTTTTACTCTTGGGAGTAAAATAATTGGGCAAGATAGTTTTTTTGATGATATAAAAAATAGAAAACATGAGCAAGGCCATTACTATCAATCACTATTATTAGGTCCCACTTATATTGGCATTGTTGGTATTCCAAGTAGTATTCATTATTACTACGCTAAGCAAAAAATAGACTCTGGAGAAATGCGAGAAGAAGATTATTACAAATTTTACACTGAAGCTTTGGCAGATAGATGGGGAGGGGTAAAAAGATGATACCAAAAAAATTTTTTAACAAGATTATATGGTGGAGTTTTTTTATTTCTATATTCTCTATATCGTGTGATCCAGCACCATGGTTTGTTTATATAAGCAATCATACAAATAAAGATATAGAAGTTACAATTGAACATTCTAGTTCAAATAATGATTATAATGAAATACCTTTTCAAGAAGAAATAGTTTACGATTTTAAAGAATATTATAAAAATAGGAGTATATTTAAAACACAAAAAAAAATGGCTATGTTAAAAGAAAATGAATATAATTATAAAATAACTTTAAATAAAAAATGTACTGTTTTGTTACGTCCGCTTGTAGCACCTCTCGCAATTAAACGTATCTACATGAAAGTAAACAAAGAAATGCTATGTTTGTGTTTTCATAATAAATTTTGTAATGATGGGTGCATCTATTTTTTAAAGGATGAACTTTTAAAAAACAATATTTTATTTATTGAATATCCTGTAATAGGTATAAAGGTAGATGAAAAATTTATTGCGGAATATTTAAAATAAAAATGTACGATATATCATCTTGATGATATAAAAACCCTTTTGGCAAGGATGTATCTATAGACTATGAGCGTGGAGAAGAATATGTCGCAATATCCAACAACCACCTCTTTGTGGGCAACACACGGGTGGCAAGTGTGGTGAAACATATCGAAGAAAAGCAACCAGCAACCTATTTTTACGCAAGCGACCACTTAGGTTCAAGCAGTGTGCTGACCACCCAGCAGGGAAGCTACCACGAGCGTATAGAGTATCTGCCCTACGGTGAAACATGGGTAGAGGATAAGGCAACCAGTGATTCATATACTACGCCGTACAAATTCACCGGCAAGGAATTGGATGCGGAGACAGGGTTGTACTACTTTGGAGCGAGGTATTACGATGCACGGGTAAGCAGGTGGATATCGGCAGATCCGGCGCTTGCGGAAGGGAAGTATTTTCCAAAGCCTAATGACTATGACACGGAACATGATTTTTACTGGTATATCTTCAATGACGCCAGTGGAAAATTACCAGGAATGGGAGGAGTATTTAATAGCCATAATTTAGATGTATATTGCTATTCATTGAATAACCCAGTAAAGTATTATGATCCGGATGGGAATACAGTTAATATCCCGATAGAAAGACAATCTCAAAAATCATTAATAAGACATGGATTAGAACCTGCAAAAAAGGGTTGTTGGTATTCATCAATGATGATGATAATAAGTGCTCTTGCTGGGAGAAATGTTGATCAGAATGAAAAATGGGCAGAATCAGTTAAAAGTGGGTATATTAAAAGTGAAAATGCTCAAGTAATTAATCCAGAAGGGTTAGCAAGTTTAGCAGGTGTTAATGCTTCGTGGAGCGGTAAAATAAAAGCAACTTCAGAAAAAATAAAAGAACAATTAGATAAAGGTAATGTGGTACAAGCAATATTGAGTGATGGACATTCTGAAGTTATAAATGGTTATAAAATTGAAGATGGGAAATTATTGTTTACAGTTATAGACCCTGGTTATCAAGGAGATACTATCATTGATAGCGAAACATTAACAGCCTACATAAATTATCCAAATAAAAGATCTAAAGAACATGGTGATAAAGAAAAAGGTAATAGGAAAGTTGAGTTTATATCATTCTTTATACGTAGAGAGGAACAATAAATGTGTTTAAAGAGAATGCTCATAATAAGTATAATAGCTGTTTGTATTTTTAGTCAAAATTCGTTAAAAGCGGGAGAAATTATTATTTATGGTGATAGTTTCATTGTGAAATATAGAGCAGTTAATATAATATACAAAGGTAAGAAAGTTACCATACCAATATTTGGAGGTAGTAATGGTGAACTTGATGACCAAAAATTACTTGAAGATCATAAAAATATAAAAGTTAAATCAACAAACCAATTGATTATGAATTTAGCTATACCAGTTAAAAAAGGAAGTGTAAAAAAAACTTTTTTAGATATACTAAATTTTTACAAACAAAGCTTATTAAAAGATATTAATATAGAAATCCCAAGTGTGGTAGGATTTGAAGAATGTGGTGGGGGAAAAAGTCCTGCAATAATATGGTATGATTTCAATTATAATGGTTTTCATTCATCTATACAAATTACTGTTTGGATAAAAGATTATACAGGATATTGGGATAGTTCAGAATTTATAGAAAAAGATGGAGCAATATTTATAAGCATATATATTGATAGAGAATCAGGGTTCATTGATGGCTCACAAGAATGGATTGAATATTATCGGGGAAATAAGAAATTTGAATAAAAAATTAATAAAGTCAGTGGTTTATCATAATTTGGAGGTTGGTATTCATAAACTTTCACAGGAACAATATAATTTTTAGGTTAAAAATAGATTGTATTATAGGCATTAATCATAGTCGTGGTATGAATTTGATAGTTACAATATCAGCGTTAAGCATGCGTATAATAAAAGGTAAAAAACTGTTATCACCGATTTAAAATTATTAGACTGTAGTAGTCATACAGTTTCAATGGGGAATGAGAATTTTTGTTAGGATAAAATAGAGAGGTTTCCATGGCTGTGTGCTCGCCTGCAACCGAGTTCGCCTTCCATCCGTGGAAGGCTACTGGAAGCATACGGCAGCCGGGCAAGGACGCCCGGCGCATTGGGATGCGGGTGCATGATAGGGCAGCCTGCCGCAGACAACACTACACGACATCATTGTCAAGGCAGGCGAGGAAGCCCGTTGTGCACCCGCCGTGGAACGGATATATCCATAGCAATGAAGGCACACCGTCGTATGAGGTGCGCTTTGGGGGTTGGTAAGGGGGCATTGAGCGCATAAATGTCCCCTTACAAAGGAGCTGTCACTTTCACCAGTTAAAAATGGTTGACAACCCCACCGGTGACGATGTATACTACGAGTATGGAGCGCCGGGTGCTGCCTACAACGCAGCGGGGCGGGTAACGAAGGAAACCGCCGGGACATTAATTGACCAGTATCGCTACGGCGCCCTGGGCGAGGTGGTGAAGAAGACTCGCACCATCGACGGCAAAACATACACGGTACATTGGAAGTGGGATAATTTTGGGAGGCTTCGCACCATCGTCTACAGCAACGATGTTGTCATCTATTACGCCTACGATACCGGCGGGCAGGTGAAGCAGGTGTTTGGCTACTACAACGGCACACGCATGGATTATGTAAACAATGTTTACTACGATGAATTTGGTTCACGAACAACTATCGCCTACGCCAACGGTGTGGTGAGCCAGTACAGCTACGATGTGCTGATGCACCGGCTCATAAGTTTAAAAACTACCATGGGCGATAGTACCTATCAAAACATAACCTACAGCTATGATAAGGTAGGCAATATCGTGACACGTACCGAGAACGGCATCGTGATGAGTGACAATACAGTAAAGAACATAACGCACCGCTATGGATACGACAGTCTGTATCGCCTGACGCAGGCAGATGGCTTTATCAAAGAGAATGGGAACACCGTGAATAGCTACACCAGCACACTGCAGTACAGCAGCATCGGTACCATAGTACAAAAGTTACAGACGGTGAAAATAGCCGGCGAGAATGACCCCAGCTTAACCTATAGCTATAATTACAGCTATGCACCGAACA
>Ga0209506_1004460_pt1 | contig 10425 bp, 8 predicted proteins | sample AD_JPNHG2_MetaG_FD_184409 | JGI IMG/M metagenome (GOLD analysis project Ga0209506, IMG submission 184409) | Active sludge microbial communities of municipal wastewater-treating anaerobic digesters from Japan - AD_JPNHG2_MetaG (SPAdes) (version 2) | ecosystem: Engineered > Bioreactor > Anaerobic >...
GGAAGTTACAGTAGCATCGCGCAGACGAACGCGATAGGGTCGAGCAGCAGCGCCCCCCGGGTGTTTCGGGGCGGCAGCTGGTACAGCAACGCGCAGAGTTGTCGCGCTGCCTATCGGTACAGTAAGTCGCCGACGTTCAGCTTCAACTACCTCGGCTTTCGCCTTTCCAGGACGGTTTCTTAACTTTTGTATTTTTACCTTTTTACCTTTTGCTGGTTTTGACCTTGTGTTTTGTTTTTACCCAAAAAGGGCGGAGGGGTGAGAACCTCGGACTTTGTGGGTTATCGCGGGGTAAGTGGTTTTTACGACCCTCGATCCCCATCCTTTGCCATTTTTGCCTCTGAGTTCTCTGTGCCCTCTGTGCGAACCCTGTTTTTTGATATTCCGAACGAATGAAAGGGGTATCGCGCCGCCGCGAAGAGAAGGGGCGCTTACGCCGCGATGCCCGTGTGGGGTTATCGCGGGGTAAGTGGTTTTTACGACCCCGCGATCCCCACGCTTTGCCATTTTTTCCTCTGTACCCTCTGTGCGAACCCTTTTTTGATCTTTGGAACGAACGAAAAACGGGGTATCGCGCCGTCGCGAAAAGAAGAAGCGCTTACGCCGCGATGCCTGCTCTCTCCGTGTTCTCTGCGTCCTCTGTGCGAACCCTGTTTTTTTGATCTTTGGAACGAACAAAACCGGGGTATCGCGCCGTCGCGAGAAGAAGGAGCGCTTACGCCGCGATGCCCTCGCACAAAAGCGTACCGCGCCGTCGCGAAAAGAAGGGGCGCTTACGCCGCGACGACTTCATTGACTAAAAATCGCGCGATCGATTTTGGCTTTGTTTCTTGATGGTCCCTCATAACTTACCTCATACTCGCGATTGACCTTTCGCTTGCTATCGTGTAGAATAGTACGTCGACAATCGGCTCCTTAGTGAAAGAACGCCGCCTTGAGGAGCCCCGGATACTTTCTTTTGTCGGTCTTATAGAAATCGATGTCAAGGCGTGAGCTCAGGACTTCATCAAATGCGATGACTTTACTTGCAAGGTAGGAACGTGTACACTCAAGCAGTCCTTGAAAAAGGAGGGTTCCAGGTGCGAGTTCACTTAGGATTGGACAGAATCGAACAATTCTCTTCGCTCTTCAAAAACCGCGCTATTGGGCTCGTCACGAACTATTCGGGCGTCAACGGGCGCTTGGAGGAAAACGTAGGGCTCTTTCTGAAGTGCGGGTTTTCCGTTCGGAAGCTCTTTGCCCCCGAGCATGGGATTTACGGTATCGCCGATGGGGAGGGGTTTTCGGATTTCATTCACCCTTATTATCAGTTACCCGTCGTCAGCCTCTATGGAGAGAAAACTAAACCGACACCGGAAGACCTCGAAGGGTTGGATCTCCTCGTTTATGACATACAAGACGTCGGACTGAGGTACTATACTTTCATCTATACTTTGGCGTACTGTTTGGAATCGGCCGCGGAACGGGGTATTCCCGTTGTCGTGCTCGATCGCCCGAATCCCTTGGGAGGGCTGCTGATCTCCGGAAATCGCATACCCGAGGCGCATTCCTCTTTCGTCGGCGGTCTTCGGCTCCCGATTCGGTATGGCTTGACCCCGGGAGAATTGGCTCGGTACTGTCTGAGGGAAAAAGACCTCCAAGTAGACCTGTCGGTCGTCCCGATGACGAACTACACTAGGTGCACCTATTTCCCGGATACCGGCTTACTGTGGAACGTGCCCTCCATCGCGCTGCCCACCTTCGAATCGGTGGTGTGTTACAACGGCGGTTGCTTTGTGGAAGGGTTCAATCTCTCGGAAGGCCGCGGTAGCCCCAAGCCCTTCCAGATGTACGGCGCGCCTTGGATCGAAATGAACCGGTTATACCGGTATATGAAAGAGTCAGACACGGAGGGATTCGCGTTCCGGACCCGGGCCTTCATCCCGATCACCTCCAAATACCGAAACGAGGTTTGCTTCGGTTTGGAGTTTTTCCCAGAACGGAAAGACGCGGACTTCATCCCGGTTCTATTGCGTTTCCTAAAGGGGGTGGCCGAGACCTGCCCGGAACAGTTGCAGCTCGTACGATACGCGGACGTTGAGCGTCTAGAATCCTTGACCGGAGATCCGCGTGTGCGAGACTATCTGTGGGGGGAAACCCCGCTCGATATGCTCTTAAACACCTGGGAGATCGAATCCTCGGCTTTTGAAGAAGAGACATCCGATATTCGGATGTATCCATAAAACCACTTTAACGGAGGGATTTCTGTGAAACAGCTGGTTTTCGTAGTCTTATGCTTCGCCTTGTTTTTTTCGCTCGTTTCAGCCAAAACCGTAGAAATTTGGAGCTGGCGCACGCAAGATGCCGAGGTTTGGCAAGTGGTTCAGAAGAACCTGAGGGCCAAAGGAGAGGACATAACCATCGATTTTCGCGCGTTCATTCCGACGGAATACGACGCGAAACTGTTCTTGGCCTTGCAGGGCGGTACTGGACCTGACATCGCCTATATCCGAAGACTTCCGGGCGGAAGGACGCAAGCGCTCGTCGAGGGGAAATTGATCAAACCCTTGGATCAAGCCATCGACTTCTCCGATTTTTCTGAGAGCGTTCAAAAGAACGTGACGATGGACGCGCGACTTTGGGGCGTACCGTTCGCCGTACAGGTTTGCGGGATTTTCTACAACGAAGACATCTTCAAAGAGAACAAGTTGAGCGAACCCAGAACGTGGGATGAAATGCTCGAAATCTGCAAAGTCCTCAAAGCTAAAGGGATCGATCCCTTCTTCTGTACCGCGAAAGAAGATTGGACTTTGACCATGCAGCACGCAATGTGCGGGGTCAGTATCCTCGGGCCTGCTTGGATCAAACGGCTCACCGAAGGAAAAGTGGACTTTCTAGACCAAGATTGGATTTACCTCCAGACGTTGCTGAACGATTTAAAGGTTTACTACCAAGACGGTTATATGGGGAACGACACCAACGATATGAACGCCGCCTTCGCCTTCGGTCAAGCCGCGATGGTTTTCTACGGCGCTTGGGGTTACCAGACTTGGAAAGAGCTGAATCCGGATATCAACGTCGGGTATTTTATGGTGCCACCGGATTGGGAAGGCGATAATGCCTACGCGTACATTTATATGGACGGCGCCTTCAGTCTGACCTCTATCGCGAAAAACCCGACCGACGCGATGAAAGTCCTGAAATACACCGCAACGCCTGAGTTCGGAACGATCTTCACCGGAATTACCGCGAACATTCCCGCCGTAAACGGGGCCATAATGCCTGATATTCCGCTGTTGAAAGAGGTTATGGACGCCGGAGCCAACTGGGCCTCGCCCTACGTCTATTGGGTCGGCTCACCTTTCGTGGTACAACAACCATCCCTTTACGACGGCGTCTTATCTCCCGGTATGCAGGCGATGTATATGGGACAGATCACGCCGACCGAGCTCGCGCAACGGGCGCAAGACGCTTTATCACAGTGGTATAAGCCTCTGATGAGGAAGTTGGGAAAGATTAAATAACCTTCGTTTCGCTACGGTGTGCAGGGAGTTCTCTCCCTGCACTCGTTTTCTAAAAAGGGGGCGTTTCCTTGTCTTGCAAAATCAGATACATCCTGTTGTTCACGATACCGGCGCTGTCTCTGTATACCCTCTTTGTCATTTACCCCTTTGGGTACAGCTTGTTTTTAAGCTTTTTTAAATGGTCCGGCGCGGGCCCCAAACTGTTTGTCGGGTTGGACAACTTCAAAAGCATCCTCTTTGGCCGGATGTCACAGGAGTTCATCAACGCGCTGCTCCACAACTTCTATTTCTTCGCGCTCAACGCGCTATGTGAACTCGGGGTCGCTTTTCTCATCGCGATCGTCCTGGCGTCCCGCATTTGGGGGCAACGATTCTTCCGAACGATCGTCTATCTCCCAAACGTGATATCGATGGTCCTCGTCGGGTTCATCTGGGTGATGATGCTCAATCCGCAATGGGGATTGATCAATCAAGTGTTGAAAGCCGTCGGATTGAAACACCTCGCCCAACCCTGGCTAGGTCAGCCGAAAACCGCGCTCACCACGGTCATTCTCGTCAACGTGTGGAGAAATATCGGTTTTTATATCCTGGTCTTCCTTGCTGCGATCATCGGGATCCCGAACGACATCTTCGACGCCGCCTATATCGATGGCGCGAAAAATTGGCGCGTGATCTGGAAGATCATCTTCCCGATGACCTTTTCGACCTTCCAGACCCTTCTGATTCTGATCTTCATCTGGTCTTTCAACATCTTCGACGTGGTTTACTCCCTCGCGGGGGTCCAAGCGGGCCCGGTTCGTTCGACCGATGTGTTGGGGACCGTGTTCTATCGCACCGCCTTCGGCGGTTTGGGTAGTTCCGGCCAAGATTATGGCTTAGGCGCCGCGATAGTCGTGTTGATCTTTTTGATGGTGATCCCGTTGTCTATGATCTATGCGCTCATGATGGATCGAAGAAAGAGGGTAGAATGATGCTGCGGATCAATCTCTTTTCGAAAATCCTCTTTTTAATTCTACTGTCCCTGTACTTCGTGGTCGTGGCCACCCCGTTTTTACTGATGTTTTTTAATGGGTTTAAAACCACGCGGGAGCTGTTTTTGAAGCCGTTTGAGATGCCTGACAGCTTCGCGCCGGAGAATCATATCCGGGCGTGGGAAAGAGCCGGTCTGGGCACAGCTTTTTTGAACAGCATCGTCGTGTCTGGCGCGGGGATTTTCGGTGTGCTCTTCACCTCGTCGATGTTGGCCTACGTTCTCTCGCGGTATCGCTTCCGGTTTCGCCGGTTCATCTATGTCTACATCATCTTGGGGTTGGCCCTCCCCGCGAGACTCGCGATTATCCCGATCTTTCTGCTCTTGAACAGCCTGAAGCTGACGGACACGAGACTGGGTTTGGTCCTGGTGTACATCGCCACCGGCGCCTCTTTCGCTACCTTCTTGCTGAAAAACTTTATGGATGGCATTCCGCTAGAGATCGAAGAGTCCGCCCGAATGGACGGCGCGAGCCCGTGGACCGTCTACAGAAGGATCGCGCTGCCGTTGATAAAGCCCGCCCTCGTCGTCGTGGGCCTCGTCAACTTCGTCAATATCTGGAATGATTTTTTCTTCCCGTTTATCATCATCACTTCGAAGGCAAAAGAGACGGTCCCACTCGCCGTGTCGTTGTTCTACGGGGAGTATTCGAACCAGTGGCCGATGATCGCCGCAGCGCTAACCATCTCTGTCGTGCCGATTATGGTCGTCTTTTTCCTTTTCTCGAAGCAATTCATATCGGGAATCACGCAAGGCGCCATCAAATAGCCCCGCCACTACGATTCCGGTCAATGCGAGGGCGTTCGGCGCTTTCTTCGCGTCCAAGCGATCAGCCAAGACGCTGACGCAAAGCCAAAGGTGTACAGCGCAGCTTTCAGGACGCTGCTACCAAGATGACCTGCATTATTGCTGCTGTAAAAATATCGGGCGCTACGGATTGCGAAAGTCATCGGAAGCCATTCGGATAGATCGAGCGCGAAGTGTCGCAAGACGAGCTGGAAGATCGCGATCTTCGCGAAGGCCAGGGTTCCGAAACTGAAGATCACGTTGAAAACGAAGAAAGAAAACGCCCAGACGAGGATGTTTGAAAGCTTCTTCGAGAGTTGGTTGATGAACACGGCGAAGGAAAAAAAGAGGAGCTGCAGCCCGGCTATGGCGATCAGAAACGGACCCATAGGTGACGGTAACGGGGTATGAAAGCAGAGCGATCCGGAAAAAAAGAGAAGCAAAATCCCGCTTAGACTGATGAAAAGATGCAGCGCCACGTAATACAGCCATAAACGCGCGCCGCTCGTCCGTCCCGTCCGTTCGTTATCGGCCCTCCAAAGCGCGAGGTCTATCGGAAAAAGCAGCAGCCCGTAAACGGACAGGGACAGAATGATGATTTCAGGAGAATAATAATCCAAAAACCGCTTTCCTCCGAAGAGGACGCTCGGAGGGGTTTGTATGAGCAACCCAACGCAGATGAGGAACGCCGAGGGATAGAAAAGCGAAAAAAGAGCGTAGGATGGAGAACGAAGACACCTGCCAAAAAACCGCGTCAAAAACTCCGAATGAACCCCGTGAATACCCTTTCCCCCCTAAAGAGCCGAATAAAAACACCCAGAATGTCGATTTTTTGCTATAATCCATAAGACGGAAGAAAGGAGCGGATAGTTGACGCGCGAGCTCATCGGTCTGGATTTTGGTACAACCAATACGCATCTTTCCCTGACGCCCGTCGGGGAGAAAAACCCCGTGGGTCGGGATATACGGGTTTTTCCACAAAACGCGGTGCAGACTGTGTTACTGTACGCGCCCAAAGAGTCACGGGTCATCGCTTTCGGGCAAACCGCGCAGGAAGAGTGGGTCTCTATGTCGCGCTCGGAGCGTCGAGGACTGAAGTTAGCCGCGAATTTCAAACCGATTACGGGCGCCGATCCGGTGGCGACGAAAGAGAGCGACCTGTTCTTGACCGCGCTGTTTCAGCATCTGCAAGATGAGCGCTTCTTGTCCCATTTATCGTCGGACAACCACACGCAAGTGGTGATCGGGTTACCGGCGGAAGCCGATCCTTCATATCGCGGGGCCCTGTCCACGATCTTCACGACGATGGGCTATCCACACACCCCATTTTTTTATGAACCCTGGGGCGCCCTCTTCTATCACTATTCCACGAAGCAAATCGATAAAGACCACCTCTTTCGTGGGGTTCTGGTCGTCGATTTTGGTGGAGGCACGCTCGATTGCAGTTATTTGAAGGACTTCCGCGTTCGTCAGGTCTGGGGCTCGAACGTACTCGGGGGCCAGCTGCTCGATGACTGCCTCTATCAGTTATTCTTGAAGCAGAATCCCGGGGTCGATAAGGCGTTCCGCGACGAGGCCGTCGAGCAGTATATCCGATACATCCTGTTCCGAGAAATCAAGGAGAAGTATTCGAATCGGCTCACGCAAAATCTAACCCTTCCCTTTCGCGAGACGATATGGGTCGGAAAGGACCATTACGGGGACTTCGAAATCTCCGATTACTCGGTTTTTTTAAGTCTATTGCGTGAATATACCGTGTCGGAAGACCTGGCGACGTCCCTCTCTACGATCCCACACGCCGGTGAAACCCTCACGCGCGAGCCTTTTGACCTATCGGCAGCTTTAAAGGAAACGGTACTCAAGGCGTTCCGAGCTCAGAAGGTCCCAAAGGACGCGGTTTCACTCATCCTCCTGACCGGAGGTAGCAGTCGTTGGAAGTTTTTTCAGGAGATGATCGCCGAAGAGTTTCCACATACCAGGATTTTGTCTTCCGAGGACCCCGAAGCCTCGATCAGCCGAGGGTTGGGGTCGGGGTACTCGCTGGTCCTCTTCGAAAAGCAAGTGAAGGCTGAGATCCACGCGTCAATGGATGAGATCACCGATCGGTTGACCTCTACCTATGAAGAGATCCTCCACCTATCGATGGACCGCTCTCTTCAGGTCACGAGCGACCTCTTGCGCGCCCACGCCGAGCCGAAAATCACCCGGTTTTTGGAGCAAGGGGGGACTTTTACAGACTTGGAAAAGGACCTGAGCGCGGGGCTATTGGAACTTGGAGAATCTCTAACCCTCGCGCAGGAAGAGATTCGGGCCCGTGCCTTCAAGCAGATAGAAACGGCCACGCAAAAGGAGTTCTATCGTTGGTTTGACACCCGAGGCCCCTTCTTTTCCCGTCAAAACGACCTCTTGTTACCCGATCCCCTGATGGCGCAAATGATCGAAAAGAGCTTGGCGAATCGCGCCTTCTCTACCCTCACAACGGTCGTCTCCGTCTCTTTTGGAACGATTCTCGGCGGGGTGATAGGCCTTTCCGGCGTGGCGGGGGCGGCCTTGTCCGGGCCGGTGGGTTGGATTGGCGCCTTCACCGTCGGAGTTTTTTTGACGCTCGCGTCTTTCTTGGGCTTCAAAGGCAAGATCACCGAAAGGATGAAAGGCGTACGCTATCCCCCGTGGATGCTGAAGGTCCTCTTCCCTTCGAAGAAGAAGGCTTTGGAACGAGTGTTCTCGGCCCAAACCAAAGAGCTGGATCGACGCGCGCGAGAGGAATGGTTGCAATTCGCGTTGGAAAAGCCGAAACTCAAGCAACAAATCCGCGAATACACCGAACGACACATCGACCGGATCAGCTTCGCGGACATTATATCCTTGCAAGAAACGGAGGAAAAGTATGATCTATGACAGTCCGATCGAGGTCAGGCACACCCTACATCAGAACCCCGAGAAAACCCTGCAAGAGCATGAAACCACCGAGTACCTGTTTCGAGAACTCTCAAAAGTGGAGGGCATCACGCTGCACCGTCCGTTTTTGTTGGGCTTGGTGGCCGAATACAGAGTCAACGACGGAGATTATCTCCTGTTTCGAGCCGATATTGACGCCTTGAATATCAAAGAAGAGACGGGGTGGGAATTCGCATCTAAAAACGATTGTATGCATGCGTGCGGGCACGATGTCCATACGGCCATCCTCTACGGGCTGGCTCTGACGGTGGTGGAGAAAAGGCCGAATCAGAACGTGCTCTTCTTCTTCCAACCCGCGGAAGAGGGCGGGGGAGGCGCTCAGAAAACGGTGGACACGGGCTTCTTCGACCGCTACGCGATCCGTTGCAGCTTCGCCTTGCACGTCAACGACGATTACCCGTTCGGTTCGGTGGCGACCAACGACCACGTCCTCTTCGCCTCCTCCTCCGAGATCGATGTGCTCTTCCAAGGTGTGGGCGCGCACGTCGCTTACCCCACGGAAGGGAAGAACACCCTCCTCGCGTTGCGTTACTTTTTAGACGCGATCGATCGTATGCCGCGAGAAGTGGAAAAGCCATTCCTCTTTTCCGCTGGGAAGGTGGCCGCGGGCGAAGTCCGAAATATCCAGCCTGCCAAAGCCTTCATCCAGGCCACGATGAGGACAGTATCGACGGAAGAGAACGATAAGATGTTCGATCAGATCGAAAAAATGGCCGAGCACATCGAGAAGTTGACGGGCGTGGAAATCCGTGTGAAGCGACTATCGGTCTATCCGGAAGTTAAAATCGATAAAGGGCTCTACGACCGCCTCATCCCCAAACTGCGAGAACGGTATCAGGTACTGAAAGCACCGATGAAGATGGTGGGCGAAGACTTCGGGGTCTTCTGCCACCTATACCCGTCCATTCTGTTCTGGTTGGGCACCCGGCGAGAGGCGTTCTATCCTTTGCACCATCCGAAGTACTTGCCCTCGGACGATATCATCCCCGTCGGAATCGAATTTCTCTACGATCTGTTCACGTTTTTGTCGGACGAACCGGCTCTTTGATCGAGAGCGCCGTAAAAAGGAAGACCGCCGCCAACGCCCAAAAGGGGATCGATAACCCGTTCGGGACGGCTAAGGTTCCGCCGTGCTTTCCCAAAAAAGAAAGAATCGCGGTGTTCAGCCTGATAAAAGGCGAGAGTCCGTGTAGAAAGATCGCGGAAAGCCCCGGTAAATGGAGAAGGAAGCATAGGAAAGAGGTTAAAAGGCCGATTAACAAGACCATCGCCACGGAGGAAACGAAGAGCATGTTGAACGGGATCGACAAGAACGGCATCCTCCCGAATTGCGCGATCGTAATCGGCGTCGTGAACACCATCGCTCCGGTCAATGGGAGCAGGTATCGGCCCACTCTCCCGTTCGTCCTGAGGGAAACCCGATGGCCACAATAGATGCCGACCGTGGCGAGGACGGAGAGGGCAAAACCGACGTCCCGCGCGTAGGTAGGCTGAAAAAGCAGGAGCAAGATCGCGGCCGCCCCGAGGAGGTTGAGCCCGGATGCGGGATAACTGAACATCCTGAAAAGGCCGTAGAACAGGATGATCAGGAAGGCGCGCGAAGACGACGCCGGACAGCCGGTCACGATCCAGAAGAAGCCTAGAAAACAGAGGACCAATAAGGTGCGAAGGGGATCGGTGACACGGAAGAAGCCGAGGAGAATCAATCCGATCTGGGAGAGCATCGCGAAATGAAGGCCGGAAACGACGAACAAATGGCCTAACCCCGAATCGTTCATCCAAATGCGCAAATCTCCTTCGAAGCGTTTGCCCAGAAAGATCCCGGCGGCCAGCTGCGCCTCTTCGGCTGGGAGGACGCTCTGCACGTGTTCGGCGTAGGCGTTTGCGATCCCGTGGCCGAAAGAGAGGACTTGCTGGACTGGCCCAGTTCGATAAGGGTAATGGAAGGCGCCGGATGGGTACAAGATCGAGACGTAGACGATCGGGTCCACCATCGTGATACGCCCCTTGAAACCGACCCAGTCACCCGGATCGTACTCGCCTTTCGCGTCCCGATAGATGTAAACGGACTCTTTCACGGCTTTCCAGACCCGGTCTTCCAGCACGCGGACCTCTGTCAGGCGGAGGCTTTTCTCGGTGACGCTTTGG
>Ga0209506_1004462_pt1 | contig 10423 bp, 5 predicted proteins | sample AD_JPNHG2_MetaG_FD_184409 | JGI IMG/M metagenome (GOLD analysis project Ga0209506, IMG submission 184409) | Active sludge microbial communities of municipal wastewater-treating anaerobic digesters from Japan - AD_JPNHG2_MetaG (SPAdes) (version 2) | ecosystem: Engineered > Bioreactor > Anaerobic >...
AAACGCATCTGCACGGTGGCATGGGCGCTGGTCGGCTTGTGCGCCGCCGCGATCTGGCCCAATCTTCAAAACCCGGAAATGGCATTCGGACTGGCAACTCGGTCCTACCTGCCGGACGGCCTGACCGGTCTGATGCTCGCGTCGATGATGGCCGCAGGTATGAGCACAACAGATGCCATCATGGTGTCGGGGGCAGCCATCTTTTCGCGCAACCTCTACGCACGGCACGTGTGTCGGACGGGATCGGACGAGCATTATCTCCGTGCGGCTCGCCTGACAGGTGTTTTTCTGGTGTGTGCCGGCCTGGGAGCGGCCTTCTGGCTGGGAACCGTGACGAAGGCGATCGAGTTCTGGTGGAAGATCACCGCGTTCATCGGGCCGACCTTTCTGCTGGGAATGTTTCTGCGGCGCGGCAACAGTTGGGGAGCCTGGGCCTGCGTGGTCACCTCGGCGTTGGTATGGTGGCTTACAGAGCACGATGCGATCGTCTCGGCGAGCGACCACCGCTGGGACACTGTCTGGTATCAAGCATCTTTGTACCTGCCCGCCGGAATCGCCGCTTATATTATTGTTAGTTACATGACCCCGCCAGAGGACGAAGCTAAGCTGAATCGTTTCTTTGCCCGGTTGAACACTCCGGTAGGCCAGGAAGAAGTTCTGATCGCGGCCGGCATGGAACCGAATTCCGAAGAGATTCTGCCGGGAGCGAACACGCGAGCCGACGCCAAGGTCGAGCAACGCCCTTCGCTTTCCGCAGGGGGAACGTCTACATGAGACCGGCACGAACTGGAGGGCTTGCTCTGCTGCTTGTGGTGGGCCCCGTCTCGATCGAAGGTCTGGGTGGAGAGAGTTGGGCTGAAACGAGCGGCTCAGCGGGAGTTCCGGCAGCCGTCCGCCTTGGCGAGAAGGTCAGCCGGCTTGGAGCGATCAATGTGCCGCGCGAGGATCTGAATCAGTTCATCGACTTGGGTTTCGATCTCATTGCCCGCGTTCGTCTCGGCCAGGCATCCAATGAGACACAGCAAGATATCCACGCCATGCTGAAAGCGCGGGGCATCGAGTACTTCGATGTAGGTTTGGCCAGCACTCGCCTCTCCGACCTCGACCGGATCCCGCCTGATCGCAAATTGTTGAAGCGCGGACCGGGACAAAACAAGTATGTCAACCAGGATTGCGTCTGCGCAGGTTGGGATGAGCCCTACCGGTTCCAGGGACAGAAACTGTTTCGAAAGCTCGCCGGGGAATCGGTAGACGGCATTATTCTTGAGGATTTCCTGAATCGTGCGTTGTGCTACTGCGACGGCTGCGAGAAGGATTACCGACATGACACCGGTGCGGCCGGTTTTCCGGTGCAGGTCCACCCGACCCCCCACTACGAAGACACAGCCTCGTTCGATCAAAGCTTGATCGCGTGGGACCAACAACGAACCGCACGGCATTTGGGCATTCTCAGCGAGCCGGTTCATCAGGCGGGTAAGAAACTTGCCGTGGCAGGAGTCTCGCGATGGATCATCGGACCGCAGGCAGCTCAACAGGTCGATTACGTGATGTTCTACACCTACTACGCCGGTCGCCGGCTCCCTCCCAATTTCACGCGTAACTGGAAGTACTGGCACGATCATCTGATCCCGAACAATCTCTGGATTGTATTCGGCTACTTCCGCGAGTACTACACCTGCCATACCCGCTTGATGGTCGCGAACCTCCCGGATGGCGTGAATCTGGCCTTCTGGGCTTGCCAACGGCAGGCCGTGGATGCGTCCACGCGCGAGGACCCGCTGTACGCACGCGACGTGGCGTCGACACATCTCGTGCCGATCCGAATAGGGGTGTTCGACTCGCAACCGACCCGCGCCTTCCGCGGAAAGGAGGGCGATCTATGGCGTGAACAACACGTCGATAAGGTCGTTGTCGGCCTCGAGCGGCTGGGCTTTGACGCAACACCGATTTCAGTTCTCGACAATCTGGATGAGCTGGAATTGCTCTACCTTGAGGATGTGGAATGCCTCAGTATCGCGGACATCAATCGGATCAGAGAAGCGCGGATCCCCGTTCTGGTCACCGGGCTGACGGGCGCCAGGGATGAAAAAGGCCGCCTATGGGAAGATGCCGACGTGGATCTCGTCGGGAACAACGCCAAGGACCTGCTCCTTCGTCTTCCCTCACCGGTGACGCTGAGCTCAAGGCGTTTGAACATCGAGACCCAGCGATTGTCCCTGGAGCACCCCTGGTTCGAGTTCATGTTCGAGACGTATTCTCCGAAGCGCGGCGACCTTGCTCGTCCCCGTCCTTATACCGATGCCTCGCTCTATCACGGCGTCAGGAAGTACCAAATATCGCTTATCCCAAGCCGCGTCTATGGAGAGTTTCTGGGCCATGCGGTCGTCGCGCGGCACGCCGGCCGGCCGTTGGCTTTCAGCAGCGAGACCCGGGAACCCATGATCGTTCATGATCCAAACGCCCGCCAGGTGTACTCATCGGTGCGTTTCTCGGACTACGTGAATACAAATGACCTGACCGAATGCGGATTCGGCTACGAGATGCGGCAGTTCTGTTTCCTCCAGATCATCGATGCGTTGACGCTGGAAAAGAGAGGTGTGACGATCGACCCTTATCTTATGACGGCGGTTCGCCGGTCAAAGAAGGGGTTTTTCCTGACCATCGGCAATATCCATGATGAACCGCGAACAGCGACGGTCACACTGGCGCAGGCCCCAAAGGGTGTCAGGATCAATCACCAGCCTTATGACAAATGGACTGGACGCAGGATTCCCTTGCCGCCGATCGGAGCAAAGGATGCGATGCAGGTGTATATCGATGGTCCTTGATCGCGGGTGTGTCCGCGCCGATGTAGCCGCCGACTCCTCCGCTGCAGAACGGCGGCGCAGTACCCGGGAGAGTGCTCGTAGCGGACGCAAGCAATTGATCTTGGCGCAAGAACAACTTGTGAACGGCTGTTCATTAGACAACAAGTGGAGTGGTAGTACGTGAACTATCGAGAACAGACTCACCCCGATGCCATTGAGCCAAGAGGTTCGGCCTCGTATGCACCGCCTTCGATCGCGGGTGTGAATCACGTTGCGGCCGTCGAGAAAAACCCAGACACGCTATCTTGCCGTGAGAACACGCCCAAGCGGCAATCCTACGAACTGCACATCATCTGTCAGACTCATTGGGACCGTGAATGGCGGCTGCCCTTCCAGCAGACCAGGTTGATGCTGGTGGATATGATGGATCACTTGCTGGAAGCAATGAACCGTGATCCCGCCCTGCGTTACTTTCATCTGGATGGACAAACCATTCTGCTGGAGGATTACCTGGAACTTCGCCCAGAGAAACACGCCGTGCTCGCGGACCTGGTTGCCAAGGGTCGCCTGCTGATCGGCCCGTGGTACACCCTGCCTGAGGAAAACCTCGTCTACGGAGAGTGTCTGGTGCGCAACCTGCTCATGGGGCATAAATTGGGCCGGAGATTCAACGGCATCATGAAGGTCGGTTTTACGCCGACTTCATACGGTCAGATCGCCCAGATGCCCCAGATCTACAAGGGCTTCGGGATAGACACCATTTTGTTCCATCGGGGCGTCCCCGCCCACGAGGTCGATGTAGAGTATCTGTGGGAAGGCAGCGACGGTAGCCGGCTTCTGGCTCTTCGCCCCCCCCTCGGCGGACGCTTCAATTTTACCTGTCTGGTCACCAGTCCGCTCTTCGCTTCGCCCGATCGCAACCCGGACACCTGTATTCCCTACAACGAGATCCCGCTGGACGAGCTCTCTCACAGTATCTGCGTCAAGGGGAACGGGAGCGACATCTACTACTCCTCACGAATCCCGAGCAACTGGGACAAGGAGGCGCTGCGCCAAGCTATCCAACGGTTGAGAGAGATGGCCTGCAGGAAATCCAGAACACCTTGCCTTTACTGCGGCGAGGGCCACGACTGGATGGAGCTGAATCCCATGCTGCCGGCGCTGGTGGCTGAAATTGAATCGCTTCTTGAAGACGATAAGGTGATGATCAGCTCGCTTCCCGACCTCTTTGCAGGGATTCGGTCAACCCTTGTCAACCCCATTGTGCTCAAAGGGGAAATGCGGTCCACCCAGAAGGATGAATCCGGCGCCCGCCTGTATGCGAGTACTCTATCCAGTCGCATGCCACTCAAGCAGGCGAATCGCAGAGCCGAAGACGCGATCATTCGCTGGGCCGAGCCGTTCGCCGCCATTGCATGGTCCATGGGAGCGCCCTACCCGTACAGCGCCCTCGGAAAAGCATGGCAGTACCTTCTCGCCAATCACGCTCATGACAGTATCTCTGGGACTGGCACCGATCAGGTGCATGGCGACGTGATGTCCCGGTTCACCCAGTGTGAGCTGGTGGCCGGTGAACTGACCCGGCGTTCGCTGAGCCGCATCGTCTCGAACATCGACGACCCGACGTTGAACGAAGGTGATGTATTGCTGACGGTTTTCAATCCGCTGCCCTACCCCAGAGACGAGGTGCTGTGCCTGGACCTTGATCTTCCGGAAGCAGACGAGTCCGGCTTTCAGCTTGTCGACGCACGAAGCCGGAATGTGCCTTACCATGCGGACCCGCCGGATAGAATCGTCCATACGGTCCATCAAACGCACAGCTTTCCCTATCGATTCAGTGTTCGCCGGCACCGCTTGTGGCTCCGTGCCGAGGCGATTCCAGCCCTGGGCTATGTGACGTACTTCGCCCGGGAGGACTCGCACAAGCGCCCGCCGAAGGCGAGCAAGGCGGATACCGACCACGTCGAGGTCAAGAATCCCAATTCGATGGAGAACCACTCCGTGGCCGTGCAAATTCATGCCGACGGATCGCTCACGATCCAAGACAAACGCACGGGACGCTGCTATGAGAGTCTTCATGTTTACGAGGACGACGCCGAGATCGGCGACGCATATGAGCACCGGTCACCTCCACAAGACAAGACGATAACCAGCCTCCACGGTGAAGCTAGAATCGAGTTGGTGCACCATAATCCGTTGACGGCTTCATTCGTCGTGGGCACGAGTCTGAGCATTCCTGAATGTGCAGCCCAAGACAAGATGGCCCGCTCCCGTCGATGCATATCCTGCGACATCGTCTCGACAATAACGCTTACTGCCGGCTCGCCTCTCGTACAGATCGTCACTCGGGTAAACAACACAGCCCGCGACCATCGGCTCCGCGTGCTTTTTCCGACCCACCTGCGCACCAACGAATGCTGGGCAGAAACCCCGTTTGATGTTCAAAAACGCGCCGTCGCCCGGCCCGCGGTGAAGGATTGGCTGGAGCCGCCTTGCGCCACTCAGCCTCAATTGGGCTTCGTCGACGTATCCGACGGAGATGCGGGGCTGGCCGTTTTCAACCATGGACTGCCGGAGTACGAAATCATCGAGGACGGCCGGAACACTATTGCCATCACGCTCTTGAGATGCTTCACCCACGAGACGAGAGTCACCCGGACCGATGACCCCGACCAGATCGGGGCCCAGTGTCCGGGCCAACACGAATTCCGGTATGCCATCTTTCCTCACGAGGGTGACTGGCGGAGGGGCAAGGTCTTCCGGCAAGCATATCTGTATCGCCACCGCCCTAAAGTGGTCCAGAGTTGGTGCCCTGTCGGAAAACATCGCTGTGCACGGATGCTGCCGCTGCAGAACAGCTTTCTCGAGATTGTGTCCGAAGACCTTGTGCTCAGCGCGGTCAAGCGTTCCGAAAACGGCCGTCTTCTGATCGTCAGGTGTTTCAATCCGACGGAGGATCCCGTCGAAGGTGAGCTGCGCGTCTATCGTGATCTGTCTAATGCCTGGCACCTGGATCTTGAGGAAAACGTACTCGGTAAATGTCCGCTGAAAGACGAGCGATCAGTGCGTATCCTCGCAGGACCGAAGAAGATAGTCACCATGGGACTTGAATTGGCGTGATGACCGTCTCCGGAAAGCAGGCGCAACAGGCTGGAGCGACAATAAAGGAATGCTCGCCATGCTTCTTCGATCGCCCACGGTGACAAGCACATACCCTGGTCACTGCCGCACCATCATGACTGGGAGAGCTGTATGCCACAACTGTCTCGGTCTCGCGTTTGTGGCCGCCGTTCTTATCGGTGCAGTTACCATCACCACGGCTGCGGCTGACCAGCCCCCTTTGCACCCGTCCGACACTCAACCAGCCGAGCAGGCAACCGTCGGCCTGGTTCCGCCGGTTAGCCAGGTGCAAAACGGTTCAGGCCGCCTGGTCGTCACAGGTCGGGTGACAATCCTTCTCCCCGCCGTCGACGATGCCGTCACCAGTTACGCGGCAAGGTGCCTTGGTGAAGAGCTTAATCGCCTCTTCGGCCTGCAAACGGTTACCGTTCGCCAGCCACATCGTATCTCGGATGACGAGATCTGCGCGATCATCAGCGATCAATCCTCCTCGTCATCGCCTCTTGAAAACATGTTTTGCAGTCTCCCTGTGCCGAAGGCGGACGGCTATCTGCTGGGGGTGAGACCGGACGAGAAAAGAGCCGTTGTCCACGGATTCGGTGGTAACGGGGTCATTCGCGGCGTCTTCGCACTGGCCGGACTGCTGTCCGCCGACGGCGGCGAGGCGACCTGGCCCGAAGTGCTCATCTCTGACACTCCCGACATTCCAATCCGGTTCACACGAGATATATTCTTGAACAAGCAGGCGACCGCGGAGATGACACAGGAGCAGGCGCTGATCTGCGAACTGGACTGGTGGGCCAGATGGGGCCTGAATCACGCATTGATCCCCTCCGGACTAACCAAGGGCCAGGAAGAACAGGATCGGCTCGTTCGATGGTATGTCGAGGAGGCCCATCGACGAGGCATGAAAGCAGGGGCCAACCCGGGTGGTCGCTCCCTCTGCCCTAGCAACCCGGCAGAAATGGAGTCGTATCTATCGCGGGTGCGTCATCTCCTGGGCCTGGGCTGCGACTTCCTCCTGATCCTTTTCGATGACCTTCCACGCGCTCGCCTTGGCGGCCATTGTGATCGCTGCGTCCGGGCCTTTGGTGGAAGCCTCGCCGCCGAGCAGCGCCATATTCTGGAATCGGTGTGCAATCTCCTTCCGACCACCCGATCTGATCTCCCGCTCTTCTGGTGCCCTACCTACTACAGCCTGGGGATGACCGGCTACATTGGGGGGCCGGAAGGACCGGACGAGTACTTCACGGACCTGGGCGGATCCGCTCGCGTTTGCCGGGCCTTCATGTTCCACTGCGCGTTTGATCATGAATTCAACGCTTATCTGGACGGCAAGGGACTCAAGAACCGGATCTGGTGGTACAACGGCATCAGAACCGATTACTACATGGTCAGCCGGGCATTCGACAGTTGCGACATGTGGGGGCCGCCGCTCCGCATCCCGGGCTTAAAGGATTTCCAAAGCTTCTTTTCGCGTTTTGAGAACGGCTGGCTCATGCCCTCGTTTGCCCCCACCGATCGTTCGCTGCATCCCTGCGTTGCGCCGCTTGTGACCGCCGGTCGCGACGAAGGCGGGCGAACAATAATCCCAAAGGCCTCTCTGGACGAACTGGCCTATCTTGGCGAGCGGATGCAGGGATTGTACCTATGCAGCGCCACCGCGCCGTACCACATCGCCCTTGCCGGGGTTTTTGCAGCCCACCCATCCCGTTTCGACCAGCAGCTCGCCCGGGCAGCCATCGCCGATGCGATGTTTTCGCCCGGAGCGTCACCGCATGTGCTCGCGTGGCAGACCGCTTATGCGCGGGCTCAGATGGTTCTGGCTCGGAAACAGGGGTGTCCGCTGACCCCCGAAGGAAATGCGGAAATCATTGCCTTGACCGGCGAGATGGAATCCGGCGAGAAGGCCCTCCGGGATTGCCTCGCCCGACGGAAATCGGCTCTGCCTGCCTCGGTGGCTGCTGCATTGCTGGATGAGATGATCGCTTGGCGGCTCAAGGTGCTCTCGCTCGCCGCCCCCTATCCTCCAGCCCGGCCGCCTTGAGGCGCCGCCGTGGTCATGGGTCGGCCTCGTCTGGCTGACGTCAGGGATGGCCTCCAATAATATCCAATGACCATTGAGAAAGGGAAACAACATGATCGCTGTCGCCGCCAGACTTCGTTGTCCTGTTCAGCTTTTCTCATCCGGCTGTGTTCGGCTCACAGGCACGACGATCCTGCTCATCGCTGCTTCATGCGCCGGTCCATCGTCCGTTGCCGACCGAGGCCCCTTCACGATCGTCATGCTTCCGGACACGCAGCGCTACAGCGAGAGCCGCCCCGATCTGTTTTTCGTCCAGACTGACTGGATCAGGAAGAACCGTGATAAGGAGAACATCGTCTTCGTGACACACGTGGGCGATCTGGTTCAGAACCGCAGCAAGAAGCCGTCAGAATGGAAGACCGCCGACGAGGCGATGGCTGTCCTCGATGGCGTCGTGCCGTATGGTGTGGCCATCGGCAACCACGACTACGACAGCGACGATGGCGTGAAAAAGGGCGTCGCCACCATGTACTTGCAGTACTTCAATCCAGAGCAACGGTTCAAAGGCCGGCCGGGTTACGGCGGCGCCTCACCGAACGGCCTGAATTCGTATCACCTACTGTCGGCCGGCGGGATCGACCTGATCATGCTTTTCCTCGAGGTCGAGGCGCCTGATGACGCACTGGCATGGGCAAGCAGCGTGCTCGAGAAGTATCCCACGTGCGCCGCCATCGTCAGCATCCACACCTACATGAAACACAGTGGGCGTGACGGCGGACGCGAAACAAAACGCGAATACCGCAAGGACGGGAACGCCGGCGAGGACATCTGGCAGAAGTTCATTCGCCGCCAACCACAGGTGTTCATGGTGCTGTGCGGGCACGTGGGTGGCCTCTGCGAGTACCGGCAGACCTCGCGCAATGATGCCGGCGCCGACGTCCTCGAGATGCTTGCCGATTACCAGAAACGCGAGAACGGCGGCGACGGATGGCTGCGGCTCATCCGATTCGTACCGCTCAACCGTGAGATCCAGGTGCGGACGTACTCGCCCGCGTTGAACAAGTTTGAAACCGATGAGGACAGTCAGTTTGTCGTGCCGCTGGTGCTGCCGGATCAGTGCCTGCCCAAACCGGCTGCCGTCGCGCTTGCCGGTTGAAGCCGACGAAAGGGAGAACATATGTATCCGTACACGAAGAGCACGCATTCCGGGGCGCATTTGCGTCTGTTCGCGTCTGTCCTGTTTGCTCTGGCGATCTCGGTTGCCGGTTGCGCCGGTCCGAAGACCGGCCTCGATCATGGTGCGTTCACCATCGTGATGCTGCCCGATACGCAGATCTACAGCAAGGCCTATCCTGACCTGTTCTACGCCCAGACGCGCTGGATCAGGGCGAATCGCGACCGCGAGAACATCAAGTGTGTCACCCACGTCGGCGACATCGTCAACGATTGCGTCAAAGACCCCGAGCAATGGGACGTCGCCGACAAGGCCATGGCAGTACTCGATGGCGTGGTTCCCTACGGCGTGGCCATCGGCAACCACGACTACGAAGGCCGGTCGAGCGCCGTCGCGTTCGTCAAATACTTCGGGCCCGATCGCTATAAGGGCCGACCCTGGTACCGTGGCGCCTCCGAGAACAAGCTGAGCTCCTGCCAGTTGTTCTCGGGTGGCGGCGTCGATTTCGTGATTCTTCACCTGGAAATCGATGTTCCTGATCCAACGATCGAATGGGCGATCGACGTCTTGAGGATGTACCCGGACCGCGCCGCCATCGTCTCGACACACGCCTATCTCAAGGGACGCGACGGGGTCGCACGAAATACCAAGCCGGCATATGACAAACGCGGCAATTCGGGCGAGGAGGTGTGGGATAAACTGATCCGTCGCAATCCGCAGATCTTCATGGTTCTCTGCGGTCATGAGGGCCGCACGGAGGAATACCACCAGATATCGAAGAATGATGCCGGTAACAGGGTCGTGGAGATGCTGGCCGACTATCAGAAGCGAAGTAACGGCGGCGAAGGCTGGCTCCGACTGATCCGATTCGTACCATCCTCCCGCCAGATACAGGTCCGCACCTACTCGCCCGCGCTAGGCCAGTTTGAGACCGATTCGAACAGCCAGTTCACCGTTCCGTGGGATCTGCCGGACATGTGCCGCAGGAACAGCAGGCTACCGTTGGCTGTCGGTGGTTGACCACTGCAGAAGTCGCTGCTGCTATCCAGGACACACCTTTCGGGTGTTGACCAAACGGTCCGCTGGGCTCCTGAAAACAGCATCAGGCTTGCCTTCGCCGTCGAACGCGTGAATGGGTGTCGGCGCCGGTCTGAACATGCTGTAAATCCGCCGGTTTGATGATGCGGTGAGTGTCGCGGCCTGAACGTTGGTGGAGAGGGGCAGAGCCGCCCGGATCAAAGAGCGTCGGCGGCGTGGCTCACGGTTCGATGCGGTCCTTCATGCGGTAGCTTTTTC
>Ga0209506_1004464_pt1 | contig 10419 bp, 4 predicted proteins | sample AD_JPNHG2_MetaG_FD_184409 | JGI IMG/M metagenome (GOLD analysis project Ga0209506, IMG submission 184409) | Active sludge microbial communities of municipal wastewater-treating anaerobic digesters from Japan - AD_JPNHG2_MetaG (SPAdes) (version 2) | ecosystem: Engineered > Bioreactor > Anaerobic >...
AACGGCCATATGCTTGGGAAGAAGAACAATGTCAAACTCTTTGGGATGATATTTTTGCTTTCGCTTTTCCTGATAATAACAGCGACAAATTCAACAGCGATGATGAATACTTCCTAGGTTCAATAGTGACTTTTGAAAATGATAGAAATAAAAAAGAAGTAATTGATGGACAGCAACGCTTAACAACTTTGATGTTACTATTAAGAGCATTCTATGCAAAATTTGGAAATATGCAAGACGAGAACTCAAAAAGCACTCGTGAAAGAATTGCACAATGTTTATGGAAAACCAATGAGTTTGGAAAACCTAATCTTAACATATTAAAAATCGATTCGGAAGTAGCAACCGATGATGAGAAAGAAGAATTTTTAGAAATACTTAAGACAGGCATTGTAAATAAAGACCAAAAGAGCAACTATGCGAAGAACTATCGCTTTTTTCAAGAAAAGATAGATACCTTTTTAAGTGAATATCCATCATATTTTGCATATTTACCTGCAAGGATTTTGAGTAATTGTATTCTATTACCAATTGAGGCGGAATCGCAAGACACTGCTTTAAGAATATTTTCAACACTAAACGATAGAGGACTACCATTGTCTGATGCAGACATTTTTAAAGCACAATTTTACAAGCATTACTCGACAAAAAACCAAAAGGACAAATTTATAGAACAATGGAAAGAACTTGAAGAAATTACAGGTAGAATTTTCAAGCCATTGAACGGAACCCCAATGGATGAACTTTTTACAAGATATATGTATTTTGTTCGTGCGAAACAGGGCATAAGATCAAGTACCACAGAAGCATTACGTAAATTTTACGAAAAAGACAAATACTCTATTCTCAAACAAGATGATACATTATCAAATCTCAAAATTCTTGTTGATTTTTGGCATGATGTTTACAATCAGAATCCTGAAAGATTTTCACCTAACATTCTAAGAAAACTGTTTATACTTAATTCTGCACCAAATGGTATGTGGACTTATTTTTTGTCAGTGTATTTTCTGCAAAACAAAAATGAAAACGAACAATTAGAAGAGAATAAATTAGACGAATTTCTAAATAAAACAATCGCATTTGTATGGGCTTTTGCATTTACTAATCCCGGTGTTAATGCATTAAGAACACCCATTTATGCCGAAATGATAAATATTGTAAATGACAAAACAGTCAATTTTGATGAACATAAATTTAATGAACATACATTGCGAACAGCAATCAATAATTTTGAATTTAAAAATGGAAGACCAATTACAAGATCAATGTTAACTTGGTGGGCGTTTAAAGACGATAAACAAGAAATTCCTACCCTCGATACAAATTTTGACATTGAACATATTTTTGCGAGAAAACGACAAGAAAATGACAAGTCGCTAAGCAACACAAAACTATTAGAAGCACTTGGCAACAAATCGTTACTTGAAGACAAAATAAATATAAGAGCTTCTGATTATAGATTTCGTGATAAAATTAAATACTACAAAGGCTTTACCAACGACAAAGGACAGCATCAAAGAGGCACAATTATTTCTGAATTAGTGAATTTGGCTGACAATAAAACTGACTTTATAGAGCAAGACATAATTGACAGAAGCGAAAAAATAGTGAGTCAATTTATTGATTTTCTTAAGCAGAAAAAGTTGATAAAACAAGAATAACCTCAGCCGCTAACACGGGTTTTGCGTTAGGCAAGGTGATCCAGCTAAGGCGGGACAGGTTGTGCAAACTTGGAGCTTTGTGCTTCTATTCAGCTTCGGTGCAGGTTGACAGTTTTGCACTCCGAATCCCACTCGAACGCCAAGCGGCAAACCGTTTTGCACAATTTTAAAAAGTGACACCGACCATTATAAACATTGAATTTAAAGAATATGAAACCTACATGTATTACATACACAAACACGAATGAATATAATATTCAGACATGTGGGTTCCATCAGACCTTTAAAGAATAAATTATATTCTGATGAAAACTATAACCACTCCTTTTCAAATGCTTGAACTCCGAAAATCCTTCTGTCAGTCTCAACGCCTTGAAACCTTTCAAAATATTTATGCTCTCTAATTTATTTTCATTGAAATCTGTTCCTGTTTCAGAAATTTTTTCCTTAATTTTGTCCGGTAGCATATTTTTTCTGTTTTGTAATTATACAGCTAACATACTCATTTTTAATGAGATATTAAATAAAATATGCTACTTTTTTACTTTTTTTTCTCTCTTATTTTCAGCCCTTTCTGAAATGCGAAACTTTAGTAAATAAATGTATGTGTCAGAAAGAATATAGGCAAAAGATGAAAAACATGAAGTTTTTTCTCCGGCTCAATAAACTTTTATCCGAAATTTCTGCAAAAGGCTTTTTCCATTTGCTGTCGGCCAATGTTTTGATTCAACTGGTGGCTTTCGCTTCGCAGCTTTTTGTGGCCGGTATCCTTTTGCCCGAAGACGTTGGACGAATAAAAATTATCACCACTTTTCTTTCTGTTTTTTCCATCATCGGAGGAATGGGTTTGCATGCTTCTACCTTGAAACTTTGTTCCGAAAACCGTTCACAAAAAGAAATCAGTGAACTTTTCAGTTCCGGTGTAGTGTTTACCATTGTTTCCACCATTGTTTTTTACGGGTTGGCACTTGTATTGAATTCTTTTGGATTTTTTTCTTCCGATGCCATCATCCGCAGGCTTATTCCGCTGGGACTTTTCCCTCTGATTACGAATTCGGCTTTCATGGTTTTGGTTGCTTATTTTCAGGCCAGCAAACAAATCAAAATCATGTCCCGCATAACTGTTGCCAATAAACTGATTGCCATTGTTGCCATTGTGTTGTTCACGTGGTGGTTTGGAATTAATGGCTATTATGTGGCTTACAACCTGAGTTTTATTGTTATGTTTTTTGTTGGGTTCCGGTTGTTGCGAAAAGATTTTACTTTTTCCAAAGACAGGGAAAGTGTCAAACATAATTTTAAAACACATTTAGTTTATGCAAAACCTTCATTGATGTCCAATCTGCTTTCCGAAATTTCTGCTTATGCCGATATTTTTGTGATCAACTATTTGTTGAAAGACATGAAAGAAATTGGTTACTACAGTTTTGCATTGACGTTGACTGTAGTGCTGCGTGTTTTTCCTTTTACGGTGCAACAAATAGCATCACCCTATTTTTCAGGACTTGCCCACGACCGCAGCCATTATTTGCAGGTTTTTAAAAAATACAACCGACAGCTTTATTTGGTTGTTGGCGTTACATTGCTGCTGGCCATATTGGCAGGGCCTTTTCTTATCAGGATTATTTTTGCGGGAAAATACGATCCGGCCATTCCTTATTTCGTCCTGTTGTCGGTAGGTTGGAGTATCCGCTTGCTGAACCAACTTCAGAGTGCAGCCATTTTTGGATTGGGAAAAATTCAGTACAACGCTTGGAGCAGTTTTATTTCGTTGATATTCAACGTAGCCGTTTATATTGTTTTTGTTCGCTTGTATGGCGTTATTGGAGCGGCATGGGCAAGTATTCCGGCTGGAGTTGTCATGACCCTCACATCGGGTTTGTTTCTCAGAAAAGCAATGCGGGAATAACTGGTTCGGTATTTTTTGTTTATTGATTTACATCGACTAGGCGAAAAACTTTGACAAATTTTGGTTCTTTTATTCAAATTTTTGTACAAGTTTACACTCCTTTTCCCTTAAAAATAATTTCCAAAGTAAGAAGGAGAATTTTCAGGTCGGTAATCAATGACATGCTTTCCAAGTAGATAATGTCGTAATTCAGCCGTTCGATCATTTTTTCGATACTGTCGGAATAGCCAATGCGGATAGGTCCCCACGAGGTGAGTCCCGGCCGAATTTTGTATAACAGACAGTAATAGGGAGCTTCCTGAACTATTTGCTGAATATAGTATGGCCTTTCGGGACGCGGACCAACAATGCTCATGTGTCCCAATAAAACGTTGATAAATTGTGGAATTTCGTCAATGCGATACTTTCTCAACTTTTTCCCAATATTCGTTATCCGATTATCGTTGGGATTGCTCAATCGGGGAATGCCGTTCTCCGCACCTTCAAACATGGTTCGGAACTTAATAATTTTGAATGGCCGACCATAACGTCCGATTCTTTCTTGAAGATAAAAAACAGGGCCTTTGGAATCCGTTTTAATCCGAATCATAAAATACAGCAAAACGGGCGAAAGCAAGACCAAAGCCAACAGCGAAAAGCCAATGTCGAATGTCCGTTTGACGCTTTGTTCCCAATCGGGCATTTTTATGTCGGTAATACTTACCAACGGACTAATGCTTAAATTGTCGATGCGGGCACTTCCGGTTAAAATTTCATACAGTCGTGGCGTAAACTGAATATCGATATTGAAGCGATAGAGGGAATTGATTATTGAAAAAAGCTGATAATCATCAGTTTGATCGAGTGCAATAATGGCTTCCTGTATGTTGTATTTTTCGATAATTTTTTCTATTTGATGTAAATTGCCAAGTATCATTTCCTGTGATATCTGCTTTCCATAATTCGTTTCCACATATCCTACCACAGTTTTTTCAGGAGCTGCCTTTGCCAGCTCATTCCCTATTTTGATGGCATTTTGTCCCGTTCCAATAATAACCGTCGGAATAGTCCATTTTTTTGAACGATAGTTGCTTTTAACATTGGAATAAATAATAAGACGAGGCAAATAAGTAAACACAAACAACAATCCGAACAACACGGCGAGAGAATAATAGTAGTATTTGTAAGATACCACAATATCGTCGAGCATCAACACAAAAAAAATGACAATGGAAATAATCAATGAAGCTACAAAAGTGGTAAAAAATATTTTTATGCCTGAATGTTTTTCAGGATAAAGATAAAATCCGGAAAGATAATGAACTGTAATACAACTCAACGGAAAAAGTATCAGACTGGAAAGATAATTGTAATTCGGAAAGAAAATTTGAACATTTTCAAAAATAGCTGCATCATTCACTATTTTTCGGAAAATCATGAACACTACCCACACCACCAGTGAAGCCAGTGTATCCGAAATCAAATAACGATATAACAGTTTTCTCTTGTTCATCCGCTCGCTGATGAGGAAATTTCTAAATTTTGAATTCTATTACTTTATAATTGTTTTCAATATTTTGCGACACTTATCATCTCTCAATTTTTTATAAACGAAAATTAGTATTCTTTATTTTCTTTTCACCGCTTTATAATTATTACTTTAATACATGGCAAAAATTGAAATATTTGTTTTATATATCTGTAAAACACGACATATCAGCCAAGCACTTGGGTTGACCTTGTCCGGTGAGCCGAAAAACAAGTGAGAAAAGCGTTTAAAAATCGTCCTTGTTAGAGTTCCGACGTATTTTGTCGGAATGAGTTTGGGCGATTTCAGCTTTTCGAGCGTAAGTTTTTCGAGTGAAGTGCGCACAGCCTTGAAAGCAGCGTTTAAGCGAAAACAAAATCAAATTTATTTGATTTATGTTGAGCATGGCTGCTTCAACTAAGTTAATTTTTTTGCTTACGTTTTTGTTTCAAGACAAAAAAGTAAGTGAGGTTTGGGGCAAAGCTTCGTTATTAAATATCTGAAAATAAAAAACATAAATGTTTTTACAATTTTTTTTATCATCTACTAAGGACAAAGATAATAATTTATTTGTACAATAATTTAATGTAATACATATAGTTCACGCCATACAACCGATTTATCTTTTACGATAGCTAACACTATGCTAAGTTCAACATAAAGGTGCTGATTTAGCAGAAAGTTTTGCATTGTTTTTTTAATTTTTTGTATTTTTGTAGCGGATTTCCTTACTTTTCCTAACTGTGGGAGGCTGTCAGAGAATTTAAAAAATGAATTTTCACTGCATAGCATGATAAAGTAAATTCTATGTCCAGAATCAAATTGCGAACATGGCTTTATTATGTACTCATGTTACTTCTTTTTTGTGTTGGAGCTTATTTGTTGATACAAAAAGGGAGCGACGTGGAGGCAAATTATCATCTAACCACACAAAGTGTTTCTACCCAAGTTCTTTCTCCGGAACCCAATCTCAGCAACTGGGAACAGTTTAAAGTTTCTGTGTCCCACAATATGGGCGAGCCCATCACCCATTTATTGCTTCAAATCATTGCCATACTTTTGGTTTCAAGACTTTTTGGACTATTTTTTTCCAAGATAGATCAACCAATTGTAATAGCAGAAATCTTAGCCGGCATTGTGCTCGGACCTTCTTTGTTGGGGCATTTCTTTCCCAATATTTTCAATTTTCTCTTTGCTGCCGATTCTTTACCCAATTTGTATATTCTAAGTCAGATAGGGTTGATTCTTTTTATGTTTGTTATCGGTATGGAGTTGAATATGAAAGCGTTGAAAGAAAAGGTAAGTCAAGTGCTGGTTATCAGTCATGCCAGTATTCTCATTCCTTATTTTTTGGGAATGTCGTTGGCCTATGTTTATTATGAAGAGTTTGCCGTTAATCAGACTAAATTTCTTCCTTTTGCGCTGTTTATAGGAATTTCCATGAGTATTACCGCCTTCCCCGTTTTGGCGCGTATTGTTCAGGAAAAGGGTCTTACCAAGACACATTTGGGAACAATTGCCATAGCCAGTGCAGCCATTGATGATGTTACAGCATGGTGTTTACTGGCACTGGTCATTGCCATTTCAAAAACCGGTGATTCCGTTAGCGCACTTTATACGGTTGGATTGTCTGTTGCGTATATTTTACTTATGTTTTTCGTTATCAGACCTTTTTTGAAAAAAATTGGCGAAATTTATCAAAATATTGAAACCCTCAATAAAAGTATTGTTGCTTTTCTTTTCCTGGTTTTGATTTCTTCTGCCTTTATTACACAATTTATCGGTATCCATGCTTTGTTCGGTGCTTTTCTGGCCGGCGTGGTAATGCCTCCCATTTCCAATTTCAGAAAATTGGTGATCGAAAAAGTTGAAGATGTTTCGTTGACTTTGCTTTTGCCTCTGTTTTTTGTATTCACCGGTTTGCGTACCGAAATAGGGTTGCTCAATTCTCCCTATTTATGGGGAATTTGCGGAATTTTTATTGCTACAGCCATTGTTGGTAAATTTGTCGGAGGGGCTTTTTCCGCACGTTTTCTGGGCGAGTCGTGGCACGACAGTCTGGCATTGGGGACACTTATGAATACGCGTGGATTGATGGAATTGATTGTGTTGAATATTGGTTATGAAATGCACATTCTTCCTCCTTCCATTTTTGTAATGCTGGTAATCATGGCCATAGTAACAACCTTTATGACCACTCCGATTCTGAATTTGATAGAGAAAGTTTTCCCTCCAAAGAATGTGGAAGAAGAATACATTCGCAAGCAGTCGATGGGTATTTTCAAGGTGTTGATTGCTGTAGGGAATCCGGAAAATGGGAGAATGTTGTTACGTGTTGCCAAAAATGTTTTGGAAGGAGTAAAAAATACTCTTTCCGTTACTGTACTTCATATTACGCCCGGCACCGATACCAATCCCATTTATGGAGATCAGTTTGCAGAGGAAAGTTTCCATAAGGTAAAACAGGAAGCTGAGCAACTGAATATCCCTATCGAAACGGAATATAAAGTGGTTGACAGCATAGAAAATGCCATTGTACGAATGGCAAATACCAACAATTTCGATTTCCTTCTGGTGGGAGCCGGACTTTCCTTGTCGGGTATTCCATTCTTTAAGGAAAGAGCTGTTTTTAAAAATATAGGATGGCTGAACAGACTGATCAATAATATTTCAAAACAACAGGTGGTGTTTTATCCGGGAACTTTGATTAAGGACAAGACCAAGTATTTCATAGAACAGAGTAATTGTACGGTGGGAGTGTTTGTTAATCGTGGATTTTCGGAAATTAGCTCAGCTGCTGTTTTGCTCTACAGTGAGCAAGACGAGTTTCTGCTACATTATGCACGACGTCTCTTGCGCAACAACAACAATGCCTCGGTTACCATTTTCGATTTGAACAGAGTGGTGGCTTCCAGCGAGAAAGTAGCCCGGTATGTTGAAGATTTGGAAAAGCAATTCCCCGCTTCTGTCAAGCTCAACAAGCAAAATAAAATCAATTCCAACAGTTTCTCCAAATTTAGTCTGATGTTTATCAGCTATCAGACATGGAACGCATTGTTGGAAAAGGATAAATCGTATCTGTCGAATATACCTTCGACACTTATTATCAACAAGAAAAACAGCCGTTTTCATTCTGATGGCAGACGGCGCCAGGTATTATCTTAAATTTCAGAAGAGAATGTAGATGAATAGACAGTTTTATTAATTTTTTCAGGATTTTAAATGATGAGATTATTAATAAGAACCAATTTACAGCATCTAAAAATTTTATATGCGAAAAATTAAACAAATTTTTTGTCAATTTGAAAAAACAATGTATCTTTGCAACGCTTTTACCGAAAGCAGGTACATAAACAAACAAGGGCGTTTAGCTCAGCTGGTTCAGAGCATCTGCCTTACAAGCAGAGGGTCGGCGGTTCGAATCCGTCAACGCCCACAAAACTAAGAGTTACAGAAATGTAGCTCTTTTTTTATTGCTTCTATTTCACGAATTTCCATCTCGGCTCATCGGCTCACCTGCACAAATAGGGGCTTAGCTGTAAAGTTTCACCACGTTGCTGATGCTTTTTTCTCATTGTGAAGTGAAGCGTAGCGAAACGGAACAATGAGAAAAAAGAGCACCCGAATGAAAACTTGATTAATTTTGAAAAAATTAAAAAATTATCCTTTGCTGCCCCGCACAAATTCTTCTTGTGGCAAGTTTTTAAAATTGTTTATTGTAAAAAATTTATTTCTTTTTTACTTCCCCACACGATGCAATCGTGCAGGAGTGAGAGGTCAGCCCCCATTGCGGCAAACGGCTGTTATGCCCAGTTTTTCTATTCAACAGTCTGCAAAGTTTTAGCTTCAAAGTAAGTCGTAATAGTGTTGTTATACCTTTCAATGTTAGCCATTGTTGTCTCAAGAGATAGTATTTGAGCTGTCAACGCTTGATATTGCTTTTTTTTTTCTTTATACTCAAGATAAAATTTTTCATATTCTGGATTTTGTTCTTTAAATCTCTTCTCTAATTCTTCATAGTTGAAATTAAAGAGAGTAAATTCTTTATCAGCAACCATTTTGTCTCGAAGTTTACTTTTTAAATTTTCGTAATCACTATTCCTTTTTTCGAGGTCTTCATAAATTGGTTTAAGAACTTTAAGAATTTTATTTAATTCTATCAATTCCTGCTTAATTAGGACTATTTCTTTTGTCAACATTGGTTGAACTTTCTTATTGCATATTTCTATTCTTTTTACAAACTCACTTATTTCTGTAATACTGTCAAATTGAAGGATTTTTTCGATAAAATCTAAAGCACCAGAAATTTTTTCACCACGAAATTCAATTAGATTGTGTCCTTCTTTATGGACGTCAGTTGATATTTTCTCCCAGTTTAAAAATTTGAACTTTTCACCTATAAGAAATTCTTCAAGACCTGAAACCATACGTTCACATTCTTCAATAACATATTTTCTTACAAATGCTATTTCATCTGTTAATGAAAGATTGCAAGCATCTCTTGAATATTCTAATGCTTCCAACCAACTTTCATTTTTAAGTTGGTGTTTAGCTGAATAACTAATAATTTCAAAAAATTGTGCTCTTTCATATAATATCCAATCTGAAAATGGTATTATGTCAAGTTTTTTGTATCTAATACGAGTGTAGAAGTAGCTAACATAACCATATCCAAAATTTGTTTTTAGTTCAATTGAAAAGTTAGGATTTAGTTCATACTTGGGTGTCCCCCAACCAACTTTTCTATGTGAGTATGCGAGAATTGATTTTTGAAGTCTTTTTTGTTCACAGCTTTTATAAGCTAATTCAAGATAGTATGCTTGTAATCTTTCTTGAAGGTCATTTAATAGAGTTTCCTTTTCTTTTTTCTTTAGTTCTTCTTTGGTTGTTTGATTTAGAAAATTGCTTGGGTATTTAGCTTCAATCGCAGCAATGTCTGAATACAAGCCTTGATATGAGTCGCTTAGTTTGCTACAGTAATTATACTTTTCTAATAAAATTTTAAGTCTGTAGTGGTTCTTAACATATGATAAAATACTTTTAGCGTCCTTATACTCTAAGCTAAATTGTGATTTTAATTGTTCAAAGTCATTGTCTAAAGGTCTTAGAATTGGTTCATAGTCTACCATTACCAACTCAGAATTAGGAGCAAATTTTAAAACGCAAAGTGCGTCAACATTTATTTGAATTGCATTTTCAGTTTCCATATTTCTTGTCTTGCTGTGCCGTCATAAAATTGGGCATAACGTCCCGCGGCTATGCGCCGTTTTGATGGCGTATAGCTGCTGTTGTGCGTTCATTCTTTTTATCTTTCTGTAATTACTAACATCTCATAATCT
>Ga0209506_1004483_pt1 | contig 10393 bp, 6 predicted proteins | sample AD_JPNHG2_MetaG_FD_184409 | JGI IMG/M metagenome (GOLD analysis project Ga0209506, IMG submission 184409) | Active sludge microbial communities of municipal wastewater-treating anaerobic digesters from Japan - AD_JPNHG2_MetaG (SPAdes) (version 2) | ecosystem: Engineered > Bioreactor > Anaerobic >...
CGGAGCGCCCTCGGATTGCAGGCAGATGGCCCCGCGGGTTACGCTGCAGTTGGTGGCATGATTGACCAGCTCCCCGTTGACCCGGACGATCACCTCGTCGCCCTTACAGGTAATTTCCATGTGATTCCACTCGCCCAGCGGCTTTTCTGAGCCGTCGGTCAGGTTGAGGTGCCGGCGGCCCTGCTTGCGGGCCTGCTCGTTCTCGACGTCCAGCTCGGTGCCGATGACCCAGAAATCGCCCGCATTGCCTTTTTCCAACTGAACCTCGATCGACTTGGGCCAGATGCCGAGGGTGCGCGGGGTCGAGGTGTGAACGAGAACGCCGTTGTTGCCTCCCTGAGTGCCAGGCGGCCATCGCCACTCCAGGCTGAGCACGTAATCACCGTATTCATCCAATGTCCGCAGCACACCGCCGGGCTCTCCTTTGCAGTGAAGGACGCCGTCGGCGACCGACCAGACATCCTCCATCTTCACGCCCTCCTTGCTCAGATCGCAGGTCCAGCCGGTCAGGTCACGGCCATTGAAGAGCTGGATGGCCGTGGGCATCTTCTCCACGGGAGCAGGGGCCACGCCACCGCCCTTCTCGCACCCGGAAGTCATGACCAGCAAGCCCAAAATCACTACCAGTGTATGCCGCATGGTATCGCTCCTGTCGGACAATGCCCCGACGTCCGCCGCCACACCTTGCCCGGCCACGAGGCCGGATCTTGCCGCGACATTCTACGTTCCGCTCGCCGGGACCGCCACCCACAGCATCTGCGCTGCTGAGCCTTTCGCCCTCGTGTGCGCGCGGCGGATGCCATTTGCCGCTTGCATCCCGAGCCTGTGTCGAGGGGCTTGCCCGCCGGCGCATGCCGCCCCTACCGAAAGCGGTGCCGGCGCGACGGCAAGAGGGTCGCTGCCGCCGGGTCCGTGACGGAATCGGCCGCCTTCGCTGTGGTTTTTTGGGGTAGCGGCAGATGCAAGCCGGAAACAAGCCGCTTCAGCGGCTTTTCCCGAAGGGCCAATAGCCAGCCGTTTGACGGCTGGTTCTTGATCGGGCACCCGTGTCTCTCTCCCTGTCTTTTCACAGTGAGGCCGTTTCAACAGGCTTTTCTGGAAGTTCGTTGAAACGGGCTGGAATTGTGGAAAGGGACGACGGGTGTTGTCGCGAACCACCGGCCGTACAATGCCCGGCCCATCAGCCCGTCCACCTTCGGCGTGATCTGCCGACCTTCGGCGAAAAGACCTTCCGAAGGGGGTCGGTTACTCAGCCTCGTCCGTCTAACACAACCCGCCAAACACGTGACGCACCCGCCGCCGCCCGATCGCCGGCCCGCTGGCCGCGAGGCGGCACGAGTGCTACACTGTGTTGCGCGGCACCGGCCTTTCAGTCACTTGTCGTGATTAAGGGACAGCCAGTCCGCCGCAGGAGGCCGCGTCATGCCGAGACTGCTCTATGTTGAAGCTTCGCCTCGCAAGGAACGCTCGACTTCGATTCGCGTCGCCGGGGAATTCCTTGATACGTACCGCGATGCTCATCCGCGCGACGTCGTTGACGTAGTGGACCTGTGGCAGGAGGAGCTTCCGCCGCTTGACGGTGAGGCCATCAACGCCAAGTACGCCATCCTTCATGGTCAGTCGCACTCGACCGCTCAGGCGGCCGCATGGGCCAAAATCACAGCCGTCGCTGATCGTTTCACCTCGGCCGACAAATACCTCTTCAGCCTCCCCATGTGGAATTTCGGAATCCCTTACAGGCTCAAGCACTACATCGACGTGATCACCCAGCCCGGACTCACCTTCACCTTCTCGCCCGCCGAAGGCTACAAAGGAATGGTCACCGGCAAGGCCGCCGCGGTGATCTATGCCCGCGGCGGCGAGTACCAAGGCGACGGCGCATCGTGGGATTTCCAGAAACCTTACTTCGAGTTGTGGTTGCAATTCATCGGCTTCACCGACGTCCGGGGCATCGTGGTCGAACCCACACTGGGTAACCGCGACGCCACCGAGAAGTCCAAGGCCGCGGGGTGCGAGCTGGCCCGCCGGACGGCCATTCATTTCTGAACCGGGGCAGACGGTCGCGGGCTCGTGAGAGGAAGCCCGTCACGGTCCCTGTCGGAAAAGGCCTCGCCATCGCCAGCCAGGACGGCCCTCACGAACTCTGCATCAGACTTCATCACCCGGCCACTCCATCCGCCCCGGCTAACATCAGAAGGACGGGCTTGACGCCAGAGGCGCTACAAGGAAACGATGACATATGGGCGCTTTCTTGAAACGCGACCTGGCACGGTGATCCCGGCAGGTGCGGCGGGACACCTAATCCGAGGCAGGCCCAGTTGGTCGCAGGGGATGGACCAACGACCGGCCCGGGGGCTGCCCTCCATGGAACACGGCAACCTCGCGCCGTTGCGCTAATTGTCAGCCGGCTTCATCCTGTAATCGGCCGGCTTGAGGCCCTTCTTGTGACCTGCAAAACCGAACGGTGACGGCTTGTATTCGCCGACGATCTCGACGTTGGCCCTCGGCGGGATCTTCTCCTCCAGACCCAGGCACCAGTAGGCGGCGTTGACCAGCAGTCGACGCAAACCCTCGTTCTCCAGATCGGTTGCGGCTCCCATCGTGGTTGTGAACACGCGGCCCGCCTCCCCCTTGGCGCCTTGATAGGTCTTGGTCCAGGCGATGGGCATCATCGGATCATTCTGTTTGCCCGATACCGGCTTGTCCGTGGGTTTCATCCCCTCCAGAACCTGGCCCAGGACCACGGGCTCGCTGTCGCCGGGCAGCGGCAAACGCACGGTGTAGACATCGGTAGGTCCCCAGATATCCTCGCAGCCGCGGACGATCGGGTGATCCTTCATCCCCGGCGCGATGACGCCGCGAGAACTTTGCTTACCGTGATGACCGTGGTGACTGATCCAGGTTTCGCCGAGAATGCGACGGCCGAAACCGCCATCCCAGCCCTGCACCTTGCTGTCAAAGCTGTAGCGCTCGTAGGTCTTGCCCTTGGCGATCTTGAACGCGTGAGTCGCCGTCCGCATACCAATGATCGGCTTGCCCGATGACACGTACGCGTCGATGTACTTCATCTGCTCGTCGGGCAGATCACGGAAGCGCGTGGCGATGATCATGAGGTCGGCTCTTTCGAGCGCCTCAAGGCCCGGGATGTTGTCCGGAACCGTGGGATCGATCATACCGCTTTTCGGATCCACCGCGAAGAGCACGGTGCATTTGAATCCGTGATGCCTGGCAAGGATCTTGCCGAGTTGAGTGAGGGCTTCCTCTGAGCGATATTCCTCATCGCCCGAGACCAGAACAACGTGCTTGCCCTTTCCCGGACCGTCAGGGCCTTCATACATAACCCACAGCTCACCGTGACGCGCAGAGTCGGCATCCGCAGCCGCGGCCGCGGGCAAGCTGAGCGACGTGAGAACCGTGGTGATCGCGACAACAGGCCAGATTGAGTCTTGCCTCATACCCGGCATCTCCTTTCGCGGACGGAGGCGGACGTTCTGGGCGTCAATTCCCCCGCACTGACTGCCATACCTCAGAGGCCCGCGAGTATAAGACGGCCGCCAATCTCTGTCGAACCAACAAGGACAACAAAAAACGCTCGTCTACTGTTCGGGACTTGCGTTCAACAGTCAACCGAACGAACAGATCCTGTGCCCTGTTCTTCGTCCCACGCGCAGCGCCGCAGCCCAAGATGGGCGAACTGCCCACGCCGGAGAGCTTAAAGAGACCGGCCCGATATGCACCAGCTTCATTCTGTCGGCTGAACCTTTTCTTTATCTGTTCCCTTGAAGAGACCCAAAATGTGCTTGATACAGACGGATCCGCAGGCGTAATATGTCTTAAGTCTGGGAGCGCGAAGGCAGGATACTCTCCGGAATCCCGGGATGTCCGACGGGGCCAGCGGGCGCGGGCCGTTCGCTGGAACCGAGCCGACGTGCGGCATCTCCAATGGCAACTATCCTGGCCTCGAGAGGCAGTGTCAACTCCTGTGTAAATTGCTCCGGGGCATCGCTCCGAGTACTCTCCTCATGCTGCATGGGTCTTGGTTTTCTTCCTCGTTTCTGCCGGCAGCGGGACCGTCGGACAGAGGTGGGCTGATTTCAATCGCCGCCACCGTTTGCTCAGACGTTCCAGCACCTGGTGCATCAGCCACACCCCGCTGCGGGTCTTCTTGAACCGCTTGGCCGCGTTGGTCCGCAGCCGCACCGTCGCGAACACCGACTCGATCGGATTCGTCGTCCGCAGGTGCGACCAATGGGCCTCCGGGAAACGATAAAACGTCAGGCACCGGTCCAGATCGTCGGCCAAGCAGTCCGCCGCCCGATCGTAACCCGCCTCCCGCAGATCACCGATCACCGCCGCCGCCAGCTTCCGGGCCGCCTGCTCGCTGTCCGCCTGCCAGATCGCCCGAATACGCCGCACCCAGCTCGGACGTTCCCTGAGCGGCAGCTTGTCCAGCACATTCATCGTCTTATGGTTCGTGCACCGCTGTTGGGCCGAATGGGGACTCTGCTCGTCGATCGCCGCCCACAACCCCAACGCCCCGTCCGCGATCCAGCAGGCCGGCTCGTTCAGGCCCCGCTTACGGCAATCCCGAATCAGGTCGCCCCAGCTCTCCACGCTCTCGCGGTAGCCCTCCCGCAAGGCGATCCGATGCTTCTTTCCTTCGGTATCCGCCCCGATCAGCACCATCAGGCACGCCTTTTCCGTGCCCAGCCCCGCCTTCAGGTAGATCCCGTCCGCCCAAATGTACACGAACTTCCTGCCGCTCAACTCCTGTCGGTCAAACGCCTCGTATTGCTCCTTGAACTGCCGGCTCAGCCGGCTGATCGTGCTCGGCGAGAGCGGAGCCTCCGACCCCACCAGCAGCCGCAACGCCGGCTCGAAGTCTCGCGTCGCCAGCCCTTCGACGAACAGGTTCAGGAACGTCTCGTCAATCGTGTCGCTGCGTCGCTGGTGCTTCCGCAGGATCCTGGACTCGAAGGGCTCTTGGCCCTCGGGAATGTCCCGGACCCGAGGAGCCGCCAGATCGATCGTTCCCGACCCCAGCGTCAGCCGCCGGGATGTGCTGCCGTTGCGGTAGCCACGGTATTCCTTCGTCCGCTCGTACCGCACACGCCTCAGATAGGCGTCCACCTCTTCGTTCAGCGCCTCGGTCAGCATCCGCCGGGCTCCATCTCGGGCCAGTTCCTCCAGATGATCCCGAACCACCGCCTGAGCTTGGTCTGCGTCCACCTGATATTCGCTCTTGACGTTTCTTCGCCGATCGATTCTCGTACCCATCAGGGCACCTCCTTTTAACTGGTTACAAAACCATCACTTATGGAGGATGCCCCTCTCTTGTCAATTTCCACAGATAATGAGACTATCTCGGCCTCGACCAGCAGCAGGGAAACCGGGTGTTCACCCGGGAACTGCTGAAGTGTGTCGACCATTTGGCTTTGGAACCTTACGGCCAGGCATGCGTGCAGCTTGCGTGTGTGTTTCTGAATCGCAGTGCGTTTGGGCTGCGGCCCGCAAGAAGGCGGTCCGCCTTTGGGGAGACAGATCATGTGCTCACTCGAATCTTGTCATCGTTGTCGCGGTTGCCAGGTGTTTCCGCTGTCCGGCTCTGGTGTCGGCCTGCTGTGCCTGACAGTGCTTGTCCTCCTGGGAGGACAGCGAGTCTGCCAGGCTGAGGGATTCCACTACGACTACAACGCCTCTCCGATACATCTGCAGATCACGCCGCCGGAGGGTAATCGGTCGGGGCTGTACATCGACCGCACGGTGAACCTGTGCGACGACCCGGTCGGTAGCTGGGATGATCTGAAGCTTCGTTGCGGGGACACGACAGCTTCGACACCTTCGCCGGGAGTTATAACCTCGCCAGCTTCGGGCTGGCGCCCGGCGAAATGCCCCTGCAATTGCGCCTGACGAACCCTGACGATCCGGTCTTTTACCTGGACGACATGATGATCGCCACGCGAGCGCCGGAGCCGGCATCCCTGATCCTTCCGGCGCTGGACGCTGCCTTCCTGCCGCGCCGGCTGAAGTGACTCACATCGAGCAACCGGATGCGTGGACCACAGGTTGTGAATTGGATGACGTACGGCTCTGGTACGCTCAAATCTTGAGCAACTGAATCGCTTGGGGTGCTCTTCGGCGTACGTGGGCAGCGGCACAAAGAGACTGGGCATGCGCACATCGTCGTGGTTCAGGACACCGACGGCGTCTGGCGGTCGGCCTGGAGCGGGGCGGCCATGACATTCGGGGCGACTCTCTCACAAACTCGATCGTAAGCAGGACCCATACAACAAAGCGACGACGCCGCAAGGGGATCGTTCCCTCACGATCGCCTCGGCGAAAGGGGGGTCGCAGTCCTGAAGGAGGGGCATGAAGCCTCACGAGGCCAAGAGGGAGGACCGGCCTGTTGCCTGCTTGCCTCGCAGCCCTCCGGATGTTAACCTGTTTTTACGTTCAATTGGGCGTTCGCGGGGAACGAGGCCCCCGAGGCAAGCACCCCCGAAAGGACGCCTCGTCGCCGAAGTGGCGGAATTGGCAGACGCGCTGGATTCAAAATCCAGTGCCCGCAAGGGCATGAGGGTTCGACTCCCTCCTTCGGCAATCACACATGACCCATGCCAATGACGGCCTTTCGCGGAATCGAGCATGTCTGCCAGTTTCAATGCCCGAACACCCCTTCCGGCTGCCGGCGGTACGCCACGACGAACGAAGTAGTTGAGAACATGAGGCTGCTCTTCCTGCGATGATCTGCGAAGCCCCCTGCCCGGCCGAAGGCAGACTCGTCGCTGATATCGAGCCGAAGCCGGATGTGTTATCATTACCCCAGGACAAGTCACAATAACCGCCGCCAAGGAGAACGTCGACTGATGGCCACTAATGCCCAACCCGACCAGCATGCGCCCGCTGCTTCCTCAGAATCCGACGCCGGCTCACAAGCCCTTGGGCAAGCGCCGCCTCAGTCCAAGCGTCGGCGCCGGCGCTGGTGGATCCGCCTGTCCCTGGGCATTCTGCTTCTCTTGATCATCCTGGTCCTCCTTGCCCCCTATCTGGTATCGACCGCAATCGGCTCCAGGCTGATTCTGTCCCTGGTCAACGATCAGATCGAAGGTCGCGTCGACCTCGAAAGGCTCTCTTTGTCGTGGGGCGGACCGACGAAGCTCACCGGGCTGACCGTGCTGGATCCGGCCGGCAGAGAGGTCCTGACCGTCGAGCAAGCCGTTTGGACCGGCGGCGCGTGGACCGCATTGCGATCCCGGCAGCAGCTCGGCGAAATCAGCGTCGATTCACCGCAGGCCGTGCTGTACATCGACGAGCACAATCGAATCTCATTGGTTCAGGCCTTCAGTCTTCGCAAACCGGCCGTCAGCACAAAGCCAATCTCGGTTCCGCCGGTAACCGGCAACGTGAGTCTCAATAAAGGCTCGGTCCGCCTGGTGCGGGTCGACGGGCGAACGTACGATGTGCCCCAACTGAACGCGAAGTGTCACGTGGACGCCATGCAAGACCTGAAGGGCACGATAGAAGCAACTCTCGCCGACGCCTCAACCGTGGCCTTCGACGCAAGTGTGCGGCAGTTTGTGACGAAAGGCCAACTGGACGTGTCTCAAGCATCGGGGCAGATCAGAGTCGCCACTGGCGGCGATGTGGACATTGCCGGTCTCGCCCAATTCCTCCTGGATCAGGCCAGCGCGGCCGGAAGAGCACACTTTGACGGCGGGCTGACCTTTAAACCAGGCGAGGCGCTGGTTGACCTTAAGTCGCATGCGACGGCTATCCAGATCACCCGCGCCAACACGCCGGCGATCAACCCCACCGATCTGGCAATCGAAAGCCACAGCCGCCTGACGGCTGAAGCGATGTCCGCAGATGTGTCGCTGACCGGACAGGCAGGAAACGCACACGTCCGCCTGGCTTACGCCCCATCCGGCCAACCGGTCCGCATCTCGCCGCAACAGTTGCTGTCCGCAGCGCTGACGGGGAACCCAATCGCGATGCCAGACTTGACCGCCGACGCAGGTGCCAATCTGAATCTCGCCGCACTGGCACAGGCGATACCGGCCCTGCTCACCATCCGGCCCGGGGTACAAATCACTGGCGGACAGCTCGGAATCGAGGATTTGAGCATTCGTGGCGGCGCTCAGCCGGCCATGAAAGGAACGCTCCGGCTGGCGGAACTGACCGCTGTCGACAACGGGCGTACAACCCGCTGGGAACCGATCACTGCAGAATTCGACGTGTCACTGGAGGCAGGCCAGGGCCTGAAGATCCGCCAAACCCAGGTCGAATCGGGCTTCGCGCGCGTCATCGCCGGCGGCAGCGCTTCGGACCTGCACGCCGACCTCACGGCGGACCTCGCAAAAATGGGCCAACAGCTCGGTCAGGCAGTTGACGTCGGTGCGAAGGTGCCCGCCGGGTTTATCACGGGAACGCTCCGCGTGAAGCGAGCCGGCGACGACCGCATGGACTTCGCATGCGACCTGGTCGCCAGCGACCTGCGCTACAAGACGGACAAGGGTCAACTCGATGCTGCGAAGGCAACACTGAAGCAGTCAGGTCACCTGCAACTGGCCGGCGCAGAGGTCACGAGACTCGTAACCTCCAGCTTCACCGCCGACGTCGACGGCCAGGTCGTCGCCACCGGTTCCGGGTGGTTTGACCTCCAGCGCGGCACTTACTCGGTCGACGCAGACGTTGAGAACGCCGACCTGGCTTACCTTGGTTCCAAGGCAACCGGGTTCGGCGTGGAAGGTCTGAACCGCTACGCGGGAACGGGTGTCATCCATGTTGAGATCGATCGAGCCTCGCCCGACGGGCCAATTGTCTCGGGCGGACAGGCGACGTTGCGTAACACCACGGTGGACGGCGAGCCGCTTGCCGGGCAGGACGTTGTGCTCGCATGGTCGGAAGCGAGCTGGTCGCCGGAACCCGGCGCCTTGAGTGTCAACACCGCAGAGTTCAGAAGCGACCTGGCACACGCAACCGCCAGACAAGTCTTGCTGAAGACTCGTGAGGGACTCACCCTGAACGGCAAGGTCGAGGCGATCGCAGATTTGGCCCAGTGCTTTGCGACAGCCGGCCGCATCGGCCAGTGGAAGACCCTACCGCGAATCGCCGGTCGGCTCGCGCTCACCGGCACCTGCGCTTCGGCCTCGGGCACCATCGCCACATCGGGCAACTGCCGAATCGAGTCCCTCGAGATCGGTGCCGGCAAGCAGGCTATTCGCGAAGACCAGCTTCAGCTTGTATACGACGCGGCCGTAAACACGCGAGAAAGGAATATCACTCTCAAGCAGTGCGAGCTTGCCTCGAGACTGCTGTCGGCCAAGATGACGGGCACCATCGATCACTACGCCACCGCGTGCGTTCTGTCGCTGTCGGGCTCCTATGAGGGATCCTGGGACTCCATGACCGCGGTCATTCACGAGCTGGTCCCGGCAACCCGCGACTCGCTGTCTCTTTCCGGCACCACGGCAGGTGCATTCACCGCCAAAGGCGCGGCGTATCAGCCGGAGACTCGGCCGGTTTATCGCGGCGTTGCCGCCGGGCTGGATGTCGGCTGGACCTCGGTCAAGGCATACGGTGTCACCCTGGGCCAAGCACAACTCTCGCCGGTCCTGCGCGACGGCGAACTTTTGATCCCAGTGACGGCGATCCCGGCGAGCGTCGGGCAAGTCCGCCTCGGCGGCCTGATCGATCTTCGCACGTCGGACCCGACGTTTCGCCTGCCCGGCAGAGTCCTTGTGGTGGAAGGAGCCCAAGTCACCCCGGAGGTCGGCCGGCACGTGCTCAGCAGGATCAATCCCATTTTCGCTTTTATGACCCGCGCCGAGGGCACACTCTCACTGGCAACGGAAGATATCGTTCTGCGGCTGAGCGATCAGATCAGACAAAGCGGCAGCGGCAAGGGCCGACTGGATCTCAAGGACTTCAAGGTGCAGTTCGGCGGGCCGATGGCCGTGCTGCTCGAATTGGGGGCCATGGACGAGCGGGACATGCTCGCGGTGACGATGGACGGTGTGGACTTCGCCCTGAAAGACGGCCGAATCCGGTACGACAACCTCACCATGGTGTTCCCCGAGAACTTCGACCTGAAGTTCTCCGGCTCGGTTGGGCTTGACGAAACGGTCGATCTGACCGTCTCCGTACCCGTCCGGGCCGCCCTTCTCGAACGATTCGGCGTCCGCGGGCCGGTGACCGAATACGCACGCCTGCTGGAAGGTGCTCGCGTGGCGGTTCCGATGACCGGCCATCGGCTGCTGCCGAAGGTGGACCTGAGCCGCGTGGATATGAAGCCATTGGTCGAACGTGCGATGCGGGCAGCCGTAACAAGGGAAGCGCCCGGCGTAATAGACGCTCTCCGCAAGCCAAAACAGGATTCGACGGACAAAACGCC
>Ga0209506_1004486_pt1 | contig 10389 bp, 10 predicted proteins | sample AD_JPNHG2_MetaG_FD_184409 | JGI IMG/M metagenome (GOLD analysis project Ga0209506, IMG submission 184409) | Active sludge microbial communities of municipal wastewater-treating anaerobic digesters from Japan - AD_JPNHG2_MetaG (SPAdes) (version 2) | ecosystem: Engineered > Bioreactor > Anaerobic...
CACCGGGGGCGCTTATGCCGTCGCCAACAGACAGAACCGGTCAATATTATAGGCCAGATTCCGCAATCCGATCTTGGCTGCCGCCCGTGTTATCCCAATGGCACGCATGATCAGGCAGCCCGCCCGCTGGCTCTGCACGCCGAAGATATGTTCCACCCGGCTTCGGATTTTCGACCGCGTATAATTGCCGCGTTTTTCCCGTTCGGTCAGCTTCTTGTGGCGGCAGCCTTTTCGCTGAAGATGTTCACGAAAGCCGCGTTCTTGCAGCGTATCCAGCGTCTCCTGCCCACGGTACGCCGCATCCCCCCACACATCGCGGCTGGTGTTGTCTTCATCCAGAAGCTCTTCAAATACGTGGCTGTCATGCGTCGAGGCGGGCGTCACTTCATAGTCGCGAATCAGTTTATACGCCACATCCACTTCGACATGGTTTTTGTAGCCATAGTAATTCTTGCCGTTCTTCCGGGTCCAGCGGGCATCAGTATCCTTCTGGCGTTTCTTATTTTCGCTCCAGCCCTCAGGAACCTGGCCTTCTTTGATCTGCCGGTTCTCGTCCCGGCTGTTTCGCTGACGCGGCGCCGGTACGATGCTGGCATCGACAATTTGCCCTTTTCGAGCGGAAAATCCGCTTTTTCGAAGGAATTTGTCAAACCGTTCAAACAGTGTTTTCACCAGATTCGCTTCGGTCAGTTGTTCCCGGAACAGCCAGACGGTTTTGGCATCCGGGACGGTATCGCCCAGCGAGAAGCCCAGAAACCGCATAAAGGACAGACGATCCCGTATCTGAAACTCCAGTTGGTCGTCCGAGAGATTATACAACGATTGCAGAATCAGGATTTTGAACATCAAGACAACATCAAACGGCTTGCGCCCGGCGTTGGACTTGCGTTCTTTGTCACGTGCCTTTTCAAGGTCTTTGCGAAACAATTCCCAGTTGACCACCTCGTTGAGCTTCGTCAGCGGATCGCCGCCGTTATCCAGTTGTTCAAACCGTGTTTGCCAGTCAAAAAGTCCTGTCTGCATCATCGAAACTATCTCCGTGAATCGAAATACTGTGATTTAATTGTCAATGAGCTTACTATATTTAAAGGTACAAGCAATTGCACGTAAATTTGTCAATTTTTAGAGGAACCCTTCCATGTTTGATCCTTTCGATTCAGTTAAATTCGTCCAGTAATTTGATAATGGGTTCTCTGGCATGGTCATTCCACCGCCAGCATTCAATCAGGGCATTGGGCGGCAGGCCTATCGCCGCCGCCCTCAAGCCTTCTCGTTCTTCGGGTCGGGGCCAGTCATTGGCCTTGATTTGAATACATCGAAAACCCAGATGATTCATCGCAATGATGTCGAACGGACCCAGTGATGCCGCCGACCGGATACATTGGTATCCGGCCGACTGCAGCATCTTGATGGTCTTGCGTTCCAGACGTGCCCCTTTGGCCTTTCTGTTCATGGTCATCGCTTCCACGGGGGTGTGTTATCGGTAGGCGCTGCCTGCTGGGGTTTCCCGGCAACGCTTTCCTTTTTGGCATAGCCCCGAATTTCATTGGTAATCTCATCGTTGTCGTCACGCTTTTTGCACTTGACCGTGATGCACATTGGGATATTGTGCAGTTCACAGCTGTCCTTGGGCTGCATGACACCAGTAGCCCGACAGATAGCCGACAAATACCCGCGTGCAATTTTGACGGTCTGGGCATTGGGATGGTTCAGACACAGCCGGTCCCATACCTTGCGGTCCTTGAACGGGCCCTCCAGGATGGTCAATTCCAGTTCCAGATAACTGCCGTCACCGTTTTTGGTCGGTTTCATCTCGGATGCGGTGACCATCGCGATGTACTTTGCTGCCGGAACCGGCTCAAAACCGACATTGGGTTCAACTTGATTTGCATCAAATCCATTCAGATTAGCCATTGATGATTTCTCCAGTTAATTGAGGTTTGTGATTGCTCATGGCGGCCATGAGGCAGTTCCAGTCCAACGGCAGAACGCCCGTGATCCCATAGCGGTTCTTGGCCAGCAACTGACCAGTTTCATTCAACACCAGTTCCCGACAGTCACCATCCATTCGGGCAGCGCCGACAAAATCCGACCACTCGACCAAGGTGTTCATCAGGTCCGGATGGATTTCCGGGGCGGACTTTTCCATCACGATACCGTCGATGGTCGTAATACTGCGCCGAGAGGCATGGGCCAACAGAACTACCGAAATCCCACGGTTGACGATGGCGTCCAGTGTTGGCAGCAGGTATTGGTAGACATAGTTGCGAAGCACCTGCTTTCCGTTACCATAGCCGCCATGCGAGCGATTCATGGTCTTGTCCATGTTTCTGGCATCGCCATTGACACCGGCCACACGCTCTTCCAGCCGCCGCAGGAGCCAGTCAATCGAATCGATGACCACGGTTCCATAGGTATGCTCATCATGAGCCAGAGCTTCGAGCCATGGCAGGATGGCATCCCAGTCGGCCAGATACGGCGTCCGGTCGCAATTCATATGTGCCGCGCCATTTTCACAATCGATAATGATCGGTTTGTGCGTGCCTGCACCGAAAGTGGTCTTACCCACTCCCGGTGGCCCGTACACGATGCCCTTGGGGGCACGCATGTGGTTTTGATTGAGTACAGATTCCAAAAGTGTCATGTTTATTCCTCTGATTAATGTTTCATGTTGTTTTGACCGGCCGGGTCCAATGGCGAGTGCCGGAGTCGAACCGATAACCGCGGGCTTATGAGACCCGGGCAAAACCGTTTTCCTCGCCGAAATGGCCCGGACGGCGGGCTGTCGTTTTCGTGGTGACCAACCGCAAAAACCGTCCGGGCAAAGATGGGGGGCTATGCGACATCCAGGAGCCGAACTTCCTCGTAGCCGGTCGGCCAGATGTCCTTGTTGCGGCATGATTCCAGACGACCAATCGCCGCCTCATTATCATGCCGGGCCATGGCCAGGCAATCGTCGGATACGCGCCAGACGCCACAGCGGTGGGGTTCTTTCTTTTCGATAGCAATCAGATGGACAGGAACATAAACACCGATGACTTCTTTCAGAACCGCCTGATAGAAGGCCATCTGATTGGGATAGCGATACCGACGTGCGTCGGCCTCAAACCATGTCAAATCATCGCAGGTCTTGAAATCCACGATGCCGCGATTCGGATTGAGCCAGTCCAGCCGAATCTGACAGGGAACGCCGCAATAGTCGGCGCGGATAACACCTTCGGCGCTACCGTAGGAAATCAGGTCCACCGCGGTATCATTGATGGCAACACCGCGGGCCATCTGTTCGACCAACTCCATCTGCTCAAATGTTAAAACGGGCTTTTTCTGCTCGTCTCTCCATTCGGCGAACTTCTTGGTCAGGCTGCCATAGGGTTTGCCGGTTGTCGGATTGATGGGGCCGCCCATAGCAAATTGGCTTTCATATTCAGCTCGGCCTTCCAGAATCCGCACGTGTGCGGCACGGCCCACCAGAAAAGAGGTGGTTTCCTGGTCCTGGATGATGCCCATTCGCTTTTTGTGATGCAACAGCGGGCATCTCATGAAATCAATCAGCTGATGACTGCTCAGATAGTCATTGGCCTTGGCGTGATATTCCTCGGCGGGTTCCATAATAAAGATGTCTGTCGGGATATAAAGATTGTTGTTGTCCATTTTCGTCTCCGTTGCCTTGGCAAACCCCATTGTTCGCCTCTAAAGGGTTATTCGAAATTCAAGCCAAAAACGCATCCCGAATTTATAGGGTCATTTTTAGTCACGTGACCGTCACGTGACTAACACGTGACACATTCTGACCCCATAAATTAGTCACGTGACTGTCACGTGAGGACACATGTGACTATCTTGAGTCACGTAACCGGCTACATAAATGACCCCATAACGTGAAGATAGTGGTGGCTGCGATGACCGGCATTGGGCTGGTCAGGAAACAAAAACTTTCGATACGAAAGGACGCAGCCATGAATGAAAAAGCATTAAGTTACGGGGATTTAGTAGAGCAGTGGAAGGTGGAGTTAATCGTGCAGCGGGCCCGGCATTTCGGGATACCGGAACATGACTGGCCGGATATCCAGCAAAGCATTATTTTGGAAATCCTGAATTTTAAATATGACCCTAAAAATGCACAGGGAGCCGAGGAACGGACAGCACTTACAACATTAATTGACAACCGGATTATTGATCTGCTTCGCAGGCAAACAAACCAAGATGAGCGTCACGAGGAATATCTTCGAGAAAATGGCTTTACGAGTCCGCGAGAAGAATCATTGTCATACTCCCAAAATAACGCTCTTCATTGTGACATTAAGAATGCAATTGCAAATCTGTCGGTGAAGGAAAAGGCCGTTTGTGCCGGATTGATGGAAGGCCTATCTATTCGCCATCTTGCACAGAAATTACGCTGTCGTCAGCAATCCATTCAGTACATGATCCAAAATATCCGCCGTGTTTTCAAGGAATTGGGGGTACATAAATGGCTGCAGTAAAAAGTCCCCGAAATCATGCGAAAATGACTGGATTCTCTGCCAATAATAGTGCTGATCGTAACACAGAAAGCCCGCTGGGGGGCGGGCTTTCTGGACAGGACTTGGCGGATTTGACGGTGTTGTGGAGCCGGGTCTATGGCCGGACATTAACTGAAGATGAAGTGCTGGAAATTTACAGAAATGTGAAACATCTGGCAGAAGCCTTAATATAAAGGATTGAAACGATGAATACAGTTATTTGGGCACGAGTTTCATCGCGGGAACAGCGGGAAGGATACTCGATTGATGCGCAACTGCGGGTTTGTAAGGAAAAAGCACAGCGGGAAGGATGGAATGTGGTTCACGCGTTTGAAGTCGCAGAATCCGCCCGCAGAGGTGCTGATCGGCAGGCTTTTAACGAGATGGTTGCCTGGGTCAAGAACAACGCTAAACGCAAAGATATTAAGGCCATTCTCAGTCATAAGCTGGACCGTATTTGCCGAAACATGCGTGATGCGGTTCGGATGCAGGAGATGGAAGATAAGTATGGCGTGAAACTGGCGTTTGTGGACAATGAATTTGGTCCCGGTGCCGCGGGAATGTTGTCATTTAACGTGATGGCAGCGGTGGCACAGTATTATAGCGATAACTTGCGGACAGAAGTCCAGAAGGGCATTTCAGAAAAGGTTCTTCAGGGCTGGGCACCGGGACTGGCTCCATATGGGTATTATAATGATGGAAACGACAAGGAAGAACCCATCAAGCCAGACCCCGAAAAAAGCCGAGCTGTGCAGCGAATATTCGAATTATACGCTCGCGGCGGTCATACCTTTCAGACTCTGGCCGACAAATTACATCGGGAAGGGCACACTTACCGAGCCAGTCAGCCAAAGTTCAACCGAACGGCATTGTCGTATATCATGAACAACCGTTTTTATATCGGGGAGGTCACGTATAAAGGGCAGCAGTATCCCGGTAAACATCGCCTATTTATCACCAAGGCCATTTTTGATAAATGTCAGGACATTCTGAATGGGAAAAACCGTAGAACCAGTGTGTCAGACTTGCCGCTTGCGGGTGGTATACTTCGGTGTGCTGTTTGCGACTCTGCCATGACCGGTGAAAGAATACGCCGAAAACTCAAAGGGGGTGGACACCGGGAACATATTTACTATCGATGTACCAACAATGCACCGAGCCCGGATCATCCCACCATACGCTGGAAAGAGGAAGATATTGAGAAGGCCATTTTGGATGAGTTGAAACAAATGGTTATCCCTGACAGGCACTTCCGAGAATCTTTCCGACGCACGCTGGAAGTGGCATTGTCGGATACATCTGAATATCAGCGCCAACAACATCGTCAAATGAAAAAACGACTGTCGGAAATACAGAGCATGAAGGATCGGCTTTTGACCGCATACCTGGGGAGTCTGATTGACGAAATGACCCTACAAAATAAGACGACCGAGCTTACCACCGAGGAGAAGTCCCTGAAAATGACCCTACAAATGACCCCATACGAGCCGCAAAGTGACCGAATAAAACGGATTTTGGGTATTTTTGAGTTCTCGCAAAATATCGAAAAATATTGGCGCGGTTCAAACTCTGCCGAAAAACGCAAACTGCTGGAAATCGTGAGTTTGAACCGACATTTAAGTGACGTAAGTCTTTGTGTAGAAAAGAGAAAGCCGTTTGACTTTTTGGCCAAACGGCTTGTTTTGGAGAAGAGTCGGGGCGACTGGACTTGAACCAGCGACCTCTTGACCCCCAGTCAAGCACTCTAGCCAACCTGAGCTACGCCCCGTTCGAAGTTGCCAATATAACACCTTAATAGAAAATAGACAACGATTTTCTTTGGATTTTCCCAAGACCAACGCCTGCTCTTGCGGTACCGAGGGGCTGAAAAAGATTTGAAATACCCAGTTTTGAGATTTATAATGCCTGCCAAAGGAAAAAGAGGCCAAAGACAATGATATACAAAACCTATGGGAAAACCGGCTTGAACGTCAGTGCAGTTGGCTTCGGCGGCATGCGGTTTGATACCGCACGCTCAAAGGAAGAAAACGCCGCCCTCCTGCGCTATGCAGTGGATAAGGGCATTAACTGGCTGGATACTGCTTCGGGCTACTGCGATGACCAGAGCGAGGATATTTTCGGGCTTGCCATTGGGCAAATGGCTTCTCGACGCAGTGCATTTTATGTCTCTACCAAAGGAATGCCCGAAAACTGCCCCACGGCCGCCAAAGCACAGGAAGCAGTCGAAAAATCCCTGAAGCGTCTCCGCACGGACTATATTGATTTTTATTACGTCTGGTGCATTCGCCGCTGGAAAGAATATGAACTGGCGACAAGGCCCGGCGGACAATATGAAGGGCTTCTCAAATGCCTTCAGCAGGGCAAAATCCGTCATTTGGTCGTTTCTACGCATCTCCGCGGTCCAGATGTTCAGCGCCTTTTGGGAAAAATGGAGTTCGAAGGGGTTCTTCTGGGCGTCAATATCCTCAATTTTATGTACCGCTGGCAAGGTGTCCAAGCCGCCAGTGAGCTCGGCTTGGGAGTTGCAGCAATGAATCCTCTGGCAGGGGGGATTATCCCCCGGCATCACGAGCAGTTAGGTTTTTTAGCAGGTCCCGGTGAAACTCCTACCGAAGCGGCCCTGCGGTTCTGTATCAGCTGTCCTCAGATAACAGTAACACTGGTTGGTTTTACTCTGCGGGAGCATATTGATACGGCTTGCAGGATAGTCGACAGCGCGGAACTGTTCAGCCAAGAGGATATAGAGCGTATCCGCCGGCGGCTGACCTGCAGTATGGACAATCTCTGTACCGGCTGCGGTTACTGTATGGAATACTGCCCGCGCAATATCCCTATTTCCAACTACATGCAATATTACAATTACAAGCTGCTTGATAAACGGTCTGATGACAAAATGATTGAGCTGCTCAAAGAGCAGTACGAATGGGGAATGCTGGCCGACCGTCCAGCTGGTGCCGAGGACTGTGTGCGGTGCGGCAGGTGTGAATTGGCTTGCACCCAGCATCTGGATATTATCCGCCGGCTTGAAGAAATAGCTGTCTGGGAAAAGAGCTGTTCGCCTTGAAATCGCAGCATATTTTCGGCAAATCGGGCAAACCGGTGTAACAGCCAAGAAAATGAAACACAAAAAGACAAGGGATATCGAGAATCTTGTTCTGCAAAACAGTCCTCCGCACAACTTCGTCGGAAGTTTGCTTTTGTATCTCAAGGAACAAACGGGTGCAGTCTGCCTTTTGCCGATGATTGATATTCAGGAATCACCGGTATATTTTTGCATTTGATAAAATCCTTGACAGAAACCTCGATAAGCCGGTACGATATGCCCATAATAGACTCGTAATTAAGGAGTATGCTGGTGCAAGAGCGAAACGATACGTATATTACATATCGCCTGTTGACAGGTCTTGGAATCATTCTGTTTGCAGTTGCCGGCTGCAGGGACAATCCGGAGACAAAAGCCGCCAAAGCTGTCCGCAAGCAGACGGCGGAAGCGGTTCGAGTATCGGCTACAGAAAAGGATTACCCAGCAGCTCAGCAGAAGGTAATGGCGGCTTTGGTGCAGAATCGCACCGGCGGACTGACTCAGGATGCAGCACTGTTGGCCAGTGGAACAATAGCTTTGGCAAATGGGCGGCAGATGCAGTCTGACTTGGGTCTGAAAACGCTGCCTTTAAATCAATGTGCAGACAACATTCGAAAAACCCTTCGGCGTTTGGAGCAGCTGCTCCTTGAGAAAAAACGTATCGAGGGGCTTTTGGCCGGCGGGGATTTAGAAGTTGCCGAGCTGAAAAAACTGCTTGTCGGTGACGCTGAACATCCCGGACTGCAGGCGCAGCTGGAACAGGCCAATGAACAGTTGAGCCAGCTGCTTTCTCAAAAGCAGAAGCTTCAGGAAGAAAAGAATAAAGTCCAGGCGGTTCTGGATGAGCAGCAGGCGCAGGCCGATGCCCTGCTGCGCAAGGCTGAAATGGCTCGCGGCGATGAAAAGCTGTCGCTCCAGCAGCAGGCCTATGCCGTTTTGCTGCAGCGGAAAGATTTTTATGTTCAGGCACAAGCAGCCGAAAATGCAATAAAAAATCTGGATGCCGATACGGCTCTGGTGCAGGTCCGGATTGACGGCATCAAACAGAGCATCGAGCAAGTTGGCCAAAAGGCTGCAGCAATAGAGGCATCCGCAGCACGCGTCTCGCTCAAACAGCAGATGGCAGATATTGAACGGGAGATTGCTGTTTATCAGCAGTCTTTGACGGCATTGGCCGATAAATTAAAAAACGACTTTTCAGCCTATCAGGAGACAGCCGATCGAACGGCGGCGATTTTTGAAGAGGCCTCAGCGGAATTTGAAAAGATTCATTCAAATGATGCACAGTTTTCTGCTGCAATAGGACTGGCCGAAAGTGCTCATCGTGCTGCCCTCGCCGGCGAAGCCCCTGTAAAAATTCAGCTCGATCTGGCTCGCCGGCTCCAGAACATGACAGAAACCGCAGATCCCAACTTTGCCGGCGTACTGCAGAGTCGGCTGTCGCTGCCGCTTCAGGTTCAGCCGGAAGTAAAACAGAAGATATTGGCACTTTATGACCGGGCAATTGAAAACTATGAGAAAGCCCTGGCACAAGCATCGCGTTTTGGATCTGAAGCCGAATGCAGTCTGCTGAAATCGCTGGTGATTGCTTCCCATGACAAAATGAAATTCGCCGATTTATGCCAAGACTTTGATTTGGCCAATGCTGCAGAAACGGCGATGATGGCACTGATTCAAAAAGGGACTGAAAAAGGAGTCTGCTTTACGCAGTCCGAAGTGCTTAAGATCATCGAAAGTGAGGGCCTCAATTACCTGCCGTCAATGCCGTTAAATATGGAAGTTTTCATCGAGGGAAAGCGGCAGGAATTGTCTGCTTGGAAACGGCTGCCCATCAGCCAGCAGGAAGCGGCCGTCAACGAAGCTCTTCCTCAAATTGACGCCCTGATTACTCAATACGGCCAGCAGATGGCCGATGCTCTCGAACCGCTTAAACAGGAAATGCTGGCCGCCAAAGAACGCGGTTTCAAAGAACCTGTCCCTGCGGCAGGGGGTCCCGGCGAGCCGAATTCACTCTTTTAATGAGCAGACTGCGGAATGACCGATTGGTTTCTATCCCGGTTGAAAACCGGGATTTTTTTGCGCAGAATGGAAAGGCGATTTAAAACTCATAACCAGCCAACAATTGAGCCGAAACAAGCAAATGAAAACTGCTGAAACCATTGGAGCGGAACTTGCGGGTCTAATTAAAGGGACTGTCAGAATTGATCTGTGCACTCGGACGGCCTTCAGTACCGATGCCAGCATCTACCACATTCTGCCGCAGTGTGTGGTGTCGCCCCGGGATGAGCAGGATATCATTGCCGTTGTCTCCTATGCAGCCGCCAATCAGATTCCGGTTGCTCCGCGCGGAGCCGGCAGCGGGCTGGCCGGAGAATCACTGACCAGCGGCATTGTGATTGACTGCCGCCGCTTTATGAACGCTATTGTTGATACTGCTCCGGACGGCTCGTGGGTGCGGGTTCAGCCCGGTGTTGTTCTCGATAAACTGAATGCTCATCTGGTTTCTTTCGGCCGCAAAATTGGGCCGGATCCATCCAGTTCCAATAGGGCGGTTATGGGGGGTGTTGTTGCCAACAATGCCACCGGTGCTCATTCTCTGCAATACGGCTATATTGCTGATTATGTGGACTCTGTTCGCGTTGTTCTGGCCGATGGAACTCCTGTAACGCTGTCCAGCTGTATTTGCCCTGAATCGGCTCCAGCGCCAGTTGCGAAACTGGCCTCCGCATGCGCTGAAGTTCTTGGCCCCAGCCGTGAGCTTATAGACAAAGCCCAGCCGGCCACCAAGCGCAACCGGTGCGGCTATAC
>Ga0209506_1004495_pt1 | contig 10377 bp, 7 predicted proteins | sample AD_JPNHG2_MetaG_FD_184409 | JGI IMG/M metagenome (GOLD analysis project Ga0209506, IMG submission 184409) | Active sludge microbial communities of municipal wastewater-treating anaerobic digesters from Japan - AD_JPNHG2_MetaG (SPAdes) (version 2) | ecosystem: Engineered > Bioreactor > Anaerobic >...
CCGTGAATCGAAATACTGTGATTTAATTGTCAATGAGCTTACTATATTTAAAGGTACAAGCAATTGCACGTAAATTTGTCAATTTTTAGAGGAACCCTTTTGGCCCAGAATGCATAGGTCATTTCTGTTCCGGCTTTCGGCAGGGCTGCGGCCGGCAGAATCAGATAATCATCGATTCCATCCAATCCAAGGGCATAGCTGCCGACTATCCCAGATGCGAATGTCGGGGTTGAATTCACATCGGCAACAGAACCATCATAACCGCCAACAGCATCCGCATAATCGTTTTCAAAACCCCACTGACTGGTCAATCGTGCATACTCCACCCACGCTTTATTGGAATATACAATTGTGGGACTGTTGGCATTGGATGCCGCACAATAATACTGGCCTTCATCACTGGGCTGAACGCCGGTAATTGTCAGGGTCGGCTGGATAGCACCGGAAATCGGGGCATCATCTTTGTACCATTGGTAATCGGTTGCATTGACTGCCTCTATGGTCAGCACTGCATCCGGTTTGCCGTTGGCTGGACCGCGAACCTGACTGAGCGGGTGCGTTGTAATGGTCGGAGCCAGTGAAATAGTTGTAAATGAATACACTCCGCCCTCAATGGCGTTTGGTTCGGTCGAAAAATCATAGCGGCCAGCGACATCCACACGCCAGAAATACTGCGTGGAGTAAGCCATATCTGCAGGACCAAAGGGATCGTATTCTTCCGCGGGACTGTTCGAAACGACCTTTACAGACGCATGGCCGGCCTTGACCAAGTCCTGGTCCGTACTAAAATAAACATCATAGCCGGTAAATATAAAGTTGGGCTCGAATTCGGACGGCGGATCCCACGACAGAACCTTGTCAACCGGCACAAATTTTGCTCCATTGGCAGGATCCACATTCTTCACGCCGCCGCCGGTCATCACAAGACTAATCTCGGTTTCCAGCAATGCCGTATTGAAAATCTGAATATCATCCATCAATCCTATGTATTCCCATCGGGGAGCTGTACCGGGGTAGTTGTAGATATCGGCTCCAATAATCAAGTCATTCGTGTTTGTGGCAGGGATGGTAGCCCATGTCGCCTGTGCATCTAAAACACCGTTGAAATAGATCTTCACTTGATTTTCTGTAAGGGTCGAATCAAAGGTCAGGGCGATATGAGTCCACTCATTCAGCGGAATCGCAGAAACAGAATACAGAAAAGCCACATTGCCCCACTGAATGCGCAGACGGCCATCGCTTTCCATTCGAATCCCCCAAGGGGCTGTATACCAAGCGGAACCGCCTGTACCGCCTTTTTCAATCAGCTGCCTTGTTCCTGTACTGGGGATATTCAGCCACATGGCTATCGTGATTTGGCTGGCAACTGCATTCAGACTGGGGCTGTTTACCACCCGTATAAAACTGTCTGCCCCCCCAAAATTCATTACAGCACCGCGTTCCGCATCCGTCGTCGGAGCAACATTGCCTAACAGAACGCCGTTATTGCTGTTGCCGGAACCGTCGGCCGCCGTCCCGTCATCAAAAGTATAACGGGCCACCAGGTCCGCCCTGGCGACCGTCGCCAGTATCGCACCTAAACACATCATCACAACACATAATTTCTTCTTCATAATCAAACCTCCGCAAAAAAGTTAATATCTGTAATCCGTCTCAGCCTGCCGGCACTGTCTGTCGTTTTCAGACCCGCATACGACAGGCCATGCCGTCCATTTTTTGTCTGTTACGGTACACCGGCATACGGAAAGCCACGAAGAACAAAAGCGAAATCATCCGGATATTTGGGGTCAACCTTTACAAAATGGGATCCCACGCCGGCTGTCTGGAGCAGCCCCGGATCAACCCATTTGTATTTTTCGGCGTGTCCGTCAGCAAAACCAAAACTGCTGCGGTCAAAATGCCACATCGCCGGCAGATCCACCCAAACCCATGCCGTTACCGGCTGTCCAACCAGACGCATATCCTGATCCCAGCTTCCGGCATTCAGGCCGCGTCCGTCATTCTCCTCGACAAAAATAAACTTGCTTCCGGGTGTTTTAATCTGAGAGTATTTGGTAATAGAGACGAACTGAAAACTGCCTGTGGCAGCATAGCGTCGTCTGGCAGCATCCCATGCGCCACCTCGTGCCCCGCCGGCTATGGAATACGACCGGTAGCCCCCGTTTACGGTGGTATAACCATTTAAGGCCGGAGGCTTCAAATACCGCTTGTCAGCCGGACAATGATACGAATCGGACTTGCCTACATAATTAAACAGCAGGCCATTTTCGATTCCTTTTATTTCTTCCTGATAATCAAAATTCGATGCATATGCGTTTGGATTCGTTTTGGATATGGGGAAATCCACCCAGCAGTAATACGGATCACGGGTCCAGGTGCCGGCATTTCCGCTGGCGTTGCCGGGAGAATTGCCCCCGATGAGCTCATCATGATTATCCTGACTGTAGGCAAACCAGGCCTTGCCCAGGCCGCTTAAATTGGTCATATCAATCGTAAGCTGGGCCTGAAGTTTGGCCGCCTTTAATCCGGGCAGCAAAATCGACAGCAGCAGTGCAATGATGGCTATCACTACCAATAACTCAATCAATGTAAATCCTTTTGGTTTCATCGCTATCCCCTGTCTACTTAAAATCATAATCCATTTTCTCTTGTTTGTTCACCGGCAAGCCCGCTTACTGTACGGACTCGATTGTTAATTGGGGCTGCACAAAGAAACTCCAGTCCAAATGCACTGATCGGTCACTTCCATCGGTAGTCATCAGCGTCAGAAAGCGGTCGCTGTCAGACAGATTAACATCAATCGGTTTCAGCCCGGACTGATATTCCATATCATCTGCCCTGAACCGTTCCTGACCATCTACCAAAATGTAGAAATTCACATAGTCATGGGCTCGTTTTGAAGAAGCCGGCCCTTCTCCTACTCCACAAAGGGCTGAAAAGCTGCTGATGCGTGTGCCTTCCGGCAGTGAATGGCGAATTTTCCGCAGGTCAAATGTAATACCCAGATTGCTGTGCAGAAGGATGATAGGCCGACCGGGACCGCCGAAAGTCTGCCCGCCGATTTGAACAGTGTGGTCAAAGACCTCATTGGCCGTCTTCAACGGGAGAACGGAGCCGTTAAACGGCCCGTAAAAACAGCGTCCTGTGGTTTCCGGACATCCTTCATACATATCGCCTTCGGAACTGACCTGAACAGCACCAGCCCGGCCGTCCGGAATAAACAATCCATCGACAAAATCAAGGTCCGGCACCAGAATATAAGGAGTTGTTCGCTGGATGCCGTCCGGCTCCATCCGCTGTGCCAACTTGCCCGTAATCGGATCAATTCGGGTGTTGGCCTGTCCTGTCCCCCATCCGTTCCCGCCCCCTATCACATCTGCCAAATCGAGGGGCTGTCCCCGCCAGACATAATGATTCTGCGAATCGATATCCCGCACAAAAGCACCGGGATTGATGGCAATTGCCTGAATTGCTTCCTGTCCTTTTTCTACGCGGCGAGCCTGCCCCTGCTGAACAAGCTCCGATGTCCCTTCTTCGGACTGCTTGCCAGCTATCAGTGACACCTTGCCTTTAAGAACATGCACTTCCGTGCCGCCGTCAATATTGACTTTGACGCCGAACTGGGTTCCTAAATCGATGACATTGGAGTTGGGTGTGCTGACGATGAAACCGATAGCCCGTCGCGGCACATTGGCATATAAACGGCCGTAGCGCAGTTCTATCTGGTCATAAGTAATAAACTCAAATTCGCTTGGGGCTTCTACAACTACGTTGCTGCCGTTATCCATCTGAATCTTAAGGATTCCTTCCTTCAGCTGAATTCCGCCCTGTCGGGTGAAAAGCCGGTCTCCCCGCTTGAGGGACATAGCCGGATCTGCCCACCGCACATCCACCATATCAGCCAAAGTCGCAACAGGATCAGAAAATTCCTTGGGATTCAGCTGGACATATACAATCAGCAGAATAACAGCCGCCAGTGCGGCAACTGCTGTAATCAAAGTTGTCTTGCTGCTTTTGCGAACGATCTTCTGTTTCTGTAATTTTTCTATCAGAACAGGTTCATTTTTGCTTACTTCAAGCTCTATCGTCGGAGCAGTTTTTTCTTCATTGAGAAGAGCTGCCCATAAATCCATCTCATAGGGCGATTGCAGAACCGCACTGTCAAACAGCAGTTTCTGATTGTCTTGGCCTACAAACAGGTCATACAGACGCCGCTGAACATAAGACTCCGTTACAAACTGCTTAAGAAACTCAGGATCTTCTTTGAGATATTTGGCAAATAGTTCCTGTTCCTGCCGATTCAGCGAGCTGAAAAAATACTGTGACATCAGCTTATCTCTATCCATTGCTGCCAAACTCCCTTGCTCTCATTGTCTTTTGGATGCACTCCCGAAGCGAAAGCCGAATACGATGAAGTGCTACAAATACGGCGTTGCTGGAAACTCCCAGACATTGAGCAATCCGTTTAGCATCCATTTCACGGACGTAGCGCATCTGCAAAATCTGTTTCCAGCGGCCCTCTATCTTGGAAACACATTTTTCCAGAGCTTTTTTCATGTCATCCAATTCGCTGCTCTTCTCATGATATGTCTGAGCAATTTTATTGACCAATTCGTCATCAAAAATGTGCTTATCGCGGGCATATTTACGCTTATAATGCAATACTTCATTGCGGGCGATTCCAATAGCCCACGCCGTAAAAGGGGATTTTCTATCATAAGTGTCGTATTTACGGACTACTGCTACAGCCACCGATTGCAGTACATCGTTAGCATCTTCAAAATTGGGTACCGTCGAAGATATGAATGCCGACACAATAGATTGAGCCTGTGTCCAATAAACGGCGATTTCCTCAATTTTTTTCTCACTATTCATAGCCAGATTCTGCGTTTATCATTACTGTGCATCATTAATCACCCATCAATTCTAACATCTTTCGCAGAAAAAATTTCACAGACTATATTTTCTTTAAAATTTTTGTGGTTACGCTTTGTCTATTTTTATGAAATCTCTATATTCATTGTAAGAAACGTTTCCTATCGGGTGATATCTGTTTAGTTTGGATAAATCTTTTAGAATGGAATTTTTGTGAAGCTACTTTTCAAAGAAAGGAATCCCATGTCTTCCTGCTCGGCCTGTCTTTTCTTAACAGCAGTTTACTTGTTCTTATTATTATCGGGCTCTGCTGCGGCAATCCCGGAATATTCTACTCGATTAACCCAGAATTGGGAATTTGTCAAAGGCGATATTGGCGGGATTTGGGAAGCACTTCGCAGCGACAAGTTAAGCAATAACTGGGGCGCTTGGCAAAAAGTTGTCCTGCCGCATTGTTTTAACGCTTATGACGCCGTTGATCCTGATACGCGGTATTATCAAGGTCCCGGCTGGTATCGCACACAAGTAAAGATTGACAATCCTTTTGCAGGCGGGCGCATACTTCTGCATTTTGAAGGGGCTGGTCAGAAAACAGAAGTATATATCGATACAGAAAAAGTCTGTTCTCACATCGGCGGATATGACGAATTTATTGCAGACATTACAGATGCAGTCAATCGGTATAAAGAAAAACCATATTTTAAGCAAGATTCTGAAGATCGCATTACCAAAAAAGGACTTATTCCCATTGCCATTCGCTGTGATAACTCCCGCGACCTTGAAATGATTCCATCTGATCTAAGTGATTTTAATCTCTACGGCGGTCTGTACCGGTATGTCAACCTTGTCTATGTTCCGGCAATCTCTCTGAAAGGGCTTCATATTAAGACCCAACGGGCAAGCAATGGAAGCTGGCAGTTAACTGTTCAGGGAGAGCTTTACAATCCCTCATCCCTTAAGGAAAACACAACAGCAAAAGTCCAAATTCTGGATCCGGATGGTACCGAGATTCTTCAATCTCAAACTATCCTTGATTCCCAGCAAAACAGCGCCGTTCTTTATCAGACTCAATTGCAAAATCCGGTTCTTTGGTCAACAACCTCCCCCAAATTATATACATGCATCGTAACCCTTATAAGCAGCAGCGGCCAATCTGCGGTCAGCGAACAATTCGGCTTTCGCTGGTTTGATTTTGCCCCCAAAGGGCCTTTCTACCTTAATGGACAGCGCTTATTGCTTCACGGCACCCACCGTCATGAAGATCACGCAGGTCTGGCTGCTGCATTGACAGAAGAACTGATTGTCAAAGAGTTTAATCTGATGAAGGAAATGGGAGTCAATTTCATCCGTTTGGGGCATTATCAGCAATCCCGCATCGCTTTGGATATGTGCGATAGATTGGGAATCCTCGTTTGGGAAGAAATCCCCTGGTGCCGGGGCGGCCTAGGCGGGGATCGTTATAAACAGCAAGCCCGCGACATGCTGACGGCAATGATTGACCAGCACCGGAATCATCCATCGGTTATTATCTGGGGTTTGGGCAATGAGAACGACTGGCCGGGTGATTTCGAGGAATTTGACAAGGAAAAAATCCGCTCGTTTATGGCCGAATTGAATGACCTTGCGCACCGTCTTGATCCAGAGCGTAAAACTGCTATCCGTCGCTGTGAATTCTGCAGCGACATTGTCGATATTTATTCGCCGTCAATTTGGGCAGGCTGGTATGGCGGGAAATTCACCGAATATAAGCAATCCTCCGAACGGGAAATGGCCAAAGTCAGCCATTTTCTGCATGTTGAATGGGGCGGCGACAGCCATGCCGGGCGCCATACAGAAAATCCCTATGAAGGGCTGATGGATATCCAAGCGGCCGGCAAAACCGAAGAAAGCGGCATGGATTACCTGATGACCGGCGGTCGGGCACGTGCTTCACGGGACGGCAACTGGTCAGAAAGCTATATCTGCGATTTAGTGGATTGGCATTTGAAGGAGCAGGAGACAATGGATTGGCTAACGGGCACGGCATTCTGGATATTTAAAGACTTCTCCACCCCCCTTCGCCCGGATAATCCGATACCTTACATGAACCAAAAAGGCGCCGTTGAACGGGATTTGACTCCCAAAGAATCATATTACGTGTATCAGTCTTATTGGACTGACAAGCCAATGGTGCGCCTCTATGCCCATAACTGGCCGGTACGGTGGGGCAGGGAAGACGAAAAAAAACTCGTCAAGGTGTATTCCAACTGCCCGGAAGCTGAACTGTTTGTCAACGGCAAATCGGAAGGGATTAAGCAAAGAAACAGCCAAGATTTTCCTGCCGCCGGACTGCGCTGGCTGGTTGGCTTCAAAAAAGGAATGAATCACCTCAAAGTCGTCGCACGCAAAGACGGTACTGAGGTTTCGGATGAAATTGTATTCCGCTACGAGACTCGACAGTGGGGCAAACCCGCCCGTTTGGTATTAAAGGAAGCAGACCGAACAGGCGACCGGGCAACACTGCGTGCCGCACTGCTGGATGACAAAGGGATTATTTGTCTTGATGCAAGGAATGTTATCCGTTTCGGCATAACGGGAGACGGAAAACTGATCGACAATCTCGGCACATCGCGCGGTTCCCGGATTGTCCAGTTGTACGGGGGACAGGCCTTCATTGATGTACAATTAAATCAAGGAAAATCTGTGGCAAGTGCATCCTGCCAAGGATGTCCAACAGCATTTCTGGAACTTGAATCGATCCCCGACAGCATCAATCTACGGTCCTTGACTGCCGGCCAGCAGGCCTTGGAGATGGCCCGTCTGGATCGGGAGCGGATTTTAAAACTGGCCGAATCCTACTTGACCATCAAGCCGATTTCGCTTAGGGATTATCCGGCCCCTGCTGATTCCGGTGCCGGCCCGGGAGATTTTTATTCTATGGGAGATTATTGGTGGCCCAACCCGAATACCCCGGACGGACTTCCCTACGTGCAGCGGGACGGTCAATCCAACCCTGCCAATTTCTCTGTACATCGCCTGCTGGTACGGCAGTTGCGGGACGCCGTGGCGGCTCTTGCCGCCGGATATGGAATCACTGCCGATCCGCGCTATGCCCAAAAGGCGGTTGAACTGCTGAACACTTTTTTTGTTAACGAACATTCGCGGATGAATCCGCATCTTCTTTATGCACAGGCCATTCCCGGCATCAGCAAGGGACGCGGCATCGGCATCATCGATACGCTGCATTTGGCTGAAGTTCCATTGGCTGTTGAAGCATTAAAAAATTCAAAAGCTATGACGCCCGAAGTTTTGGCAGGACTGAAGCAGTGGTTTGCCGATTATACCGAATGGATGACCACTCACCCCAACGGACTTCAGGAAATGAATGCGGCCAATAATCACAGCGTTGCATTTCTGGTTCAATTAGCCGCTTTTGCACGTTTTACTGAAGACAAGGAAAAACTGCAGCTGGCCCGCGAACGGTTTAAAAAGATCATCTTGCCATCCCAGATGGATTTAGACGGAAGTTTCCCGGCTGAACTGGCACGCACCAAACCCTACGGCTATTCTATTTTTCAACTGGACAACATGGCGCTTCTGTGCCTGCTGCTTTCAACAGAACAAGATAATCTCTGGGATTATACATTGCCGGACGGCCGCGGCATGAAAAAGGCCATGTCATTTTTGGTTGATTACCTCAAAGACAAATCCGCATGGCCGTATCCGCCGGATATCGAGCATTTTGAGCAATGGCCTGTCCGCCAGCCTTGTCTGCTGCTGGCTGGTTATGCCTTAAACCGGCCTGACTATCTCACGCTCTTTCAAACGCTTAATCCTGACCCTGCAGATATGGAGGTTCGGCGAAACATGGCGGTAACGCAGCCGCTTTTGTGGCTGTTGCGTGCAGAAGATGTGCCGCTTCTTCAGTAAAAAACGGAATATATCCGTAAATCGGGCAATATCGGTTCTGACAGGAGCGTTTCTATGGTAAACCTGCTATAAGGATAAGGCCCGATTATGGCATTGAAAAAAAGATTATTCGCTGTTTGCATTTTTGGCACTGTTTTATGTTCAGCATCTGCCGCCGACAAGCCGAATTGGTCATCCGCCCGGCTTTGGGTATGGGATATAAATTGCCTGCAGCAGATTAAGCAGAAGATACGGCAGCAAGACCCCTTTTTTACGGCGGCATTCGAAATCCTTCAGAAAGAAGGCAAACAGGCATTAACGGCCGGACCCTTCAGCGTGATGAACAAAACATTGGTTCCTCCCAGCGGAGATAAGCATGATTATATGAGTCTGGCCCCCTATTTCTGGCCTAATCCGGATACGCCCGACGGTCTGCCTTATATCCGCAAAGACGGGCAGCGCAATCCGCAATCGCTGGATTCCAAAAGAGACCGCCGGCAGCTCGGCCAGCTGTGCGATGCTGTTGAAGTGCTTTCGCTGTGCTACTATTACACCGATGATCCGATGTATGCCGAACGGGCGGCCATGCTGGTGCGGACATGGTTTCTGGACGAAGCAACGAAAATGAATCCCAATCTGAATTTTGGGCAGGCCGTTCTGGGCAGCAGCGATGGACGGTGCTACGGCATTATTGAGACAGCCGGGTTTATCGGAATTGTGGACAGTGTCGGTCTAATTCAAAACAGCCCTTTTTGGACAGCAGCTGACCAGCAGAAACTCGTCCAGTGGTTTACGGATTATTTGACTTGGCTGACCAGCCATCCGCTGGGTCTGGAAGAAAGCCAGACAAAGAATAATCATTCCACATGGTATGATGCTCAAGCGGCGGCCTTCGCCCTCTTTGTCGGCAATCGGCCGCTGGCCCAGCAGATTCTTGCTTTAGCATCACAAAAGCATATCGCAGCAAAAATTGAACCGGACGGACGCCAGCCCCATGAATTAACACGTACCAAATCGTACGGCTACAGCGTGATGAATCTACGCGGAACGTTTGTTTTGGCCCGTCTGGGGGAACATGTCGGCATGGATTTGTGGAACTGCCGAACAGAAGACGAACGCTGCCTGCAGAAAGCTCTGGATTATCTGATTTTTTATGCGGATCCAAAAAACAAATGGCCTTATCAGCAGATTGAACCCATCGACGCTTCCGCTTTGTATCCGCTGCTGAAACAGGCACATGCTAAAATCCGCGGCTTTGATGCTCAGCCGGTCTTGAAAACACTGTCCGAACAGAGCATCCATTCACAGCGTTCTGCCCTTTTGTTTCCTTAACAGCCAGCGATAATCATACTTAACAATTGCCGATGCAAAAAATAGCTTTCTAAGTATCGATCGCTATCGTCGTGTCGCTTCCTTCATCAACCGCGGAAAAAAATATCCTTGAAAGAGCCGCCGGCAAAAGAGATTTGTCGCTGCCTGTGCCGTCTGAGACCTGTGAATACCTGCGCCTATGGATTTTTAGCTCATTATCCATAGGCACAGACTGTGAGTATGGATTTTTAGCCAAATTTTCCATAGATACAGGTATTTACATATATTCACATATAATTCCCT
>Ga0209506_1004514_pt1 | contig 10335 bp, 9 predicted proteins | sample AD_JPNHG2_MetaG_FD_184409 | JGI IMG/M metagenome (GOLD analysis project Ga0209506, IMG submission 184409) | Active sludge microbial communities of municipal wastewater-treating anaerobic digesters from Japan - AD_JPNHG2_MetaG (SPAdes) (version 2) | ecosystem: Engineered > Bioreactor > Anaerobic >...
GGCGCGTGGACCAACGGTTCCCACGCATGGACCAACGGTTCCCACGCATGGACCAACGGTTCCCGCGCGTGGACCAACGGCTCCCGCGCGTGGACCAACGGCTCCCGCGCGTGGACCAACGGCTCCCGCGCATGGACCAACGGTTCCCGCGCATGGACCAACGGTTCCCGCGCGTGGACCAACGGCTCCCGTGCATGGACCAACGGTTCCCGTGCATGGACCAACGGTTCCCGCGCATCCAGCTAAATTCTTGCTCCGCGGCCGCGGCGCGCCCAAATCTGCCCGGCGCATGCGCAATTGCGCAAACTACCGAAGTCGCCAGCCGCGTTGACCGACAGACTTGGCGGCGCATCCCCCGCGGGGCGTGCTCGCGGATCGGAACCCGATGCGCTGCACACCTTTTGGGAGGTTTGCACTCATGGCGACATTTCCTACCGCGCCGCGCAGTGCGCTCGTCGAGTGGTGCCAGGCGCACGAGGCCGTCTTCCAGACACACGCCACCGAAATCGGCCTGACGGAGCCGCAGGTTGCCGCGTTCAAGGCTGCCAGGGAGGCCGCGTCCGCGGCGCTGCTGGCGCAGGAGCAGGCCAAGCAGGCCCGCAAGGTGGCCACACAGGCCGCGGATACCGCCTGCACTACGTTGCGCAGCAGCGCCGGCGACACAGTCCGGCTCATCCGCGCCTTCGCCGAAAGCGCGCCCGATCCGGCGAAAGTCTACGGGCTGGCGCAGATCCCGCCGCCGGCGCAGCCATCGCCCGCCCCGCCCCCGGCGAAGCCAACCGACCTGACGGTGGACCTCGATCCGAGCGGCGGGGCGCTGACGTTGCGCTGGAAGGCCGCTAACCCGCGCGGCACCAGCGGCACGTCGTACCTCGTCCGCCGCCGCCTGCCCGGCGAGAGTCAGTTCGCGTTCATCGGCGTGTCGGGCAAGAAGATGATCGTGGACACAACGCTGCCGCCGGGTCAGGACAGCGTGCAATACACCGTACAGGGCCAGCGCGCCGACGTGAGCGGGCCGCTCAGCCCGATCTTCACCGTCAATTTCGGCCGCTCGCCCGCCGGCGCACTGACTGCTTCAGTGGCCACCGGCGGCACGCCGGACGGCGCGAGCCGTCCGTCGCTCGTTGACGCGATCATCAACAGCCAGCCACTGCGCAGCAGCCCGTCGCGCGAACGCACACGCGTATGAGCGCCAAGACTGGCAAAGGGTGAGGTTGTCCCGCGGCTGTAGCATCGGCTTCAGGCTGATGACTTCAGAGAAGAGAACTGTGACTCCGGCCAGGGTTCGGCGGCCCGCCTCCGGACGGACGGGCCGCCGCGCTCCCTGTAGCGGGAGCCGGCTGGCCGGAGTTCTCTTCGGGCGCAGTGGCGGCCCCCAATTTCGCTATGACTTGTTCTTTCCCATCCGCCTCGGCTTGGGCGGGTTCGGAACAACCTCAACCAGGTCCTGGATCGGTATGTCCAGCGCCAGGCAGAGCCGGTCCACGTTAGCAAGCGTAGGGTGGTAGTTCGGGCGGCTCCCGATCGACTGCAGGGTGCCCAGCGGGACGCCGCTGACGGCCGCCAGCTTCCGGTAGGTCAGCCGCTCACCGGTGCGCAGCCGGTACGCTTCCATCGCGTGCCTCAGCTTCAGCACGATCATTGTCACTCAACCTAAAATACTTGTCGTTCTGCCACAATTTTTGCTTGACGACTCACGCAATTCATGCTAAACTTAAGCTCAAAGGCCTGCGCATGCCAGCGTGTGTGCCGGTGATCCGCCAGTCGATCGGGTGGTGCCCACCCGTTTACGAGGACCCATCAGATATAAGCTTTGAGCCGGAGCGGCTTCCACCGCGGAGCGCCGGTGCTGCGCCCCGGCCGGTCAGAGGCGCGGAGAGCACTGAGCGACACGCGCGCCATAAACCTCTCATTGCAGAGGCCGAACGGCTCACCGAATTGAAGATGGGATTCACCAGACCATGCCGATCCGCCATGTCGTATTCTCCGGCCTGTACACTGCAATGCCGAGAATCCGGAAAATGCGGGCGATCCGGCCCGCTGTCGTACGCCTGCATGGTGCATCTGCTGCAAGTGCCCAATGGCGAATCCAAGAAAGGAAGAGGTCATGATTGCGCGTAATTTGTGGCTGCCGGTTCTGCTCGCTACCCTGGCTGGCGCGGCTCTGGCCCAGCCGATCCCTGACATGGGAATACATATTCTGACTTATGAAGAACGTATGGATGGCTTTCGCGACCACGAAGTTCTGAAGCTGATCGACCGACAGATCGACGAGCTGGAGAATAGAGGGCAAGACGCGTCGTTTCTCCGCGCCCGAAGAGCTCAGTATTGGGAGGAACACGTTAGACCGCGCTGGGAGCTGGAGGGCGGACAGAGGATGGAGGAGCTGAAGAAGGAGCTCGTGTTCCCCAAATATGATTACGTCATGATGCTCAGTAAGGACATAAACCCTGAGAATGCCCAGAAGCTGGTGGACGAGCTGTACCGGGATTTCGGAGAGCCCAATCTCAATTATCAGTACTTGGCCGGCGGTCCCCTCAATTTCCTGGAGTACTGGGCGCACCAGGATCTCGATCCCGAAACGAGACAGGTCCTTGTCGATGGCCTGAAGAAGTATGCGCGCCAGGCGATTGCCACACGCACCCTGCCCAAGCCGCGGGAGATCCGGGAGCTGGCAGTCTCTCTCTATCGGGCGTCCACGCCGGAAGATGATGATGCTCTGGCGCTGTCACGCTCACTCTTCACATATGCGCTAACGCGGGCACAAGAGCTAGGATACAAGGATGAGGAGCAAGGTGTCGTCGAGGCCATTCAGAAGACCCTTGACTTTGACGATGCGATGCTGCTGCTATCCGAGCAATCGTCGGCAGGAGGCAAAGCGCCGGCTGATCGAGAGGAAGTGAAGGCGGCCCGGGCGGACTTTCGCAGGGCGATCAGGAACCTGGCGTCACCAGCGCTGGCGGAGAAGGTCCTCACCCATCTCAAGCGCGATTGGGGCAATGATGCCATAAACGAGGAAATGGGACGGGCTTACATCAGGTACGGAATGCTCTTTGTCAGATTTATGCAATCTCCACCCTCCAACATCCCGGTGGAAAGGCTGGAGAAATGCGCCAGCCTGCTCAATCAAGGCATGGTAGCGCTTACGAAGAGAAATCTCACACAGGCGAGCTGGAACGCCTGGCGGGCTCTGGCAATCAGGATGCGCGACATCGCCTCCCCGGAGCTGCTCAGGACGCTCGCCGAACGATTGGGTGAAGTCAGCGCCGATCCGACTCAGGAGTACGCCGCTCGCTCGCTGCGCACCGCGCTGACTGCTCTCGAGAGGAGGTGAGGATGGATTAGGCAAGAACAGGGAAAGAAGGAGAGCGTCGCCGGACCGTCTGGCGGCGTATGTTATTCAATCCGGGGCAGAAAGAGCGCAAGGAGATATAGAGATGAGAAAGCTACCGTGGTTAGTGCTCGCAGTTGTCTGGGGGGTGATGGCGACTGATGGCGGAATCGCCGCGCTGCCTGACGACGTTTCAGTCGGCCCGTCGTTTCCGTCGGACGCGTGGACCGGCGTCACCCCTCCTCCGAGTGAGGTCATGTCAGGTGATGATGATCATTATCAATGTCGGCATCCCTCAAGGCCAATTAGCTGTGCTGGGTACTGTGGCAGCCGACGAGGATGTTATCAATGCTGTAATAGAGGAGACGATTGGAGCGATGACCAAATAAAGAAATGTCAAGATGCTTGTAGCAAGATCCCCTGGGATGTTCAACCTGTGTAATCACTCCCAAAGGGGCTGCCGCCACAATGGCGGCAGCCCCGTCCCCAACAAAGGAGAAGTCAATGGTCACTCGCACATGTCTCATTATCGGCGTTTGTAGCATGAGCTTTGTCATTGTTATCGCGCAACCCATCCCCAATATGGATGTTTACGTCCCGAACCCAGAAGAACGTAATAAGGAACAACGGGTATCTGACATCTTGGATCTGTTTGACAAGCAGATCGAAGATTTAGAGGCCGCCGGCAAAACAGACGCAGCGTTATTAGCTCGGCAACAAAAACAGCAATATTACGAGGACTATAAAAAGCCGTTTGTAGAGTTACGTGGCGGGGAAAGAGTAAAACAGTTAAAGGAAGACATTCTCTTTCCCAAATTTGACGAGATTAATGAACTAGCCAATAATATCAATCCAGAGAACGCTAGACGACTAGTTGCTGAAATGTATGAAGATTTAGGCGATCCAAATATAAACGTGTATTACCTTGGGGGCGGTATTTTGCCAAACCTCGAACAAATATCGCACCAAGATATTGACCCGGAAACTAGACACATTATCGTCGATGGACTCAGACAATATTGTCAGCAAGCAATTGAGCAAGAAGCCATCCCATTCCCGTGGTATGCCAGGCGTTTGGCGCTTAACCTATATAATATCTCTACCCCTGATGACGATGAGGCTCTTGCAATATCGCGGTCGATGTTTAGTTATGCTCTAAAACGTGCACGAGATATAGGTTATTACGACCAGGAACAGGAGATCATTGAGACCATCCAGGGGACGCTTGATTTTGACGATGCCATGTTATTGCTATCACCAGAGATGACAGAAAAACTAACAGCTAACATCAATCCAAATGACATCAAAGAGGCGCGTGCAGATTTTCGCAAGGCAATTAGAAATCCCGCCTCAGTCGCGCTGGCAGAGAAAGTTCTTGCACATATCAAGAGGGATTGGGGGGACGACAATTTGCGTAACGAGATGGCACGCGCTTATCTTAGGTATGGTGTCCTGTTCAATCGTTTCGCAGCTAATCCCCCGCCGGATGTGAAACCAGAACAAATTCACAAATGCACAAAGTGTCTCAATGATGGAATGATCACATTGACAAGAAGCAATCTATCACAAGCCAGTTGGAATTCCTGGCGAACATTGGCAATCAGAATGCGCAATAACGCCTCGCCGGAATTGGTAAGAACCATTTCTAATCGCTTGGCCGAAGTCAGCGCAGACCCGGCGCAGCATTATGCCGCTCGCTCGCTGCGCACGGCGCTGACTGTCCTCGAGAGGAGGTAAGGATGGATTAGGCAAGAACAGGGAAAGAACCTGGACGGTCATGGCCAGCGACGGCAAGCTGAGCCGCCAATGTTTGGCCTGCGACCACGACGCAACGACATTGTGCCGCCAGATGCGCGAGCTACCGCCGGTCCATGGGCAATTGATTCCGATGCACATGCCGGAGCCGGCACCGGAGTGGAAGAGCTACTGCCCACCACCAGCCGATCCCCCGCCCTGCGAACCGCTGCCGCTGGGTGTGTGATACGCTTGACAGATCAGGGCAGGTGATCGGGTGATAAAGGACCATCTGCGGACCCCTTTATCACTCTATCACTTTATCACTTTATCACTCTTATCGCTCTGTCGCCCGCGACCGCGTCGACCTTGGCGTACCGGAGTCATATCGCCGAACGGCGCGCTATCCGCGGCCCGTCCGCGTCCATGGATTTGCGCCGCAGCAATTCCCCAACGAGCGACTCCAGATTCAACGGCTTGGTGAACAGGCCGTCCGCGCCCAGTTGCAGAGCTTCCGTGCGGCGACTTTCACGTGCATCGCCCGTTATGACGAAGGCGCAACGCAAGCTAGGCGGCCGGCCCGCCGCCAACGTTCGCAAGATCTCGCGCCCATCGATGTCGGGCAGCATCAAATCCAGCAGCAGTACTTCCGGGTCTTCGGTTTCGAGCGCTTCCAGGCCAAGCCGCCCCGTCGGCGCCTGGCTGACCACCGCTCCCTCGGCCGCCAGCAGCCGGGCCGTGGCGCGGCGTGTCGTATCGTGATCCTCGACCAGCAGGACGCGCATGCCTTCCAGGCGCGCCGCGCCGGCCGGCGCGTGCCACGCGTGCGGCGCCAGGGGCTCGGCGCCGGCGCGATTCGCCTCTCCGACCACTAACGCCGGCGGCAATCGCAAGGTGAACGTGCTCCCCGCGCCCAGAATGCTATCGACCGTCAGCTCGGCGCCGATCGCCTCCACCAGCCGGCGGCAGATCGCCAGCCCCAGTCCGGTGCCCTTGCTGCGGTCACGGGCCGGATTCTTCAACTGGAAGAACTCGTCGAAGATGCGCGGCAGATGTTCCGCCGGTATGCCAACGCCCGTATCAGAAACGTGGATATGCAAGCCGCCGTTCATCGGCTCGGGACAAATGCGAACCTCGCCCTCTTCGGTGAACTTTATGGCATTGCCAATCAGGTTGTTCAGCACGCGCGTCAGCTTCACCCGGTCGGTGCGCAGCCGCACGTCGCTTTGCAGCGGCTCGATGTGCAGCCGCAAGCCCTTGGCCTCCGCCACCGGCGAAAGGCGCCGCATTTCGCCCTGAAGCAGGGGCAACAACGGGAATTCGCTGATTTCCAGTTCGAGCCGCCCGCTGTCGAAACGCGCAATGTCCAACACGTCCGAGACAAGTTCCACCAGTCCGCGCGCGTTGGCCTTCAGGTCTGCCGCTAGCTCCGCCAGGTCTTCGGTGCGGTGCGGGTCAGCCACCGCCCGCGTCAGCAGCTCGGCCATCAGCGTGATTGCGTTCACCGGCGTGCGAATGTCGTGCGAAACCGCCGCCAGGAACCGCGTTTTGCGGAGCGAGGCCTCCTCGGCCTCCCGCCGCCGCGCCTCAAGCTCGTCCTGCAAGCGCAATGTTTCGATCAGCAGTGAACATTCGGCCGCCACCCACTCGACCAGCCGAAACTGCTCGATCGTCCACTGGCACGGTTCGGCCGCCAGCACCTCGACCACGCCGATGGGCTTGCCGTGCAGGCGCAGCGGAGTGGCCAGGATAGAGCAGAATGGCTCACCCTCGGCCCGCTGCGTGAGACTCAGATCCGAACGCTGCGCGGCGTCCTCGAGATACCCGGTTTCATTCCGCTCCATTATCAAAGCGGCAAACGAATCCTCGAAATTCCAACCGGCGCGCTGCGGACCGGCCCGTCCAAAACCGTAATGCCCGCGGATTACAACCTGACCTTCCGGGCCACGCTCCAGGATGGCGACGGCCGCGGCCGGCTGCCCCACCAGCGGCAAGGCCAATCGACACACTTCCGAAAGTGGCAGACCTTCTCCGGAAAAGGAGCGTGCCACCTCGACCAGGTTCTGCAAGACTCTTTCGCGGCGCGTCAGCTCCTCGTTGGCTCTCTGCAGTTCCTCGGTCTGCGTGAGTAACTCCTCGCTCTGCTGCTCCAGCTCCTCGGTCTGCGATTGCAGTTCCTCATTCTGCTGCGCGATTTCCTCCTCCCGCACCCGCAACTCCTCGTTACTGCGGGCCAACTCGGCGTTGGAACGCTCCAGCTCCGCGCTGCGTACTTCTAACCGCTCGCGCAGGGCGATTACCGCGTGTATCACGCCGGCCAGCGTAAGGATACTTGCGGCGCGCATGCCAAACTGAAGCAGCGGCTCCGTCGTGTCCAGGTGGAAAAATGTTTTTCCCAAAGCGGCCAACAAAAGCGCGCCGGCCATGCTCCACAGTACCCAGCGGCGGCGCACCCAAAGGCAGACTAGCAGCGGCAGACCGTAAGCGATGGCCAGCGGGCGATCCGACGGCACTAACAGCCGGAGGCAGACTATCCCCGCCACCAAGGCCGCACATAGCAGCAGGCTTGGCAGAAGCGCTGGGAGCTTCTGGGCCGCCGTTTCAGCGCGAGCGGTCAATTCGAGTCTCCTGATACACGTCTGTAAATACTGGAGCCGATCTTCGTCAGCCCACTTGTTTCGGGCTGACGCTCGGCCTTTCCCAGCACGACCGCACCGCCCGGGCGGACCAGCGGCAGAATGCAACGCCACGCTTGGGCCGCGCCATTCGGCTCCAGGTAAATACTCACATTTCTGAACAGCAGCAGGTCGCACGCCGGCAGCGGGGGCAGCTTGAACAAGTTGCCCACGCACCAGGTTGTCCGCCTGCGTATCGCGGAACTGATTTCAAACAGCACGCCCCGCCCGGCAAAGTAGCGCTCCCGCCACTCATCCGGCACGCGCTCCAACGCCGCGGGGCTGAATAAGCCGGCGCGGGCTTGCGCGATCGCGTCCTCGCGGCAATCGATCCCCAACAAGCTGCAATCATCAAGCAGGTTGCCATCCGCCAACAGGATCGCAACGGAGTACAGCTCGCGCCCGTCCGCGCACCCGATGCTCATCACACGCAAGGGCCTGCTGACTGCGGCCAGCTCCGGGATGACGCGCGTTCGGAGCTCTTCAAACACCGCCGGGTCGCGAAAAAACTCCGACACGCCGAGCACCACGGCATCCAGCGCACGGGGAACCATGTGCGGCGCGCGGCCCAAGAGCGCCCGGGCCTCAGTCGCGTTTGGCACGCGTAGCGCCCGGCAGCAGGCCCGCATCCGCCTCTGCAGCGACGATAGCCGATAGCCTTGCAGCTCCAGGCCTGCCTGCTCGAACAAGTCCGCCAGAAACCTCAGGTCTTCCGCGGCAATAGCGCCCTGCGGGAGCGGGCGCTGCCATTTCAGCGGCCGGAGCGTTCGCCCCTCGAATCGCACGTTGCGGAATCTGTCGTTGATGGTTTGCACTTCCTTCTTTCTTCGAACGTCGGCCGGCTGCCTACGCTAAAAGGCCCGTCACGTTACATCCAATAAACAGGATAGCACCTTGTGTACATGCTTTCAGGCTTGCCCATAAATTTAAGAGATTCCAGCTTACGAACGACTTACAGCGTGATTACATTGGCGTCATGCATCGCGCTACACCGGCAGGCGCGTCGCCCGGAAAGGCCGCCAGGATTTCCCCCATGGCGCGCAGGCGTGTCCCCCCGCTCGTCTTATAGGCCCCCCCTTACCGCCCCTTCTTACCGGCCCTTCTTGAAGAATTCTTTGATGCTGTCGTAGATGTCATCCTTGGTGTTAACACGGGAAGTGACGACGTTCTCGGCATGCCCGAGTTGATCGCGTAGCGTGTTGATGAACGCTCCGCTGCCGTACGCACTGGCTACCTGGCAATAACCGAACTGGTTCGCCCGCGGCAGCAGCGAATCCTGCAAAATCTTGCAGCATTCGCGCGAGTCCGCCTCGGACGAGTTGTCGCCGTCTGAGAAGTGGAACAGGTAGATATTCCACTCATCCGTGTTGTAGTGCTTGTCCAGCATGTCGCGGCAGAATTTGAACGCACTGGAGATTTTGGTCCCGCCGTCCTCACGAATATGGAAGAAAGTCTCGCGATCGACCTCGCCGGCCTGCACGTCGTGCACGATGTACCGGCTTTCGATCCCGTCGTAGTTCCGCCGCAGCCAGGCGTCAATCCAGAATGCCTCCAGCCGCACCAGCTCCTTCTGCTCGTGCCCCATCGACCCGGAGATGTCCATCATGTAGACGATCAGCGCGTTCGAATCCGGCTTGCGCACCGGTTTCCAGCTCCGGTACACCTTGTCCGCCCGCTCGAAAACGATTGCTGGTTTATGCGGATCGTACATGCCGGTCATGATCATGCGCCGCAGGGCACGCCGGAAGGTGCGCTTGAAATGTCGCAAAGACTCCGGCCCCGACTGCCGCACGCTGCTGTAGCGATCCTTGACCGCCGTGATGTTGCGCCGGCCCTTGGGCTGAATGCGCGGCAGTTGCAGCTCCTCGCCGAGAATGTCCGCCAATTCGTCCAGACTTACATCGACTTCAAGGATGTGACGCCCAGGATCGGTGCCGCCGGGTCCGATCCCGCTCTCATCCCCATCGACCGCCTGCCCGGGCTGCCCCTCGCCCTGCCCGACGCCGCTGTCGTTGTTGTCCCCATAGCGAAAGTGCGGCAAATCAATCCCGCGCACGGGAATGCTGACGAGGTGTTTGCCCTCTTTGCCGATCAGCTCGCCGCGGGTAAGGAAACGGCGCAGATCGGCGCGGATTTTCCCCTTAACAATTTGGCGGAACCGCTGATGGTCCTTATGTATCTTCACCGCCGCCTCAGGGTGATGAGGTGATAAGGCGTAAGGGCGTGCCGGCGCGGCCACCGTTATCGCCTTATCACCTTGTCACTTTATCTTTTCTCAGTCGCGCTGCTTGGCATCGCCACGCGCAAAAATGCTCGCCACGTAGTTTAGTACGTCCGTGGCACTCGTCTCGTTGTAGCCGAAAAACTTGATCAGCCGCTGCTTAACCACGTCGATCTTGGCCTGGGTCTCATCGTCGACTACGCCCGAAACCACGTTCTTGAGCTTGATCGAGTCGCGCGAATCCTCAAACAGCTTCAACTCCAGCGCCTTATGCAGCCGGGCGTTCGTGTGATATTCGAACTTCTTGCCGTCCAGCGCCAAAGCGCCGATGTAGTTCATGATCTCCTGACGGAAGTCGTCTTTGCGGCTTTCGG
>Ga0209506_1004516_pt1 | contig 10325 bp, 9 predicted proteins | sample AD_JPNHG2_MetaG_FD_184409 | JGI IMG/M metagenome (GOLD analysis project Ga0209506, IMG submission 184409) | Active sludge microbial communities of municipal wastewater-treating anaerobic digesters from Japan - AD_JPNHG2_MetaG (SPAdes) (version 2) | ecosystem: Engineered > Bioreactor > Anaerobic >...
CGAGTACGCCGGAATGGCCACTGCCGCCAGGATACCGATGATCGCAACGACGATCATCAACTCGATCAGCGTAAAACCTTTCTTGTTTCTTACCATAGCCCAATTCCTCCTTAGGGTAAAAGATTTTGGATGATTCGCTTAACAATAGATTTATTAAGCCTGTGAAGCCCCGATATGGTCATATACGTATGCATATTCATTTCATCCGTATTCAATGTTATCTTTACGGACAATTCATAAAAAACTTGAGAATTATTTTTTAAAATCTTTTCTCGGGTGATCCGGCGGGGGCAGTGAGGCTCGTGGAGCATCGCTGTTGGATGATTGTTTTCTTATCAGATATTTCGAGAAAAAGACAGGGAAATCTGAAGGCGGGGCACAGACCGGAAGCGGTTTTTTATCACCCGTATCACCCGGCTCCGGCGCGCTGGTGCGCGTGTATCTGCTGGTGCGTGAAAACTCCCGGCAGTTATTCCTTGTTCTCTTCTTTGGGCTTTTCTTCGGCCTTTCCCCTTCCGAGCTCTTCCTTGACATAGAGCATCCGCTGGCAGGTGGGGCAGGTGATCAGCTTGTCTCCCCGGACGAGCTCGTTGTAGAGCTGCGGCGGTATGTGCATGTGACAGCCCATGCAGACCCCGTGACGGCACTCCACCACGGCCAGGCCCCTCTTGCTCTGTTTGATCCGATCGTACTTGGACAGGAGTGAGGGATCGACACTGGCCCTGAGCTTCTCGTCCTGGCCCTTGTACTCGGCAACCACCGCCTCGAGCTCTCGCATCTGGGCAAGGAGCTTGTCCTTCTTTTCGTCCAGGATGACCCTGTCCGACTCGAAGGATTTCTGAATCCTTTCCTTGTCCGCTCCCTTTTTCTCGATCTTGTCCATGATGCCCAGGAGTTGCTCTTCAATGTCGCTCTTGCGTTTTTTGGCAAGGTCGATCTCACGCTGAAGCGCGAGATATTCCTTGTTCGTCTTGATCCGCTTGATCCGCGCATCCGCAGCATCGAGGATCTCCTGGTTCTCCTTGAGTTCCGCCTCCAGGGGGCCCTTCTTTTCTTCGAGCAGGGCGATTTCCTCATCCACGGCGTCGAGCGAGCCCTTTCTCGCCCGGATGATGCTCTCGATCTCGTCGATCTCCTTGGGAAGCTCCTTCAGACCTTCTTCCGCCTTGAAGATCTCCAGTTCCACATTCTGCAAAGCGATGAGTCCTTGTAATAGATCCTTCAATGATTCTCTCCTTTGATCTGCATGAATACGTCTCTTGCCCCATACGCCCGGACCGTGACGTCCGGAAGAAGGCTGCCGAGCCTTTTTGCCAGAGGGGCTATGATGATCTCTTCCGTTGCGAAATGGCCGAGATCCACGACATTGATGCCGGCCTCTTTTGCGTCGAGGCCCGCGTGATAGCGTACGTCTCCGGTCACCAGAGTGTCGCAGCCCCGGCCGATGGCTTCATCGAGATAGTCCATCCCGCTTCCCGGGCAGGCACACACGGTTTTCACGGGCCGCCCTCCATCCACGATCCGGACCGTCTCGAAGGGCAGGCTTGCGGCCCAGGCATAAAGACTGCACGGCTGTTCGACTTTTCCGATCCTCAGCGCCTTGAGCTGCTGCACCTCCTTCAGGCAGAGCCTGTCCGCAAGCTCGTCCGCCACCCCGCCCTGGGCTGCGTCGAGGTTCGTGTGCATGCTCACCAGGGCCATGGATGCCTGGATCAGCCGGGCAATCTTTCGGGGGACGCTCTCCTGGAAATCGAGCCGCTTGAGGGGGGTGAAAATGAGGGGGTGGTGGGTGATGATGAGGTCTGCGCCGAGCTTCTCCGCCTCATGGATGACCTCTGTCGAGGGATCGAGCGCCACCAGAACAGACCGGACCTCCCGGAGGGTGTCGCCCACCATGAGACCGGTGTTGTCCCACGGCTCTGCGGTATCAAACGGGGCGATGCCGTCCAGGACTTCGAGCAGGTCTTTCAGCAGCATTCTCTCGTCCGCTCCGGAGATGCACCCGTCTCACCCAAGAAAAAAAGGGATGCTCGTGTGAGCATCCCTTTATTCACCTCTTCCGAGAGCGTGTGCGTATTTTTTCCGTGACAAAGCAAATCTCTTACTCCCTCGTTTCGCAACGGCTATGGGCCCACCTGGAATCGAACCAGGGACCTACCGGTTATGAGCCGGTGGCTCTACCAATTGAGCTATGGGCCCTTCTGTTGAAGAGGTCATAATCCAAACGAAAAAGGAGTGTCAAGCTCTTATTTGGAACCCATCTCCTCCAGGATATTCACAATTTTGATGCTTTCATTGATCGTTTTGATGCTGCCTGTGATCTTGTCGAGCTCGGCGTTCAGCCTGGCCTTTTCCTCTTCATCCTTTTCCCGGGCGATCTGGTCCTCAACGACCTTCTTGAGCCCTTCGAGATAAGCCAGCTCCCTGTCGGGCAGAGAGAGGAGCTTGGGCACCTCGGTCTGAGAGCCCGATGATGTCTCTCGCAGGAAGTCGATCACGTCGGGCGACTCCGAGCGGGTGAGACCGTGCTGCATGTCGGTGTTCATGAAGGATATCTTGTCGTAGTAGAATCCGAAAACCGTCTTGATCATAGCCGCCCTCTGGGAAAGAAGCTTGTCGAGATATCCCCTGAAGCCTGCGAACTTCTTGTCGATTGTCTCTTCTATCTTGCGACTGAGCGCCTTGTCCGAGCAGGTGTAGTAATCCTTGACGGTCTCCCGGAAATAGTCGAAGTAGCTGTGCAGTGCAAGGAGCACGATGAAGTCAGCAACCACGTTGCCGTTGGTGGTGCAGGAGCTCGTGGAGAGGGCCCCGCCCCGTTTGATGATCTCGCCTGGGGCCTGGAGGAACCACTGCGTGCCAAACACGCCGGGCACATTCGTGATGGCTTCGTACTTCAGGCCATCGCTGCGATATTTGTCCACGGCCTCCCGATCGCGGAAAATCATACCCAGGGCCTTGAGGTTGGGGATCAGGGAGGCGCAGATGAACCCGTATTCGTTGTCTTCGTAAAAGCTGAAGGTGAGATAATTGGGCGAGGTGATGGTCAGGAAGTCGGGCGGGAAATTGATGATGATGCCTTCGCCGTCGATCTCACGGATGGTGGTCGGCTTCTTCTTGAGGAACTGGGCATATGGGCTGAAGGTATCGGTCTGAATGATCTGTTCGAGGATTCTCGTGAACACGCCCTTGAACTTCTTCACCGCCTTGCCCAGCTCGTATGGGTTATAGTCGAACAGGGGCTCCTTGAGCGCAAGGCCTGTCCTGAAAAGCGTCCCCGTGGGGCTGAAGTTTCGGGAGCACAGCACGCTGATCTCGTCCTGCCGCGAGAGCATCCGGCTTTCCCACCCCTTGGCCGGGGCTGACTCGAGGAAACCGATGGCGTATTTCTTCTCATGGATCCGGTCCATCCATTTCATCATCCGATCGGCCTTCTTGGCTGTATCACCCACGCAGGAGAGAAGCACATTGGCCCCGAGATCGTTCGCGGTGTCGATCACCCGGTCGATGATGGCCTCCGCCGAGAGCTCGCCGAGACGGACATTGGCGTGGCGTATGATTGAGAGCGTTTCCTGCTTGTCTTTTGAATAGATCTTGATGGCGGGCAGCCCTTCAGGGGTGTCCACGATCTCCTGCCGGTCGAAGGGGATGACATGGTCCCGCTGCGGCTCTTCGGCGAGGGTCTGTTCCACATACTTGGTCCTGAGCTCGTGCTTGCCGTCGGATTTGAGCCGGTAGATCGGATGGCCGTTCTTGTCGTAGCCTTCGAGTATCTTCGTCTTCTCAGACCGCAACACCCCGGCAAGAAGCTGCTGAACCGTAGGGATATCCGCGGTGAACGCCCCGAATACGACATCGATCCAGACATCGTCATCTCTAAGCTGTTTCTTTTTGGCCCGGGTGAGGATGTCTTCGTTATTCTCCATGGAAGCATAGATGGCCTGCAGGCCCATCCTTCCATTTGCCCCTCTGATAGCGACTCTGATAACCGGAACCTTGTCTCTGATATCCATGGTATCCTCCAAGTGTTTTATTAATGAATCGAGAATTCCGGGAGCTGGCTAGTTCATATCATGACTGGCCCTTTCCTGGCAAGGAATTCAAGGCCCTTCCTACCCCCCCCGGAGATGCGGCTCCCGCCTCAATCGGCAGATACACGGGCTATCTGCCTCATCATGTGAATTTCCAGACTTTCCGCTGACGGCAGTCGCGCCTCATCTGCCTCCGTATATTCCTTCCCCTTAATATTTGATTATAAGAGCCGGCGGTTTTCCCGGTATTCCTTTCCTGCTATAGAGAGATCATGATCAAGGTGGGCGTCACGATCATCGGGGCAGGGGTAGTTGGGCTGGCCGTAGCCCGGGAGCTTGGTTTCTGTTCTGAACAGGTGCTTATCCTGGAGAAGGAATCAGCCCCGGGGAAGGGCATCAGCTCGCGAAACAGTGAGGTCGTCCACGCGGGCATCTACTACCCCGAAGGCTCCCTGAAGGCAGCCCTGTGCGTCGAGGGCTCCGACATGCTTAAGGAGTACTGTGCAAAGACCGGCGTACCTCTGAAGGAAATCGGGAAGGTGATCGTTGCGACATCCCGAAAAGAAGAACATGCGCTGGAGGATCTCTGCCGCAAGGGCATGGAAAACGGCGCACGAGACCTCAGGATTCTGAGCGGGAAAGAGCTCAAGGAGCGGGAGCCGAATGTGCGCGGGACCTGCGCCCTTTTTTCTCCCCATACCGGCATCATCGATTCGCACCGCCTCGTGAGGAGCCTTGAGATCCAGTGCCTTGCTCAAGGGGCCGCCATCCTCTGCCGGACAGCGCTGACCGCCTTGGAAAAAACGGCATCGGGCTTTACCTGTACGGTTCGCGGACCGGACGGCGATCACTACTCTTTTACCTCACGGGTGGTGATCAATGCCGCAGGCCTGGATGCCGACGAGGTCGCCTCCCTGGCGGGCATCGATGTAGACGCCGCCGGCTACCGCATCTATCCGGTAAAGGGGGAATACTTCCGGGTGAGTCCCGCAAAGCAGGGCCTCGTCTCCGGTCTGGTGTATCCCGTCCCAGAGCGCAATCTCATGGGTCTGGGCGTGCACGCCACAAAAGATCTGTCCGGATCGCTGCGTCTGGGGCCCAATGCGCTGCCGGCACAATCGCGCTCGTACGATGTTGACCCTTCCCACGCACAGGCGTTCTTTGAAAGCGCCCGGCGGATGCTTCCCTTCCTTGAGCCTGCCGATCTTTCGCCCGACATGGCAGGCATCCGGCCAAAGATCCAGAGGCCCGGAGAGCCGGCAAAGGACTTCGTTGTGCGCCACGAAACAGAGCATGGTCTTGCAGGAATGATCAACCTCATCGGGATAGAATCCCCCGGGCTCACCTCGTGTCTTTCCCTGGGAAGGTACGTGGCGGACATGATCAGAGAGGCCGGCCTGGTCTCCTGACACACCCGCTCCGATCAGCGGACCTCATCTTTGAAGTTCAAAGGAGCTGTTCACGAAAAAACCCTATCGATCCATCCGATGGCCGGGAGAGCGCTAAATCCGGTGGACGATGCGCCCTTCCACGATGGTCAGGACGACCCTGCCGTGCATCTCGCTTCCGAGGAAGGGTGAATTCTCAGACTTGGAAAGCACACTCTCCCGGGTGAAAACCCACGACGCCGCCGGATCGAACAGGGTTATATCGGCCCGGACTCCCGGTGAGAGCGACCCTCCCTCGATGCCGAGGATGCGGGCCGGATTTATCGTCACGCAGGTAAGGAGCCGGCTGAAACTGATATCGTATTCCCGGTGCAGCCGATAGATCGCGGGGAGCAGGGTCTGAAGCCCTATGACTCCAAATGGGGCCAGATCGAAGTCCAGGTCTTTCTCATCCCTGGCGTGCGGAGCGTGATCCGTTGCGATGCAGTCTACGATCCCGCTTCTGATCCCCTCTATGAGTGCGAGCCGGTCTTCTTCACGCCGGAGCGGGGGATACATCTTGGCGTTGGTGTCGTACCCGCGCACACGCTCTTCGGTCAGAAGGAGGTGGTGCGGGGTGACATCACAGCTTACCCGCACGCCGGAATCCTTCGCCTGCCTGATGATCTCCAGACCTGAGGATGTGGAGACATGCGTGATGTGGATGGGAAGCCCGGTATATCTCGCCAGGAGCGTATCCCGGGAGATCACGACATCCTCGGCCAGGCTCGGAATGCCCGCCAGCCCAAGGCGCGACGAGAGGCTCCCTTCGTTCATTACCCCCGAGGCGCCAAGGCTCTTGTCCTGGCAGTGGGAGATCACGGGCAGCTCGAAGGTGGCCGCGTATTCCATGCCCCTTCTCATTATGCCGGCGTCTGCCACGGTCTTGCCGTCATCGGTCACCGCCACGATGCCGGCGGCCTTCATGAGCCCCATCTCGGAAAGCTCGGTTCCCTGCAGACCTCTGGTGATGGCCCCTGCGGGGAGCACCCGGATCAACGCCTTGTGCCTTGCCTTCTCTACGATGTACCGGGTCACGGACGGGTTGTCGTTCACCGGGTTGGTATTAGGCATGCACACCACCGTGGTTATTCCTCCTGCCGCAGCGGCTCTGCTGCCGGAGGTGATGTCTTCCTTGTACTCGAAGCCCGGCTCGCGCAGGTGGACGTGCATGTCGATGAGACCGGGAAGCACCCACAGCCCGGCGGCGTCGATCACCTCCTCGTCCGTCTCCCTGCTCCCGTTCAGGCACACGTCTGCGATGAGGCCTTCTCTGATATGGATGTCCCCGGCCTGCTCGATGCCGTTGGCGGGGTCGATGATGGTTCCTCCCTTAATCCACATTGGCCGTTCCTCCCATGGACAGGTAAAGGAGCGTCATCCGGATGGCCACCCCGTTCTCCACCTGGTCGAGGATGATAGACCGGGCGCAGTCCGCCGCATCGTGGGTGATCTCCACACCCCGGTTCATGGGCCCCGGGTGCATGATCACGGCCCCGTCCTTCATCATATCCACCCGCCTCTTATTCAGACCGTAAAAGACCGAATATTCCCGCTCGCCGGAGAAAAACCGCTCATTGAGACGCTCCTTCTGCACACGAAGCATCATGATTGCATCCGCCTCGGGAATGACCGGATCGAACTCAGTCGATATGTGCGCCCCCCAGGTCTCCACTCCTGGCGGAAGCAGGGTTTTCGGTGCGACGAGCACTACGTTGGCACCCATTTTCTTCAGCCCATACACATTGGACCTAGCCACGCGGGAGTGCATGATGTCGCCCACGATGGCCACGGTAAGCCCCTCAAGCCGCCCGAAGTGCTCGCGGAGGGTATACATATCGAGCAGGGCCTGGGTGGGGTGCTCGTGAAACCCGTCCCCCCCGTTGATGACCGAGCAGGGGAGCAGCTCGGCCATCTTCGCCGGGATGCCGGCATAGGGGTAGCGGATCACGATGCAGTCCGGCGCCATTGCCGTGACGTTGTAGACGGCATCCATGATGGTCTCCCCCTTGGAAAAGGACGACCCTGATGCCGAAAGTGCCACGGTGTCTGCACTCAGCCGCTTTGCAGCGATTTCGAAGGACAGCCGCGTCCTCGTGCTCGGCTCATAGAACAGGAGCACCACGGTCTTGCCCCTCAAGGTAGGCACCTTCTTGATATCACGCTTAGATATCTCCTTGAATGAGGAGGCCATGTCCAGAACAAGGCCGATCTCATCCGCGGTCAGGTCATGGATGGCGATGACATCCTTGCGGGACCAGTTCATTTCTTGACTCCGCTGATGATGACATCCTTGATGCTCATGCTGTCAGGTCCGGCCTCGAGCTTGATGATCTTCTCCTCCGGCAGGTCCACGTACCGTCCCACGAAATCCGCCTGGATGGGAAGCTCCCTCCCGCCCCGGTCGAACAGGACCATGAGGTATATCCTCTTGGGCCTTCCCAAATCCACGATATGATCGATTGCCGCCCGTACCGATCTCCCGGTGTTGAGCACATCGTCCACCAGGATCACCCTCTTGTCGTTCACGGAGACAGGGATGTCCGTGCTCCTGACCTCGGGGGTGAACGGCCTCCTGTGCACGTCATCCCGGTACAGGGCGATATCCAGGGCGCCTAAGGGGACGGAGTTGCCGGTCTTTTTCTCGATAAGACTCACCACATTTCTGGCTACCAGAAATCCGCCGCTTCGGATGCCGATGAAGACCACATCGTTCCATGACTCCATGGCGTCCATGAGCCGGCCGGCAAGATCATGGAGAATTTCCCCAAGCTCTTTTCCACTCATGGTTTTCTCGGCCATACATCGACCTCCTTACCGGATGAGATCTCCGATTCTGCCGAAGCGGATCCAGTTTTCGGCGCTGTCCCAAGAGAAATAGATGATAAAGGCCTTGCCCTTGATATTCTTGATGGGCACCAGGCCCCAGAACCTGCTGTCGTAGCTCTGATCCCGATTGTCTCCCATGACGAAGCAGTGCCCCGGGTCAACGGTGATGGGACCGAAGTTGTCCCTGACCTTGCCCTGTCCCTGGGTGAGGATGAACGGATCGGTATGTTTTTCGTACGGGGCCTTTAAGGGCTCGCCGTTCACATACACCTTTTTGTCCCTGACCTCGATGGTGTCTCCGGGCAGACCGATCACCCTCTTGACGAAGTCCATGGAGCGGTTTCCGGGAAAGGTGAATATGACGATGTCTCCACGTTTGGGGATCCTGTCGCCTCCCCAGAATTTCTCGGTGGTGAACGGTATGGTCAGCCCGTAGTTGTACTTGGTGGCGAGAATGTGATCGCCTTTAAGCAGGGTGTCTTCCATGGAAGACGACGGGATCCGGTACGCCTGGAGCACAAAGGCCCTGATGATCATGGCGATGATAAAAGCAACGACGAGAGCCTCAGCCCAGTCCCTCGCCGCGCTTTTCTGCTTCTTCTTATTCAATAGCCGCTCCTTTTCCTTCCGGTGTGACCCGCCGCATCCTCAGCTTCGGCACACCACATCTCTCTTGTGAATATCATCTCTCGCGAAGTATCCACGACTTTCCTGTTTATCAAAATATCAACCTGAACGAAAGATGATTCATCGAGCCGTTTTTCAAGGCTCACAGCAAAAACAGCGTATGCTTCTTAATTCGGCGGCCCATCAGAACCTGCCTGTACTGAAGCACCCCGCGAGATTGGTCAGTCCCGGCTCTCCCTGCGCTGCTCGTGGAGATATTCCTTGATATAGCTCTTCAGCGAGATCTGCCATGAGGGCATGACCTTCCCCGTGATCCGCGTGAACCGCCGGGTGGATAGGAGGCCGTTCATGGGCCTCCGGGCCGGACGGGGAAAGGCCGAGGTATCCACAGGAACGACCTGGGTGGGCAATCCCAGGAGATTGATGGCGTGCCTTGCCAGATCGAACCAGGTGGCCTTTCCGCGGTTCCTCACATGGAAAACGCCCCGGGCGTCGCAGTCGATGAGCACCCTCAGCGCCCGGGCCAGGTCCTTGGAGTAGGTGGGCGAGCCCCACTGGTCGTTCACCACGGACAGGGTGTCACGCTCCTGAGCCAACCCAAGGATGGTGGACACGAAGTTCCTGCCGTGCGGCCCGAAAAGCCACTGGGTCCTGACAATGAGGTAATGCTCGACACCCTCCTGAACAGAGATCTCGCCGGCGCGCTTGCTCTTCCCGTACACGCTTAAGGGGTTCGGCTCATCATCTTCCTCGTAAGGGCCTGACTTCTCGCCGTCGAAGACATAATCGGTGCTGATATGCAGGAGCTTGGCGCCATGCTCTTCGCAGGCCCTGGCCAGGTGTCCCGGAGCTCTCGCGTTCAACTCGAAGGCGAGGTCTTCCCTTCCTTCGCAGCCGTCGACATCGGTGAAGGCCGCGCAGTTGACGACCCAGTCGGGTCTGTTCGATGCAAGGAACCCGCGGACAGCAGCCGGGCTCGTGATGTCCAGCGGAGCTGCCGATGAGGCGATATCCGTGGCAAGGACCTCGTCTCCCCGGTTCCGGCACACCTCTACCACCTCCTGCCCAAGGAGACCCTGGGACCCTGTGATCAGAATCTTCATCGATTTCCGTACATCCTCTCATAATAGTGCCGGTAGCTTCCCGAAAGGATTTTCTCCCACCACGACTGGTTGTCCAGATACCACGCAATGGTCTTTTTCAGCCCTTCGTCAAACTTGTACTCCGGCTGCCAGCCCAGCTCCGCTTCGATCTTCGCAAAGTCCATAGCATAGCGGAAATCATGGCCCGGCCTGTCGGTGACGAACCGGATGAGGGAATCAGGCTTGTTCAGATTCTGTAGGATGAGCCGGACGATCTGGATGTTCTCCTTCTCCGCGTCTCCGCCCATGTTGTAGGCCTCGCCGCACCT
>Ga0209506_1004519_pt1 | contig 10316 bp, 7 predicted proteins | sample AD_JPNHG2_MetaG_FD_184409 | JGI IMG/M metagenome (GOLD analysis project Ga0209506, IMG submission 184409) | Active sludge microbial communities of municipal wastewater-treating anaerobic digesters from Japan - AD_JPNHG2_MetaG (SPAdes) (version 2) | ecosystem: Engineered > Bioreactor > Anaerobic >...
AAAAAGTCGGGAAAAAGGGCGATGTCCTGAACGTAGCTCCTGGTTTTGCCAGAAATTATCTTATTCCGCGGAAGCTAGCTATGGAGGTTACTCCCAGCAACATCAAGATGGTGGAAATGCGGCAGAAGGCTCTTAAGAAGAAGGAAGAAAAAGAAAGGTTATCCTACCAGGAATTGATTAAAAAGCTGAATGAAGTGCATCTGGAAATAAGACGTCGCTCCAGCGAAAAAGATGTCATCTTTGGTTCGGTCTCAGCTGCAGATATCCAGGAAGAATTGGCCAAACTTGGCTTTGAAGTCGATAAGAAAAAGATCATGCTGGATGAACCGATTAAAAGACTGGGGACTTTTACTATTCCCATTAAAATTTACCACGACGAACGGGCAGAAATAAAGGTCACGGTCAGCAAGGAAGAAACAACAACCTCCGGGTCGACTGCCGAAGAACAAAAAAATAGCTGAGCTTGAGAACGCGTGCAACTGCTATTTCATCTCTTTAGTTTATAAATAAATTAAAGGGAGGGAGTATTTCGAAGAGAGAGTAAGGATGGAACTCGATTTGGCCGTTCTCAAGAAAACGCCTCCACACAGTCTGGAAGCCGAAAAGACAGTACTGGGGGGAATTCTGGTTAATAACGCTCACCTCAATATTGTGCTGAGCTCCATCACACCGGAAGATTTCTATAAGGAAAATCACCGGTTGATTCTGGAGACTATGATCAACCTGATGGATAAAGGTCAGCCCATAGATCTCTTAACCCTGAGTGAAGAGCTGCAAAAAGCTGGCCGTCTGGAAGAGGTGGGAGGGGCGGCTTATCTGGCTTCGCTGATGGATGGAGTGCCACGAAGCCTGAATATCAGCTATTATGCTCAAATAATAAAAGAAAAATCACTGCTTAGAAAGCTTATTCTATCCTCTTCTAAGATTATTAACTCTTCTTATGAGCAACAGGTTGATCCGGACACATTGATCAGCGAAGCCCAGCAGGCTATAGTCGAAATTGCTGAAGAAAAAATCAGACCCGGTTTTATACCGCTCGCCTCGTTAACCGGTCCGATGCTGGAAACCATCCGGCAATTAGTTGAGCGCAAAGAAGCGGTGACTGGTGTACCATCCGGGTTTATTGATCTGGATAACCTGACGGCCGGTTTTCATCCCTCAGAATTTATTGTAGTCGCTGCTCGTCCCTCGATGGGCAAGACAGCTCTGGCCCTGAATATGACTCAGTACATTGGACTTCAGACTGATTATCATGCCGGATTTTTTTCTATAGAAATGTCAAAAGAACAGGTGGTCATGCGTCTGCTCTGTGCTGAGGCTAAGGTCGATTTGAAGAAAGCCAGATCAGGTTTTATCAGCGACAGAGAATTTGAGCGCCTGCGCCTGGCTGGCGAGACTTTATCCCAGGCCAGGATATACATTGATGAATCACCCGCTCTGACTGTGATGGAAATGAAAGCCAAGTGCCGGCGGCTAAAGCTGGAAGGCCATCTGGATATTGTCTTTGTTGATTATATGCAACTGATGAGGACAGGTGGCCGATTTGAAAATCGCAATCAGGAAATGTCATTTATTTCCAGGTCGCTCAAAGAGCTGGCCAAGGAACTGCAGATTCCGGTGGTAGGAATTTCCCAGCTGAGCCGGGCGCCAGAAAAAATGAGGAAAGAACCAAAACCGGTTCTGTCTGATCTTCGCGAATCGGGAGCCATTGAACAGGATGCGGATGTAGTCATCTTTATTTATCGCCCCGATTATTACCATCCTGATGATGAGGCTCTCAAAGGTCTGGCTGAAGTCAGTGTGGCCAAACAAAGAAATGGTCCGCTGGGGGTGGTACCGCTGGTCTTTATGAGAGAATACGCCAGGTTTGTTAATATGGATTATTCGTATCGGGCAGAAGATGAAGGTTGAATCTGTCGACAAAGAAAATAAGGCGGAAAGCCGATTCCAGACCGGACTATTAGCCCGGTTTTTTTCTGATGTGGCTCAGGTCTTTGATCTGATTGTCCGGGCCGGCCGGGGTCTATTTCAGAAACCGTTCGAAAAGGCAAATTTTGTCCAGCAGCTGGAAGAAGTTGGGGTAAATTCTCTGCCGGTGGTGGCTCTAACGGCAGCTTTTGGCGGACTGGTTTTTGGTCTGCAGTCTTACATTGCTTTTCACCGCTATATTGGGCCTGGTTCCGAAGCCCAGGCCGGTTCGATTATAGCGGTTGGCCTCTGCCGGGAATTAATTCCTATTCTGGTTGGCCTAATGGTAGCTGGACGGGTTGGTTCATCCATGGCCGCTGAGATTGGCACCATGAAAATTACAGAACAAATTGATGCGCTGATCAGCCTCGGAGCTAATCCGGTTAATTATCTGGTTGTGCCCAGGACTCTGGCCAGTATCATTATGGTACCGGCTTTGACCATTTACGGCGATTTTATCGGGATTTTTGGCGGCTACGCTTATAATGTTTTGCTGATGCATGTGAACCATACACTTTATGTTAATACCACCCTGAAGTATTTTGAAATGTGGGATATCTCAGTCGGAGTCATCAAGGCCGTGGTCTTTGGCTTCCTGATCGCTATAATCGGCTGCTGGCAGGGCCTGAGTACCGAGGGTGGAGCAGAAGGTGTCGGCCGGGCCACGACCAAATCAGTGGTCGTCTCCAGTATTTGCATTTTAATTATTAATTTTTTCATGAGCAAAGTTCTGCCAGCGACTTTATGATAGAGAGACAATGACCAAGATTAAAATTGACAACCTGTACAAATCCTTTGGCCCGAAAAAAGTCCTGAAGGGAGTGGACCTGGAAATAGAAGCAGGGGAAATCATGGTCATTATCGGACAGAGCGGCTCGGGTAAGAGTGTCCTCCTTAAACATATTATTGGCATCATGAAGCCGGACGCCGGCGAAATCTATGTTGATGCCCAGCCCATGAATGCTTTGACGGAAAAAGAGCTGTTAAAAATGAGCCGCAAGTTTGGCATGCTCTTTCAGGGATCAGCCCTGTTTGATTCACTGACGGTGGAGGACAACGTAGCCTTTGGCCTCAGGCGGCACACCACTCTTTCCGAGGAGGAAATTAAAAGAGTTGTACAGGCCAGTTTAGAGCGAGTTGGCCTGCGGGGCATTGAAAATTTGCTGCCCTACGAATTATCGGGCGGCATGAAAAAAAGAGTCGGACTGGCCAGAGCTATTGCCTATGGACCGGAAATCATTCTTTATGATGAGCCGACCACCGGTCTTGATCCGATTAGAGCTGATGCCATCAATAATTTGATCCTGCAGTTAAAAAGAGATCTGAATGTAACCTCCATCGTCATTACCCATGATATGAACAGTACTTATAAAGTGGCTGACCGCATAGCCATGCTTTATGATGGTCGGATTATTGAAGTCGGGAGCACCGAAGAAATTAGGCATTCGCCCAATCCGATAGTCCAGCAATTTATTAACGGTCGGGCGACTGGACCAATTGCTGAATGGTGAGGAGCTGATTATGGCAACAACTAGAGAAATAAAAATTGGAATCTTTGTCACGGGGCTGTTACTCCTGCTGGCCCTGGCCATCATTTTCATCGGCAATATAGGTGATTTATTTAAAAAACAGGGTTATGAGGTGTATGCCCTTTTTGATTCGGCTCTTGGTCTGGAAAATAAAGCTTCAGTCAAATTGGCCGGAATCAAAATTGGTGAAGTCAAAGATATTACTCTGGCCGGGCGTCGGGCAAAAGTGGGCATGATGATCTATCCTCAATACCAGATTCCACGGGGCTCAAGGGCAACTCTGTCTTCCCTTGGCATCCTGGGAGAAAAATATGTAGAGATTATCCCCGGCCGGGAAGAGGCCTTTTATCAGAGTGGAGAAGTGATGGACTCACTACCTCCTATCAGTTTTGACCAGCTGGGCACACTGTTCATGTCCATGGGCGAGGACCTAAAAAAAATCAGCAGCTCGGTCAGCAAAATTATAACCCCGGAGCTCGGCAAGAATATCAGCCAGACTATCGAGCATCTGGCTAAACTGAGTGCCGAACTCGATTCTCTGGTTCAGGAAAATAAGGCTTCCCTTCATCAAACGCTGACCGGCTCGGCCCGGACTGTTGATAATCTCAATTTGCAGATAGAAGCGATTTCTGGAGATATCAAGAAGACTCTGCATGAGATTCAGAGCCTGGTCGGTGATAATAAAGCAGCTGTTCAGGAAAATCTGGAAAAGTTAAAAGAAGATCTGGCTACTCTGGGTAAAACTTTAAACAACCTGAACGAGACGCTGGAAAAGGTGAATAAAGGAGAGGGGACGGTTGGTGGGCTGGTCAATGATCCTTCTCTTTATGAGGAAACAAAAAGCACCTTACAGGAGGTGAAGAAAATTACTTCAGGCTTTTCGTCTCTCAGGGCGGGGGTGGGATTAGAGGGCAGCTATTATGGTGAAAGTGAACTTTTTAAGGGCTCTCTATACGGCAGTTTAACCTGGCAAAACAGAGCCTTTTTGTCGGCCGGCGTGATTAATGATCCCTTCCGGGACAAATTTGTTTATTCGCTACAAGGAGGTTATAAAACCGGACCTCTGGCCCTGCGGGCCGGACTGATAGAATCGTATTTTGGAGCAGGAATGGATCTCTATCTTTTTAAGGACAAGCTGAATATCGGAGCGGAAGGTTTTAATTTTAATCGTGAGCCACGGCCTCAGTTCCGGGTTTTTGGCCGTCTTTATCCAGTTAAAAATGTCTATCTGGTAGTTGGCCTGGATGATTTTACCCTGGCTGAGCGTCGAGAGTTTTATTTTGGCCTGGGATTTGAGTTTAAATGAAAAAGGGAACCTTTTTTGCCTGTCAGAACTGCGGCTTTCGCTCGCCTAAGTGGCTGGGGCGCTGCCCGGAGTGCGGTGAATATGCCACCATGGTGGAGGAAATAGAAGAGGAAACCCTGAGTGAAGAGGAAACCGGCAGCAGCCAGCCTCTGCTCTATGGAGAAATAAAACCAGCTCAAAATCAGAGAATCCCCATCGGTATTGAGCAATTCAATAATGTTTTGGGTGGTGGTTTGGTCCTGGGGTCGGTCGTTTTGATCGGCGGTGAACCGGGGATAGGCAAGTCAACCCTGCTCCTCCAGGTCTCCCGCGATCTGGCAGCGGGCGGGCAGCCTGTTCTATATGTTTCTGGAGAGGAATCACTGGAGCAAATTAAACTTCGCGGGGAACGCTTGCAGCTCAAAGATGAAAAGGTCTATCTTCTAGCCGAGACCAGCCTGGAAAGGATTATTAATGCTGCCGATCAGATGAAGCCCAGAGCGCTCATTATTGATTCGGTTCAAACTATTTATTCTCCTCATCTGACTTCCAGCCCGGGAACGATCAGTCAGGTGAGAGAAGTTACCAACCGCCTTTTTCGTCTGGCCAAGAAGAATCGGATCCCGGTCTTTTTAATCGGGCATATTACCAAAGATGGAACGCTGGCCGGACCCAAATCGCTCGAGCATATGGTGGATGTAGTCCTGCTGTTTGAGGGGGAAAGAGATCACAGCCATCGCGTGCTGCGGGCGATGAAAAACCGCTTTGGACCGGTTTCAGAACTGGCTATATTTGAAATGAGTCAGTCCGGCTTAAGGGCCATCGATAATCCTTCAGCTTTCTTTTTAAAAGAAAGACCTCACAATGAGCCAGGCAGTGCTATTGTGGCTACTATCAAAGGCTCCAGACCTCTTTTAGTGGAAATCCAGGCCCTGGTCTCTTCCACCATCTTTATGGGCAATCCCAGGCGGATGTCTATAGGCCTTGATCATTACCGCGTAGCCATGCTACTGGCTCTGACTGAAAAAAAGATTGGTTATAGTTTTGCCGGTGAGGATATTTACCTGAACGTCGCGGGAGGCTTAAGTCTGGATGAGCCAGCTGCTGACCTGGGGGTGGTACTGGCGGTAATTTCCTCTGTAAAAAATGTAGCTTTGCCCAGAGAGTTAGCCGTTTTTGGCGAGGTTGGCTTGAGTGGTGAAATCAGATCAGTCAATCAGCCAGCGGCCAGAATCAGGGAAGCCAGGTCATTGGGGTTTGAACTGGTCATGATGCCAGCTGGCAATCTACAGCAGCTTGAAGATGAAAGTCAGCCTGGCCCGAAATGTCTGGGCGTCAGCTCTATCCGGCAGGCCTTAGCCAGAGTCTTCTAATCTACTGCCTGATTTAGTAAAATGGCAGTGAGGTGTAAACAAGAAGGAATAATATGGGCATAATATTAATCAGGGCAATCATTTTGGTTCTTATGACCGCCGCTGGTTATTTTTATCCCCCTTTCCATCTGTCGAAACTAACGGGGGCAGTGGCTGGTCTGGTTCTCGGTATTCTCCTTATCTGGTTGGAGAGCAGGCTGCGGCGGGTACAATTTCGACTCCTGTGGACAGGGTCAGCTGGTCTTCTGCTGGGAGTTCTCATCGGCTGGCTGGTTGGCTCTATTTATCAATCTGTCTTTCAGGCGGCAGAGACCTCTGCTTTCATCCGACTTTTTTTTCTTATCGCTTTTCCCTACATTGGCTTTTTACTGGGGATAAAAAAACCGGAGTGGTTTGAACCGTCCTTTCTGGCGCACTTCTTTCAGAGCGAGACCGAACAGCATATTTATAAGCTCCTGGACACCTCAGTTATTATTGATGGACGGATTGCTGAGATTTGTGAAACCGGCTTTATTGATGGGGAACTGGTCGTGCCTCAATTTGTACTTAAAGAATTGCAACTGGTAGCTGATTCACCAGATGCTCTCAAACGCCAGCGCGGGCGACGCGGGCTGGAAGTCCTGGATCGATTGCAGAAATCACCCAAGGTCAAGGTGATGATCTCGGAAATTGATTTTCCTGAAATAAAAGAGGTGGACTCAAAGCTCATCGAATGCGCCAAAAGCCTCAAAGCTAAAATTATTACCAACGATTTTAATCTCAACAAAATTGCCAAACTGCAGGGAATTGAAGTTTTAAATATCAATGAGCTGGCCAATGCCCTCAGGCCAGTGGTTCTGCCCGGTGAAACCATGCGGGTCTTTATTCTAAAAGAAGGCAAAGAGAAGGATCAGGGTGTTGCTTACCTGGATGATGGCACTATGGTCGTCGTGGATAATGCCAGAAGGATGATGGGACAAACAGTCGACGTTACAGTTACCTCTGTGCTGCAGACGACAGTCGGCAAGATGATTTTCGGGCGATATAATGGTGAATCTCATTAGACAGGTGTTCGGGTGATGTTTAAGGTTGGACTGGGCTTTGACTCACACCGGCTGGTAGCAGGCCGATCCCTGATTGTAGGTGGTGTTAATATTCCTTCCACGGTTGGTTGTCTGGCTCACTCTGATGGTGATGTGCTGGTTCATGCTCTGATTGATGCCCTCTTAGGGGCGGCCGGTCTGGGCGATATCGGTCAGGAATTTCCTGAAACGAACCCTGACTATGAAAATATTTCCAGTCTGGAATTGCTGCGGAGGGTGATGGCTGAGATTAAAGATTCAGGGTTGGCGGTTGTCAATGCTGATACCATTGTCATCCTGGAAAAACCCAGGCTGGCGCCTTTTATTGCTCAGATGAAAGAACGTTTATGTCCACTACTCGAGCTGCAGTCCTCCAACCTGGGGATAAAAGCCAAAACGGCCGAAGGACTGGGCGAAATTGGCTCCGGCCAGGCGGTTGAGGCCTGGGCGACTGTCCTGCTGGCTGGTTAAATGCAGCCGCTGAACTTTTTTGCTTTAACCAGTCTCTTTTGTTATAATTTTGTCTAATTCAGGGGAGCAGACTTTTTGATTCGACAGGCTAAAAATTATAGAATAAATTCTATCAATTACTGCCAGAGATGGCGACTGTTCTTCTGAATTAGTAAAAAATTCTTAGAAAGGAGTTGAGAAATGAAGTCTTGGAAAGAGATGGCAGAAAAAACAGGTCTGTCTGAAGACCAGCTGAAAAAAATCGAAGCTATTATTCTAAAGGACAATTACTTTCCAGCTGAGTTGGTCAGACAGGAGATAGAAGCCTTTTGCACCGGTCTTGGCCTGCCTCAGCAGTATTTTCAGACCGTGCCTCTGGAAATGATCGCCAGGCATATTGAAGCCTTAAAAGCCAGCCAGATTCTGGCTCAGGTCAAGGAGGAGAAAACCCTCAAAATTGACCTGGCCAGGGAGTCCGAAGAAGAAGCTCTTTACCTGGTTGAAGATAATCACTACCGGGCACTTGAGATCGAAGAAAGGATTGAAAAAAAGTATTCAGGCTTCCGGATTCAGTCCTATCGTTCCACTGAAAAACTGCATGGACTGGAATACCTCCGCTGGTATCTGGTCAAAAAGCCTGGTTTTCCTGTTAAGGAGACGACAGCTGAAGAAACTGATTTGAAAAAAATTGCCGATAAGGAATTTTTATCTTCAATTTCCAGAGAAGCTTTTGATCACTATCAAATCTTAATTAAAAAGAACAAGGGCAAAGAGAGCCCTTTGATAGAAGCGACTCATCTGGGAAAGGAAAAAAATCTGCGCATCACCATTATCTGCCAGAGTGATTCTATTCCAAGATTTTTTATTAACGTGTCTGATGTCATTAATTCTCATGGCCTGGTCTCCAAAAGTAAATATCTGGAACCTCTGGCTAATGGGAAAACGATTTTCACTTTTTATGTAGATGACGTAACTGATGAGCACAAATTGAGGGATCTGATCTCTGATATCGGTCTGATTTATGTTATTCCAGAAAGCCCCCTGTCCGGATTATTTCGAGAAGGCAAACTGACTGCCCAGGAAATGGTCTTTGGCGTCTCAGCCTGGAGTTTTTGCTATCAATTTCTGAGCAGCTTTAACGATGAATATGTCAGAATATCAAAAGCCTTAAAAGATTCACCCGAGCTGCTGGGACTGGTCCGGGAGATGAAACTCAGACTGGCTAAAGAAACATTCAGAGAAAAAAGAGTCTGGGAAGCACTGAGCAATAATTACCAGCTGGTGAAAAAACTTTATTCAGCTTTTGAGAAGAAGTTTAATCCTCTTTCGCCTAAGAAAAATATTGATGATGACCTGAAGTCGATCAACAGCGATATCAATCAGCAGGTTCAGGTTAGCTCAGAGCGGCTGGTTCTGTTGATGACTGTTACTTTCATCAATTCCATTCTCCGCACCAATTTTTATAAAAATGAGAAAGTCTCTATTGCCTACATGTACAAACCAGATTTTATTAACAAAGTTGATTATCCTGCTCTGCCTTTTGGAATTTTCCATGTTGTTGGTCGCGAATTCCGTGGCTTTCATATTCGTTTCCGGGACATAGCCCGTGGTGGGATCCGGATTGTGCGTTCTGTCAACTACCCGACCTACGTCCGCAACTCCGAATCAATTTTTGATGAAAACTATAATCTGGCTTTTACCCAGCAAAAGAAAAACAAAGATATCCCGGAGGGAGGATCGAAAGGAGCTGTCTTGCTCAGCTGGGGCTACAATGACCAGCTAACGGTAGCTTTCAAGAAATACATCGAAGGTCTGCTGGATCTGATGCTGCCTGATGACAGTATCGTTGATTACTATGGTCAGGAAGTGATTCTATTTCTCGGGCCAGATGAATGGACAGCTGAATTAATGGAGACGGCGGCAGAACAGGCCAGGGCTCGTGGTTATAAGTTCTGGAAAGCTTTCACCACCGGTAAGCCCCTCAGCATGGGCGGTGTGCCGCATGATCGTTATGGCATGACCACCAATTCTGTCCATGAATATGTCCTGGGAACTTTAAGAAAGCTGGGCCTGAAAGAAGAAAATGTGACCAAGGTCATGACCGGGGGGCCTGATGGCGACCTTGGCTCAAATGAAATTCTGATTTCGAAGGATAAGATTCTGGCGATCGTTGATGGTTCTGGAGTTCTTTATGATCCACAGGGGATTAACCGTAAAGAACTGACCAGGCTGGCCAGGGCCAGAAAGATGGTGGAGCATTTCAATCGAGAGTTGCTCTCTCCTCAGGGTTTCATGGTTCATATTAATGATCGCAATATAACCCTGCCTGATGGTGAAAAAGTCGAGAATGGGCTTGATTTCCGCAACAACTTCCATCTTCATCCAAAATTCAGGGCCGACATCTTTGTTCCCTGTGGCGGACGGCCGGCATCAGTCAATATAAATAACTGGAAAGCCTGGATCGATGAAGATGGCAAGCCTCGTTTCAAAGCAGTCATCGAAGGAGCTAACCTCTTCCTCACTCAGGATGCCAGACTCAGGCTGGAAGAAAAAGGTGTGATCATTTATAAAGATGCTTCCGCCAACAAGGGAGGCGTGACTTCGTCTTCGCTGGAGGTGCTGAGCAGTCTGGTTATGACTGACAAAGAGT
>Ga0209506_1004541_pt1 | contig 10267 bp, 12 predicted proteins | sample AD_JPNHG2_MetaG_FD_184409 | JGI IMG/M metagenome (GOLD analysis project Ga0209506, IMG submission 184409) | Active sludge microbial communities of municipal wastewater-treating anaerobic digesters from Japan - AD_JPNHG2_MetaG (SPAdes) (version 2) | ecosystem: Engineered > Bioreactor > Anaerobic...
AGTATGTATAAAACAATGATTAATAATATAAGTGAAAGAAAGTGGAGAAATGGATACTATAATAGAGATAAGCAAAAATCCAGAGAGACTATATCATCTTTCTTCAATAGGGCTAGAAGGGGTTCTTATAATAAATGATGAACGCAAGTATATTGAAACAGAATTTTCTGAATTCGATATAAAAGATTTAGAAAGTTTTACTATTGAAGATGGAAAAGTAGTTCTTAAAAATGAAGAAGGAGAAGTATTTTACTTCTCCTCTGAACAATTTGAATGTATAAAAGAATTTTTACTCTAATGATGATCCAGAACATGTGATGGTAACTGAATCACCTGAAGCGTACCATGGTTCATACGATCGAACAATATAAGGCGAATAAGGAACATAGGTAATCTTCTCTTTTTCGCCATACACTTCATGTAACTTCTCATATAACTTCTTCGCATCCTCGTAGGAAAGAAGAAGTTCGTTTCCATTTTCTAACTTGATTTTAATTTGTACTGTTGTGACCATTGTTACCTCTCTTTTCAACGTTTTTTAATTATAGTATACTGTACTATAATTCTTAATTAAACGAAAGACCAACCCGCAGTGATTCTTCTTTCTGGTTGTAATTTACTAACCATTCACCGTAGCCATTATAGTATTGTATGAAGAGGCGGGGCTGTATAATACTGGTAACCAGCCGCACACTTGCTTCAATACAGTACCAGCCTTTTGTATTGTCTTCACCGTAACCACCAAACCTGACGTGTAGTTCTTCTTTATCCAGAAAAAAGGTTGATGCTGATTTGAGTTTGAAAAAGCAATCAGCTTCGTAGTGGCCAATGTAGTTATCAATATCCTTATTCTCTTTCGCTGTGTTGTAGTACCCAAATACTTTACCGGCGGCACCGATGTTGTATACCTTTCCGATTGATAGTTGTATTTCACCGTAGTAGGTATTCATACTTCTATTATCAATCCCCTCTTGACCATTGGAGCAATGGTAAATGGGAGCAACCTGAATATAGTCTATGATACCCAGATTGAGATTGCCTAACATATTATTCTTCGATTCAAAACGGACAAAGGCTTCCGGCTGATAGTTCGACTCGTAGAAGGGCGATGACTTATCGTGAGTCTTCCACCAGCTCTTCTGGGTATATGCCGCAAAAATACCCAGGCGAGACGGATAAAAAATTGAATATTTTAGCGATAATTGAAATTTTGTTTGGTCGCTATCATCACCCGTTATAAAGTAATTATCCCTGTAGAGTGAGAGAGGTGATTCATACTCACCAAATACTGGTACAGCAATAAAGATGATACATATCGTCAATAACAAAAGTGTTCGCATGGTATTACTCCTATGATTTATAGTAGGCAAGTAGTTCACTATCAGACATCGTTGTAAGTTGTGCTTTCGTTTGTTTGTAGTTCAAGGTTGCTTCTCGATACGTTTGCATAGCATTCTGGTAGTCTTGTTCGTCCTCTGGATAGAGTATATCTAATTCACTCCGTTTTGTATATTTACTGATTTCAGCATCAGTTGCTTTACAGATTATAGTATAGTTCATCAAATTCTTTTCTAAAGATTTTGCAAAAATATCATCATGATCAACGATCCAACCTGTGTCTGTATAGTGATAAATGATATCACCATCAGGTGGAATATTATCAGTATAACCATCTTCTAATTCTATCGTTGTATTAATCTTACGTATTCTACTATTTTGTTTATTATAAATATCCTTTCCAAGATAGTTTGATACAACATGACACTTTTTTGTTACACTATCGTAGAATACAATTTCGTCTTGACCACATTCAGGAACTTTATTAATTTCAACATAGTTAGATGGGGCAAGAAATTCTCCCGGCACCTCTGGGTTTGGTTGACATATATGTTCACTGATAACATAACCATTTTCTACAATATATCCTTTTCCTTTCATGTATACACCTCTTATTTATAGCGAATATAAAATCGAACACTTAAAGAATTATCTCTGGTATAGTCACCAGCACGAGCAACACGTGAAGCATCAAACTGAACACCAGTAGAATGAGAGCCTCCTCCATCTTCTGGCTTTTCATCATATGACCCTAATGGATAAAATGGGCCAGTATATCCAATAAGCCCATAGTTGTGAGAATAAAAATACCCTGTTATATTTTGTATCCTGTCTTCAAGCAGTGCTCCCAAACCATAGCCATCTTTTGTTCTTCCATTAATTGCTTGTTGCCCCAATCCACGTGGTACTACTGCTTTAAAGTTTGGGATGTTGAACGTTGTAGTGCCATTGCCAACACCAAACGTAGTACCAATTTTATTAAATAGAGTTGCAAAAGTAGTTCTGCTTATTGCACTACCATCACAATATAAGAAATTTGTAATTGACGGAGCTGGGTCAGTTGTTGAACCACCAGCATACATAATAATTCCACCAATCGGTACTATGTCCGTTGAATGATAGCCATCAACCATGTCTGCATTAAGATTAATGTTGGTTAAACCATTGTTTACTGGAATATTTCCACTTGCATTACCAGCATGATAATTATCAAATAAATCTGCATTCAGGTTTGTATTTAGAACATTAGAAGCTACAAAAAATGGCGATGTTACCCCGTCATTAAGGTCTACTTCGATTTGCTGGTCTGTAATAAATTTTTTGTAGTATCCTGTAGTATGGTCATACTGTCCCCAAGTTTTGTTTGCATAGTTCACTGACAATGTTGTTCCAACTTTTGTTACAGCCCCAAGTATTATTCCTTTTTTTTCGTTCACTTCTTCTAAAGTCTCAGCAAGACCAGGGTCCATGTAATTGTAAGGGTCTTCTGCGAATGTATAATACATGTATATATATCTTGTTGACTCGTCAGGAACTGCAATAACAAAAGATTCTGATGTTGATATTTTTACAGCTATAGATGAATTTTGATAATCTTCAACTATAATACATAGAGGGGCAATTACAGCGTTTCCAGATGCGTCACCAGTGATAGTACCACCATAATATACGCCTGGTTTTAAAGTGTGTTTCAGCGAAACTGAAAAATCTGCCCCTCTTGCTGGATACTTATAATCCCAGATTATAACTTGATTTCCGTAATTTATATTTCCCATTTTACACCCACATTTATATATTTATTAGTAAATTTTTATAACTTTTTATTTTATGTGTCAAAAATAAAAATTTATAGTTCGATCCATTTGGCATATAAAGTCATGTTAAATAAAACATTATTTGTAAAATTCCACCGTGTTAAATATAATTGTCCAGTATACCAACCATCAAAAATGTATCCAGGCTTAACAGGTTCTTCAGGTTCTTCAACAGGAGTATTCATTTTAACTCTTTTACTTTCTACAGGACTTCCACCCATTGAGTTGAATGTAACAAGAAATGTTTGGTATGTAGTTAGTTTAAAGAAAAATCCGTGATGTGTTTTTTTTGGATAATGGACATATGGTAATTTACTATAAAAAAAACAATTATCATTTATATCTAAAAATGCAATCTCAGTAAAGTCAGGATGGTCTTGATCTGATGAGTATAATTTTTTTCGTATACCTATAGTAAAGTCTTCTGGCATAATAATTTGTTGTATTTGGCCACTTGTAAGAGTTTCAACAAGATTTGCTACTCCAGAAATAAACATACCATCAGTTAATTCATGAGAACCATCACCAAATTGAATTTTTTCAATATCTGGAAAATAAATAGTATTACCTGAAGTTAAAATACTTTCTATATATGTTGTTCCCGATTTATCATAAGTTGAATACTCTTGTTGATATACTGTTTGGTCGGGGTAATAAAAAATTGTTAACAAAGGTTCATAAATAAATCTTTCAGTAATACGTTTCATTTGATTTAAATCATTCGTAAGTGCTAAAAGGCTTTCTTCACTTAAAAATTGTGTCTGGTCTTCAGTTTGTAAAAATTCGATAGCAAATACGATTACTCGAGTTAATGGTATCTGCAATTTATTTTCTTCATCTAATATTTTAAAGTTTTCTTCATCATCATCGAGTGTTAATCCTAAATCAAAATCTAAACTTATATTTGCAGATTCATAACCTTTATTCCATAAATCAATAGGTTGATAATAATTTTCTGTATAATTGTAAATAGTTGGCCACACATAACCTTTTGAAAAATAATTATAGAAAATATATTGATATCCGCGTTCTGTATTTTTCCATAAAATTCTTTGTACAAGTGTAGCAAGATTTTTATTTAAATATTCATTAGTTGAGGTATAACCATTATATCTAAGAAGCTTATATCCAAACATAGAACATAATTTCATTTTTTCATCAGTAGTCATTTTTTCAAAATTATACTGGTCTTTGATTGGATAAATTATTTTATTTTTTATATCGTTTTCCATAATACTTTGATAGGCTTCAATTAATTGTCCCCACCTTGTATTACGTAAAGTTGCTGGTAATAATTTTTTATAGTCGATATGCATAATTTACTCGTAAGTGTAATTTGTAAAAATGAAGTCTTTATCTATGTCGGTAATATTTGTTTGTCTTCCAAGTCTGACATCGTTAATATGATTTCCACACCCATCTTGAGTTTTATATGACACACTAAGAACATACCCAAATGGGTCAGCTTCACTCGGATTTTCAACACCATATGCTGGTGGATTTTCAGCAATATTTGATACTATAAAAGAAATTCTAAAATTATTATAATCGATAAGTGAACCACTTGCAATAACATAGTCATTAATTCCAATTAATGAAATATTATCATCAGTATTTGTTTCAGCAATTTGTATTGCTCCACTAACCCATTCGTCATCAATTTTTCTTTGAATCCAAAGTTTAACTGATCCAGAAGTTAAAAGCACGTCATCTTCTTCATTCATTGCATTAATACATGCGGTTAATCTTAAATTTGTTTCTGCATATGAAATTCCTTTTTGTACATACTCAGCAGTTGTTTCGTGAAATGAAATATCTTCGAGCGAATCAATTAAAGAAATATAGTTTGATTGATATATATTTGTTTGAAAATTAGTATTTAAAACGCCATACGCATTTTTTAATGTTTCAAATACAATATTATTTAATTCAAATTCTGGCGTATTAGTAACTGAAGCGTTAATAGTAAACAAAATATATATCTTTTCTAAATTGTGAAATGAAATAATTTCAGTAGGTGTTTTATAATTTTTTAAAGTTTGTGACAATGTAGTTTTTTGAATTGTTGTCAAGTCAGTCCCATCTGTTGTAACAGCACATATATAAACTTTATTAGCATTTAAAGCTGTGTCATCACCTTCATCATATGCAGACCATACTTTTGCTTTGTTAATATAAGAAATTGAATTTAAAATTGATTCCCAGTCATGCTTACTACCAGCTCTATAACCTGATTGAAATAATTGTGGCGCATTTATACGTATTTCTTCAATATCTTCAATATCTGAACCATCTGAAATTTCTTCAATATTTTTTACATACAGAATAGCTTTAGTTCCTGCTGTGCTATATAAAGTATTTTGAATTGTTGTAATTACACCTATGTTTGAGATGTTACCTTCTTTTCCTTTTGTTTTTACAAACTTTATTAAGACACGCTCACCAGGATTTAATTTTTTATTTCGAATACCATCTCCGAATATTATTTTTATACTTTGAAAGTCATTAGCATTATCAATTTGGCACCAATAATTATTTAAATCATTAACAAGAATTATTTCGCCTGTTGGTTCATCAACTCCACATATTCCAACACTATATATTTTTTCATTATTTGCATTTACTATTTCAACTTCAATTTCATCATTATCAATGTTATTAAAAAATAATTTTATTTCTTCATTTTGAATTCCTTCTGCAATATAAAGATACTCTGTTGGAATACCTTCTTTTACTGCTATCTTCAAATTACCTACATAATTATTTGAATATACATATCGTTTTGTTGAGTAAACAAATATATCGCCACTTTTATTTGTAAATACAGTCCATTTCGGTATGATAATAGTTGGACCATTATACACATAAGCGATACTCATAACAGGGTCAGCACTTAAAATAATTTCACCGTATGCTCCTTTTTTTCTATGCGGTCTATAACATAACCATTTCGCTTTTTCAAGTAATGATTCTAGCTGAGTTGCTGTTTGCCAATTTGCTTCTTTATAGTACCATTCTGCAAGATAAACCATTTTTTCAGTAATATAAGCTATTACATCTAGTATTCGTTCATAAACACCAAAATATAATGTCGTTGCCCAATCTGATAAAAGAGAAAGTCTTTGCCGTAATTCTGTTTTTATACCGTCAAAATCAAATGTCATTATAGCACCTACTCGTTACATATAGATAGTATTTGTTCATAATATGGGTCTGAATCAGAAAAATTTATAAACTCATATATTCCCCATTTCCATTTTGACTCTTTTATATCATATTCTAATAATTTATTTTTCATATCAGGTTTGCGAATCATGCAAAACATTAATAAATTTTGTCCAGTATAAGGAATCGATTGTTGTTTTTGCTCAACAATTGGTAAAAGGTTTTTTGTAAAAACTTCCAAAGACTGTATTTGGTTAGTCAAATTTATTCTATATACTAGTTTTATTTTTAAATATCTTTGTGAATATTCATTTTCTATACTTAAATCGATAATGTCTATAGATGGAATAAATTCAAAAAACACAGCATTTTTTAAAGAAAATAACCATTTATCCAATGACTCACTTTCTATATTCTTAAAAAGTATTCTGTCAAGAATACCACCAACTGTAGGGTTACGAAGAAAATCACCAGCTTTTGATGTCAACCATAATGTTAAAGCATTGTTAATCGCTTCTTCATTTAAAATTTCAAAAGGTTTACCACTTGTTTCTTCTCTACCGTATATATCAATGTCATGAATATAACTAATCATATTTATTAGTAAAAATTTATCCCCCCATTATTTTTGTTTGCCCTGGATTATCAATCTCAATTTTGCATGAACAAGGTAATTGAGTTCCAGTTCCATTTTGTATGAAAATACCTGAGCACATTTGAAAGTCTTCTTTTCGCAAAATTCCTTGTGATTCTATTTGTAATTTATTAGCAGTCGGTAACATTGGTGCAACACTAGCGCCGCCACTATGAGTATAACCTGAAAGCGTACAACCTATTATTGTCCACGTAATTTGTTGTAATGCTAAAGGTTTGTTTTCAACAAATATTTTAATTGAAGGAATGAATACAGGAGAAATAACATTCATATTAGGTATCCAAGCTCCTTGAGGAGTTGCTTTAAAAGTGCAAGAAGTAGTAGCTAAAAGTTTATTACTCAAACAATGATTCCTCTTATTTATTAATTACAAGACTGTTGTTTATTGTCACAGCCGACCCTGTCATAAGTATAGAATTTTGATTCAAATCTGTTATTGAAATACCAGTTAAAAGCATTTCAATTTTATTTCCATTCAACGATGTTATTTTACATTGTCCTTGTTTATCTATAAAAATATAGCAATTAGGATGATAAATAACTATTTCAGGAGTAATACTTGAACTTGAAAGACCTAACGTAACTTTATTGTTAAGATATATATACTTCATGTCTGGATATTCTGACTCACATCCTACTTTATTTTTTATCTCATTTTTAAAAGCGATGTGATCGTGGTATTCTTTTAAAGTAACTTTGCCTTGATAATAAGGTTTCTTAAAAAATTCTTGATCGGTGAAATATACCCAGACTAAATCACCTATTTCAGGAATAAAAGAAGTCCATTCTCTATCTTGTCTTGCCCAAGGGTAATGTTCAACTTTAAATCCATTCATCAAATGCTCGATATAAATTTGTACTTTACCTTCTTGTTCTAAATCTTTGTTATCAACTACTTTTGCTATATATCTAATCATTTTTTATTTTCCAAAATAAATTTTTCTATATCCTCTAAGTAAGGAATTTTTATTTCAATTCCTGGCTCAAATTTGAATATATCATCTATATTATTCACTAAAAGAATTATGTCATCATAGTTAACAGAATTATAATATCGATAAGAAATTAAATAAGGTTTATAAATTTCATCTTGTGTTACTACATGTTTTTTAAAACCATTAGCAAAACTAAATTTGTGCCATTCTACACTAGAAGGACTATAAATATCAATTCCATTTTCAGAAGTTATTTTTTTTAATAATTTGTATCTCATATGTACCTATTATGTAGATGCAGACTTAATTTTTTCGCGACCATATTTTTCTTCCAAATTTTGTCTTCTTTGTGATTCTTTAGCACTATCAAACATATCAGTATTTGCAGGTGTTACTCCCATAAATGTAACATCAATAATTGACCAAAGTGGGTACGAAGATTCTGTAATTTCATTAGAAAATGTTGGTACGGCAGACTCAATTAAGCATATAGGAAGATAAACAATACCCGGAATTTCCATACTAATTAATTTTGAATCGGTTGATAAATTTTCTCTTGCATCTGAAGAAAACTTACTTAAATTTTTAAGATTAATACCCGGAATTATAAATTTATTCGTTTTTGGGTCTCTAGTAAGTATTGTTAATCCTACTATGTCAACTGTAGGTTTTACAACATCTTTGTAAGAATCTGTTTTTGTAAAAAATGCAAGTTGTGTAGTAACTTTTACTGGGGGTGTACTAGACCAAAAAGGTGCATCTAACTTATTTATAAGATCAGCAAGTGAAGTACCTATAGAACCATTAGCAGAGCTAATTACTTTCATTGTATCTAGTACGGATGACATAAAGCTAGGGATAACTTCACCAAATCTTGTAAACTCAGACTGTGCTTGTATATTTATATCTTGAGTTAATGAACATTCAATAGTTTCTTTTTCATTAAATAATTTTACTTCTGATTTATCATCACTAGCAGCATTTTCAATAGACCAGTATTCAATAAATATTTTATTTGCCATAATTATCTACTCCCACTCTCAACGCCCGCACTATATTGAGGGCTTTGATCAATAACTTTTCTTGCTTTAGCTCTCCATTCACTTGTTTGTTGTGTTACTTTGACCCCGCCAAATCCACCACCTACTTCTCTATATACACCAGCCGCCTCTAATGCTTTTTTCTGTTCTGGTGTTAATTTTTTTTCATCTTCCATTTCATCAAGATCCCAACCTTTTACGTTAGCATATTGAACAAAGGTAATCATAGCTTCTTTTTCTTCTGAGCTTGCAGAAAAGTAATCTATGACACCAAATGTAGAAATTGCTTTAAACATATCAATAAAATATCGGAATGTTCTTTTCACCCAATTGAAAGCTCCGATTATTTTTTCTTTTACCAAATCCCAAATTGCGTTTAAAGCATTTAATAGAGGTTTAACAACTGGTGCTAATACGTTAGCTATTGCTTTAAAGGCATCAAAAATAAATTGCATTGGTTTGAATAAAGCTTTTAAGACTCCAGTGAAAATTTTTGTAGTAGAATCCCAAAGCATTTTTCCTATTTTTGCAAATAATTTTAGTGCTTCTTTAATAAACTTTTGGCTAAATTTGTAAAGAGTTTTTATGGGTAACAGAACAATATCTATAATAAAAGAACCAATTTGCATAATTTTATCAAAAATTAAAAGAGCAAATTTAGCTATATAACTACCTATCAATCCAAAAAACGAGAATATTTTATCTTTTATCAAAACTACAAAATCTACTATATAATTACCAATCATGATAAAAAATGCTTTTATATTGTCCCAATACTTCCATATAAGTAGACCGACAACAATAATTGCCGCTATTATTAAAGTAGGTATAACTCCAAGAAAACTTACAATTGAGACAATACCCATAATTACAAATTTAATAATTATAAATGTCCATTTTAATACTGTAAATATCGACATAAGAACAGGCGCAAATTTCATAATTGCACCTAATATTAAAAAACCAGCGACTAGTACTGGAAGCATCTTAGATAATGATATACCAAATTTGTATAAAATTCCATCAGGTCCAAAAGCGTCACCTAAAAGTCCCACTATCCATGATAATACTGGAAAATCTTTTTCTAAATCTTTTGAAAGTTTTCTAAATATTCTTCCAAGTTCAGGAAAAAATGTAGTTACAATGTCTCTTAAAATACTTGGAAATACATTTGATATAAGGTCAGCCATCGTTTTAATTAAAGTAGGAAGCATTGTTGCTAATGTCTTAATAAGCCATACAGCCATATTTATAATAAATTTTAAAATTGTCCTAAGAAGATTTCCTTTAGGATCAAAAATGGCCATCATCATTAGAAAT
>Ga0209506_1004562_pt1 | contig 10233 bp, 9 predicted proteins | sample AD_JPNHG2_MetaG_FD_184409 | JGI IMG/M metagenome (GOLD analysis project Ga0209506, IMG submission 184409) | Active sludge microbial communities of municipal wastewater-treating anaerobic digesters from Japan - AD_JPNHG2_MetaG (SPAdes) (version 2) | ecosystem: Engineered > Bioreactor > Anaerobic >...
AACAATTGTTGGAACTGGTATGAGGTCAAATTACGGTGTTGCCTCAAAGTTCTTAGAATTACTGGCATCTGAGGGGGTCGAGCCTGAACTAATAACAACGTCGGAGATAAAGATATCTGCACTCGTACCTGAGGAAAGGGCACGTGCACTTGTGGAGAAAATTTGCGAGGAATTTCAATTATGATTCTGTGATTTTCAATTGTAAGTGTAGTCAAATGTAGCTAAGTGTAATGTTGTTTGAATATACGAATAGGCGAGGTGATTTCATGAGTTATGTTGCTGATACGTACAGTAGATTTCCAATTCGCATAGCCAAGGCAAATGGTATGAATGTTTGGGACGACGAGGGACGAGAGTACATCGATACATTCATGGGTATCGGTGTACTCCTATTTGGACACAACCATCCTGTGGTTGTTCAAGCAATGAAGGAGAAGATGGATCACTACGTGCATCTTTCAAACTTCTTTGCCGATGATGATGCAGAAGTTGTTGCAGAGAGATTAGTGAGAGAAACGGGAAGGAATGGGAAGGTCTTTTTCACTAATTCTGGTGCAGAGAGTACGGAATGCGCACTCAAAGTTGTAAGGAAGACTAAGAAGAATGGAAAAATCGTATCGTTTGTCAAGAATTTTCACGGCAGAACGATGAAGTCACTCAGTATAACGGGATTTGATGATTTAAGGAAGCAGTTCGTAGATGAAAAGGATGTTGTGTTCCTCCCATACGATGTGAATGTGGTTGAGGAGTTTTTTGAAAGGGAATCAGACATAGCAGCAGTTTTTGTTGAGGTACTCCACGGTAGTGGTGGACTCGACTTGATTCCAACGGGAATCGTTGAACTTATAAATCACTATAAATCAATCCGTAACTTTATGATTATTGCAGATGAGGTGCAGAGTGGACTCGGTAGGACTGGTAAATTCTATGCTTATCAACATTTCGATCTCAAGCCCGATTTGGTAACCTTAGCAAAAGGAATTGGCGGTGGATTGCCGTTAGGTGCATGCATCATGCTTGATGAATTTTCGAATGTATTTGTCAACGGTGACCATGGTTCAACCTTTGCACCAAATCCCGTCGCACTTGCCGGTGGTCGAGCTGTTTTGAGCTTGATAAACGATAAATTACTTGAACATGTGAGAGAGATGGGTAAGATTTTCGAATCAAGATTCAGCACGCTTGGTGAGGTGCGCGGTTTGGGATTGATGAGAGGTGTAAGACTTACAGATGAGATTACAAGGAAATTGAAGAAAGAGCAATTCTTGGACCAAGGTCTGTTAGTCAATATCATCTCCAACGGCGTGATCAGATTTTTGCTTCCATTGAATGTAACAGTAGAGGATATAGATACGATCTTTTATCGATTTACTGCTACGCTCGAGAAGGTAAGTTCGAATGTCTAAAATGATCGCTACATGCTCGAGATTGATGTTGATATCTGAATTGAAAACTGTTCTCAAACGCTAACTGTAGATATTCATGAAATACTCATAGTGCAGATAGATGATTTAAGAACTCTTCGATGTCTATGTTCGATTTTCCATTTTCAAGTGCGAATCTCGCGAGTTTATCTGCACGGTCGTTGTACTTATCACCAGAGTGTGCGTCAACTTTTACGAATTTACAATTTACAACCTGATTTTCGAGTAAAAATCTCTGATACAACTTTGTGATGTGTGTGTTTGTTTTCCATTCCCCACTTGCCCATTTGGCTATACCTTCGTAATCGTGGTGAATTATTATACAACTTATTGAATTCCTTGCCGCGTAGTACACTGCATACATAGCGGCAAGGAGCTCACCCGATACGTTCCTATGTTTTGAAAGTTCTTCGTTTTTTATCGAGAAGTAGAATTCTTTATTAAGCCTTTCGTCAACATCTACGAAGATTATTGCACCAGATATTATCCCATCTCTATAGCTACCATCTACATAAACATCTTTACATACGTTACTGTTCTCCATACTATTCTCCATCTGCCAATCATTTCTGTTAGTTAAGGCGCATCTGATACCGAAGTCATGTCTACAACTTAAATCTTCCGATGGAAGAGTCTAATCTTGAAAGTGATAGCATCATGTTATCTAGCCTTGTTGACAGAGTACCCAGTTGGTCAACAATTTCTCTCATAGATTGAGTTATCCTATCACTTTGGGATTCTACCTCAGAAATGCTATTAGTTATTTCATTCGCACTACCCATCATCTCTTCCGCAGAAGCACTTTGCTCTTCACTATGGGCTGCTACTGTTTGAACTGCAGCACTTAGTTCTCCTATGGCATCTTTGAGAGTTGAGAAAGTTGTACTGAGTAGTTCATATCCTTGTTGAGTCGTCTGAAGTTCTTTCTTCAAGGAGTTTATCTGTATGCTGAGATCACGGGACGAAGATTCAACAAGCGAGATGGTGGATGTTATTATATCGGTTGATGATTTTGTCTGTTCTGCAAGTTTTCTAATTTCATCTGCAACAACTGCAAAACCACGTCCAGCCTCACCTGCTCTCGCTGCTTCTATCGCTGCGTTTAATGCCAGTAGATTTGTCTGCTCAGCAATCGAACGGACCGTCTCGATTATTGATCCTATGTTTCGAGTTGAATCTGTGAGCTTGTTTATTCCCATTTCTAGTTCTTCATATTCCTTGAAAAATCCTGTTGTAATGCTTTTTACTTTTTCTAACTCATCAAAACTTTCTTTTGAATTATCTGCCAGATTTGTGGTAAGATTTTGAACTTTCTCTGCAAAGCTAGCAAGGGACTGTGCTTGAGTTGACAGATCTTCTATATTTTTCATGATCTCTTCAACTGCGCTTATTGTCCTTTCAATGCTTTGTTGCTGTCTTTCAACGGCGGAAAATGTATCTGTCGCATTATCGTGGAATACTTCAAATTCTTTCTCCGTATATTCGGCTGTCTCTCTTGAATTAGCAGATATGCCTCGCACTTCTTTTAATATCGTGGATATGTTTTCAACCGCAATTTCCAATTCATTCGAGATGTATCCGAATTCGTCAACCGAATTTGTGTCTATTTTTTCAGTTAGATTACCACTCGACATGTGGTCAAAGTATGCGATCATTTTTGGAATAGCCGACAAAATGTTTCTTGATATGATTATAACTAACAAAACAAGGACTAAATTTAGTCCAGTACTCGTTATAACCAAATTTTGCTGTATTTCTTGGCTGAGTTCCATCTTTAGCAACAGATATTTCAGTATTATCGGTCCAATCCACATCGATATGGAAAGTATACCAACGGAAAGTTTCAAGACAATTGGTATCATGAACTTCTTAAACAAATCTCCTTTGAGCTGCTGCAGTGCCTTGTTCTTTGAATATAAGTATATGTATATCGCCATAATATCGACGTTAATTGCCAATGCCCCTGCCAATCTGATCACCATTGTCTGTGCTGGCATTGGTTGGAATATTTCAGAAAAGAATCCGATGGAAGTTGCAGCGAGAAAGTTCGCAAAGAAGAGTACTAACGAAGATACAACAGCAAGATTGAAATTTGATTTGTCGAAAAGCTTGGTGACAAGATGTCTCAGTAAGAACACAGTTGCAGTTCCAAAAATGCCTGCAGCAATCAAAAAACCAACCAAAATGATCCATATGGGATACTTACCAATCCCTGCAAAACCATAATATGATAAAAGAAGCATCGGTGGGTCGATCAGGAAAATGGTTATCAATGTTATCTTACTTAGAGAGCTCTGTAGAGCACTCCTTAAATCCGCACGGTCATTCATTTTATCCTCTCCTTTTTTAGTGTATTGTTGTATGATGCATCTGCAATTCAGTTAAAACAAGTGATAAGATAAAAAGATAAGTTGTCATCCAACGTACAAGGTCAAAAGAAAAAGGGCAAGAGAAGTACTGAGGTAGACGGTATCTGCAAAGTCCCAGTTTAGTTCGTAATAATGGGTCCTTGGGTTCATGCCGTATTTTCTGGCTCTAAGTGCCAGCGAGAGCTCTTCTGCCTTTCGAAGCGATGAGACTAAGAGTGGAATTATTATGCTCGATATTGCAGTCAATCTGTTCTTGAATCCCTTTTCTGTGTACTTTGCGCCTCTGGCAGTTTGTGCTTTTATTATTCTATCTGTTTCATCTAGTAGTATTGGAATGAATCTTATGGAAATTGAAATCATCATGCCAAAATCTTCCCTTGTTTCTTTCTTTATCCTAAAGTATTTCAGCAGATCTACGATACCACTTGCTGTAAGTAGTGGTGGCGTCGTGTACGTTAGCATAGAAGCGAAGAGAAATATCAATGATAATCTTAAGGCTATGTATAAGCTACCAACTAGACCTGACACGAAGTATTGGACGATTGAAGCAAATGCTATCAGAAACCACATGCTCTTTAAACTTCGTAAGTAGATGATTGGATGTATCTTTGAAAGTAGCATAAACACTATGAAAAATGTTATGGGAACAATGTAATCACGAAGTTCTTTGACAAACATAATCGACGTAATACTAACCAGCGTTCCGATCAACTTTGCTCTTGGATCCAGCTGGTGTAGTATAGAATCTCTTGGTATGTATTTACCTATAGATAATTTCAATTCTGCCACCTCGTACAGTCTGTCTATGCGTTTGATGTGGTCAAATCAAGTAAATTCTCCATCATTTCTTAGATTTTGTAGAACTATTGTTTGTGAAGTCTAAGTACTTTTGAACAACCAAAGTGTAGTTTTGGAAAAACTTAATTATGTACTCGTTGTATTTTGTGCTTCTTCCATTGTAAGATGAGACTGCTTTTATTATATCCCAATTATGTACATTTTTTAAGGTGAGATAAATATAACGATAAGCAATCTTCAATTGCCAATCAGGGTACTGTATCAAATCTACGTGGTTTCTGTGTTGCTTTTTGAATTCTTTTACATCATCGTAGAAATTGGCAACGTAAAAGACTGCGTCTTCATGTAATTGGAAATATCCAACTGCCTTGCCTGAATCTCCGAAAACGTTCATGAAGTCTGTCTCACTAAGCCCAAATGCCAACATGAAGAGTGGGTCTATAACGTCTGGAACTTTTGCTGCTTCTTCTTCAAGCGTCTTAGCCAATACTCTTGCATGGTTTTCCGGCACTTTTTGTTCTCTCAAAAATGAGTAAGCAAAATCTTGCAATGTAGCAGAAAAAACTATTTGCGCAAATATGATCGCAAATATCGCTACAAATGCTCTCTTTTTCATACGTCACCTCCAAATATTCGTTGCTTTTTGTTTCTTCATATCACATGTTCAGAATACTATTTCTACCTCACTTCCTTCTGAAACTCTCAATTTCTCTCTTGCCGTTCCTTTGTTTAAAGCTATCTCTAGATATCCTGTACTGTCTTCGTGTATGAGCAGCTCCCCTTCGTCAACATCTGCGTATGTTTCAACGACTGGGATTTGTAGGGTTTTGTTTCCCATCTTTAGTTTTACACTTTCTTTGTTTTCAATCCATGAGAATGGTATATTTGTCTCGATATTTCCAAATCTATCGAAATATGCAATCTCACCGTACACGGTATTTTGAATGATGGAAGCTTTCCTATACGGTAACGTTGCATAATTCGGCAACCTCGTTCCCAGTTCGTTGAAAACACCATTGGCGATGTAGGCCGCTGCTGGCGCAAATATGTCCCTACCATGGAATGTTTTCGATGTTCCAATATGGTACTTTTTGTTTGTTAAATCAATGATATTCTTTGGTTGGTACCTTTCGAGTACGAGTGTAAAAACACCGTTGTCCGGCCCAACAAAATGAAATTTCTCCGTTTCAATTGCGATTGCTCTTCTCGCAGTTCCGACACCGTAGTCTACAACCGTCAAAAAGACTGTCTTTTCTGGAAACCAATCGATGCTTCTGTCCAATATGTGCATTGCTTCTCTCACGTTGTACGGTGTTATGTTGTGTGTAAGGTCTACAATCTCTGTATCTGAGATACCTCTAATTACTCCTTTACATATTCCAACGTAATGTGAATTGCCCCAATCTGTCATGAAAACTATCATATAGCCACTCCTTCCTCTCTTCTTCACTTCGTTTGTCTTCTATCGTAGTGACATAAGAATCTTTAGTCAATTGAATTCCATAGTTCATTCAACCATTTTACCATTGAATCTGTCAAGAATGGTATCACTTCATCATCCGGTAGAAAATGTGGGTTGTGGAGTCCATGTGACTGTTCCTTTGTTCTAACACCGGCCCAAAACATCAAAGAAGGATATTTCATCGTGAAAAAGCCAAAATCTTCCCCTGTATATTTCATACCACAGTCGATATATCTGAGATTAGCAGATGAAGTAAAGCGCCTAAACAAACTAAGTAGTTCTTCATCATTTACAACAGGTGGATATAGGCTGCCCCTTTCCAATGTACCATCATAATTTATCAACGTTTTTTCAATTTCTGAAAATGTGTCGACTACCAATTCTAATTTCTCTCCCCTTATCGAGCCTTCCACTTGTGCAAAGTCCGCTACAGCGTTTCTTACGCTACCTGCAAACATTTTACCAAATCCGACTAACAATCTTGAACCTGTGGAATCGTTATCATATGGGGTATTGTAAAAATGGTTTAGAAAAGCAACTGCATTTTTCATTGCATCTATGCCGTTCTGTTTTTGAGCAATGTGTGCGGCTCTTCCTCTAAATTTTGCTGTTATCTCCATCGCACAAGCAAATAGCGTACCGCTCGATGACGCAACCTCACCTAAAGCATATTCATCTGTGACATGAAGTGCAGTTGCACATGTTATTTTATACTTCTCGCGCATTTCGTCTATCACATATTTAGCTCCACCTATCGTCTCTTCGGCTGGTTGAAAAACAAATACAAAATTACCTGGTATATCTTCTTCAATTATCCTTTTTATAACGCCATACATCACCGACATATGTATATCGTGACCACAAGCATGCATGTTGTTGTTACGAGATGAGAACTCACAACCAGTGTCTTCCGTAATCGGTAATGCATCCATGTCTGCTCTGTAGAGTATAGACGGTTTATTCTTTTCTCTTTCAATGTAGACTAATAAGCCAGTCTTGGCAATTTTCACCGGGTGCAGTCCCAGATTCTCCAAGTTCTCTTCAAGTATGGCTTGGGTGGAGAATTCATTGAATGCCAGTTCTGGATTCATGTGGAGCTTGTGCCTCAGCTCAATTGGTGATATTGACATATGCTTACACCCCTCTGATTTCTTTTAATTCTTTCAATTTGTGATTAAGTTATAACGTACTTTTAGTATCTTTCTCAAAACTGCAATCTCAATTATAGCACTTAACAGTATACCAATTTATTATTATATCAAATTATGTGAGAAATCAAAAATAAAAAAGTGCACCAAATTTGGTGCACATAATGGTGGGTTTATGCGGTGTTTTTCACACCTTTATATCTATTTGTCGTATAGTTCCAACTGTCCCATCTTCGGAAAGGTAAACTCCGGAAGATCTTACCATGTGATCTTCGTAATCAAAAGGTGTTGAGACATTACCGAGGAATATTGCACCAACGTTTAAGTCTAATAGACCGACTAGTTTCTCTTTCCCTTGTTCGTTTGTTGTCCAGATCTTCAATTTAAGGAATTCCAAATCGTTTTCGTCTATCCAGTTGTTTTTATCACTGTCGAATTGCGACAGTTCCGAAAATCCATCGTTCGTTTGTGGACCGAAAAGTTCTTTGGCGTCATCAACGTAGCCATTATTATTCTTATCGTACACGAGAAAACCGTTTTCTCCACCTATATAGAATTTTTCATTTTGACCATCGAAATTCAAATCCATTTCAGCCAATTTCTTTTCGGAAGAATTGTTACCAAGTTTCAAAACTAATGGATCAGTCGTCTTTCCAGATGTTTTACTGTAAGAATATTCCAATTTGAACTGTTCAAACTTGGCAGAAAAGTTGATTTCTCTTCCGTCCTTTGTCTTTACGTAACCTTGCGCGGTGAAATTTGATTGCTGTACATCTAAGCTTTCTTGTTCGTTTGTGAATTCAACAACTTCTTGACCCTTCTTTTGATTCACTTCGATATCGTATGTTGAACTTGGCAGATAGAGCTTTATCTTCCTGCCGGTCAACTTTTCGATCATTGCCACGAGTATCTTTATCTTTTGGAGTGTCTTTTCATCGATTTCGGGTTTCTTCTCAGTTACAGTAATTTCCAGTGTATCTGGCGTTTTGTATCTCCTAATTTGCTGAGATACCTTGGAATAATTGATGGAAAGATTCTCAGATGAAAGTTCTACCTTGTAATCATCGATCTTCATTTTTCATCACCATACTTATCATGTTTTTTATTCTTCGTATATATTATCGACAAAAATGGTATAATAATTAGTGAGTAAATGATTGACAAGTAGGGGTGAGATATGCGTAACTCCAAATTCCTTGTTTTGATATGCATACTTACAGTTACAACATTGCTTGGTTACAGTGTTACTTTTATCGTCGAAGCTCCTGTTTATACACCAGACGATGAATCAATATACCTAGCTGGAAACTTCAACAACTGGAATCCAAAAGATGAAAAATACGTGCTTGCTAAGGAGTATGATCATTATTCGATAACTGTTGAACTCAGCGGAAACATCGAATTCAAGTTCACTAGGGGGTCTTGGGAAACTGTTGAAAAAGGACAAAACGGTCAGGAGATTGCAAATAGAACGTTGTATGTAGACAAAGATATGACGGTTCAATTAGAAATCATGCATTGGAGGGATTTTGTGGAAAGGCGTCAAGTTAATTTGAGAAATACTTACACGGGGAACATCAAATTACTCAAGGATTTTTATTCGCCACAGTTGGAAAATTACAGAGATGTGGTCATCTATCTGCCACCAGATTATGAAAGTAGTGGAGAACGTTATGGCGTGATGTACATGCACGATGGCCAGAACGTCTTCGATGCCACGACTTCGTTTGCGGGCGTAGAGTGGGGCGCTGATGAGACGGCTCAAGAACTCATAAATAGTGGGATTATCAGACCAATTATTATAGTTGGTATTTACAACAAGGGGGTAGATAGATTAAATGAATATTCACCTTGGGTTGATGAAAGCTACGGTGGCGGAGATGGTGATTTGTACGCGCAATTCGTAGTAGAGACTTTGAAACCTTACATAGATTCGAATTTTAGAACACTTCCTGACAGAGAGAACACAGCGATCACTGGTTCGTCATTGGGTGGACTCATTTCTTTGTACATGGGTGTCAAGTACAACGATATATTTTCAAAAATCGGGGTTATGAGCCCTGCGTTTTGGTATGCAAACGGTGAGATCATGAATTATGTAAAGAATACGAATTTCGAAAAACAGACTAAAATTTACATGGACATAGGGACTGCTGAAGGTAACGATGCAACAGTCTATTTGGAAGGTAGCCGCACGATGCGTGAGATTCTGCTATCAAAAGCGAATGTAGAATTGTCTTACGTAGAGGAAAAAGGTGGAACGCACTCTGAAAGCGCTTGGGCAAGAAGGTTGCCACAACTCTTAACTTATTTCTTTGGAAAGACATCAAAGTGAGGTGAAGGAGATGCATGTTTCAACTGCTATGACGAAGTACTGTAGTCGATTTTTGATTTCGATACTCTTTATGATGTTTGCAACCATTTCATTTGGTTGGAGTGGTCACGAGACTTATACGTACATTGTTGTCAATTCTCTTGGAATCGATGTTAATGAACTGGTGGAAATTACAAAGTACTCGTACGTTGAAAACAGGGTATACAACGAACCTTATTACTATAAAGATGATTTTGCAGGTACTAGAAAATTCTTTGATTCGCTTGGTGACGGAAAGTTCCCACCTGATCCAAAACCTGTTGACAACAAATTGCCTGCTTGGCAGATACTTACTATTTATGCGCAAATGCCAGATTTTGGTATGGATGAAGGCTTAAATCTATCTCCGCTCCAAGCACTTATTGGAAATAGTCAGGGTGTTCGGCATATGAGATACAAAATTGGTATCATCGAGGCTTTTGAAGGAAACAAGTCTTTTGTGTATTTTGTGAATATGTCTCAAAAGGCATTTAATGAAGGTGATCGTTATTGGGGATACAGGTTCCTTTCATATGCAGTACACTACATGGAGGACCTATTTCAACCATACCACGAAAGCCCCGGCAGCATATGGGAAGTCTTGGGAAGTGTAACGAATAAGAGTGTAAACAAAATGCTCAACAATGCACATTATGCATACGACAATTATTTGCTTTTC
>Ga0209506_1004570_pt1 | contig 10221 bp, 11 predicted proteins | sample AD_JPNHG2_MetaG_FD_184409 | JGI IMG/M metagenome (GOLD analysis project Ga0209506, IMG submission 184409) | Active sludge microbial communities of municipal wastewater-treating anaerobic digesters from Japan - AD_JPNHG2_MetaG (SPAdes) (version 2) | ecosystem: Engineered > Bioreactor > Anaerobic...
GTCCATTAAATCAAGGATTGAAACCTTTTTCATACTTCATTCTTTCTATTATTTGATTTTGTTTTTACTCTACAGTCCATTAAATCAAGGATTGAAACTCTTCAGCGGATTCTTCACCAGGGTGATTCTGTGAGTTTTTACTCTACAGTCCATTAAATCAAGGATTGAAACACGAAAGACCAAGTAGAAACCATAAAAAGGCGCATAAGTTTTTACTCTACAGTCCATTAAATCAAGGATTGAAACAGACACCAGGACAATTATTCATAGAGTTCAATAAAGGTTTTTACTCTACAGTCCATTAAATCAAGGATTGAAACATCAGCTGTTCTTGCCTCAAATTCTTCTCTTTCATCGTTTTTACTCTACAGTCCATTAAATCAAGGATTGAAACAGAGTTGCTTCGGTATAAGTATCAGCTGTCCATATGTGTTTTTACTCTACAGTCCATTAAATCAAGGATTGAAACATTGGATAGCTTCCACATAATGTTCAATTGTGGGCTTGTTTTTACTCTACAGTCCATTAAATCAAGGATTGAAACTACTCTCGAAGCAGGGAAACCAGATGATGGGATCGAGTTTTTACTCTACAGTCCATTAAATCAAGGATTGAAACCATAGGCATTCTCGTTCCATATCTCTTTCAATTCATGTTTTTACTCTACAGTCCATTAAATCAAGGATTGAAACCTCAAAATAGAACATCTGAACTTCTTCACACCTATGTGTTTTTACTCTACAGTCCATTAAATCAAGGATTGAAACCTGCGTTACATGAAAAAGTCAAGCGTTCCCGGAGCGTTTTTACTCTACAGTCCATTAAATCAAGGATTGAAACTTCCCATCACTGGTATCGGAAATATGCAGGAAATCTGTTTTTACTCTACAGTCCATTAAATCAAGGATTGAAACCATCAGCATCGTCCTCTTTAGTAGCTAAAGATCGTGTTTTTACTCTACAGTCCATTAAATCAAGGATTGAAACAATAAGTAGAACCAAGTCCTGCATTGGTTAATAAAGTTTTTACTCTACAGTCCATTAAATCAAGGATTGAAACATTGCCTCCGTCAATATGGCATCAGCTATGCGGTCGCGTTTTTACTCTACAGTCCATTAAATCAAGGATTGAAACCTCTATCCGATGTTTCATCAGGATTTTGTTGTATGTTTTTACTCTACAGTCCATTAAATCAAGGATTGAAACTTTACCAGGCTGGGCGGGATCTCCCGCCTGGCCTTCGTGTTTTTACTCTACAGTCCATTAAATCAAGGATTGAAACCTTCAGTATAAGTTTCTGTAGTCCAGATTGCCCATATGTTTTTACTCTACAGTCCATTAAATCAAGGATTGAAACTCGTCGCTTCCTGAGTTTCATTGAACATAACCCCGTTTTTACTCTACAGTCCATTAAATCAAGGATTGAAACAGATTTGATGGCATTAGCAAAGAGATTTTCCCGAGAGGTTTTTACTCTACAGTCCATTAAATCAAGGATTGAAACCCACAGTGGGAGTGGTGGCATCGCCCCAGTCAATAGAGTTTTTACTCTACAGTCCATTAAATCAAGGATTGAAACAGATAGACTATCCACCATGTAGGTGTGCTTATTACAGGTTTTTACTCTACAGTCCATTAAATCAAGGATTGAAACTAAAACGCATGCCTAAATGACTCTATGCCAAGTTTGTTTTTACTCTACAGTCCATTAAATCAAGGATTGAAACTTCCCATCACTGGTATCGGAAATATGCAGGAAATCTGTTTTTACTCTACAGTCCATTAAATCAAGGATTGAAACACCTCTCCTAATATTGTTTCCAATAGTGTCTCTATTGTTTTTACTCTACAGTCCATTAAATCAAGGATTGAAACTCATAGTAATCTACCATATAATAAAATCCTTCCAGGGTTTTTACTCTACAGTCCATTAAATCAAGGATTGAAACCTTTTTGGACAATTCCATGAAAGATGTGGCATTGGTGTTTTTACTCTACAGTCCATTAAATCAAGGATTGAAACTCACCATTTGCCGCATTGCCCAGAACGGAAGACATTGTGTTTTTACTCTACAGTCCATTAAATCAAGGATTGAAACATATGTCTTCCTTAATTCAGATGCTCAATGCTGCCAGTTTTTACTCTACAGTCCATTAAATCAAGGATTGAAACTAAAACGCATGCCTAAATGACTCTATGCCAAGTTTGCGTTTTTACTCTACAGTCCATTAAATCAAGGATTGAAACACGGGGAAGGCAACAATCTACAAAAACTGATGACAGGTTTTTACTCTACAGTCCATTAAATCAAGGATTGAAACGGAGTCAATGGCAGAAATAACTATGCGAATCATTTGTTTTTACTCTACAGTCCATTAAATCAAGGATTGAAACTAGAGAAAACTAATTGTCTTTCCGGAGCCGAGACCACCGTTTTTACTCTACAGTCCATTAAATCAAGGATTGAAACTTCCCATCACTGGTATCGGAAATATGCAGGAAATCTGTTTTTACTCTACAGTCCATTAAATCAAGGATTGAAACTTGATATTGATGGTCCCAAGATTATTTCTTCCTGTGTTTTTACTCTACAGTCCATTAAATCAAGGATTGAAACAACCAGTGCAATCTGGATAAATTACAAGTAATCTATGTTTTTACTCTACAGTCCATTAAATCAAGGATTGAAACGGATAGGGAGGAGAAATGAAGTATGAAAAACAAGAGTTTTTACTCTACAGTCCATTAAATCAAGGATTGAAACTAGTCAGTATCATCTATAGTCACCGTAACTGAATGAGTTTTTACTCTACAGTCCATTAAATCAAGGATTGAAACTCTTGGCAGCATTGAGCATCTGAATTAAGGAAGACAGTTTTTACTCTACAGTCCATTAAATCAAGGATTGAAACATGACAAAAGAAAGTGATACTTTCACCGAAGGCGAGTTTTTACTCTACAGTCCATTAAATCAAGGATTGAAACATCTCCGGCGCCTCCGGCATCAACTCCCATCGCTATGTTTTTACTCTACAGTCCATTAAATCAAGGATTGAAACACAAAAAACCCGCATTGGTTATCTTGTACATATATAGTTTTTACTCTACAGTCCATTAAATCAAGGATTGAAACTGATGGCGTTCTCGTGTATGACTTCGTCGATGATGAGTTTTTACTCTACAGTCCATTAAATCAAGGATTGAAACGCCCTACCAAGATCATTGCCGGATTCTGACGATAAGGTTTTTACTCTACAGTCCATTAAATCAAGGATTGAAACAGTGCGCAGCAAAAGCCGACGCATATGACGAAATGGGTTTTTACTCTACAGTCCATTAAATCAAGGATTGAAACATACATCTCATTTACCTACGGCAGATGATATGAATGGTTTTTACTCTACAGTCCATTAAATCAAGGATTGAAACATGAAGACGATCTATGCCCGGAGTGCGCAGCAAAAGGTTTTTACTCTACAGTCCATTAAATCAAGGATTGAAACTAGCTTGCCATTATTTTTCCCTTTCGGGTGGCTCACTGTTTTTACTCTACAGTCCATTAAATCAAGGATTGAAACTTTCGACCCTAATCAATAGCCAAAACAATGAAAAAGGTTTTTACTCTACAGTCCATTAAATCAAGGATTGAAACACTCAGGGCGTCGTCCCAGTTCGCCCTGCTCCACAGTGTTTTTACTCTACAGTCCATTAAATCAAGGATTGAAACCTGTTAAGCCGTTTGCAGTCCATGATGAGCTGCACGGTTTTTACTCTACAGTCCATTAAATCAAGGATTGAAACAATCTAAATATAAAGACGCAATACCAATGACAAATGTGTTTTTACTCTACAGTCCATTAAATCAAGGATTGAAACTGTTGCACGCAGTGTCGTTCCGACAGACAAAACACGGTTTTTACTCTACAGTCCATTAAATCAAGGATTGAAACATACAGCAGTAGTGCTTTCATCTACCGATACATATAGGTTTTTACTCTACAGTCCATTAAATCAAGGATTGAAACTGAAAAAGATTGGTGACGAAGCCGTCCGCATGATGGTTTTTACTCTACAGTCCATTAAATCAAGGATTGAAACTAAATTGGCGCAATGCCGATCTGATTGCAAGTTTCTGTTTTTACTCTACAGTCCATTAAATCAAGGATTGAAACCTGCATTTTCCAAACTGCCCATCCCTTCTGCCATATGTTTTTACTCTACAGTCCATTAAATCAAGGATTGAAACTCTGGATGCTTCGGCGTTACACACTCAGCGGTTCTGTTTTTACTCTACAGTCCATTAAATCAAGGATTGAAACCCGCCCCGCCTTAGAAGGAGGATAAAATGGCACAGTTTTTACTCTACAGTCCATTAAATCAAGGATTGAAACAATGTTCCCGGGTATCTTTTTTGCATTTCTTCTTTCGGTTTTTACTCTACAGTCCATTAAATCAAGGATTGAAACAATATTATTAGTAGTATATTCCAGATTTCCGCCTTTGTTTTTACTCTACAGTCCATTAAATCAAGGATTGAAACCCATATTCATATCTCGGATAGATCATTATCCCGTCCTGTTTTTACTCTACAGTCCATTAAATCAAGGATTGAAACTGAAGTTCTTCAGGAAAAACCAAATCCAGGAACTAAGTTTTTACTCTACAGTCCATTAAATCAAGGATTGAAACCGCCGCCGCCAACAATGGTTGTGTAGTATTCCTCTAGTTTTTACTCTACAGTCCATTAAATCAAGGATTGAAACGGTATAATGCGGATATCAACGGAATGGCATCAGTCAGTTTTTACTCTACAGTCCATTAAATCAAGGATTGAAACTATAGGCATTTGTCTCTCTTGCTGAACCAGTGCAAGGTTTTTACTCTACAGTCCATTAAATCAAGGATTGAAACACATCAAGTCATCTATGTATGCTTGAGAGAGATATGTTTTTACTCTACAGTCCATTAAATCAAGGATTGAAACAAAATGCTAGAAATTGTTTCCGGATTCATAGATCATGTTTTTACTCTACAGTCCATTAAATCAAGGATTGAAACAATTCGTCTATGGAACGACAGAAATGGAATTACCGGTTTTTACTCTACAGTCCATTAAATCAAGGATTGAAACAATATGAATCAGTATGTGAATGATGCAGTTGGTTCAGTTTTTACTCTACAGTCCATTAAATCAAGGATTGAAACGCTGCGATTGCCTACAAGACATTCACTACTGCTCTGGGTTTTTACTCTACAGTCCATTAAATCAAGGATTGAAACTGCCCAGTAAGGAATATGAACCATACTGGCTCATTCTGTTTTTACTCTACAGTCCATTAAATCAAGGATTGAAACGTGACATAACGGGCATGGAACTGACAACCCTGTACCTGTTTTTACTCTACAGTCCATTAAATCAAGGATTGAAACAAACATCCTTTCTCCGGGTTTGTGTAGTATGTGCAGAGTTTTTACTCTACAGTCCATTAAATCAAGGATTGAAACATGTGTTTTTCGAAGGAAAGCCCAGTAGTGATTGTGTTTTTACTCTACAGTCCATTAAATCAAGGATTGAAACGTTCCATAGGAATAAGATTATCGTTTTCGTTACAGGGTTTTTACTCTACAGTCCATTAAATCAAGGATTGAAACTGTGGAAGATATGGAAAGCGATCCGGAAAAAATAGCGTTTTTACTCTACAGTCCATTAAATCAAGGATTGAAACTTCTAATAGCTCCTGCCATCCGTGAGACAATGAGTGTTTTTACTCTACAGTCCATTAAATCAAGGATTGAAACATCGGATCGCCAAAACAAAGTATCGGGGCAATTCGTGTTTTTACTCTACAGTCCATTAAATCAAGGATTGAAACACCCAAAAGATCGGACAAATTAATTATCCAATTGTGTTTTTACTCTACAGTCCATTAAATCAAGGATTGAAACCTATGTAACTTGCATAACGACAACAAGTTATGAACAGTTTTTACTCTACAGTCCATTAAATCAAGGATTGAAACCACACCTGCAGAGAAAATGGCTGAGGACTATAAAATTGTTTTTACTCTACAGTCCATTAAATCAAGGATTGAAACCTCTCTCCGATGTTTCATCAGGGTTTTGCTGAATATGTTTTTACTCTACAGTCCATTAAATCAAGGATTGAAACAATTGGATGCAGTTGCGGATGACGGACTACATATTGGTTTTTACTCTACAGTCCATTAAATCAAGGATTGAAACACAATGATGTCGTAGTATCCCTCTACATTGCTCCAGGTTTTTACTCTACAGTCCATTAAATCAAGGATTGAAACTGTAAATACAAATGAAGGAAAGGCAATGGTAGTAGCGTTTTTACTCTACAGTCCATTAAATCAAGGATTGAAACGTTCCAACTCCCCAAACATTCAATTTCAATCAATCCGTTTTTACTCTACAGTCCATTAAATCAAGGATTGAAACTCGGCACTTTCGTCGGCAGAGGTGACATAAGTCAATGTTTTTACTCTACAGTCCATTAAATCAAGGATTGAAACTCAGAAGAAATGGATTGCCGATCAATCCCGCTTCCGGTTTTTACTCTACAGTCCATTAAATCAAGGATTGAAACCTAAGACAGATGGGATAATGATCTATCCGAGATATGGTTTTTACTCTACAGTCCATTAAATCAAGGATTGAAACGGGATGGTGGAATGGCTGTAATGGAAAATGCATTAAGTTTTTACTCTACAGTCCATTAAATCAAGGATTGAAACAGAATTTGAATACCGATTTCCCAGACCGTTTGCGTGTGTTTTTACTCTACAGTCCATTAAATCAAGGATTGAAACATGCATATATCCGGGGAGAGTTTGTCAATCTGAATGGGTTTTTACTCTACAGTCCATTAAATCAAGGATTGAAACTCTAAATTGCTGAGACGCATATGCGAGAAATCCATGTTTTTACTCTACAGTCCATTAAATCAAGGATTGAAACCAACCTCTGACAACCTGACAACCTCTGACAACCTGAGTTTTTACTCTACAGTCCATTAAATCAAGGATTGAAACCTCCAAAATGACATTCCACAATCCCCTGGGCAAGGGTTTTTACTCTACAGTCCATTAAATCAAGGATTGAAACTAACCCCGGCGAAAGTTAATAATTCGGTAGCTACTTGTTTTTACTCTACAGTCCATTAAATCAAGGATTGAAACTTCTGATATTCACCGGGGCGATTGGGCACTGAGGATGTTTTTACTCTACAGTCCATTAAATCAAGGATTGAAACAGTGCAAATTATATCTGCAAGATAATAAACGGGTTGGTTTTTACTCTACAGTCCATTAAATCAAGGATTGAAACTCCCATATATCAAGAGTATTATTACCGGTTATCAAGTTTTTACTCTACAGTCCATTAAATCAAGGATTGAAACTCACTCCGTAGCCACGAGTTTTGTATTGCGCTCCGGGTTTTTACTCTACAGTCCATTAAATCAAGGATTGAAACATAATTAAAAATTGCAAATCAGTAGAAAAAACTTTGTTTTTACTCTACAGTCCATTAAATCAAGGATTGAAACAATGGGATACAGGCATACTATGCTTTTTCCCGTGATAGTTTTTACTCTACAGTCCATTAAATCAAGGATTGAAACTCATAATGTAAGCTGAATGAAATTAGCGAGCCAAAAGTTTTTACTCTACAGTCCATTAAATCAAGGATTGAAACGCCAAATCAATCCAAACATCAAGAGCATCTGAAATGCGTTTTTACTCTACAGTCCATTAAATCAAGGATTGAAACAGCAGTTTGCTCGGTATATTTGCCCTGAATGTGCCGGTTTTTACTCTACAGTCCATTAAATCAAGGATTGAAACGCTTAGCTTGTGACGCCTCTGCGCCATCTACGGTGAGTTTTTACTCTACAGTCCATTAAATCAAGGATTGAAACAATAGTCAGAGTATGCGCCTTCGCTACGATCTCGCCGTGTTTTTACTCTACAGTCCATTAAATCAAGGATTGAAACACGAACGATTCTTGGCGCATGAAGAATCTGAAGCAAGTGTTTTTACTCTACAGTCCATTAAATCAAGGATTGAAACCAGCTGGTGTTATCCCTGCTGCGGGGAAGATAAAATGTTTTTACTCTACAGTCCATTAAATCAAGGATTGAAACGGTAAACTCAATCAACAACGCGACCACCGTGGCGGAGTTTTTACTCTACAGTCCATTAAATCAAGGATTGAAACTCGGAAAGATTGCCAGAGCCTTCAAATACGATATGCTTGTTTTTACTCTACAGTCCATTAAATCAAGGATTGAAACAGCTTGAAGTAATCGCGCTCAACATCCGGCAGATCAAGTTTTTACTCTACAGTCCATTAAATCAAGGATTGAAACTACTCAGAGAGAATCTCGGTGATCACAAAGAGCTCAAGTTTTTACTCTACAGTCCATTAAATCAAGGATTGAAACCAGGCGTACCGCTCATCTGTGTGAAACCGCTACCGTGTTTTTACTCTACAGTCCATTAAATCAAGGATTGAAACTCGGAATATTAAGCATAGCACACCGCTTTCGCCGACGGTTTTTACTCTACAGTCCATTAAATCAAGGATTGAAACTTATGAACGCATCCAAATGGCAAACACCCTATGAACTGTTTTTACTCTACAGTCCATTAAATCAAGGATTGAAACTGATGCCGAGCAAACGCTTGGCTTCGAGCTCGTTAAGTTTTTACTCTACAGTCCATTAAATCAAGGATTGAAACTGTAGTGATGTTCTTTCCAGTGGTATTCTGTAGCTGTTTTTACTCTACAGTCCATTAAATCAAGGATTGAAACTAATCAATATTGATGAAGTCTAAGGGAAGCATTCCGTTTTTACTCTACAGTCCATTAAATCAAGGATTGAAACTATCAGGGAGAGAGGAATTGCACCTCTCTCCCGTTTGTTTTTACTCTACAGTCCATTAAATCAAGGATTGAAACGAATAGGATCCGCCCCGAAATGAATGTATAATTCCGCGTTTTTACTCTACAGTCCATTAAATCAAGGATTGAAACAAACCCAATTCATCTTTCCCTATTTTCGGAAGTTTCGTTTTTACTCTACAGTCCATTAAATCAAGGATTGAAACAAAACATCCAATTATTATAATAATTGTTCCATTCTAGTTTTTACTCTACAGTCCATTAAATCAAGGATTGAAACATGTCTTTGCTTCAAATACGAACTTATTGCCCTCTTGTTTTTACTCTACAGTCCATTAAATCAAGGATTGAAACCATACTTCCATAGATTGGTATCATATTGATTTCTCCTGTTTTTACTCTACAGTCCATTAAATCAAGGATTGAAACTTATAGAGCTCGTCCCGATATAAAAATACCACTTTGTTTTTACTCTACAGTCCATTAAATCAAGGATTGAAACAATCTACGGAGGGATGGTCTTGGCATAACACTTGGGTTTTTACTCTACAGTCCATTAAATCAAGGATTGAAACTGATGTCTGATCCAGCTCACATCGATCTCTCCACAAGTTTTTACTCTACAGTCCATTAAATCAAGGATTGAAACTTTGACCCGGAAGAATTCGCCCAAGCTTATGAATGCGTTTTTACTCTACAGTCCATTAAATCAAGGATTGAAACAGGGAAGAGTAAGCGTGGTCAGCACGCCGAAAAGCGTTTAACTCTACAGTCCATTAAATCAAGGATTGAAACTCGTAGATAGGGCTTTTCTGATTTGCGTTCAGGATAGGTTTTTACTCTACAGTCCATTAAATCAAGGATTGAAACCAAAAGATTGAGGCAGGAGAGGCATTAACGGTATTGTTTTTACTCTACAGTCCATTAAATCAAGGATTGAAACATATTTTACAATTCAAACAAAAACAAATCAAACAAGTTTTTACTCTACAGTCCATTAAATCAAGGATTGAAACCTTCCAGTTTTTGCAGTTTTTATCCAAATAATCTGTGTTTTTACTCTACAGTCCATTAAATTAAGGATTGAAACTTATGGCTATATGGTAAAAGTCCCAGGATGGGAGAAAGTTTTTACTCTACAGTCCATTAAAACAAGGATTGAAACAAGATTTAGGCACTATTATCCTCGATGATATAGGAACGGAAGAAGATAAAGATGCGGCTAAAGTAGCCAATGCAGTAATCCTTTTCTTGAAAGTGTTAGAGCTGAATAGAAATACAGGATTC
>Ga0209506_1004576_pt1 | contig 10218 bp, 9 predicted proteins | sample AD_JPNHG2_MetaG_FD_184409 | JGI IMG/M metagenome (GOLD analysis project Ga0209506, IMG submission 184409) | Active sludge microbial communities of municipal wastewater-treating anaerobic digesters from Japan - AD_JPNHG2_MetaG (SPAdes) (version 2) | ecosystem: Engineered > Bioreactor > Anaerobic >...
GGGCCACGCTCTGCCTGCTCACCCCCAATTCCACCCTCTCCACCCACAAAGACCCGCCAGACTGCCACCCCCTCACATGCCCGAACCCTCCCACTCCCCAGACCCCCGCGACTTTGACGGGAACCTGTGGCTGCGGGGCGCGCCCTTGCATTGTGTAGGCCGTTCGAGTATGAAGCCCACGCTCGGACAGGACGGCGACCCCGCCGTGCCGCGGCCGGCGGTGGTCGGGAGGTGCAGGTGGTGCGAGAAAAGATCAAGCTGAAGGACCAGGTCTCCCTGAGCAAGTGGTCGCTCGAGGAGGCGCGAGAGCTGTACAACATCCGCGACTGGGGGCGGGGCTTTTTCGACATCAACGAGCGCGGCAACGTGGTGGTGCTCCCCGACCGCGACCGCCAGCGCCACCTGGACATCAAGGAGTTCATGGACGAGCTCGAGATCCGCGGCCTCCAGGCGCCGGTGCTGATTCGCTTCACCGACCTCCTGCAAAAGCGAATCGAGGAGATCCACGACGCCTTCGCGGCGGCGATCCGCGAGTACGAGTACACCGGGCTCCACTACGGCGTCTACCCGATCAAGGTCAACCAGAACAAGCAGGTGGTCGAGGACATCGTGGAGTTCGGCCGGCCGTTCAACTACGGCCTCGAGGCCGGCACCAAGGCCGAGCTGCTCATCGTGCTGGCGGCCAACGACAACCTGGATTCGCTCATTGTCTGCAACGGCTACAAGGACGACGAGTACATCGAGATGGCGATGTGGGGCACCAAGCTCGGGCGCAAGGTCGTCATCGTCGTCGAGAAGCCGTCCGAGGTCGACACCATCATCAAGTGGTCGAAGCAGCTCAAAGTGCGGCCGATCATCGGCGTGCGCGCCAAGCTGGCGGCCCGGGGCCGCGGCAAGTGGGAAAGCTCGGGCGGCGACAAGTCCAAGTTCGGGCTGTTCCCGGCCGAGATCCTCGACGCCGTCGGCAAGCTCGCCGAGGCGGGCCTGGCCGACTGCCTGCAGGTGCTGCATTTCCACCTCGGGTCGCAGATTACCTCGATTCAGAGCATCAAGGACGCGCTGCGCGAGGCGACCCGGATTTACGTCGAGATGACCCGGCTGGGCGTCAACATGCGGTACTTCGACGTCGGCGGCGGCCTGGCGGTGGACTACGACGGCTCGAAGACCAACTTCTCCTCGTCCGCCAACTACACGATCGAGGAGTACGCCTCGGACATCGTCTCGGCCCTGTCGGAGATTTGCGAAGCCGAGTCGATCCCCCATCCCCACATCATCTCGGAGAGCGGCCGGGCGCTTGTCGCCTACCACTCCGTGCTGGTGGTCAACGTCCTCGGGTCGTCGGAAATGCAGGAGGAGACGCAGCTGCCGCCGCTGCCGGCCGAGCCCCCGGAGGCGGTGGCGGCGATGGCCGAGGTGCTGCAGGGGATGACGGTCAAGAACTTCCAGGAGTGCTACCACGACGCGCTGCAGATTCGCGACGAGTCGCTGACGCTCTTCAACGTCGGGCTCATGTCGCTCGCCGACCGCGCCATGGTCGAGCGGCTCTTCTGGATTGCCTGCAGCCGCATCGTCAAGATCATCCGCAGCCTCGACTACGTGCCGGACGAGCTGGAAGGCCTGGAGCGTTTCATTTCCGACACGTACTACTGCAACTTCTCGGTGTTCCAGAGCCTTCCGGACCACTGGGCGGTCAAGCAGCTCTTCCCGATCTGCCCCATCCACCGTTTGAACGAGCGGCCGAACCGGAAGGCGACGCTCGGCGACATCACCTGCGACTCCGACGGCAAGATCGACCAGTTCATCGATCTCCACGACGTGCGCAACACCATCGACCTGCACGAGCTCAAGGCCCGCCAGCCGTACTACCTCGGTGTGTTCCTGGTCGGCGCGTACCAGGAGAGCCTCGGCGACCTGCACAACCTCTTCGGCGACACCCACACCGTCCACGTGTCCATCACGGGTCGAGGCAAGTATCACATCGACAAAATCATCGAGGGCGACCGCGTGCGCGACGTGCTGGGCTACATGCAGTACCAGAAGCGCGACGTGATGAACGCCTTCCGGCGCGCCGTCGAGGCCGGCATCGAGGACGAGCGCATCACCCTCAAGGAGTCCGCCCGCGTCCAGCGCTTCCTCGAAGAAGCCCTGGAGGGCTACACGTACCTCGAGTAGTCACAAGCTAAGCGAGCCGCCGCATCGCGGTCCCTACCTGCGGTATGCCGGCAGGAGCCCGAACGAGACGTGGAAGCTGAAGTCCGGGACGTGGGCGGTGAGAGGGTAGTTTTCGCCGAGGTCGAAGGCGACGAACCCGGTGCGCCCGACTGGGACGAGCACCCCGGCCAGCCAGTAGAACGAGCGCTGGCCGATGTCGGAGTCGGTGAACGACGCCAGGGGCGAGGTGTCGACGCGCATGGCGAGCCGCCAGTCGACCGCGCCGGCGAGCGGGCGGCGGAGCTCGAGCTGGGCGTGCCAGGTGTCGTCCCGCTCGATCCCCAGCCACGTGCCGGCCGGGTCCAGGAAGCTGTACCCCAGGCCGAGCCGGGTCTCGCGCCGGCCCTCGCCCCAGGTGGCGAACCACCGCACCCCGCGGTCCCACCCTCCGCTGCCGCGCAGCGTGTCGCGCTCGCCGGTGGGCGCCTCGATCGACACGGCCCAGCGGTGGGTCGCACCCAGCCACGTGCCGGCCGGGCCCGAGAGCGTCAGGGTCACCTCGCCGAGCCCCTGGCCCGCCTGGCGGTTGTTGAGCTCGGAAATCGTGCCGCGGCGGCCGCGCACGTACACCGTCGTCTGGCCGCGCGGGAAGAAGTCGCGGCGCATGTTGTGGATCCCGAGACTGCCGTGGAAAGTCTCTGGCACCGCGTCCCACCGGGGGCTGCCGATGTCGATCCACGGCACCTGGAGGGCCACGGCGAGGCCGTGGGACAAACCGTAGGCGGCGACGAGGTCGGAGCGGACGCCCTCGATGTCGACATGGAAGAACTGGTCTTGAGGGAACGCCGCGGCGAGGGTCTCGACCTCGGTCGAGGTAAGTGGCTTTCCGATCAGGTCCCACCCCTTGTGGATCGTCCCCGTGTGCCAGGTCAGCTGCCAGACGTTGAAGTAACCGGTGGTCGACAGCACCTGCCAGCGGCCGGGCGGCGGCGCCGTCGCCTCGGCGGCGTTGAGCGGCAGCGAGGAGAAGCGGAGCGGGTCGGGGAACGTCGCGGCCGGCCACGAGGGGGTCTGTGCCAGGGCCGACGCGGCCCCGAGCAGTGCCCCCCCCGAAAGCCGCCACCGTCGCCCGGTCACGCTCGCTCTCTTAGCACACCCTCGGCCCTCTCTCAATCGCGCCGAGGGTGTGACCGGGATGGAAAAGGCGGCCCGGACCCCAGGACGGGCCGTCCGTTTCCGCCGCTGCGGCGGGCCCCGGTATGATGCGGCCGCCATGACTGCGAGGCCTTCCCGGCGGGGCGCCGCCTTTCGCCGCGTCAGCGACGCCTACCTCATCGGCACGATCCTGCCGGCGGCCGTGGTCATCGGCTACCTCATGGGCAAGGGGCTCGACCACCTCACAGGGTGGGCGCCGTGGGGGACGCGGGTGTTGACCGCGCTGGGCGTGGCAGCCGGGTTCCGGGAGGCGATCCGCATCGCGCTCAAGGTGGGTCGGGAAGAGGACGCCGCGATGCAGGCCGGGCAGGAGCCGGACCAGCCAGAGGAACGCCCGTGAAGGTCGCGCTGTGGGTGGCGGGAATGGGCACGGCCATCGCCGGCATTATGCTGACGGCGCTGGGGCTGCCGCTCTCTGCGCTCGCCTTGACCCTCACGGTGGCGGTCGGTATGATCAACGCGCTCTGGCTGGAGCGCCTGCTCGGCAGGGTGCTGCAGCCAGGCAGGCCGCGCCTGAAGGGCGCGGTCGGGCTTCTGGTCGCCCGTTTCGCGCTCTGGGGGTTCCTGTTCGCGGTGCTGTACCTGCTGAGGCGGCACATCCAGGTGTGGGTCGTGGCGGCGGGCGTGGTGGTGGTGCTTGTGGGCCTGGCGGCGGCGGGCTGGAGGGGGGAACAATCCGGCCCGGAGAAAGGTTGATCGAGCGTGCATCACGAGGTCTCGTTCCTCTTCCATCCGGTCAACGCGCTCCTGACGATGCTGCTCGGGACGCCGCCGCCGGCGTGGCAGCAAGCAATGAAGCTTTCTGGCGAGGAGGGGGTCTGGCTGCCCGACCACGTGATCATGGCCATGACCGTGGCGCTCGTCATCACGGTGTTGGCGGTACTGGCCAGGCGCGGCTTTTCGGTCGAGAAGCCCTCCACGCTGCAGCAGCTCTTCGAGCTGGTGGTGTCCGGGATCCGCGGCCTCGCCGACGACGTGGTCGGGCACGGTCACGGGTCGCCGTTCGTGCCGTTCGTCGCCTCCCTGGCGTTCTTCATCTTCACCTCGAACGTTTTCGGGCTCATCTTTTTCCTGCAGCCGCCGACGGCCAACCTCAACACCACGGCGGCGCTGGCGGTGACCGCGTTCGTCTTTTACCACGTGGCCGGGCTGCGGGCGCAGGGCCTGCACTACTTCAAGCAGTTCATGGGGCCGGTGTGGTGGCTTTTCCCGCTCATGGTGCCGCTCGAGATCATCTCGCATCTGGCGCGCGTGCTCTCGCTGTCGCTCCGCCTGTTCGGCAACATCTTCGCCGAGCACTCGGCGAGCGCCGGCTTTCTGGTCGTGGTGCCGCTGTTCGTCCCGGCGATGATGGGGTTGGGTGTGTTGGGTGCGACGATTCAGACTTTCATCTTCATCATGCTGACCTCGGTGTACATCTCCGGCGCCGTCGCCGAGGAGCACTGAGGACGGAAAGACCGAGGGAGGATCGTTCATGAAGAAGCACGTGCTGATGGTGGTTGCGGGCCTGATGCTCCTCGCCATGGCGTCGCCTGTGCTGGCGGCCGAACCCGAGGCGGCGGCGTCAGGCGGGAACATGTGGAAGTACATCTCGGCTGCGTTCGTGCTGGGCGTTGCGGCGGTGGCCGGTGCCTTCGGGCAGTCCAGGGCTGTGGCTGCGGCGTGCACCAGCATGGGGCGCAATCCTGGAGCCGCAGGCGCGATCCGCATCACGATGATCGTCGGCGTGGCGTTCATCGAGTCGCTGGTCATTTACGCTCTGCTCATCGCGTTCATGATCCTGTAGGGCTGGCCCTGGCAGCTGGCGCGCGTCGACCCACCCCGGCGGGTGGGTCGAACCGTGTTCGGGCCGGGCGGGCACCGGACGTTGACACCCGCCGTGCCCCCGCGTAGCCTCCTCCATCCAGGCGATGGAGTCCGCCAGGTCGATCCCCGCGGGGTGATGACTCCTACGAAGGCACAGCGAGCCAGAGCGGCTGGCAGACGGCGGGCGGCCGGGACGCACTCCCGGCCATGGGGCGCCGGAAGGCGTGCCGCGAGCCTGTCTTTCTCCCGCTGGGCTCGCCGGCGAGCGAGGAGGGGCACTCCGCCATGAGCACGGACACACCCGGCCCTGGCGCGCCGGTTGCAAATCCGGCGCTGGCCGAGGCCGGCCCGGTGAGCAAGGGGGTGGGGCCGACAGTGCGGCGGTTTTCGAGCATCCTGTTCCCCGACTCCGGCGACGCCGGGGAGGACGCAACCCCCGGGGAGCCGCCGTCGTTCCGGGACCTCAACCTCGACCAGGTCGTGGCCGCGGTCACGGCGCCGTTCGCGGAGTACTCGCTCGCGCCGCTGTTCTACCAGTCTCTCGACGACCCCGATACCGTCGCCTACCGCCAGGAGGTGTTCCGGGACCTCGAGCGCGCCGAGGTGCTGGGGGTCGTGAAGGCGTTCGCGCAGCGCATGCGCTCGATGCGTGAACGGCTGGCGAGGGCGGCGAAGGCTCGCTGCCGTCACGAGGGGCAGCGGTGGTTTCTGGCTGCGGTGGAGAGCTACGTCGAGGCAGCCCGCACGCTGGCGCACGACCTCCCGGGCCTCGCGCCCGCCTCGCGCGGCCTGCGGGCGTTGTGCGTCTGGCTCGGCGAGCACGTCGAAACTCCGCGCTTCAAGACGCTGGCTGACAGAGCCGCCAGGCTCGCGGCTGACCTCGCGGCCATCAGATACGGCCTCCTTCTCGAAGGCAACGCCGTCACGGTGCGCCCGTACGGCGGCGAGCCCGACTACAGCGCGGCCGTCGAGCGGACGTTCGAGAAGTTCCGGCGCGGCGCGGTGGGGGACTATCGGTCCAAGCTCGCGAGCAGCCCCGAGCTGAACCACGTCGAGGCCCAGATCCTCGACCGGGTCGCGCTGCTCTTTCCCGAGGTGTTTGGCGCGCTCGACGCGTTTTGCCAGCAGCACGAGGACTTCCCAGACCCCACCCTGGCGCGCTTCGATCGCGAGATCCACTTTTACGTGGCGTATCTCTCGCACATCGGCGCCCTGCGCGCCGCCGGCCTGTCGCTGTGTTACCCAAAGCTTTCGACGGCCTCGAAGGAAGTGAGGGTGCGGGCAGCGTTCGACATCGCGTTGGCAAGCGAGCTGGTCAAGTCAGACTCGCCGGTCGTCTGCAACGACGTCGTACTGGCGGGCCGCGAGCGGATCCTCGTGGTTTCGGGTCCCAACCAGGGCGGCAAGACAACGTTTGCCCGGATGTTCGGCCAGCTGCACGTCCTCGCGGCCCTGGGGCTGCCGGTCCCGGGCAAGGAGGCGAGACTTTTCCTGTGCGACAGCGTGTTGACGCACTTCGAGCGGGAGGAAAAGGTCGCCAACCTGCGCGGCAAGCTGCACGACGACCTGGTTCGCATCAGGCAAGTTCTCGCGGCGGCCACGCCGGCAAGCGTGGTGATCCTGAACGAAATCTTCTCCTCCACCACGCTCCAGGACGCCGTGTTCCTGAGCAGGAAGGTCCTGAAGAGGCTTTCCGACCTCGATGCGCTGGCCGTGTGCGTGACGTTTTTGGCCGAGCTGGCGGCTTTCGACTACACGACGGTGAGTATGACCAGCATGGTGGACCCCGCCGATCCCTCGATCCGGACGTTCAAGGTCGAGCGGCGGCCCGCCGATGGCCTGGCCCACGCCCTTGCCATCGCCGAGAAGTACCGCGTCACGTACGCCTGGCTGAAGGAGCGACTCGGACCATGAGAGCGCTGCTCATGTTCCGTGATCGCGACCTCGTGCTCCCGCACGAGCCGGTGCAGAGGGCGCGGTACTGGGACCCCGACATCCCGCACCGCGAGCTGGCCCCCCACGAGCGGGCGCTGCTGCAGGACCTCGAGGTCGAGACCTTGCTGCGAGTCATGGGAGGGGGCGACGAGTTTCTCCACGGGGTGGCGCGCGAGGCCTTGCTCGGGGGACGGGCGGTGGACGCGGAGACGATCCTGTACCGGCAGGAGGTGCTGCGCGACTGCCTGGAGCACCCTGGCGTGGTGGAGCAGCTGTACGCCCTGGTGGTCGAGACCCTCGAGACGAGGAGACAGGGCCACCTGGGGGTGCTCAGCCGCTACCCGGCGGGCGTGCTCCACGGCTCGGTGACCCTCATGGGGGTGCTGGTCGAGATGCTCTTGCGGCTGCGGCGCATTGCCGAAGAAAACACGGGTAGTTTCCGCTCAGAGGGGTTCTCGACGCTGTTTACGATGCTGCAGAGGGAAATCGGCGACGATTACCTCGCCGAGATCCAGCAGCATCTCGCGGCTCTCCGCCACGACAACGGCATCCTGCTCAGCGCCTCGCTGGGGCCAGGCAACCAGGGGACCGGTTACGTGCTGCGGGAGCACCGGCCGGCGCAGCGGAGCTGGCTGGGGCGGCTGCTCGGCCGGCGGGGGCCGGGCTTCACGTTCTTCATTGCTGACCGTGACGAGGCCGGCGCCCGGGCGCTGGGAGCGCTGCGAGACCAGGGCATCAACCTGGTGGCGAACGCCCTGGCCCAGTCGACCGAACACATCACGAAGCTCTTCGCCCAGCTTCGCGCCGAGCTGGGTTTCTACCTCGGCTGCCTGAGGCTGCACCGGAGACTGGCAGCGCTCGGTGTGCCGCTGTGCTTCCCGCGGCCGCAGGCAGCCGGCTCGCGGCGGCTGTCGTTCAGCGACCTTTGCGACCCCAGCCTGGCGCTCACCCTGGGTCGGCGGGGCGTCGGCAACACGACCGATGCCACCGGCAAGAGCCTGCTCGTCATCACCGGCGCCAACCAGGGAGGCAAGTCGAGCCACCTCCGGGCGATCGGCCTCGCCCAGCTCATGATGCAGGCGGGGATGTTCGTGGCGGCCGGGTCGTTCGAGGGGGAGCTCGAAACCGGCCTGCTCACGCACTTCCAGCGCGAGGAGGACGCCGCCATGAAGAGCGGCAAGCTCGACGAGGAACTGGCGAGGATGAGCGCGCTGGTGGACGTCGCCGCTCCGGAGTCGATCGTGTTGCTCAACGAGTCGTTTTCTTCCACCAACGAGTGCGAAGCCTCGGAAATCGCCCGGCAAGTCGTGCGCGCGCTCATCGAGCGACGCATCAAGGTCGTGTTCGTCACCCACCTCTTCGAGTTCGCCCGCTTGCTGCGGGAGGAGGCGAGAGCCGACACCATGTTCCTGCGAGCCGAGCGGCTGCCCGACGGCACGCGAACGTTCAGGATCGTCGAGGGCGAGCCGCTGCAGACCAGCTACGGCGAGGACCTTTACCGCGAGGTGTTCGGCGCCGAGCCCTCGCCGCCTGCGGCGGGGTAGGTCGCGACGGCGCGCCGAGCTTCGCCTTGCCTCAGCTGGAGGAGGCAGGCGCAACCGCTCTCGAAGGTTGGCTCCACGAGAAGAGCGCAGCCCCGGCGTACCGGTCGGAAGAGCAGGGGACGGCGAGCGTCTCCGGCGCTCGCGCGGGCCGTGCCGGTCACCCCTCGGTCTCGAGCACGTACGGCAGCGCGGCGTAGAACGCTACGCACTTCTCGAGGTCGTCGATGCGCGTCACCTCGTTGGGTGCATGGGCGAACGATTCGTCGCCGGGGCCGAAGCCGATGCTGGGGATGCCGTGACGGCCACACACCGCAACGCCGTTGGTGGAAAACGTCCACTTGTCCACGACGGGCTCGGAGCCGAAAAGCGCAACATGCGTCCGCCGACCGGCGGAAACCAGGGGGTGGTCGGCCGGGATCTTCCAGGTCGGGAAGTACAGCTCCTGGGAGTAGAGCGTTCCCCTCCAGCTCGGCTTCTCATAGCGCGGAACCGCGACCTCCACGGCGTCGACGCCGGCCGCCAGGATTGCGGAGCGCACCTGCTCGACCGCGAGATCCATGCTATCCCCCCAGGTCAGCCTGCGGTCGAGGTAAATCATGCCCTCATCGGGCACGGCACACAGGCTCGGGCCCCGCACGTCGATCCTGGAGACCACGATCGTGCCCTTGCCGAGGAAGCCGTCGTCGTCGGGCTGGAGTTCGCCGTTGAGCTTCTCGATGGCTAGCGCGGCCCTGGCGGCCATGGTGGCCGCGCTCCTGCCGCGCTCGGGGGCGGAGCCGTGGCAGGACAGCCCCGAAAAGCGGGCTTCCATTTCCATCCGCCCGCGGTGGCCGCGATAGAGCTGGCAGCTCGTCGGCTCGGTCGAGACGAAGAAATCCGGCCTGAACCCCTCGCGCTCGATGAGATAGCGCCAGCACAGGCCGTCGCAGTCCTCCTCCATGACCGTGAACGTGAACCAGACCTCGAGCGGCCCCGCGTAGCCCACCTCGCGGAGGATGCGGCCGGCCGTGATCATGGACGCTGCCCCGCCGAGCTGGTCCGAGGCGCCCCGCCCGTGCACGAGCCCGTCCGCGATGAGCCCGGAAAACGGGTCGAGGCTCCACTGCGAGCGGTCGCCGGTGTCAACCGTGTCGATGTGGGCGTCGAACACAAGCTTCTTCGGCCCGCTGCCGACGCGGGCGAGGAGGTTTCCGAGCCCGTCGATCCTGACCTCCTCGAGCCCGGCCTGCACGCAAAGATCGCGCAGCAGCTCGATGCGTTCACGCTCGCTGCCGCACATGGCGGGAACCTGGATGATGCGGGACAGCGCCTGGGCCGTGGCGTCGCGGTAGGTACTGGCCTTCCTGAGAACTTCCGCAGGGTCGATGCGCATGACGAACTCTCCAGCCGCTACTGTGCTCGACCCCGGGCCTCCCGGTCAAGGGCGCTTTCGCACCGCGGCAGGTTCCCGTCAAAGTCGCGGGGGTCTGGGGAGTGGGAGGGTTCGGGCATGTGAGGGGGTGGCAGTCTGGCGGGTCTTTGTGGGTGGAGAGGGTGGAATTGGGGGTGAGCAGGCAGAGCGTGGCCC
>Ga0209506_1004584_pt1 | contig 10203 bp, 7 predicted proteins | sample AD_JPNHG2_MetaG_FD_184409 | JGI IMG/M metagenome (GOLD analysis project Ga0209506, IMG submission 184409) | Active sludge microbial communities of municipal wastewater-treating anaerobic digesters from Japan - AD_JPNHG2_MetaG (SPAdes) (version 2) | ecosystem: Engineered > Bioreactor > Anaerobic >...
AGGATGTTATCTTGAGTTGTACCTATAACGGCGTAGGGAATTGGACAACCTATCAGTCTGAACCATTTACCATTTCACAAAGCACAGACCGAAAAAGTTATAAACCGTCATTGGTGCAAAAAATCAATTGGCATATAAGCGTTAGCTGGATTCGCGATCGAACGGGAGATGGCGGCTCTCCGTATTATATCAATGCGGTCAACTGGGATTCGGAAAGCGGCAGTGTTTATAGAACTTACGGTTTTTGGGATGTGCGTTCGGTAAAAAAAGCACAATTGTTTGAAAATATTTCTTGACTTTACCCCCCCTGCGTATATATTATGTCAGAAACGGAAGGCATGTGAAAATGTGAAGTCTTTGAAGGATATGATGGAAAAGGACAAAGACGATCAGCAGAAATCTCCGGTCGCGCAATTTATCCCTCAGAAAGCGGGACTTTTTCCGGCTTCTGTCGGACTATCGACTGAACCAAATTTATGGGAAATTTAGGACTTGACTTTAACATATATGATATGGAGAATTCAAATACCAGTGAATAATTATTCCACTGAATCAGGAAGACTGTAATGAAAAGTATTGTCACACAATCGTTTAGATTATTCATATCAGTGTTAAGTTGCATTGGCGTATTGTTTATTTTGAACTGTGAAAAAGATTCCAGCCCGGTGGAAGATGAGTTCTATGTGACTATTACGCAACATGGATTTGATGATAAGTATGCGCTTCGACTCGATTTCTCTGATCCTTATCTTTATGTAGCCGCTGGTTCCGACGGTGTTTGGAAAAAAGATGTCGGAGATTTGAGCGGTGAGTGGCAATATTTGGGACTCAGGGATACGTCCCTAGGAAAATATACAGATGTCGGGGCATTGGATATTGATGTATTGGAAAATGATATTTTAGTGGCATACAACGGTAGCGCACCACATATTCTGCCCGATAGTTCTGTTTCAGTCTGGCGGAGTACAAATGGCGGAGTAGATTGGTTCCGGTCGGATAACGGTATCCCAGAAACTATTGATGACCAATATGAATACAATATCTTTACAAGTCTTCAGCGTTCACCTCATCAGCCGAACATAGTAATAGGAGGAATAGATGCTGCTAAATATCGCTCTACAGATGGGGGGATTAATTGGAGTATGCTGTCCGGGCAGAGAGGTGTGGCTGTAGGGGATTGTCTTGTTCGCTGGAATCCCTTTCAGCCCGGGGAAATTTGGTACTTTGGCGAGACTGCGTTATTCGCTCCATATTTTAGCGTCTCGAAAGACTATGGATTAGAAAGAAAGGCAGGGCTGCCCTGGGATTCTTTAGGATGCACCTATGACGGCGCTGTTTATGATGTTGCATTTGATGCGGGGGATCCCGATATCGTTTACGCCACTTCGAGTTGTGGTTTACTCAAAACTTCCGATGGAGGCTATACTTGGGAAAGAAATGCTTTGCAGATTCCTGATGATGGGCTCGTTTATCGCATGATTCATCATCCATCTGAAGGAAAGGTGCTTTTTCTTGCAGGAAGCAGACAAATCTACGCTACATTTAACGGCGGTGTGAATGTACAAAAGATTGGAGAAATCGAAAAAGGTTTTATCACATCTTTGATATGGGGTTCAGCAGTTAATCAACTTTTTATTGGAACCACTGAAGGAGGTATCTATGAGTTGACATTTTAGGCCGGTAAGAATAATAAACCGGGAATGGAGGTAGTGCAAAACCTAATAAGAACTAAACACCACCGACCAATTCCGGCTTGTCTTTCTAAAACCTATCGATTTATAGAAGCTTTTCTCTAATGACAAGTTGTTAATTAAAGTCGCACATCTCTTTATTTCTCATAATGATAATTGAGGAGGTTATTATGGATCAAAAAAGATTTATTTTGCTGATTTTGGCAATCTTGTTAGTTGCAAACTATCCCAAAATGGCAAATGCACAGGAAAATTTGAAAACAGTAGGCGAGTATCAATATGCCCAATATAAAGGCACATGGTACTCAGTAGTTAACGGCAAGCAGGGAGATCTTATGGATACAAAACATATTATTGTTCGCTCGAAAGATAAATCGGATATAGAAAAATTTGACTTTCAGGGTCTATCAGTGCCTCAATTGAAAGATGTGAGAGGAGAATTTGCCGATGGATTTTATGAGCTTGAGATCCCCGAAGGATATGACGGATTTGAAATAGCGGACAAACTTGAAAAAAGCGGAAAATTTGATGAACTTCTTTTTAATGTTTTTATAGAAGTTGATGCAAATCCTAATGATCAGTATTACGGCAGTCAGTGGGGGCTTACAAAAATAAACATATCAAGTGCATGGGATATAACAGTTGGCGTTAACTCTGTTATAGTAGCAGTCATTGATGTAGGAAGCGACTATAATCACCAGGATTTAGTCGGTAATAAGTGGTCGGGTACAGGTTATGATTTTTATGATAATGATTCTGATCCCTACCCTGATGATGAAGCGGGACACGGAACCGCAGTAGCAGGTATTTTAGGCGCTGTCACAAACAACAGCATGGGCGTATCGGGTGTTGCCGGCGGTTGGGCGGGGAATGGTGGAATTCGCATTATGCATCTTGATGCAGGATATATTGACGCATATGGCGACGAATGGATTGATCTTTCAGCTTCTGCTCAAGCCATTGATTCTGCAGCTGTATGGGGCGCAAAGGTGATTAATATGAGTTTTGGAAGTTATTACGGCTATACAGTATGGCAATCTGCTATCAATAGGGTGGTTAATAATTATGATGTGCTCTGTGTAGCATCTGCAGGCAATTATAAATCCGGTGGTGCTACGAATGTTCGTTATCCGGCAGCCTACTCTAATGTAATAGCAGTAGGAGCGACTACTCCAAACGATACAAGAAAAGAATTGAATGACGGTACTGAATACTGGTGGGGAAGCTGTTATGGGTCTCAGCTCGAGGTGATGGCTCCCGGCGTTTATATCTATACAACTGATTTAACAGGCTCAATAGGATATAGTACGGGAAATTATTGCAGTGACTTTAATGGTACCTCGTCTGCCGCTCCGCATGTTGCCGGTCTTGCTGCTCTTATCCGTTCTATTAATCCTTCACTCACATGGCAAGAAGTCCGTGAAACCATCCGTACAAGTGCAGATACAGTTGAGGGTATGGGGGGACAGAATTTTCACAATGAATATGGTTATGGTCGTATCAATGCTTATAATACATTATTGAATACACCAATAATAGTGAATCTATCTACCGCCCAGTTTCTAGAAGGTGGTTCTGGTGGCACTTACGAAGTAAATAGTGTAAATGTAGGATCAAGTTGGAGCGGCACTGCGTATTACGGACAAACGATTAAAGCGAATCCGCCAGGCGGGTGGAGTTTTTACCAATGGAGCGACGGGTCAACATCAAATCCAAGAACTATAACACAAACATTAAACATTTATGCAATCTATAAGGGTATTCACAAATCCAATACTACGACGGCCTGGGATAATACCAGCCAGCGGAAACTGATCCAGACGTTAGCCGGCGGAAATACCTGGCTCCACCAGGTTTACACCAGCGCCGGTCATGTCTGGATCGAGCATTCCGGAGATGGCGGTAGTACCTGGACGCTTGGAAATAATGGCCAGCCTTTAGATGGAACTGCCGGCGGCAAATGTCCTTCGATCGATTGGGACCACTATTATTATTACAACAGTTCCCGGGGAATTTACGAACACGAACATATTATTGTTGCCGCCTATCAGCAGAAATACGGTAACTATTATAAAATTCGGTATGCTGTTTTTAAAAAAGTCAATGACGTCTATGTTAATAATACTCCCAACGGGTCGGATGCGACCCTGTATACCGAATCTTCAGACCTGTATTCCGTTGACGCAAACCCGAATATTGCAATAAGCCAGTGCTTATCCGGCGTGTATGATTTTGTTATCAGTTTTGAACGCAAGAGCGGTTCGACGGCGGGCGTCAACTAGTTCTATGGCAAGATGGGTAACGGAGGCGTTTGTCCGACTCATAATAATTACGTGGGTCCGGTATGGATTGACGGAACCAATGCCAGTTCGGTCAATGCCAGCGTTCATCTGAACAAGGGAATTGTGAATCCGGGAGAGAGTTTTGACATCGTTTATCAGCAAGGTAATCAATATATATAAGGATGTTATCTTGAGTTGTACCTATAACGGCGTAGGGAATTGGACAACCTATCAGTCTGAACCATTTACCATTTCACAAAGCACAGACCGAAAAAGTTATAAACCGTCATTGGTGCAAAAAACCAACAGGCATATAAGTGTTAGCTTGATTCGCGATCGAACGGGAGATGGCGGCTCTCCGTATTATATCAATGCGGTCAACTGGGATTCGGAAAACGGCAGTGTTTATAGAACTTACGGTTTTTGGGATGTGCGTTCGGTAAAAAAAGCACAATTGTTTGAAAATATTTCTTGACTTTACTCCCCCCGCGTATATATTATACCAGAAACGGGATTGGATTTCGATGAGTAAAGGCATTTCGGAAAGATGCGTTGATTTATTCGTCCAGGTCAGATGGAGAAGGACGGCAAATACCACCGGGACGGACACGGCTTCGGAAGTTCCGGATTGTATTAAAACAAGGATAGGAATGTAGCGATAGGGTTTTTCGGAAGGAGGCCGATGAAAACCAGGAAAATTAAATCTCAGAAAAAAAAACAACAAGAACGGCTGTCCTCCTGGTGGTTCTGGTTTAATCAATCTTTTTCTTTGGCACCAAACTATAAACAATTCTTTTGCTCCGTCGTGATATGTAAGTGATGGGGCTGTGCCATGAGAAGAAAGATAAGTGTGCGGTTTTGAGAATTATCTTATCGTTTAAGTTTAGAGGAAAAAGTTCTTCGGAAATTAATGAGTAATAACATTAAAAATCACATAAAATTTAAGAGTTTATGTGATTCACAGGAAGCAGTTCAATCCATACACTCAATGTGCTAAACTAACCATGACATCTCAGAAGGTCTTTATATGAAAAAATATCCCCGGATTTTTATACTCATTGTACTATTGAAGGCATTGCTTCTTGATCTCAAGTGTGAAAAAGAGAAATGTCTTAACTGTCCGGAAGATCTTGAACCGGGAAGACGGGATTATATATGGACTGTCGATACTCTCAAAGCGAATCCGTGGGATTTATTTTATTTATTCAGTTTATGGGGTAGTAGCCCGACAGATATATGGGCCACCGGTTCAGGTGGAGCTGCTGATGTGACTTTATGGCATTATGATGGTGTAAATTGGACACGCGACCAGTCATTACTCTCGAGCAATATGATGTGTGTCTTTGGTTTTGCGCAGAACGACATATGGGCTTGTGATGCGCCAGGAGGAGGAGTTTATCATTATAATGGAACGCAGTGGTCAGTAGCATATAAATACGATGGTGAAGGTTCAACAAGGCTTGGTCTGGACGATATATGGGGAGATTCACCTGAGAATATTTATGCAGTTGGAAGTATAGATTCGATTACTGGAGTGGGATATAAGTGTGTTATTATGCATTACGACGGAAGTACATGGAAATTTGTTCCCATCCCTGATTATAAGGTAGGATTAAATAGAATACGACGTGGAGTGAGGGAAAGCAATAAATATTACATATCGGGTACTCGTTTTGAAAGTACCGGCGATACTGCTAAAGTATTCGAACTTGATGGCAATTCTCTGAAAGAAATTTACAGTGGAAAAAGGGGAATAAATGTAAGTGAAATTAATGGCAGACTATATTTTACCCAGGCAGGGGGAAAACAAATACTGATATATACAAATTCTGATTTTCAGGTATGGAAGGATTTTTCAAGTACAGATATTACCTTGGGGCTTCTTTGGGGCAGAAACGAGATGGACATATTTACTCAAGCATTTAAATCTGGGATATATGGAGTTGGGCATTATAATGGAACCGACTGGGTCTTATTGTATCAAATGACAGAACCAATTTCTGATCTTCTGCTATTTGAGCAAGATCTTTTTATTCTTTATGATAATAATGTGATTGTCCATGGAAAACTACCATAATGGAGGGAATACATTGACTAAAGATAGACATAAAAAATAACAATTACAATAGTGATGTCAACGCTATTGTAATTCGTAGAAATATCTATCAAGGCTGGTCACCTTTTTTCGATTAGAATCGAATGTTTTTACTGTCTCTTTAATGCTTTTATTAAAAGGAGGAAATTATGAAAACGTCAAACGTCATTAAAATCATCGCAAGCATAATGACAGTGCTACTTTATACCCAAGGAAGCTCTGCTCAAATTGCTAGAGTTGATAGTATTCGACAGATATCGAGATCGTTGTACCAATCTGTCGAGCAAATAAGCATTATGCCGAACGGAACGCCCAGTTCGATACGGGGAACGTTAGCACGCAATACCGACGTCAGTGATTTAACTCAGGCAAAAAAATTCCTGCGTCATTCAAAGTCATTGTTTCGCATCAGCGATACGTACGATGATTTTACAATGAAAAAAGTGACAAAAGATGATCTTGGTATGACGCATGCAAAATTACAGCAAATTTATAAAGGAGTTCCGGTATTTGGTTCTGAACTGATTCTGCATAGCAACGCCGTCAACACGATCAAAGCTGTGAACGGAAGATTTACCCCTGATTTGAGCCTCGATGTAACGGCGAGTATATCGTCTGAAAATGCGTTGAATATTGCACTTATTGATCTTGGCCCTGCGGAGTATCGCTGGCTGAATCCGGAACAAGAAAAAATCATTAAAGAAGTCTATCATGACCCGAATAGAACATAGTCACCAAAACCAGAATTGGTTATTTCTCCTAATAAAGGTGATTTTAAAAACGGAGAATACCTGATTGCCTGGAAAATGACGATCGCAACTGATGGAGCAAAACTCGGCAACTGGATATATTTCATAGATGCAAAAACAGGTAAGATTTTACACAAATTCAACGGTATGCCGAATGCAGTTGGGTATGGTGTCAGTAATTACAGTGATACTGTGCAAATAAATACCAAGTGGACAACATCTACTTATGAAATGATTGATACAGTACGATTGATAAAAACGTATACTGCAAACGGGCAACAAGTATATCCAGGAACCCTAATAACAGATTCTGATAACTTTTGGGATCAAAATAAATCGGCAGTCGATGTACATTGGGGATTGTCGATGGTTTATAATTTTTATAAAAATATTTTTAACAGACCGAGTTTCGATAGTAGTAGTTCAGAGATTAGAGCAACTGTTCAATATAAGTACGGGAATGATCCAAATAATTCTTATTGGAATGGAGTACAATTCTTATTTGGAGAAGGTGATGGCATGACATATTCTCCACTTACTTCACTCGATTGTTGTGGACATGAGTTTACCCATTCCGTTGCAAATTTTGAATATGGGGCAGACGAAGTCTATTATGGAGAGTATGGTGCACTAAATGAATCATTATCTGATATTTTTGGTACAGCAATCGAGTTTTATGTAAAAGATACATCTGCAAATTGGTCGTGTGGAGAAGAGTGGTATACGCCAAATATACCTGGGGACGCTTACAGGTTTATGAACAATCCCGGTTCGCCGCTAGTGCCCTACCAACAGCCTGATACATATTATGGAACTTATTGGTGTCCAACTGATAGTTCTTGGGATAACGGAGGTGTTCATATCAACAGTGGAGTTTTAAACTTTGCGTTCTATTTAATGACTGTCGGTGGAAGCGGCACAAATGATTATAACGAAAACTACAATGTCACTGGTATCGGGATAGACAAAACTCGCGCGATAGCGTATCGTGCTTTGACCGTTTATTTAAATCAAAGTACAGATTTTTTAGCTGCCGCCGATGCATTCTATTCAGCAGCGTGCGATTTGTACGGATCATCGAGTGCTGAATGCCAAACCATAATCAATGCATTTGGAGCCGTAGGACTTAGGTGTTATATAACAGTAAAAAATAGTTACAATGCTGGCTATATAGTAGTAAATGGCACAGTAGTGTCTAATGGTTATTCGTATTATACAATGTTAGGCACTCAGCAAACACATCAGGCCATTTCGCCGTACTATAATAATCCATATAATTATGTGTGGAATACAAGTGGAACAGCGTCAAGTAAAAGTAATTGGGGAAAACAACTTTCCGGCCAAAAACCTGTGAATATTCCAGGTGCGACAAATATTTCGCGCACATTCATCGCATCCGAGTCAGATTGGGATGCGACTTTTATAGCAGATTTAAAGAAGGTGTGTAATATTACTTTACCCAGCGGGATTCGCATTGACGGAGGCAACAGTGGAACATATAAAGTAAACGGAATAAATATCGGAACAAGCTACACTTCAACAATTGTAGAAGGTAACTCGATTACAATTGAGGCTATACCATCAAGTAGTGATATCTTTTATCAATGGAGTGATGGGATTATATCTAATCCACGAATAATCACTCCTTTTGTTCATACTTCGGTAACGGCTCAATATAAAGCTATCCATCGTTCAAATGATGCCGCGGCTTTTAATACCAGCCAGCGGAAATTAATCCAAACCTCAGCCGGCGGAAATTGTCGATGGCTTCATCAGGTTTATACCAGCGCCGGCCATGTGTGGATCGAGCACTCCGGGAATGGCGGCAGTACCTGGACGCTTGGAAATAATGGCCAGCCTTTAGATGGAACTGCCGGCGGCAAATGTCCTTCGATCGATTGGGTCCACTATTATTATTACAACAGTTCCCAGGGAACTTACGTACACGAACATATTATTGTTGCCACCTATCAACAGAAATTCGGTAACTATTACAAAATTCGGTATGCTGTTTTTAAAAAAGTCAATGACGTCTATGTTAATAATACTCCCGGCGGGTCGGACGCCACCCTGCATACCGAATCTTCAGACCTGTATTCCGTTGACGCAAACCCGAATATTGCAATAAATGGATGCTTATCCGGTATATATGATTTTGTTATTAGTTTTGAACGAAAGAGTGGTTCGACGGCGGGCGTCAACTGGTTCTATGGCAAGATGAGTTGCGTAGGCATTTATCCGACTCATAATAATTACGTGGGTCCGGTATGGATTACGGGAACCAATGCCAGTTCGGTCAATGCCAGCGTTCATCTGAACAAGGGAATTGTGAATCCGGGCGAGAGTTTTGACATTGTTTACCAGCAAGGTAATCAATATATAAAGGATGTCATCTTGAGTTGTACCTATAATGGCGTGGAGGATTGGACAACCTATCAGTCTGAACCATTTACCATTTCACAAAGCACAGACCGAAAAAGTTATAAACCGTCATTGGTGCAAAAAATCAATTGCCATATAAGTGTTAGCTGGATTCGCGATCGAACGGGTGATGGCGGTTCTCCGTATTATATCAATGCGGTCAACTGGGATTCGGAAAGCGGCAGTGTCTATAGAACTTACGGCGCCTGGGATGTTCGTGCGGTAAAAAAAGCAAGATTGTTTGAAAATATTTCTTGACTTTACCCCCCCTGTGTATATATTACGCCAGAAACGGAATTGGTTTTCGATGAATAAGAACATTGCAGAAAGATGCGTTGATTTATTCGTCCAGGTCAGATGGAGAAGGCGGGGAAGTAACCGGCGAACAGACACCACTCCAGATAGCCCGGATAGCTTTAAACTTGGGTAAGAATGTAGCGGAAATATTTTCGGAAGGATGCCGATGAAACACAGAAGATTATCGATATTAACTTTTTTATCCACCATTATCGGAATGTCCCTTTTTTCTTGTCATAATTCAGTGAATTCAAATAATGCTGGGCTAAAAGCCAATGCAGGGGAAGATCAGGAGACGATTGTTGGGAGCTATGTCATTCTTGATGCAAGTCAAAGTACGGGGGAAATTGACTGGTACGGATGGGAGCAGGACGAAGAAAACCCGGCTACTGTTAAAGTATTTTCCAGTAGCGATGACCCTTCGCAATTGGTCGGTTTTGTCAAGGAAGGCATGTACAAGTTCCGACTCACTGTAAAAAGCGGTGAAGAGTCCAGCGATCCGGATGAGGTTCGGATCACTGTTTTGCCCAATCCCTCAAGCCGGTTCGAAGATCCAAATCTGGAAATTATGGTACGAGCCAAGCTTGAAATCCAAATTGCAGAACTTACGGATAGTGATTTATTGAGGCTCGATTCACTTCAGTGTATCGTCACCCCGGATAAAGTTG
>Ga0209506_1004586_pt1 | contig 10201 bp, 2 predicted proteins | sample AD_JPNHG2_MetaG_FD_184409 | JGI IMG/M metagenome (GOLD analysis project Ga0209506, IMG submission 184409) | Active sludge microbial communities of municipal wastewater-treating anaerobic digesters from Japan - AD_JPNHG2_MetaG (SPAdes) (version 2) | ecosystem: Engineered > Bioreactor > Anaerobic >...
TGATAATTTCTATGCAGAATACTCTAAATTAATCAATAACTTTACTGCGAAGTTTATCCAGGACTTTTGCGACAAAGGAGTAATAAACTGGAACAAATTATTGCAGTTTAACTCTGGTAAAAAGGTTAGTTAATCAGCATTATTCTGTTTTAACCCAAATAATGCATTCGGAAAAAATGGGTTGGCAACTTCCGATTTGCCAATGAAATTTAAGGTTTCTAAAGGAACTTATACTTTCCTTGAACTATGGGTTTACACCTCCATCGCTATCATTGGGGGTTTTGACCTACAATTTTTACTCGCGGGGAGTTTTGACTTACAATTTTTACTCGCTTTCCCAATTATCGGCACCCCTCTTGCTTTTCACTTACAACCGATCTACAAATGGTTTCCCAATCAAAAAATTGTGAGTAAAAAAAAGAATAAATTGGGTTAAAGATGGGTATTGTAAAGAGAGGAAACCATACTGTTGAAAATCTTCCATACTTGAAAATGAAAATAATACTATTTTTTTCTTGACAATCTATACATAATTTGTAATAAAGAAATTTGTAGTTGATGTAAATAGTGATAAGAGTAGTGTATTGATTTATCCTTGATCCTTGGATTTACGATAATATTACATTGCACTATTCATTTGTGATAGATAATGGATTGAGGTAAATTTCTAATTTTGCCGGTTTCTGAATAAATAAATATAAATACCGTTTCTTTGTATTTTCTTTAAACAGAGGGAAGGTAAGAAATAAATATAAAAAAGAGGAGAAAATGAAAAACTTCATTTATGCTATAGTTTGTTTGATCACATTATTGATGATCAGTCCAGCTCTTAGTGCTTACGAAGTAACTATCGGAATTGGAGATCAAACCGCGCGAATACCGGTTGATATGTATTGGAAAAATTCTTTATTTGAATGCTTGTATTATCCCAATGAGATGGGTTTTACAGGCTATATTCATGCGGTTACTTTTTATAATACCTTTAATACCAATCTACCCAATAAACAAACTAAAATTTGGCTGGGTACTACAACCCTTCCTGATCTCTCCGGGGGCTGGATACCTTCTACTCAACTTACTCCTGTTTTTGATGGATTAGTAAACTATCCTAATGGAAACAATACTATAACAATTACCCTTTCTGAACCGTTTTTATATACTGGTGATAATTTGGTAATGATGGTAAACAGACCGTTAGATTCTCAGTATTACTCTAGCGAGGATAAATTTTATTGCCAAACAATAGGCACTAATAGAGCGTTAAAAATACAAAGTGATAGTCAATCATTTGATCCAGCCAATCCGCCAACTAACCCCAATCTTTCCGGTCAATTCCCCAAGACCACTTTTACTGCCTATTCTACAGGATTATTTTGTAGATTTTTTGCTAATAATACTATAGGAAATGTGCCCTTAACTATCCAGTTTACAGATAATTCCTGGCATTCTGACGGAACTGTTACTTCTTGGCAATGGGATTTTGAAAATGATGGCATTATTGATTCTTATGAGCAAAATCCTGTTCATACTTATACTGTAGAGGGTTTATATTCCGTAAAGCTAACAGTAAGCGATGGAACTAAAACTAATACCTTAATAAAAAATAACTATATTAGAGCTTTACCTCATTATATGGTTTATTTTAATGATTTTTCTACCCTTCCAGGAAATGAATGGTCCAATCAGAGCATAACTACTTCCCCTTCAGGGAGGACATTTTTAGGTCGTTTTTGTAATGATGAAGTCATTTATACTAACCAAAATTTACCACCTCATATAAAGTTAAAAATTGAATTTGATTTAAATATTATCGCTAGTTGGGATGGAAATGGACCAGGTAACGAAGAATTTTGGAAATTGGCTGCTGACGGTAATACACTTTTATACACAACTTTTTCCAATACAGGAACTAATCAATCCTATCCGGATAATTATCCTGCCAACTATCCACCTCATACAGGAGCCCAAGAAATTGATGTTTTAGGTTATAGTTATGGATATTGGGGAGATTCAGTTTATCATTTGTCTTTGGAAATATATCATAATAGTCCGTCTCTTCAGTTATCTTTTATGGGTATTGGACTGGAAGGTATTGACAATGAGTCCTGGGGTATAGACAATTTCCAAATCAGTTATTCAGATATTATTGCTGATTTCAGCGCTAATGCAAATAGTGGTTGCATTCCTTTTACAGTGTCTTTTACTGACAATTCCCTTAGTTGTAATGATATTTCTTCTTGGCAATGGGATTTTAACAATGATGGTATTATAGACAGTAATCTGCAAAATCCTACTTGGACTTATATTTTGCCTGGAACTTATACAGTAAGTTTAACCGTTAGCGATGGTATAAATACTGATACAGAGAACAAGGAAAACATTATCCATACAGAAAATAGTACTCTGAGCAACGGTTTAGTAGGTTATTATCCTTTTACGGGAAATGCTAATGACCATAGTGGCTTTAGGAATAATGGCAGTAGTAACAATGTAATCTTAACTGCCGATAGATTTGGTAGAGAAAATTCCGCTTATTATTTTGATGGTTCTGCTTGGATAACTATTCCCGAGACCTTTGTTTTTCATCATCCTGGGGATGCTTCCTGTTCCTTTTGGGTGATAAGAAAGGATAATAATGATAGACCTATTTTTTGGAGTAAGACGGACTTAACTACAGATGCCAATCGTTTTCTTGTTAATACCAGATTGGGTGGAATGGATATGGAATATCGTTATCCTGATGGAACTTTAAGGATGTTTGATGGTAATGCGGATGCTGCTTTCCCTATTGAAACCTGGACTCATATTGCTATAGTCCGCAGTGGAAATACTTATTTTACCTATAAAAATGGGCAATTAGTGAAGACCGATATTGATACTGCACCCATTCTACCCACTTGGACTGGTCCCTGGTTAATAGGAAAAAACATCTGGTCTTTTGCTTATGGTTCAATTGACGATATTCGCTTTTATAATAGAGCTCTAACTAATTCTGAAATCCACCTACTCTATACATCAGACACACAGAGCATTGCTCCTTTAAGCCGATTTTCAGCCACTCCCAAAATGGGGGTTAAACCCTTACAGGTTCATTTTACCGATGAATCAATTCAAGGATTAAATCCGATCACTTCTTGGCAATGGGATTTAAATGGTGATGGCAGTATTGAATCCACAGAACAAAATCCGGTTTATATCTATCCCCGAGCAGGAATATATACTATAACTTTGACCGTGAGTGATGGAACTTTTTCCGATACTTATACCCGAACGAATTATATTACTGTAACCAATACAATAGAATTTAATACTGAAAATTTAGTGGCTTATTATCCTTTCAATGGCAATGCTAATGATGCCAGTGGTAATGAGAGAAACGGGCAACTTATCAATAATCCAACTTTTACCGAAGATAGGTTTGGCATTCCCAATCAGGCAATAACCTTTAACGGAACAAATAATTATGTTAGTATCCCTTACTATGATTTGGGGAATGAGCCAGTAACTATTTCCTGCTGGGTAAAAGCAATTACTTCGGCTAATAATTATTGGGGTATTATTTCACTTTATGATAACAACACCAAAGTTGAGTATCGTATTGCTCAAAACGGAAATGCTTTGGTTATCTGTAGAAATAATCCTGGTTACAGTTGGTATAGCACTTCTGCTTTTCCAATTTCCTTAAATACTTGGTACAATGTTACCTTACGATACTCTTCTTCTGTTTTGGAAATGTATTTAAATGGTTCTTATTTTACCAGTATTACTGTTGGTTGGTATGCAAGTTGGTATAGCTACCCTACCGAATATTGTATCGGTAAGGGAACAGGGGATACTACAAATTTCTTTAATGGATCAGTGGATGATGTATTTATCTATAACCGTGCTCTAAACCCTTCTGAAATTCAGGACTTATACAATTACAATCCTAATATTCAGTATTATGGCATTATTAAACCTAAGTTAAATGACCGTTGGCTCGTTGGTTCCTACAAAAATATTGAGTGGATACTGCCTGATAACATTTCTCATATTACGATAGAGTATTCTGCTGATAATGGAGAGAACTGGACTGAGATTGTCAGAAGTGTCCCTGCCTTTTTAGGTTGTTATCCCTGGATGGTTCCGGATACACCTTCAGAAAATTGTAAGATTAGGATTTTGAATAGGTATAATAATGAACTTATAACTATATCCGATTTATTCACCATTTATTTACCAACTGAGTATGAATTTCTAACTGATGGCTTAATAGCGTATTATTCTTTTAATGGTAATGTTAATGATGAAAGTGAAAATGGAAGAAATGGACAGATTATAGATGGAACTTTTACTGATGACAGATTTGGTATAGCTAATAATGCTTTTCATTTAGACGGTTTAAATGATTGTATCTCATTTGGAGATGTTTTACCGGATTTAGATACTATAACTTTTTCTTTTTGGATTAAACCATCAGGTTTAAGTAATGGAGCAATATTTAGTGATGAAACATATCATAATGGGAATGATATGCATATAAAGTTAATTAACAATTCAAGTATATACATATTAAACTCTAAAGTAAATCCTCCTTTAGAAAGAACAATACAAGTAGGAAATTTAGATTCAAGTCAATGGTATTTAATAACATGGACCCTCTCTTCAACATATTCAAAATTATATCTAAACTCTGAAATGATTGATGTAGTTTACCAAAATTCATCCAATATTGGTTATCATAATTTTGTTATTGGAACAGAAGATTATTACGGTTACGGTTATCAAGGATATTACCAGGGTGATCTGGATGAGTTCAGAATATATAATAGAGAGTTATCTCAAGATGAAATTGACTTAATTTATAATTATCCTACTTATGGATTAACGATTGTATCCCCTCAGTTTGGAATATATTTGGAAACAAATACAAATTATGATATATTTTGGTATGCAGAGAATAGCATAAACACTGTTGATCTTGATTTCTCTCCAGATAATGGAATTACTTGGCAAAATATAGCCAGTGCTCTTCCAGCTCAGCAATATCATTATAATTGGTTGGTTCCGGATATTGTGGCAACACACTGTAAATTAAAGATTACAGCCAATACTGGAGAGAGCGTAATCAGGTCTTTTTCTATAGTGAATAATAGTTTAGAAGCAGGATTAATTGCCTATTATCCTTTGGATGGCAATGCTAATGATGTTAGTGGCAATGGTAGAGATGGAACAGTTAATGGTCTTATAACTGCTAATGATCGTTTCGGTAATTCTATTAAGAGTTTGAAAATAGATGATAAATATGATTATATTAGTATCCCACCTGTTAACCAAAGCACAATTTCGGTTTCTTTTTGGTATTATTTTGAAGGAACCAATGGGGATTGGAATACTCTACTATGTAGACAAGGAGGTGATTACCATCATTTGCTGATAAATAATGACTCTTGGCAAATTGGCTTTCATGAATATAATTATGGTTTTCATAGTTCCGGATATACATTGCAACAGAATAAGTGGTATCATTTCACAATGATAAAATCAGGAACCAAGATGAAATTATATTCTAACAATCAGCTTATTATGAATGTAAACAATTCATTTAATAATGCCCTATATCCATTAACTATAATTGGAAATACTTTTAGTTATAATCAAGGATCTCTTGGCATTTTAGATGATGTTCGGATTTATAATAGAGAGCTTACTGAAGCAGAAATTTCCTATCTGGATAATAATGGAGTTTCTGTTAATATCAGTGGTCATATAGTTGGGTCAAATAATCCTTCTTTTGGACTTTCTGGAGCTCAGATTATCTTGGGTGAAAATTTATTTAGTACTGAAGCAGATGATAATGGTTATTTCAGCTTTAACAATTTAGCTGGTAATGCAAATTATCGATTAGTAATAAGTAAAGCGGGTTATGCCACGCAAACTGTCTATGCCAATTTGCAATATAGTAATTTAGATTTAGGAACGATCATATTATGTGAGAATTCTAATCTGCCAACAGCAGTAACCGCTACTCAAATCCCGGAGGCAACTAAAGCTAATATCAGCTGGTCTATTTCTACCCGAGAAATAGGTAAAGAAGATCAGACCAGAGAATTTATTAATTATAGCATTTATCGTTTATTGGTAGGGGAAGAGAATAATAATGGTTCTTGGACTTTTCTTGCCACTGTAACTGCTAATAGTTATGAAGATAATGCTTGGTATAATATTCCCTTCGGAGTTTATAAATATGCAGTAATACCCAATTACAGCAATAACTATCAAGGACAGACAGTTTTTTCCAATGAAATTCAGCGGCGTAATTATAATTATGCCGAAAGTTTTGATCATAACGGTAGTACACCCGAGGGTTGGTCAATAGTGCATTCAGGAACAACTACCAATCCCTGGACGATTACTTTGGATTCCGGAGCGGATTATTCTTATTCTGTCTCTAATACAAGTTTGTGCACAGCTAATGAGACCTTAAAATCACCTAATTATAATTGTGCGCGTTACGACAAAGTAATTGTTTCCTTCTGGCATAATTATGTACCTAATACCGATTCCCAAGCTCGTTTTCAATATAGCTTAAATGGAGTGACCTGGACCACATTAGCTACCTGGACTTCTACTGCTAATAGCGGAATAAGGACCTACGATATTTCTTCTGCCGCCAATCATAAATCAACAGTGTATTTTCGTTGGCTTTATACTGCTACCAGCTATAATACCAATAGCTGGAAAATAGATGATTTTTCTGTTTCTGGTTATTCCAATATTCCTGTGTATCTTGCCAATCCTTATCCGGCTCCCCAAAATAGAAAAGTAAACAGCAGAACAACGGAAATTGGTATAACCTATATTGATGATGAAATGGTTAATGCCTCCAGTTTATATTACCGGATTGATGGCAATGGCAATGGCAGTTATGATTCTGATGAACCTTGGATACCGATTAGCGGTTACAGTAATGCTCAGGTTATAGAAGTTAGAGTGTTAGCCGCTTATCAAATGGATGGCGAGGGCTTGAAGTATGAATTTAAGGGTTCCGATGTAGCAGGAAATGCAGTTGGTTATAGTGGATTCAACCGAATTAACGGTATTGAAGATGACTACTATGTGGATATAGATACTATTGCTCCTACAGCAGTAGAGGGCTTTAGTTTTGTTTCTGCCGGTTATCAAAGTGTTACTCTATCTTGGCAACCGGTAACTGAAGAACATTTTGCTGATTATGAAATATACTATAACACCAATAGAACAGTGGATCTTAATTCCAATTGCTGGTCTACAGCTCAAGACCCGGCTTTAGGTAGTGTTAATACTAATAACACTACTATAACCGGTTTGGGAGTTGGACTTAACTACTGGTTCCGAATAAGGGCTAAAGATTTGCATAACAATTATAGTGAATTATCCCCCTTGCTGATGTATGTTTCAGCTGATCTTCCACCGGTAATCAGTAATCCTGTTCCTGCCAATCAACCACTTTCCAGTTGGCAAAATCAAAGAACCGTAAATATCGGTTGTACTTTTGCGGATTATTATGGCATAGACCTTGCCACTATAAAATACCGTTATGACCGGAATGGTAATGGAGTTTATGATGAAAATGAGGGATGGCAGAACTTACCAGCAAGTAAATCAACAAGCTTGAAAACATCTTCTCTAAATATTTCCAGAGAAAAAATTAAAAATATTGAGGCAATGAGCGAAGAAGAATTAGAATATTATATTCGCAATAGAGAACAAGTGCAAGTTATAGTGCCGGTCACTTTTGAGACCGATGGACAGGAATTGCACTTTGAATTTCAAGCTAAAGACATTCATAATGTAGGTCCTGTCTATACTGGTTTCTATTCTCAATGCAGTATAGATGATGACTGGTTTGTAAGGATTGACAGTCAAAATCCTGCTGACATTAATTCCATCTATATAGGCGTTGTAGAACCAACAGCTATAGAAGTTTCCTGGCAAGTTAGTTCCGATACCAATTTCCAGAGTTATGAAGTTTACTATGGAATCCATCCTGAAATTACCACTGATGATTGGCTTTGGGATTGGCAAAATGATCCTCTGTTAGCTTATGCCGGCTCAGGACTTAAAGTAACCAATATCACCGGTTTAAATGAAAATACCAGATATTATTTCCGGGTTAGGGCAATTGATGAAGCAGGCAATACCTGTCCACTTTCTCCTGAAATTTCCGCTATTTATATAACTGAATTACCTCCCAAGCTACCGGAAAATATTCAAATTCAGGCAAGCGGAGAAGATGTTATTTTAACTTGGGACCCTGTTACAGAAGACATCCAGGGTAACCCTATCACTGTTACCGGTTATAATATTTATGCTTCCGATTGTCCTGATTTGGTGCCCGATATTGGCTATTTGATAGATGTTTCTCCTACGAATAGTTACACCCATATAGGTATAACACCATATGTTGACACGATTTTTTATATCGTAACTGCCGTTAGAGATACCGAAGCAAAATCTTTTGACAAACCCAACGACCAGCGTTTAAGAAAAGCCAAAAAGTAAGCATTAATTTATAAAAAGCCCGGCTCGTCCGGGCTTTTAGTAATAAACCAAAAATGAGCATAAATTATTTTTTAACCTTAAAGGAGATTTAAATGCAAAATAAAAGAGCTGAATATAATAAACTCATAAGAGAAGTTAGTAACTGACAAAAATGTCTACACTTAGATCATAATAATGGTATTAAACTTGTTTAGGACATAAATCGGAAAGAGATAAATCTCTGATAATATTGGCAGAATAGTCTATACGCTAAGATTCTAGTTTTTGGACAAGATTGGGGAGAATTACCCAATGCCGAAGAAATGGATTTATGGATTAAATCACCCATATACCCATCTTTGTGGAAGGGAAAATGAGGGAATAAATTTCCTACTGATATAAATTTGGCTAAACTTTTTAAATACTCATTTCAATTAAACCTGAAGGAAAAACAAGAATGTCTGTTCTTTTCCAATATCTTGTGTTATAAAGAAAAAGGTAGCACGGGTAATATAAACAATAAATGGTTTAATAACTCTTCTATTACTTTCTACAACAAACTAATCGGGTTAATCCAACCTCAAATAATCATTACTTTGGATAAAGAAGCACTTAGAGGTTTATCCCATTGTGGTAAATTATGTTATGATGATGATCAGGAATTTAAAATTAGTGATCCTCTAACCAATATTGTAAAACATTAAAATTGACTTTCCGTTTTAGCTCACAATTTTTAGATTGGGAAATCAGTAAAAACTCGGTTGTAAGTGAAATAGTTAGTGGGTTGTGGTTTCCGTGAAGGCAGATGAAAATTGTAAGCCAAAACAAGAAAAAATCCTTTTAATCCTGTTTATCCCTTACTTATTTCTTCTTTTCTCTTTTTAAAATCCCCAAAATCTCTTTAATCCTGTTTATCCCCTAACTATTTCTTCTTTTTATTATTTTTACTTCAGCAGAAGTATCTTTCGGGTTTGCACCTTATTACCTTGCTGTGCTTTAAGAAAATAGATTCCGGAGCTAACTTTCTTGCCATTATTATCGTTACCCTCCCAGGAAAGGGTATTTTTTCCTTCTGGTTTTCCCTGAAAAAGTGTTTTGATTAACTGTCCTTTCAGGTTAAAAACCTGAACCAGTAAAGGAGCGTTGCTGTTTTTACAGAGAATATTTATTTGGGTAGAAACAGAAAAAGGATTGGGTTGATTAGGTAAAATAGAAATTTCCGCAACAGGAATATTAACTTCATCCCCAACTGCAACAGGAAAACCAAAATAATTCTCTATAATGTAATGAACAACTTGACGGCTTTGGTTGAAATCCATAAAGTAAAGAGGAAAGCTGAAGGTTACTGTTTTACCCGAAAAATAAGTGTTTTGAACACCTACTACTCCTCCGTTGAGAATTCCCTGAGGTGAATTATTGTCGTAAGCGGAAGCGTAATGATAAATAGGAGTTGCCTGAGAATTTACGGTTAATGCTTCTACTTGATAAAGGTGTCCATTAAAAGAAGCGGGAACTTTATTGGGGTCAACATTGATATCCGGATAGCCGGAATAAACACTTTCTGCTTTATTGAATCGGGCTTGAATAGTGTAATCAGTTCCGCTGATGCCTAAAACTTCATTGATAAATGAATCTGCAGAAAAAACGGTAGGATAATCAGCATTCAGTTCAAAAGCCAATCCCGGATGGAAAACACTGA
>Ga0209506_1004607_pt1 | contig 10163 bp, 12 predicted proteins | sample AD_JPNHG2_MetaG_FD_184409 | JGI IMG/M metagenome (GOLD analysis project Ga0209506, IMG submission 184409) | Active sludge microbial communities of municipal wastewater-treating anaerobic digesters from Japan - AD_JPNHG2_MetaG (SPAdes) (version 2) | ecosystem: Engineered > Bioreactor > Anaerobic...
GCCTGATTTCGCAGCATCTCCAGATTCTCTTTTGATAATTTTCTCGCGTCTTGTTTTTCTATTTCCATGCCTGTAATATAACAATTTATAACTACATATCGTACTAATATCTTATGCCGGCTTAATATAGTAGAGGCTTAATGGCGTTAATCGAATTTTATAGCCAGATCCTTGCTCAATCCGATCAATCGTTCCATTGATTGTTACTGATTGATCGGAAACTTTTAGTGGAAAGTTCCATGCAATAATATCAAAATTGGCTTGCATTTTAAAAACGATAGTTAAGCTAAAATTGTTACCGGATGAGATATCAACTGAAATATCCTGTGGTTTGAAACTGTAATAGGTGATAGTAGCAATAGTAAGACCTAAAGGTGAAATATCGATATTGCATGACGTCCCATAGGATAAGTATTTTGATTCAACCATTGCCGCTAAAATATTATTGACTGTTGATTCCGGTATTTTCAATCGCACATCATCCGCAAAACCGATCTGTAAGCAGACCAATACAATAAAAACAGAAGAAATCATCTTCTTCCAGGTTTTCGTTTTCATAATAACTCCTTCAAAATTTTTAAGTTTGTTAATAATCATGGTGTACCTTGTACTACAACGTACACCTGCGAACTGACTTCCGTCGGAAGAAATATCTTCCCCGTAGCAGTCTTGATCATCCGGTGCTGGTCGCCATAATGAGCATCGTCATCCGGCAAACCCGGCATTACGATCTTCTGGAAATCAGTCCCGTTCCAATGATAAAAGTTATACCTTGTACCAAATATCCAGTAATCATTCGGTGAATAGAGATTTATTCGTAAGGCTGTTCTACCCATATTCCTTAAGGGTAATCCCAGATGCGAAAGATTTGTTATGGAATAATTCAGGGATTGCCCCTCAGATTCTAAAAGGAATGACTCCCATCCGATTAAATACAATTTCAAGGAATCATTATAGGAACAACGCGATACGGCTAAATCACACATAGTATTGTCTGTATTATATAACTTTACAAAAGTACCTATGGTGTCTTGTTCATCATATAGTTTTAGCCATTGGCTATTGTAATACTTCCAATATTGATGAAAATAGACGCCAGTAGGTAGTGATATAGCTGCAAGAGCGTATATTTCATTTTTCGAAACACCAACCACTTTTGTAAAATGAAATTCTGTTGGCGCTTTGGAATACACCCATTCCGCTTTATAGCCATCCTTGGTATAGACCATGCCGTTATCTCCCACCGCAATAAAAAATCCCTTGCCGTCCGTCCAGACACTGCGCAGTTCGCCGGTAGCTTGTAGTTGATAACTTTTCCATTTCTTTATACGGTTATCGAATTCGGCTATTCCGGCATACATGATTGAACTGATCCCATAACGTCCAGCGCAAACCATATAATAGTCATCTCCGGTAACATCATTTGGAGTAATTTGAATATCATCATAAAATCCATACTTTCCATAAATAGTTGTATCCCACTGCGTTCCATCCCAATGCTTGCCGACGAAGATTCTCCATGGTGGTTTCCCTTCGCCAATGTATCCCATCACATAGGCGTCATCGTCAGCGAAAGCATGCACGCCACCCAGAAAAGACGGCCAATACGCCACCGTATCCACCCGCCAGGTAAAAGTGCGATTGCCCGGAGGGTATTCGCAGGTTGTCGGTTCAGGCTCGGGACTGTCCGGACAGGCAAGAAATAATACGCAAAAAAAGGCGATGCTGCTAGTTAATACAGAGTGAACGAGTTTATTCATTAGATATAAATATGACGATCTCAATTATTCACCCGCTAAAGTAACTATATCTTGCATGTTAACCCAAACTTCCCATGGATAATATACACTAGTTGCACAATAGGTGTGCCATATAAGCTCAGTGTTCTGACGTTTAATTCTTATATAGTATTGTAAATCCATGATGCTTGTTGGTGCGTCAGTAATTGATGTAACATAGTAATCACGAACATATTTTCCAGTCTCTGATTCAAAAAAGATATTTGTTGATGTAAAAATTGTTGGTATAGTATTTTGAAAGTTTACAACAACTAAGTCTATAATATCTATATAATTGTTTGAGCGTATTCGCAAACCAAACACATTTCGTGACGGCCGATTCCAATGAATACCATATGAAGGTGCTGCTGAGGTTATTGTAGGTGTTATTGTCAAATTCACCTCATCATTGGTGACTGAAAATGTTAATGTTGGAAGTCCTTTCCAGCCGATGTCCGAACTCTCCGTCCAGCGTGCCGTGGATTCATTTAGTACCTTACCCTGGTATATCACCCAGTTAATGGAAGAAAACATCTGGGCTACCGCACTCTGTACCCGTGTATCCGGAATTACTGCTGATATTGCGGCGAGTAAATCGGTATATTGGGTATAAATTTTATCCATACTAATTGTCGTAGGCGGTATAGTCAGGGTTGGAATGAATTGAAATGACTGATAAAGATAAATAGGCTGGTCTGTTGATTCATCAATAGCAAGAATAGTCACGGGAATACAGATTTTGATCGTATTTGAATATAGTGACACAGTCGGTCTGTATATTTGAACAGTTCCGAAAACACCTGAACCTGAAAAATTCCTTGTTTTATTAAAGCTGGAACTACTCCACTGGCTTGCGATAAAACGATTAATACCAGTATTTGTTACCGAAAATGTGATTGGGACGGGACGATCTTCAGCCAGGCTAACACTTAAACAACTAAGAAGATTCACTGCAATAAGCAGTCTTAATACAATTCGTTTCATAATGATTCTCCTTTCCGATTAGATTAAAATTACTTTCGGGCACGAAAACAGTGCCACACGCACACTTTTTTGTTTGAATACCACCGTTTTAACGCACGCAATCGTTAAAACGCAACTTTTTAACTTGACTAAAATTGTACCCTCCTTTCATAAAATCCTGTATATGAGTTTCTCTTCATTTTTCTCGATGCAAAGCCCCGTCACTTACTTATCACGATGGAGCAAAAGAAATGTTTATGGTTTGGCGCCAAGGAAAAAGACTGATAAAACCAAAACATCCAAGAGAATAACCATTCTCGTTGTTTTTTTCTGAGATTTAATTTTCTTGATTTTCATCGGCATCCTTCCGAAAATATTTCCGCTACATTCGTACCCTAGTTTAAAGCTATCCAGGCTATCTGGAGTGGTGTCTGTTCGCCGGTTACTTCCCCGCCTTCTCCATCTGACCTGGACGAATAAATCAACGCATCTTTCTGCAATGTTCTTTTTCATCGAAAACCAATTCCGTTTCTGGCGTAATATATACACAGGGGGGGTAAAGTTAAGAAATATTTTCAAACAATCTTGCTTTTTATCGGGCGCACATCCCAGGCGCCGTAAGTTCTATAAACACTGCTGTTTTCCGAATCCCAATTGACTGCATTGATCGCATATGGAGCACTGCCACCTATTCGATCGCGAATCCAGCTAACACTTATATGGCAGTTGATTTTTTGCACCAATGACGGTTTATAACTTTTTCGGTCTGTGCTTTGTGAAATGGTAAATGGTTCAGACTGATAGGTTGTCCAATTCCCTACGCCGTTATAGGTACAACTCAAGATAACATCCTTGATATATTGAGTGCCTTGTTGGTAGACGATGTCAAAACTCTCGCCCGGATTCACAATTCCCTTGTTCAGATGAACGCTGGCATTGACCGAACTGGCATTGGTTCCGTCAATCCATACCGGACCCACGTAATTTTGGTAAGTCGGACAAACACCTCCGTTACTCATCTTGCCATAGAACCAGTTGACGCCCGCCGTCGAACCACTCTTGCGTTCGAAACTGACAATAAAATCATACACGCCGGATAAGCACTGACTTATTGCAATATTCGGGTTTGCATCAACGGAATACAGGTCTGAAGATTCGGTATACAGGGTCGCATCCGACCCGTTGGGAGTATTATTAACATAGACGTCATTGACTTTTTTAAAAACAGCATACCGTATTTTATAATAGTTACCATATTTCTGCTGATAGGCGGCAACAATAATATATTCGTGTACGTAAGTTCCCTGGGAACTGTTGTAATAATAATAGTGGACCCAATCGATCGAAGGGCATTTGCCCTCTCCATTGTCTAATGGCAAGCCGTTATTGCCCAGGAACCAGTCTGTGCCGTCATCCGAACTGTGCTCCAGCCAGACGCGCCCGGCTGATACATAGACCTGGTGTAGCCAGCCATCCTGGGTGCGGACAAACTTGCGCTGACTGTTGTTGGAAAAAGCGGTGGCGTCGTTGGATTTGTGAATACCCTTATAGATTGCATAAATGTTTAATGTTTGTGTTATTGTTCTTGGATTTGCTGTTGACCCGTCGCTCCATTGGTAAAAACTCCACCCGCCTGGCGGATTCGCTTTAATCGTTTGTCCGTAATACGCAGTGCCGCCCCAACTTGATCCTACATTTACACCAGTTACTTCGTAAGTGCCACCAGAACCACCCTCGAGAAACTGCGCGGTAGATAGATTCACTATTATTGGTGTATTCAATAATGTATTATAAGCATTGATACGACCATAACCATAAAGTGTGTCAATACCCGTTGGGCTTAAATCTTCTGAAGATAATTCAATTATTGTTCTCACCTGTAAAGGGGTTAAAGAAGAATTCATAGAAAGGACTAATTCAGCAAGATCGGAAACATGCGGAGCTGCCATAGAAGTACCGCTCATGTAATCGTAACTTTGATTAAAACCACATGCAGTATCATAATAAAACACATAATTGGGCAAAGTTGAAAATATATTATCACCTGGAGCAGATACAACTACTTCAGCTCCCCTGGAAGAAAAATCTGCCAGCACATCACTACTATTGGTTGCTGAAACGGCAATTACATTATCGTAATCAACTGAATAGAATAGAATAGGCTGCCGGGTATTCAACAACTTTGTCTGGATTTGTATCCCCATCATAATTACCAGCCGCCGCAACCAAAAGCACATCGTTACTTTGCGCATATTGTATTGCGTATTCCATAGCACCGGAACCAACAATACTGCCACCGCTAAAGTTGATAATTTTACATCCGTTATCAACCGCATTAATTAATGTATATCTGAAGCCGTAATGTGTCCCTTCCCTCAATATATTAAAGACTTGATTGGTACTCAGTTTACTGTTCCAATTGATACCTGCCACACCGGTGTTATTATTGGTTTCCGCACCTAAAATTCCTGCCACGTGGGTTCCATGGCCATTTTCGTCTTTTACTCCATTTCCATCTCCAACATAATCCACACCCTCAATTATCCTTGATGTATTCTGTAAATCCGGGTGGGATAAATTACCATTCAAAATCGGAATACCAGAATCGAGAATACCTATGATAATGCTTTCATCACCAGCAGTTATATCCCAAGCGTTGGGTGCGTTTACCTTCGGCAAGGCATATTGATTGGAATAGTAGGTATCATTGGGTGTTACCGATGCTCTAATGATGAAATCCGGTTCAACGAATTCAAACATCCCAGAAGCCTGAAGTTCATTTATAAAATCTGTAAGCGACTTGTTTTTGTGCTCGATTTTGATTCGGGCAATATTCTGGAAATCAGGAGGAGTTTCTATGCTTAATTCCTTTCCTGAAAGAAGCGTAGTAAGATTGCTCTTAGCAAAATTAGATTTCAGCTTAACATTGATGAAATCAGAAGAAGCGTCCATCACTTTTCCCTGCCAAGCTATCTTTTCAAATTTTAAACCCTGACTGAAAAGGAGGTAAATAAGAAGATCACACACAATGAAACCATTAAAAAATTTGACAGCTTCATGATAACCTCCAAAAATTTTAGAGTTTGGTTTGTGATAAACTAAGGATACACGTAAGCCGTGTCCGTCACAATTTTTCCTGTCCAATAGGATTTATATTTTGCCACAACTACTATGGAATCACCTTGAATATCAATAAAACCATTATAATTTTCCATCTCATTACTCTTTGAGGGTATAGCACCGAAACGAAGGAAACGAAGAGGCACACTGGCAATATGGATTATACAGGGTGGATAAGCCAGGTTAAATGTGACTGTCTCCCGGTCGCCATTGGAACATTCAAGTAAGGCAGTCTCATTTTCCGTCAAATGCGGAGTCTCTTGTTTCAAACCAATTTCTTCAGATATCACTAAAAACAAGGAATCACCACCTTTAAACTCTTTTGAACTGACTTCCCCATTCCAATATGTATTATCACCACAATCATGGCCATAAAACGAATGATAAAAACCGACATTGCCATTACGATAATTGGGATATTGATAACGGTAGGGATCATCATCTTCGGTTTCCGTTGGGTTCTTTGAACAGGAGAAAATTAAGAACACTAAAAATATTATAGTTCTTGTTTTTATCAAAAGAAGTCCTCCTTTGTTTCGATGGATTGTCCAATGCCGTTAAAGGTTGTACCGACATTTATTCCATTTACTTCGTAAGTATTTCCGCTACCGGTAATATCAACGTATGTCGCCGGATTGAGTGTTATGATTCCTCCACTTTGAATAGATATTGTGCCCCCGGATGAAGAGAGAGTGTAGCCGTTATAGTTAACCATTGCTCCTGAAGCAATTGTTAAGGTAACACCAGAAGGAACCGTAACATTTCCAGTCAAAGTATGTGTGCCGGACCAAGTCGCATTGGCAGGTAGCGTTCCTTCCGATAACATGCCATTTTCCATGCCGTTAAGCACTGTCGCACTTGTATTATCTGGATCGAGCCAATCACGCAGTCGGGTAGATGAACTACTACCATAATTCCATGACATAGAAAACTTACCATAATAGTCAGAAGAATTTTGATTACTACAAGAAGCCCAGCCGCCATGTAACTGGCCAACTACCTTGTGGTTTTGGTCAATAAGTGGTGACCCTGATGAACCACCTTCCGTTGTCCCATCATCCCAAACAACTTCCCAATGCGAGTTGGATAAATAAGGTTCAGGATCATAATCAGAAGATACTGCAGAATCATCATCATAGGAAATTTTCTTTATATCACCACTGGGGTGATGTATACAAACAGTATAGGTAGGAGCTATATTTATATTTGACCAACCATTGTAATAAACATTATAATCCAAAGGTGGTGTTTCATCAAGCATAACTAAAGCAAAGTCAGAGGCTGCATTATTAGCTTTAAGTGTTGCCCCGGAAAGTGTTTGATATGAAGGTTCTGAACTCGGATTAGAACATGTTGAACTTTCATAATTAAACCATATGATCCATGTGTTAACATCACCGCCTAAACAATGGTTAGCAGTTAATAAATATGGGGTATAATTTTCATTAACATTGTTTATCAAAGAACCTGAACACAAAGCAGTTCCATTTAAAACTATCAGTCTTCCTACGGAGTGTACTTCGTTCTCCCAATCTTCTGCTTCTGGACAGTAAACGTTATTATTACAACTTTCAGAACTACCAAATTCCGCAGTTTTACCAAGTATTGTTGAGTTAAAAGTAAATAAGTTTTTATATGCATGCACAATTCTTGAAATACTTATTTCTCCTGGTCTTTTAACATCACCCGGTTCGAAATATTCAAGAATTATTTCTTCGCCTTTTACCAATCCGGTAGCAAATTTTCCGTGGTATTTATTATTCCGAGATGTAAAAGCGCCAATTACCATACTTTTATCTACACTGTAAATAAAAAAACTGAGCAATATCGGGTAACCAAAACTTATCATAAATTAAATTTATAGAGTAAGCCCCTTCAGATATAATATGAAGGCGCCATAGTCTATTGCCATCTTCTAACTGTAACCAACTTCCTGAATTTTCAAGATTATAGGTAACATCAAAACCATATCCAAAACGATATGGCAAATCTTTAGGTGTGATTTTATCTTCTTCAAGGAGAGAATTCACATCAATTTGTTGCATCCTTTTTATATCAACTGATTTTGTGACAGAATGAGAGAAAGAATAAGGTTCACCACCTGAACTTATTTGTGCAAAGACATCATTTAGGAAAAATACAAACCCGAAAATAAGCTCCAAAGTACTTATGATGGTTTTCAAAATATCCTCCTAACTTATTGATAACACATTATATAGTGATAAATATCATTTTTGAGTTTTCTGTACCATATGATAGAAACATTTTGCTATTATTTATATTAAATGAATGGCTTTCCGATATTGCGGATGTATAGTCATTACCTTTTGAGTCTTCACCACAATATATCTTTGTAGTCCCTATTTGAATAATTTCTATCAGATTGTTTTCAACAATTCTATATTTACCACCAATTTCATTACAGTCACTTTGTCCGGTAAAAGTACCATCTTCCTTAAATTGAATAGTATAAACCTGATCTTCCGGTGGATTAATCTTTTCTCCATCAATTTCAAATGATGTTAAAGTCCATATTGTATTCAGAAATTCTTTATCTTCCACTTCAGTATCATTCGTATTATCACAATCCAAAGCAAAAAACATTGCCAAACCGAGAAATAAATACATAACGATTTTCATGATTAAAACTCCTTCTTACTATGATTTTTACAGCATAATGATACTAATGCGGACCATAAGTCAAGTCTTAAATTTCCCGTAAAATTAGTTCAACCAATAGTCCGGCAGAAGTCGGAAAGAGCCCCGCTTTCTGCGGGATAAACTGCGCAACCGGAGATTTCGGCTGATCGTCTTTGTCCTTTTCCATCATATCCTTCAAAGACTTCATATTTTCACATGCCTTCCGTTTTCTGACATAATATATACGAAGAGGGGGGGGGGTAAAGTCAAGAAATATTTTCAAACAATCTTGCTTTTTTTACCGCACGAACATCCCAGGCACCGTAAATCCGATAAACACTGCTGTTTTCCGAATCCCAGTTGACTGCATTGATATAATACGGAGAGCCGCTATCTCCCGTTCGATCGCGAATCCATCTAACGCTTATATGCCTATTGCCATAGAACCAGTTGACGCCCGCCGTCGAACCGCTCTTTCTTTCAAAACTGATAACAAAATCATATATACCGGATAAGCATCCACTTATTGCAATATTCGGGTTTGCGTCAACGGAATAACAAGGAACACAGGAATGATCTGGATCTTCACCCGGATTAACGGCATTATAGCCTGTTACTAGGTTATCAACTAAATCTTCATGGGCGATGTCGACACCATTCTCAATTACTGTTATTTTAATTGCAGGATTCCCTGTTGTAACATTCCAGTCCTCTAAAATATTTATCTTTGATAAATTCCACTGATTTGAGAACATAGGATCATTTGGAGGTGTAATAGCATTTAGTAATAGTGTTTGAGAAAATAATACGGTATAAATAAAAATTTTCTTAATTTTAATTCTCCATAATTTTAAAAAACTATTCCGATATTTGATTGAAAATAATAGTTTTTAAAATCAATATTAATTATATCATCGTGGTATTGAGTAAGTCCTTTTAATAGTTTAACCTCAAAAGAATATGTATGATTACGAATATTGAAATTTTTGTTTATCCCAATATCCAATATGAAATCAAAATCAGGAAAACTATCTTTCATATAATCCATAAATTCAATATTACCAATTTCCCGATCATAAATTACTAGTTTTGATTTTATAAGATAACCAATATCTACCCCTAAAAAGATTCCTAGTTTATCAAAAACGTTTAAACCCAAGTTATTCGATAATCTCAAGAAATTGTTTTTATAATTAGCATAACAAGGACCTACAGCGGCAGCGGGTGAGTATTTAACCATAGAATTAGTATAGGAAAAGTAAAAATCATTTAAGAGGAAAAAATAATTATTAAAGGTTATAGTATTTGATAAACCTGCATCAAATCCCGGAGGATATAAATACTTAATCGGCTCGAAACGGGTAAAGCTTTGTTTCGTAAAATTTATCCAACTTTAAAACCAGGATTAAAGGATTTTATGTTTTCACCATAAGAAAAAATTCCCAGGATTATAATTAGTAATCCGACTTTAATTAATTTCATGTCAAATCTCCTTTATTCTTATTGAATTGAGATAAATATGACGGATCAACATGGGTATTCATCCTTTTATTCTCACCAGGTTACAGCAACGCCCCGTTCCTGCAGTTCCGGGATATACTCATTGATAGAAATTTCATCCAGGGGATTATCATTCAATCCGACAATATCTCCTTCTCCGAT
>Ga0209506_1004609_pt1 | contig 10162 bp, 6 predicted proteins | sample AD_JPNHG2_MetaG_FD_184409 | JGI IMG/M metagenome (GOLD analysis project Ga0209506, IMG submission 184409) | Active sludge microbial communities of municipal wastewater-treating anaerobic digesters from Japan - AD_JPNHG2_MetaG (SPAdes) (version 2) | ecosystem: Engineered > Bioreactor > Anaerobic >...
GCACCAGGCGCACTTCGCTCAGGAACGCGGGGCGGAGGGCGCCGGGCTTGAATTGGATGTGATAGCGCGGAGCCTCCAAATCCGGCGGCAACGCCACCCGAATCCAGCGAAACCCCCAATGACCTCCCGCCCGCACCGGGAGTGTTTTGCCATTGACCCGCAGCAGCGCGTCGCGTTCGTCGCCTTTGGCGCCCCACGCCAGTTCGAGGGCGTCGCCGGCCTGGGGGACCACCTCGAATTCGAGGGTGAGCGGGTCCCGCCCGAGCCAGTAGTAAGGGGTGCCGTCGAGTTGTTCCGGCCCGTTCAAGAAACGGCACCAGGCTGCGGCGGCGGCGTCATCGGGCAGCGGTCTGGCGCCGTCGCCCAGCATCTGGCGCAGTTTGGGGAGAAACTCGCTGCCGTGGAAGACATGGGGGCCGGGATGAACAGTGAGGATGAGATTGGATTCGGCGTTGAACACCCGGTAAGCACGCTGGATTTCCGCCAGCGCCAGACGGCCGGTCTCGACCGGGAAACCGCCGGGGGCGCGCTCCTGCCGCCCCAGCTCGCACACCAACAGCCGGGGCGCAATGCAGGAGAAAATGTCGGAGAACTCAAAATGCTCCTCGAGTCCCGCAAAGTTAAAGCAGGGGCAATGGCCGTTCTTCATGTTGGCAACGGTGGTGAGCCAGCCGCTGCTGCAGGCCATTCGCAATCGTTCGTCCAACGCCGCGACGTACATCGTGGTTTCGCCGCCGAGCGACAGCCCCGCCACCGCCAGCCGGGCGGGGTCCACCTCGGGCAAACTGAGAAGGTGGTCCACGCAACGCAGGGCGTCCCAAGTGCGTTCGCCCATGAGAGACCAATTGGGGTGCTGAAGCTGGTGCTGGCCCACGTCCGGCGCAATCACCACACATCCCATCTGGCTGAGGGCGCGCCCGTACCAATACAGCCCCTGACCCCGAATCACCTGCTCGCCGCTGCCGCCGTGACCGTTGAGGGCCAGCACCGCCCCCACTTTCTCCCGGGGTTGAGCGGGCCGGGCGAGCCAGACGTGGGCGCGGCGGTCGGGCAGCGTTTGCAGGGTGAGCTCCTCGAGCACAATCCCCTCCTCGGGAACCTCGATGCGCTGGATCGTCCGGGGCTGCAACGGGCAGCGCTCGGGTTCAGCCCCGCCCATCATGAGCTCGAACAGTTTGGCGCGGGCCGTCCGCTGCCAGGCGCGGGCCGCCTCCGGGTTCCGGGCTTCAAACCGAAGCGAAGGCTGGCCGGCGGTGCTGAGGCCCGGCCGGCAGAGCAGGGCCAGCGTGATGACCAGGAACCAGAGGTGGCACCGACGCTTTCCCCTGGTTACGGCTTGCGGCGAGCGCCGGGGCGTCCAGTTGGCTCCTGACGCCCCATCGTGAGCAATCTTGCGGAAGTGGCGCATGGGTCTGCGCCGACTTTAGGCAGACCCCAATGTCCTGGCAAGCCGCCTGCGGCGGCGACGGAGGAGCGCGAAGTCCGAATCCCGGCCGGTCAGCCGAGCGCCACGCCCCGGACCGGTCGGAAGAGCGCGCGCAATTGCAGGATTTTTTCAACGGCCGCTTTCAAATCCGGCACGAGAAAATCGCGGTGGACGGTGCCGATCCAAGGAGAGTCAATCAAGACCGACGTGCAACCGATGGCGCGCGCGGCCTCGGCGTCCTGCCATTTGTCGCTGATGACAAACGAGCGGTCCACGTTCAGGTGCCATTTGTGAACCGCTTCAAGCAAGAGGCCGGCCTTTGGTTTGCGGCAGGGGCAACGGTCGGTTTCGTCATGGGGACACACCAGAATGTCGTCCAAACCGAGTTTGGTGGTCAACAGTTGGTGCATGCGGTCGAGTTGGTAACGCGACTGGTAACCGCGGGAGAGGCCGGGTTGATTCGTGGTGGCGATGAGAACAAAGCCTGAATTCTTCAGGCGCTTGAGCAGGGGGGCAGCGGCTTCGTTCACATGAAACTCGTCCAAGCTGAGCGGACTAACCTGGTGGTTCCGCTCGACTCTGGCCTGATTCAGCACACCATCACGTTCAATAAATACGCCCAGCTTCATGCTGGCCGAAAGAGCAAGAAGCTCGCCTACTTCTTTTGGACCGGATGGAAAGGCCAATGCCGAAATTCCGCGCCAGCGTTCCAAGACCCGGCATGGCAGGCGGAGACAAGCGCACCGGCCGAAGACAAGTCCTTGGTTCCAAGCGTCTTGGGAAGGAATATCCGCTCGCCGGATAGGCGGCGCAGCAACGGGCTGGCGTGGCTGAACGAACTCAATGGCCCGTCCCCCTTCACCCCAAAGGCCGCCCCGCGTCGTCCTGCGGGTAGGCAGAATTGTCCAGCGGCAAGTCAGGCTTGGCGGCTAATCCACCAAGTCCTGCAAACTGCGAATTTTCGCCTGGAGAGATTTTACGATGGGGGTGGCGCGAATGACCGCGTTTTGCTGGGTCTGGCCCGGGAAAGTCGTCATGATGACGCGCGCGGCGGCAATCGGCTCGCCGTTGCGGTCCCGCAAGGGCATCACGACCGTGGCCGAGTCATCCCCTTTGACGTAATAGATTTGTCCGCTGGCAATCACCTTCAATTCGGTGTCGCCCCCGGCGGCGCCCAGCTCGGTCTCGTCACGGCTGGCAACCAGCCGGGTGGTGTTGGGTTGCTCGCCGGCGACATAGATTTTGAGGCCGAGCAGGCGTTTCTGTTTCCGGAGCAATTCCCGGACCAGCGCCTGGGCGGGCGGCTCGCGGGGCGTGTAAACGATCCGGGTGTCGGTGAAATAGCTGACGGAATCGGACTTGGTCCAGAACGCGATTTTGCCCTTGGTGAACGAGCTGTCGGTCAGGGTCGGGAACGCCTCTTTGCCGTTGAGGAAACAGCGGATTTTGTTCCCTTTGCATTCAACGCCCAGCTCGTGCCAGACGCCGCTGGGGATGGGCACCTCGGGGCCGATGATCGTGCCTCGTTCCCCGTTCACCACCTTGTAGAAGCGGAAGGTGTTGCCGAGGGAGCTGGCGCGCAGCACGTAATAATTGGTCTCGTCCTGGAGCCGGAACGCAATGCCCGCCATCCGTTCGGCCGAGCCGGCAACGGTTTTGAACCGCGTCGTCAGCGTGAAGTCGCCAAAGACCTCCTCCTCGTAAATCAAGAGGGGGAAGTGTTCGTCCGTCGGGTCCTGGGCCATCTGGGCGAGCACCGGTCGTTTGGAAACCGACGGCGCCTGCGGGGTGAGCGGTTGCATCAGCGAAGGCACCTCGTCCAGCACAATCCGCCAATCACCCGGCTTGCCCGCGCCGCCGGCCGCGCTCCGGAACCCGGGCGGCGCCTGGCCCTCTTTCAACCGGGAAAAGTCGAAGGTCTTCTCCGCGGCCGGCAGTGTGGCGGCCGCGGAGAGAGCAAGCACCCAATGGAACAAACGGCGCATGGGCCCGGGAGTGCGGCAGGGAGAAGCGATCAAGGCTCCCAGATCATGTCCGCAACGGTGCGGCCGGCGGGAATGAACGGCAGCACGTGCTCGGTGTAGGGCACAATGATGTCCAGGACGTACGGTTCCTCCGCCGCCAGCATCCGCTCCATGGCGGCGGGCAGGTCCTTCTTGAACATCACCCGTTCGCACTTCACGTTGAAGCTGTTGCAAACGGCCACATAGTCCGGGTAGATCGCCTTGCGGTTATCGGGATCCCCGAGATAGGTGTTGCCGCGGTTGCCGCCGTAAAAGCGGTCTTCCCACTGCATCACCATGCCGAGGTGCTGGTTGTTCAGGATGATGGCTTTGGCGGCGATTTTCTCGATGTGGGCTGTGGCCAGCTCCTGAATGTTCATCAGGAACGAGCCGTCGCCATCAATGTCAATGACCTGGCGGTCCGGAAACGCGACTTTGGCGCCCAAAGCGGCCGGGTAGCCATACCCCATGGCGCCCAGCCCCGCGCTGGTCAGCAGTTGGCGCGGATATTTGAACCGGTAAAACTGCGCGGTCCACATTTGATGCTGGCCGACCCCTGTCGTGATGATGGCTTCGCCCTGGGTGAGCTGGTAGAGCAGGTCAATGGCCATTTGCGGCAAAATGACCTCGCTCTCGCGGCCCTTGAGATGGTCCCGCATGTGTTGGGACTTCATCACTTCCTCGGTCACCCGGTAGCCGAACGGCGCTTTGGCTTTCCACGCCTCGATCTGGCGGTGCCAGGCCGTGAATTTCTTCTGAATCGGCCGTTCCTTGATCATGCGGACCAGCCGGCCCAGCGCATATTTGATGTCGCTGACAATCGGCAGGTTTGCCGGCTTGTTCTTGTTGATTTCCGAGGGGTCAATGTCAATGTGGACAATCGTGCCTCGCTCGCAGAACTTGTCCACTTTGCCCGTAACCCGGTCATCAAACCGAACGCCGAAGGCCAGCAGCAAATCCGCCCCGGGAGCAATCAGGCGCATGGGTTCGCCGGGGTTCTTGCGCGGTTCATATTCTCCGTTGACGGCCCAGTTGGCAAAAGCGGCGCCGTGCATGCCGAGCCAGCGAAGAGACAGGGGGTGGTCTTCCGGGAAGGCGCCACAGCCCATGAGGGTTGACGTCACCGGGATTTGCGTGGCCTCGGCGAAGCGGCGCAGTTCGGCGGCCGCGTTGCCGGTGATGATGCCGCCTCCCACATAGAGCACGGGCCGCTCCGCTTTCTCAATCAGGCCGATGATTTCGTTGAGGGCCAGGTCGCTGGCTCTGGGGTAGGGGTCATACCCGCGGAGATTCACCTCGGTGGGGAAGACCGGTTGGGTGCGCGCCTGCTGAACGTTCTTGGGCAGGTCAATCAGGACCGGTCCCGGCCGGCCGGTCTGGGCGATGTAAAAGGCTTCCTTGATGATGCGCGGAATGTCGTTGACGTCCGTGACCAGGTAACTGTGCTTCACCACGGGCAGCGTCATGCCGTAGATGTCCGTTTCCTGGAAGGCGCCCTTGCCGATCATGGCCTGGTTGACCTGGCCGGTAATGGCAATCAGCGGCACCGAATCCATGTAAGCGTCGGCGATGCCGGTGACCAGGTTGGTGGCGCCCGGACCGCTGGTGGCCATGCACACCCCGGCCCGGCCCGTGGCCCGGGCGTACCCGCCGGCGGCAAACGCGCCGCCCTGCTCGTGCCGGGGCAAAACCGTCCGGATTTTGGACCGGGTGAGCGCCTGATGAATCTCCATGCTGGCGCCGCCGGGATAGGCAAAGATGGTGTCCACCCCCTCGCGCTCGAGGCAGGCCACGAGAATCTCGCTCCCCGACATGGCGGGGCCGCGTTCTCCCTGTTTGCGGGCGGATGCTTTTCTGCTTGTCTTGATCATACTGTCGTTATTTACGGTTTGAGCCGGCCGTCATGGGGATACAAAAAACCCACGACCGTCGCCAGCCGTGGGTTTTTGTCGAAATTCAAATCACCTTCGACAAACGCCTACGGCGGCGTCGCTTACAACGACTACCAGCAGTACGACTTGTCGAATTGATTCCAACATTCACCCAAACTCTAGTGGCTGGTCCCCGACGGGTCAAGCCCTGTTTCAAAAGAATTTGGCCTGCCTGAACCTTCTGCTCAGGCTTCGCGGAAGGATTGGCAGGCGCCCGCTGACCGCCGCGTGCAGGTTCACCGCCGGGAGGAACCCAGTTTGCGGCGGAACACCGCCACGATGTCCGTGGCGGCGGGGACTCGGGCCAGGCAGGCTGCCGACCAGTAAACCAACGCGGCAGCGGCGCCGGGAACGAATACCGCACCCAGTTGCCGCAGGAGGGATGGGTGGCCAAAGTGGCGCTCCCACGCGGCGTGAATGAAAAACGCCGCAACGCCCGCAGCCGCCGCGGCGGGGACGAGCACCCACAGACAACGGATGAAACCGGCCCAGTCCAGGCGGCCGAGTTTGCGGCGGAGCGCGTAAGTCAGCAAACCGGTGTTGAGGGCGGCGCTGAGCGTGTTGGCGACGGCCAGGCCGGCTTCGCGATAGCGTTGCACCAGCCAGAAGGCGAACACCAGGTTCAGCCCCAGACACAGGATGCTGATCTTCATGGGCGTCTTGATGTCGTCCAGCGCATAAAACGCGCGGGCGAGGATGTTGTTCATCGAAAACAAAAGCAGTCCCGGCGACAGGCAGGCCAGTGCCAGGGCCACCCGCACGGTGGCTTGCGGACCGAACTCGCCCCGCTCAAAGACCAGGCGGACGATGGGCTGGGCCAGGCTGAGTGAGACTGCGGCAGCGATGAGGTTGGCGAACGCCAGGTAGCCCAACCCCTGGCTGAGCGTCTGGCGGAATTTGGCGTAGTCCTTTTCGGCGGCCAGACCCGCCAGAGTGGGGAGGAGGTAGGTGGCCAGCGAAATCCCAAACATGCCTTGCGGCAGTTCCATCAGGCGCACGGAATAGTTGAAGGTCGAGACGATGGTGCCCTCGACCCAGAAGGAGAAGAATTGAGTAAACAGAACATTGATTTGAAAGGCGGCCACCCCGATGGAACCGGGGAGCATCTTCCGCACCACTTCGCGCACGACGGGGTCGCGCCAGGGCGAAACCCAGTGATACCGGTAGCCTTCGCGGGAGAGGCTGGGCAGTTGAAAGACGACCTGGGCAATGCCGGCCAGCACCACGCCGATGGCCAGCGCGCGAATTTGCTCGGGCAGGGTCGCCCCCATGCGCGGCGCCAGCAGCAGCACGCTGGCGATCATCACCACGTTCAGGATCGCCGCCCCCAGGGCGGGGATGAAGAAGTGGCCGCGGGCGTTGGCCATGCCGATCAAGACGGCCGCCAGGCACACCAGCAGCATGTAGGGAAACATCAGCCGCAGCAGGCGCAGCATCAATTCGGTCTCGTCGCGGAAACTCCCCGCCGCCAGCAAAACCGAGAGAACCAGAATGGCCAGGACGGTGATCGCGCCGGCAGCCGCCACCAGCCCGGAGATCACCACGTTGGCCGTGCGCCACATCGCGGCTTCGCCCTCGACCACCCCCTTGCGCTTGAAAATCGGGATAAACGCCGCGGTGAGCGCCCCTTCCCCCAGCAACCGGCGGAACAGGTTGGGAACCTGGAAGGCGAGGATGAACGCGCTGGCCACCCAGGTGTTGCCCATGAAGGCCGCATACACCATCTCGCGCACCATCCCCAGCACCCGGCTGGTCATGGTGGCGGCGGCCATCGCCCCCGACGATTTGAGCATCTGCGACATGAACCGCGCAGTCTAGCCGCTGGCCGCCGGCGAGTCCACGGCTAGAGCACCACCTCGGTGCCGACGCCTTCGTCGGTGAAAATCTCCAGCAGCAGAGCGTGGGGCACCCGCCCGTCCACAAACGAAACCTTTTCCACGCCGGACTTCAGGGCGGCCACCGCGCTGTCCACCTTGGGAATCATGCCCTTGTCAATCACTCCGGCTTGCTTGAGGGCGTCCACGCGCGCGACGCGGAGCTGGGAAATCACCGAGTCCGGCTGGTTGGGATGCTCCAGCAGGCCGGGGACATCGCTCATGAAAACCAGGCGGCGGGCTTTGAGGGCGATGGCGGCCTGGGCGGCCGCGACATCGGCGTTGCAGTTGTAAATGCGGCCGTCCTCCCCGCGCGCCGTGGGGCTGATGACGGGAGTCACGCCCTGGGCAATGCACTCCAGCAGCGGGGCCGTGTTGACTTCCGTCACTTCTCCGACATAACCGAGCTCGATCGGCTGGCCGTCGGCTCCTTTGACCGACGCCTTCCGGCATTTGAAAATCTCCGGGCCGGGGAAGCCCCGCGCCGCGCCGCCCAGAGAGTTGATGGTCGCCACCACCTCGGGATTGATCTCACGCGAAAGCACCTCGTCCACAATCTGGATCACGGCTTCATCCGTCACCCGCTGGCCCTGGATGAACCGGGGTTTGAGTCCGGCCTTCTCCATGGCCCGGGTGATGGCTTTGCCGCCGCCATGAACGACCACCGGGTTGATCTCGACCGCCTCGAGAAACACGACGTCCCGCGCCACGCCCGTGCGGACCTCCGGATCCGGCGAGTCCATGAAACTGCCGCCGTATTTCACCACAAAAGTGGCGCCGCTGAACTTCTGAATATAGGGCAGCGCTTCGAGCAAGGTCGCCGCCTTTGCAATCAAATTCTGCATGGCGCGCAGCTTAGAGGAGCCCGGCGCGCGGCACAAGCGGCCAGCGGACCGGCTCGCCGCGCCCCACCGCCGGGACCCCTGCGCGAAGTCTCCCCCCCATCCGCGAAATCCGCGAAACCCGTGGTCTGGCGGGCAATGCTGGAGCTCTGTGCATTTTGCGTCTCGGCGGTTGGAGACAGACAGGCCCGCAGACCACGCAGACGGACGCAGAAATGGGCGGGGCCGGGCTGGGCCTCGGCGCGCACAGAGTACGTTCGCCCGGGGGAGGCTCCCTCGGTGAGCTTTCTTTCGTCGCCGCGGAATCGCGGACCATCGCGATGCATCGGGACTGACGGCTTGCAGCAACTCTGTGATGCCGCCACCCCCAACCCCCTCCGCACGCGGAGGGGGCTGGACGTTTTGGGGACGGGGGACCGGGGGTGGCGGCCTTACGGCCTTACCCCCGGCTACTGTCTGAAACCCTTTCAGGGTTTTGAAGGCGGGTTGGGGAAGGGCCGGGGAAGTCCCGAACTGATGACGAGCTCCGAAGTAATGGAGGGTCTGGATGAGGGCTGGGACGTCTCGTCCCAGATGGATAGGGGCTGGGACGTCTCGTCCCAGAAGGATAGGGGCTGGGACGTCTCGTCCCAGAAGGATAGGGGCTGGGACGTCTCGTCCCAGAAGGATAGGGGCTGGGACGTCTCGTCCCAGAAGGATAGGGGCTGGGACGTCTCGTCCCAGAAGGATAGGGGCTGGGACGTCTCGTCCCAGAAAGTTTTGGGTTGGGAGGGGGGCGAGGGATTTGGGTAGGGACCTGTTCCACCAGGTCCCTGATTTCCTGTGGTTGACCTGACCGCGGATGATGCGGACGGCACGATAGGAAAGAGCGGGAGGGAATGCCCCCAGGCCTGGCGCTGTCCCGGACGAGCGACTGCGCCCGCCGCCGGGAGCCCTGTGCGGCGTCTCCCTCATCCGCGAAATCCGCGAAATCCGCGGTCTAGCGGGCAATGCCGGAGCTCTGCGTCCCTTTGCGTCGCGGCAGTTTGATGGAGGGCACCCGCAGACCACGCAGACGGACGCAGAAGTTTCCTGGCGCGCTTTGCGTCCTTGGCGTGAGGCTTATGGTCGGGAGGCGAAGCTCACACCAAGAGCGCAATGCCGCGACGGAAGAGACAAGATGACAAGACCGCTGACCTCCTCGCGCTAAACCTTCCCACCTTTGCACCTTCCCACCTTCGCACTTTCCAACTCCCCCTCCCCTCCTTCCTTGACGCCCTGTGCGTCCTTGGCGTGAGGTTGAAAAAAAATCAAAAAAAATGCAGCGAGGTATTGACATACCCCCCCCCCCCCCTAGTGCAAGAATCCCGTCACATGGTTTTCCAACGACGGGTTGCGCGAGCCGCGCCTGTTCGGTTGGCGGAGCCTGAGCCAAGGCACGGACATGCGAGCAAGCGCCAAGCTTGTTGAGGACTTGGTTGAGTCGTTCGGCAACCAGAAGCCCCCGGTTATGCCTCCGGCCTTCGAGTGTCTTGGCGCCGGAGCTGCCACCACCCGTGACTCAAAACCCATCTACAACAGGAGGTCATGACTATGTTCAATGTCAAGCGGTTTGTCCGGCGGTTCGTGCTGTGGGCACTGGTGGCGCTTGTGGGGACACCGGGGCCGGCGGTGGCGGCGGCGGAGCTGGCCGGCGCGTACACGGTTTGCGAGCGGGGACCTGACCATTCGGTCCACGCGCGAGTGGTGGCGGCCACCAACCAGTGGGGCGGGATTTCGCTGCAGACCAACTCCTACATTGCCCTTGGCACGGGGTTAAATCGGTGGGAGGACGGGCGCTGGATACCGGCACGGCCGCAACTGGTGGAGAGCAACCAAGCCGTGGTGGGGGTGGGGACGCGGCACCTGGCCGTGTTCGGGGCGAACCTCAACAGCCGGGGCGCGGTCCGGATCCGCTTGCCGGGTGGGGATTGGGTGGGATTGCACCTGTTGGGGCTGGCTTATCAGGACGCGGTCACGGGCACCAACGTGCTGATCGGGGAACTGCAGGACACGGCGCCTCGCATCGTGGGTGGGGACCAAGTCTGGTATGTGGGAGCGCTGGGTG
>Ga0209506_1004613_pt1 | contig 10155 bp, 10 predicted proteins | sample AD_JPNHG2_MetaG_FD_184409 | JGI IMG/M metagenome (GOLD analysis project Ga0209506, IMG submission 184409) | Active sludge microbial communities of municipal wastewater-treating anaerobic digesters from Japan - AD_JPNHG2_MetaG (SPAdes) (version 2) | ecosystem: Engineered > Bioreactor > Anaerobic...
GGCAGATCAAGCAGGGGCGGGGCCTGCGGCAGTTCCTCTTGCGGGGCCTCGAGAAGGTCCGCGGCGAGTGGAGCCTGTGGTGCACCACGCACAACCTGCTCAAGATGTGGGCAGCACAGGCGTAGCGGAGCATTGGCCCCCGGTGACCTTCCAGTGCTACCGGGGACACTGTCCGACCCGGGGCGACGCCCACAAGGGCCAGGCAAGATGCGCGAGACTCGTCCCACGTTCACCGACATCATCCAAAGCCGTCCTGTGCAGTGCGCCAAGGCTGATTCTTGGACAGGCTCCTAGGGGCGAACCTCACCCTGGGTGTTGGGGAAACTGCGCCCGCAGCCCTGAGCGCACCAACACGTCTCGCGTTCTGCCACTCGCCGTAGGGTCTGAAAAACCGTCGCGACAGGGCAAGGTGCCGTGCTTCCGGCGGTACGGTGGACAGTGAGCGGTGGGATGGCGGCTGCTGAGCTACCGGCGGATGTGCGTAGCGCAGTGGGCGGAGTCAGCCTGCTCTCTCGGTGCCGGACTCGATGTCGCGGCCGGGCTGCGGGGCGTCAGGCCGCCGTTCGGCGGTACGACTTGAGCAGGCCGCCGATGCTCTCCTCGCAATGGACCGTGCCAATGGGCCCGCGAACGGGCTCGGGCAACGGCTCACCCGTGCGGACGGCCTGCGGTACACGGTTCGCCAGGCCCTGGTGCGGTCGGCCTTCGTTGTAGTGCCGGCAATAGAGGGTCACCGTGCGGCGCAGGCCCTTCAGGCCGAACAGAATCAGGTGGTTCAGGCACTCCTCCCGTAGGCTCCGGCCCCATCGCTCGATGAAGGGATTCGCGTTGGGTGCCCGGTAAGGGGATCGGAGTGGCTCCACACCCGCACTCCGCAGCACCGCGTCGAAGTCGCCGCAGAAGCACTTGTCCCGGTCATGCAGAAGGAACCGGGGTCGAATGCCGAGGTCCTCGCACTCCCACAGGACGTTTCGCACCTGCTGCGCCAGCCAGCCAGCGTGCGGGGAGAAGGTCGCCTCCGCGAGCAGGATCGTGCGGCTCCTCAAGTGCATGACGACAAGCACGAACGCACGCTGCAGGCCGCAGAACGTCCAGACTTCCTTCGTGAACAGGTCCGCACACAAGAGCACGTCCGCGTGCCGAGCCAGGAACTCCCGCCAAGTCAAGCCCTTACGCTCAGGAGACGGGGGCAAGCCATTGCGCCGCAGGATGTCCGACAAGCAGCTCTTCGAGACGTGAATGCCCAACTTCGCCAGCTCGCCGCTGATGCGTCGGTAGCCCCAGGTGTTCTCCCGCGCCAGGCGACAGACGAGTTCTTCCACCTCCCCGGGCTTCCGGGGGCGGCCAGGACCGCGTCGCCGCCGCTCGGAGTAGTCCCATTTCGCCGCCACCAGCTTCCGGTGCCAGCGCAAGATGGTGTCCGGCTTCGCGATGCTCACTACGGCCCGCATGGCTTGGCGGCCCATCGCCATCGCCGCCTCGGCGAGTGACCGCCGCTCCTCGTCGGTGAAGCGAAGCCGGCCGGGCACCCGTGAGCGCAGGGACTTGACCTCCGTTCGCAGATACTCCACCTGGAGCGTCTGCTCCCTACACAGCAGGCGGGAAATCGTCGCGACCAACGGCAGGCTGGCCCAGCTGAAGCGGCGTCCCAGCTCTCCCATGGATTGTCCTTTGCTGCTCTGGCCTCAAGACGCCCCAAGCATACACCAGAGCCGCTATCTCGGGCAAGTTCCATAGCTCGGACGAGTTTTCGGACACTACGGGGTTCAGGGGGTCTCCGCTGAGGAGGAGCATCGACCGCTCCTCCCCCGGCCGAGAGGGCATGGGCACGAGCAGGCCCTCGTCCTTGGCCTTCACCATGCCCTTCAGGGCGTAAAGACACGTTCTCACTTCAGGCGGGGTGAGCCTCCGGGGGGCACGCCGAGGTTCCTTGGCGAAGAAGAAGGGCACCATGTCGTGGCGTCTGCCTGCGAACCCGGCCTTTGCGAGGAAGCTCCGGCCGTCAGGCGGAACGTCCCCGTAGCGGGTCATGCTGAAGCTGAGGAAGGTCAGGGCATTCTGGAATGCAGTCCCCGAATGGTCGCCGCCCAGGACATCAAACACGTCGCTCTCCGCAGTCGGGCCGCGAAAGAGCACCAAGCCGAATTCGTGGCCCGCTTGCCCCATGATGCATGCGAAGACAGGGTGCTCCTCGCCAGGGATGGTGATGGCGAACGTATCGTCGTCCCCGTGCTCCAGCCAGAGCTTCCGCGCCTGGAACGCAAAGGCTGCCGCAAGGGTCTCACGATAGAGGCGGGACTCTGTCAGGCTCATGACTGCTCCACCAGTCTCTGCCTCACGGTGACACGCCGAGGGTGTGACGCAGGCCCCAACCCGCCATCTGGTCGCACAACATGGCCACCTTCTGGCGAATGGCGGATCGCCCGCGGCCCTGAGGCTGGTTCTGACCTCCTCTCAGTCCTCATCGTCCTCTTGATCGAGGCCACGGCGCTGCGGCGGCCCTGCCCGCCCGCAACGGCAGCATGCTACCCACGCTCCGCGGAAGTGTCAAGTCGTGACTGCGGAGAAGCTTCAACGGCGTTGCTCTCCCCGGCCACGGAGGGGCCCAAGGACAGGAGCTGAGCTTGCATAGGACAGACCCGCACAAGGCTGAGCCCGCAGAAGCACAGCACAGGCACAGACAGGTGCCCACGCGCCAGGAACGGCGTAAGTCCGTCTCTCCCGCGGACTTGGCGACCGGGCCCGGCAAGCAACCCTCGCACACACCCTCGACACTATCGTCGAAGACGAACACCCCGGCGCCCCCGGCAGCTTGGCAGGGAGGCAAGCGGAGGCGAGGAAATTCCGGTAGAACAGTCCTTCCACGCGGCCGGAGGCGGGCGCCGGATCGATGTCCTGACCGACGGTCAACGGGAGGGACATCCATGGGGTATCCGGCTCCTGCACGCCTTTTCTCACAACGGTCACAACGGCCTCTGGAGCCACCCAAGACGGGCCGGTCGGCACGGCCCCCGGCGCGCCCGGAAGGGCGGCCATGGGGCGGCCCACGACGGCCCACGTCGCGTCCCCCGGCGCCTGCGCGGCCAGGGCGTCGAAGGCCGGCTCGGCCGCGGCCCGGGGCGGCCCGTCGGCGGCACCCCCAGGCCCAAGCTGCCCACCCACTGGCAGCTTGACATCGGTCGCCCACGAACAGGCCAGGGCCACGTCACCGCTGTCGCCTTCCCGCAGGACGCCATGCCCAAGCGCCGCCGCAAGCAGCAGACCACCCCTGAGCTCAAGACCCTCTGCGAACAGTCGCAGGCGGCAACTGCTCCCCCCTCGCCCTGTCAGCCCTTCCTCTTACCGCACCGCCCTCAGCTCCCACGCCCGGGGCGGTGCCTCGCCGAAGGACAGAGACTGGGGGTGGAAACTTCGCTTAACTGATCCTTCCAGGCCCGCCGGAACGCTCCGGGGCAAGTAGTCTCGGATGCATCGGCATCCGACTACTTGACCACCGCCCATGACTACTTGATCCACCCCAAGACGGACTACTTGCCCTGTTTTCCCTGGACTACTTCCCGATCTTCGCTCGAAGGCCATGGATCAGCCTCTGCGCCCCCGCTCAGGGCGGTCCATGGCAGGTTGTCGCTCGGCCGCACGCGCAAGCCCTCGGGCGGCCCTACAGCGGCCCACGTTGCGTCCTCCGGCACCTGCGCGGCCAGGGTGTCGAAGGCGCCACGGTCGCGGCGACGGGCCGCGATTCCGCAGTGCCCAGAGGTCCAAGCTGCCCGCGCATCCTCCCCCATAACTCATTGGCGCGGAATCGCTTCCGAGTCATCCGCCGCGACGCCCACAGGGGCCACGCCAGGGCATCGTACCCTCGACCGCTTCCTGTCGGCGCGCCGACTGGCACCAAGTGCGGCCAGACCGCCCCCCAGGTGGGCGTCGCATCCATGGGGTTGGTTCCGGCAAAAGGCGGGCGGCGAAGGAGACGAGAAAGGGTGAGACCTTCAAGACGTTCGGGCAGATCGTGGCGGCGGCCTCGCCTGAGCGCCTGAAGGAGCTGGTCCCGCTAGTGGTGGAAGCCGTTGAGTGGCACGAGGATCCAAAGAGTCCGGGTTCGGGCCACTACCGGCTCGCGTACTTCGAGCAGCCTCGCCTCAACATCAGAAAAGAAACTCCGACAGAACAGAGTGGTAGCATTTGTTCTGTCGGAGGTAATGACTGGCTCCCCGACGAGGACTCGAACCTGCGCGGGCTTGTCCAGCTCCGCTTGGTCGAGCAGCATGGCACGCGCGGAGGAGCGTACTACACCCTCAACGTGCCGAAGGAGCCCGAGATCGCCCCGCCCCCTCAGTCGGAGGAGGAGAGGGTTCTGGCTCATGTGCGGGAGCGCGGCTCGATCACGAACGCGCAATGTTGCAGCCTGCTTGGGGTCCGGAGCCGACGGGCCAACTACCTGCTGAAGAAGCTCTGCGATGCCCACTGCCTGCGTGCCGAAGGCGAGGGCCGCTGGCGCCGGTACGTGCGCCCGTAGCGCTACCCACACTCTACCTACGGTCTACCTACGAAGATCGTTGGTAGGGCTGTAGTTGGAGGAGCTGGCCGGTGCAGCCCAAGGCAGGGCGCAGACGTGGTGGCCCGCCCAGGAGGCGCTTCGAGGCGCCCTTGGGCGACCCTTGACACTTGGTTCACCCGCGGCTGCCGCGCCCGGATTCTACGGGAGCGCGCCCGACCTCGGGGAGCGGCGCAGGAAGTCATCGGTTTGCGGTGGGATGCACGGAGCTTCGGGAAACTGCCCTCGGCCCAGCCGTGCTGTAAACCAGAGCAGGCTTCATTTCACGCCGGAAATGTGGCTCCCCGACGAGGGCTCGAACCGCTCCCCGACGAGGACTCGAACGGATGTCCGCCCCCAGACCGAGGCGCAACTGCACGGCGGCGCGTCGGGGGCGACCTGCGCGCAGCACTTCCGCCACGTGTGCCTGCACCACGGCGAGGAGCACCGGCGACGCCGAGCCCCGGGAGCGCAACTGGCCGACGCCCGATAGCGCGAGCGAATCCGACAGCTCACAAAACGCGGACGGGTTTCCGGACACTACGCCCTACCGGGCACCCAACGCGAATCCCTTCATCGAACGCTGGGGTCGAAGCCTACGGGCGGAGTGTTTGACCACGTGATTCTGTTCGGCCTCAAGAGCCTGCGACGCGCCACGTCTTTGTACCGCTACCACTTCAACCAATTCCGGCCCCACCAAGGGCTGGCGAACCGCGTCCCGCACGCCATCCGCACGGGCAAGCCGGCGCCCGAGCCAGTTCGCGGGCCCATTGGCACGGTCCACTGCGAGGAGAGCCTGGGCGGCCTGCTGAAGTCGTACCGCCGAGCCGCGTGACGCCAGTGAGTTGGAGCCCCGCCTCGGGCCGTTCGGCGCTCGGACCGTGCAGCGTCCCTGCGCCTCGGCAGGTTCCGCGCCGCCCACGAAGACCTTCCCTGCTCGCCCACCAAGACAAGCAGCAGCCCTCCGACAAGGCGAACTGCGTCTCGATCTCGTGGGATGGGTTTTTGGACAGTACGGGGGCAGGGAGGGAGAGAGAAAACGGCCCACGACCCACGCCGCGGCTTCGTCCCTCGGGCGCACCGGGGGTGTGGTTCACAGGACGGATACAAAAAGCCTACAGGATCACCGCACACGTGCCCGCCGTCGGACGAGAACCACTGCGACCACCAACCCAACCAGGACCGCAGCGCCGACTACGGTCGGTACAAGCCACCTGGGTACCCGATCCCCGGAGAGCGGCTGCTCGGTCCGGATCCGCCGGAGGGAAGCGGCTGCGGCCTCTCTAATCTCCTCCACGTCGTCCTTCAGCGCTTCAGTGAGTGCGGGCACGGCTGCCCCAGCGCCTGGACCAATCTTGCCCAGCGTCTCGGCCGCAGCTCTGCGCACATACCAGTCCCTGTCCTTCAGCGCAGAGATGAGACCGGGCGCGCACGTCTCGGCTACTGGCCCCAACGCGCCAAGAGCTTCCGCGGCCCGCCACCGCACGTCCCCGTTCCTGTCTCTTAGTGCGTCCGCGAGTGCGGGCACAGTGACTTCTGTGCCGTGCGCGATCTGCCCCAGGGCCATGGCTGCACGCTCCCGTACTTCGGGAACCTGGTCTCGGAGGGTCTGGGCAAGAGCCCGAACCACTCGGACCTCGGCCGGCCGTATCTTTCCCAGGGCCGCCGCTGCGCAAAGCCGCGTGTTGCCGCATGGAGACGTCAGGGCCTCAGTGAGCGCCGTGACGACCCTGTCGCTTGCGACACCGATGCGCCCAAGAGCCCACGCCGCGTTATCCTGCAAGGGGGACTGAGGGTCCCGAAGGACGCCAAGGAGAGCCGGGATTGCTGGTGCTGCCACCTCTCCCAGGTCGCCCAAAGCAGCGATGGCGTTGCATCTAAGCTCACTATCGCTCTGCGCCGGGTCTCGACCGAGTTCCTCAATCAGTCTCGCGATGTGCGCTACCGCGAGTTGCGCTGCGGGCCCCATCTTCGCCACGGCTTGGATGGCCCGCGAGCGGACCAGGGGTTCCTTGTCATGGAATCTCTCGATGAGCAGAGGGAGGGCCGGTTCCGCGGCCCCCCCCAGTTTTCCGAGCGACACGACGGCCGTGAGCCGCACATTCGCACTTGGGTCCCTCAGCGCGCCCATCAAGGCTGGAGCCGTGCGTTGGTCCAGCCGCCGGGTGCGGCCCAAGGCCCCCGCTGCGTAGTGCCGCACTTCCTCGCTCTCGTCTCTCAAAGCGCGCACGAGAGCAGGTACTGCCTGCTCCCCAACGGCACCGAGTCGGTAGAGGACATAGGCGGCGCTCGCACGCCTGTCCGCATTGGAGTCCCCCAACGAAGCGAGCAGTTCGGGAAGAGCGGCCTCCGCGAAGGGCTCCATGTCCTCTATGGTGGCAGGGGGGGCATCGCGCATCTTCGGGTCCGTCATGAGGTCGACGAGGTTACGAACTGCTTCGTGAGCTGGGGGCGCTATCCTCAAGAGCGCCAAGGCGGCCTCGCACCTCACATAGCCGCTGCGGTTGTTCCGCAAGACCTCCGCAAGGCGGGGGACGGCATCGTTCGCGGCCGCCCCGAAGAGGCCCAGTGCCTCGGCGGCCGCGATGGCCGTCATCGGGTCACCGCTGTCGAGCGCCCGGATCAAGGCGGCAACGGCTTGCTTCGTAGGCGCCCCGATCCTCCCCAACGCCTTCGCAGCTTCCCATTGAGGCTCGCGAGTGTTATCCTGCAGTGCCCCAGCCAGCGCGCTCACCGCATCCTTTGCCCGGGGGCCGAGCTCCCCCAAGGCAAAGGCGGAGGCTTTCCGCACGCCTGCATCTGGGTCGTCCGTCAGGACCCGGGCGAGTTCCTGTACGGCGGGGCCTGCCGCTTCCCCGATCGCCCCCAGAGCGCCTGCGGCCGAGCTTCTTACCGAAGGATGCGCGTCGCTGAGGCAGGCAACAAGGGGCCTTACGGCTTCCTTTGCGGCCGGCCCAAGTTGCCAGATACGCGTAGCAGCGTTCCAGCGCACCTGGGGGTTCGAGTGCTGCAGTAGCCCAACCAGTGCGGGGATCACCTGACGGTTGGGACAGACCCGTACGAAGGCATCATCGAGTTCCGTTTCGTTCCCAGGTTGTGCGAAGGCGGCAACAAGATCAGGCACGGCGTCCCCCACCGATCCGCGCTCTCGGTACATGACCAGCCCGAGTCCCTGAATCGCCTCGCGTCGGACCCCCTTGTTCCTATCGTGCACCGCGCGAGCCAGAGCCGCAACCACATCCTCCGGTGGGCGACGGATCTCCACGAGTGCCTCCACCGCGGCCCGGCGCACGGTCGCGCTCTCGTCCGTGGCCACCACGCGAGAGAGCACAGGCACCGCCCTCTCAGCGGCACCCCCCATTGCACCCAGAGCCTGGGCCGCAGCCGCACGGCTCTCTGGAGCAGGTGAGTTGAGGAGTTCCAAGTGCTTCGCCAGTGCCTTCTGTTCGGAGTCCTCACCTCCTGCGCACGCGAATGCGGCAATGCCGAAGGAAAGCGCGAAGGCATGCGCCAACCTGAAGCAAGCCGCTACCAGGGGAGGGCAGGCCTGTAGGCGTCTGCCGGAGACACACGCGGCCGGCGCCTTCCTGGACTCCCCTGGCGGCAGGGACGGATACGGCCTGGCCCGAGCAAGAGCGCTCACTTGCCCTTCTCCTATAGTCCCTTGGGTGGGCGCCATATCTTGACCCTCTGCTCTTTCTCCTCGGTCCCTTTGGCAGCGTGGTAATCAGACACCTTTTCGTACCGGAAGAGAGCCTCGCCACCTCGTTTACCTCGTTTAATCGCCGCCGCGGCAGAGTATGTCAGAGGGTTAACACCCGGGACAAGCACCGTCGCCCAGTGGTCCCCAAAGAACATGCCGCCCTCCTGCTGGCGGCCCACCTGTAAAATCCAGCCGCGCCCGAGGTGGTGCCCTTCAAAGGCCCCCATCGTCCAGACTTCTTCCCTTGTCCCTGGAACCAACACTGGTTCGAAGCGGTTGAGCTTCGGCCACTCAGCCGCGTCGCCGGTACCACCCTCCGCCGCGCCCCCCTGGAAGGCGTGGACCAGGGATGGGAAGCAGGTCAGGGCGGTACCGTTGCTCGTGCGTGGCTTCACGTCGATGGGGCAAGAACCGCGCAGCACATCAACCCCTGCCGCACCCTTCAGGTCATGGTAGGTTTTGACGTTCTTGGGGCGGAAGTTCTCGGCGTCCCTTTCCAGATGGTCTTGGTAGATCACGATCTTCCTATAGTCTCGGTAGAGCCAGCCACCGACCTTGGCGGAAAAAATGGCTTTCACCGGTTTCGACCATGGCTCATCTATGCTCTGTGGCGGAGCATAGTCGGTTACCAGTTCCCCTGGTTTGCTGAGGCTGCCGGACGGATTGCCTGACGGGTCCAACGTCCAGGTTACAGGTTGGACATCCGTCAACCTATCCGCCGGGTGGCAGACCGCCTTGAACTCAATGTCCCGTGCCTGTGGGCGCCAGGCGCGCGTTTGCTGGGGGACCGCCTGCCAGTCGTACCGGAAAGGTGGCGCGTTTCCAGGCCCTTTCGCGTTCGGCCTCTCCTCGAGGAATGACTTCGGTGTGCGGTACGCGTCGGGGTCGTCGGTATCGTCCTCCGAGCCGCGTGGGCTGGCGATCCCAATCAGAACCGGGTGGACCCGCACCTCATCTTGGTCAGTCACGTGCTTTGGCTTGTTCTTCGGATCGGGCACATGGACCAGTTTGATGGTCACTGCCTCCGCGACGATGGTGATGTTCTTCTCGTCGTCGCGTTTGCCAAGTGCTTCGATCCAGATGCCCTTGAGATCAAAGACGGCCTTGTCAGCCGAGGCGAAGTCGTACCGCTTCTCATCCTCCTTCCGATGGATCGCCAGGGCCTCGATATCTTTGCGATCGTCTGCATCCTCAAGATCCCACTCGTCTCCTGCGCGGAACCAGTCCCTCTCCCTGGGTCTCTTGTCCGCTCCAGCCTTGAGGCCTTTGCGTCCTGTGCGCCACAGGCACACGGCCGCTTGTGCTTCTGGCGGCTCGATCACAATACGAATCTTGCCTGGCAGTTTGGGATCGCTCAGCATCCTGAGCTTCAGCCCTGACGGACGTAGATCCTCCTCGTTGTCAATCCTCTCCTCAACCCGGTAGTCTGGCACAAAGGCGTGCTCGTCTTCGCCTTCCTTCACGTTCGGGTGGTAGAGCTTGTTCGCGTTCGTGAAACGCTTGCCAGCGTCATGGTTCGCATTGACCGGGACACATAGCGAACCGGTCTCTTCGTCATCCTCCCATGGTTCCCCTACGACCCCGTTGTTGTTGGCGTCGGTATCGAGGTCGAGGTTGACGAGGCACAGTTTCCACATTCTGCCCCAGGGGACGGCGCTTTCCAGGGCCTTCTGGCCCCAGATCTGGACGTCCTCGAAGGGTTCGGGGTTCTGGTCGGGGAGGGCCGTGGGGAGGGAGGCCTGGTCCACGCTCCCGGGGTCGTCGGGGTTCTGGCGGCCCTTGAGCTCGGGCCAGTAGCCCTCCTCCTTGCGGCTGGGCATGTCGTCGGGCCGGGGGCCGGGGCCGCCCGGCTTGGCCTTGTGGCCATCGAGGAGGTTCGCCTGGGCCTCGAGGTAGGCCACGATGTACGTCACCCCCG
>Ga0209506_1004628_pt1 | contig 10126 bp, 11 predicted proteins | sample AD_JPNHG2_MetaG_FD_184409 | JGI IMG/M metagenome (GOLD analysis project Ga0209506, IMG submission 184409) | Active sludge microbial communities of municipal wastewater-treating anaerobic digesters from Japan - AD_JPNHG2_MetaG (SPAdes) (version 2) | ecosystem: Engineered > Bioreactor > Anaerobic...
CCACAGGTGGTAAAGAAAGAAAAGCCTCTTAAGTTAGGGAGCTTTTGGAAGGATGAGTATTAAACCGTTTTTGTATCTCTTAGCTTTTATTATTTTTGTTGGTTGGTTTGCCTTCTTGATTTGGTGGGAAGAACGGAATAAGAAAAAATGAACGAACTAAAATTAAACCATATTACGAGTAAAAATAACTTGACAATACCATAATACGGAATTACACTATGAATGTATGAGAAATAAAAAGGGACAATTCACTAAAGGATATACTTACAGAAAACCGAAACCTTATTGGGATAGAAATTGGCTTTGGGAGGAATACCGAGAAAAAAAGAAATCTGCTAAACAGATAGCAGAAGAACAAGGATGTGAAGAAATGAATATAATTTACTTCCTTAGGAAATTAAATATTCCACGGTGGACAATGAAAGAAATAAGAGAAAGAAAGTATTGGGGGGTAAAAGGAAAGCAGAATGGAATGTATGGAAAAACGGGCAGACTAAATTCACATTGGAAGGGCGGAATTACTCCAGAAAGACAGGCACTTTATTCATCGCTTGAATGGGCGGATGTAGTCAAAAAAGTATGGAAGAGGGATAATTATTCTTGTCAAAGATGTGGAAAAAGAAAAATTAGTCAAGAGGAATATCATATTCATCACATTATTTCCTTCAAAGACAAAAAATTAAGGTTAGCATTAAATAATTTAGTCCTTCTGTGTAAGGACTGTCACCATTTCGTTCATAGTAAAAAGAACAAAAATGGTGAATTTTTGGAAGGAGGTGATGTCCAATGCCCCAGAAATGGATAAATAAAATCCATCAGGGAAATACTCTTGAAGTATTAAAAAAACTTCCAAGCGATTCAGTAGATACAATTATTACGAGTCCTCCCTACTGGGGCTTATAGTTGCGGGATTACGGGAAAGAAACAAAAGTAATCTGGGATGGAGACGAAAATTGTGTTCATGATTTTTCTCTGAAAACTACCAAGATGGTAGGTAATAATTCAATGATAAGAGGAAAAAATGAAACTAACTCGGGAGCTTTTTCTATCCCAAAATTTGGTGGAACAGCAATGAAACAAGAAATAAAAGAAGTAGGAGCTTTTTGCAAGAAATGCGGAGCGTGGTATGGGCAATTAGGGTTAGAGCCAACATTAGATTTGTATATCAACCACCTTCTCCAGATAACTGCCGAATTAAAAAGAGTTCTTAAAAAATCAGGCGTTCTCTGGTGGAATCACGGCGATTGTTATGGAGGGAGCGGATGTGGAAAAGGAGATTATAGAGAAGATAAATCTTTACAAAAAGATATTTATAACAAACCAAATCCACAATTACAATTAACCCCCAAATGCCTTGTTCTCCAAAATTGGCGGTTAATTCTAAGAATGGTTGATGAACAGGGCTGGACTTTAAGAAACGTTATCATTTGGCATAAACTAAACGGGATGCCATCTTCGGTAAAAGATAGGTTCGCCAATAGATATGAGCCAGTTTTTATGATGGTGAAAAATAAGAAATATTACTTTGACCTTGACAGCGTTAAGATACCTTTAAAGGCAACGAAAGAAGAAATTGAGAGATACGAGAAAGAATGGCAAAAACAAAAAGAATTATCTTACGGTGATGATGACAAGGGAGCAAGACGAAGTAGGGTAATGGCTTGGTTAAACACTAAAGATAAAAATCAAACAACAGGAAAAGGAAAAAATCCCGGCGACGTCTGGTCTTTATCCTCCCAACCATTACCAAAAAAATACAGAGGAAAACACTTTGCCGCCTTTCCCACAAGATTGGTAGAGCCGATGATTAAGGCAAGCTGTCCTGAGAGAGGGGTAGTTTTAGACCCCTTTATGGGGAGTGGCACGACAGGGGTTGTTGCTAAAAAATTAGGCAGAAACTATGTTGGTATAGAATTAAATAAGGAATACGCCAAAATGGCTAAAGAAAGAATTGAAGAGACCGTTTATCAAGAAAATATCTTGTCGCAAAAAAGAGAGAAGAAATGACTGCGGAGATGATGCGGTGAATAGCCGAAGAATAGCCGAAAAAGCCCCTCCCCTATCGGGAAAAAGGCGGTAGGGTAGAGTAGGGGAGGGGAGAGGTGGTAAAATAAAAAGTATGGACAAGAAAATCACCTTTGGCGCCGACCGAGTGATGGTGCGCGGCCCAAGAGCCTCTGACGGAGCGTTAACGGTGGTTATCGAGACGGGCGAGTATCAACGGGAGCAGGTGGCCGAGGTGGTCAGGATACCGCCAAACACACCCGTAAAAGTAACCCTTGAATATGAAGAGTGACCTTCCTAAACCAGCCAAAGTTGCCGCTACCCATGCCTTGTATGATTTGGAATTTACTCAAGAAAAGATTGCCAAGATTTTAGGCATTGGGGAGCGGAGCGTTTGGCGCTACCTTCAGGAAACCCCCGAGGACGATTGGCGACAGTTCGGCGAGAACATAAAAAAGCTCCTCCATGTGAAAGAAGACGAGGTGGCCTCTAAGACATTAATGCTCATAGAAGAGAAACTTCCCCACGCCCAATTCCGGGATTTGGTCGGCCTTTACAAGATTTTGCGCGAGTTGCGGGGAGAGGGGGCAAGTTCAAGTGTGGAGCTAAAAGACGGCAATAGAAGTATCCTTTTCAAAATTGTCCAAGACAAATGACCGAAAAAGAAATCAGGCTTCACCCTAAGCAATTTGAGGTATGGGAAGACCCGCACCGGTTTAAGGTAGTTTGTGCGGGGCGGCGGTGGGGAAAGTCAATCTTGGCGGTCGTGGCCGCTCTTACTCAGATAGGCGAGGGAAGAGACAAGATAGGGGCGATCGTGGCGCCGACCTACCAACAAGCCAAAGACATCTATTGGCGCGACCCGCAAAAGCTCTTCTCCTTAATCCCCCCCGAGGCGATCCTTAAAAGAAACGATAGCGAGTTGTTTGTCCAACTCATCAACGGCTCCTTCCTCTATTTTAGGGGCTCCGACCGTCCCGATACCTTGCGAGGCTTGCGCTATGATTTTGTCGTCTTAGACGAGTATGCGTCCATGAAGGAAAATGTCTGGGAAGAGATTATCATGCCCGCTCTTCTTGATAGCGGCGGCAAAGCCTTGTTCATCTCTACGCCCAAAGGCTACGACAAGTTCTACGAATTATGGAAGAAGGGGCAGGATAGCGACCCCCAATGGAAGAGTTGGCAATTTAGCTCCTATGACAATCCCCACCTTGACAAGCAATTTATTGAGCAATCAAAGAAGGACATGGACGAGGATACCTTCGGGCAGGAGATAATGGCCGAGTTTAAGAAGTATAGCGGTTTGGTCTACAAGTCCTTCTTAAGGGAAAAGCACGTCATTGACCCGATAGAGTTAAAGGATAGTTGGACATTTTACCGGAGCATTGACTTTGGCTGGGTAGTCCCAACGGGGGTGGTGTTTGCCGCCATCTCCGACAAGGGGGTTATTTATGTGTTTGACGAGATTTACCAAGCGGGGCTGCAAACCCCGGATTTGGCCCTAATTACCAAGCAAAAGAGCGGGGGGAGAGGCTTTATCAATTCCTTCGCCGACTCCGCCCAAGCCGCCGACATTGAAGAGCTAAGGCGGTATGGGTTGGCGATTACCCCCGTTAATAAGACAAGCGGGAGCAGTGAGGATTGGACCACTTTTAGGATAAGGAAGGTAAACGAGAAGCTCCAAAACGGGAAGCTCTTTATCTTCAAGAATTGCCAAAACCTTGTCTGGGAGTTTGAGAACTACAAGTATCACGAGGTAAAAGAGGGGCAAGAGGTAAGGGAAAGGCCGGCCAAGATAAACGACCACCTTCTTGACGCCCTTTCCTATTTGGTGGTCAGCCTTCCGGAGAGAATAGAGCCGCAAATTGAGGGAGAGGTAAGGGTTGATTTCCCCGAAGAGCATTTATTTGATAAAGGGGGTTTTTACTAATGGAAGCCAAAAACCAACAATTTCACCAAGAGCTGGAGGCGGCCGTTCGCAAGTTAGGCTACGGCATCTCCTCCCTTACCCTGCAAGTCCATGCCGGCGAGGTGGTAAGCGTCTTAGGGCAAAACTTCAAGCAAATAAGGTATAAGGAAGGGCAAAATAGCGAGGCGGTCTCGGCTTGTTTGGCCGAAATAAAGAAACTATGGAATAAGAAGAAGAGCGGGTCTTTGACCTTCTCCTTTGACTTTGAGAACGGCCAAATAAGAAAGTTGGAAATTCAAGAGGGCTTGATAAGGAAATATTGACAAGCAAGGAAAACTATAGTAGCATAAAAGAAGAGTAAGAGGATTACTGTTCCCCCCCTCCTCCGGTCTTAGCCGAAGAGAGAAAAGAACACACCTTAACCAATCAAAAGGCGTGTTCCTATGGCTAAGAAAAAGAAAAAACTTCAACCACAAGCGGAAAAGCAAAAATCGTTTCCTAAGATAAAAGAGGAAGTTTCGGTGGCTCATCTTGAGCAAGAGTGGCAACACTGCGACCAAGCGTTGGAAGATGTCCGTTCCGATTGGGAAGAAAGGGAAAAGGTTTTCTTTGGGATTAGCGCCGATGAGGTAGGGGAAAAGATGGCCAAGTCAAAAGTCTACGACCCTATCCTCTCCACCATCGTCATCGAACGAGCTTCACGAGTCATGGCGCAACCGCCGACGGGCAAGGTAAGAGCCTTAGACACCAACGATAAGGGGAAGTCTTTGCTGGCGGACTTGATTTTGGAGAAATACATCAAGCCTAACGCTAACGCCCAATTCAAGCACGAGATAAAACTCCGCCTTTGGGACATTTACTCGATGATTTACGGGTCAATGCCCATGTTGGTTGATTACCGGATAGACGATAGCTATGTGGGACCGGATTGCTGGCTTATCCCCATTAGGCAATACTACCCGCAACCCGGTGTTTATCAGGTGCAGGATATGGACTATGTTTTTGTGGATAGTTTTGTTTCGTTAGCGTGGCTTAAAAAAAGAGATGGCAAATATTGGAAGAATATTGGCGAGCTGGTCCAAAAAATCAATGACACGGAGGGAAAGAAGAAATCCGCCTATCCCTACCGGAGCTATCCGGAAGAAAAGTGGGGACAATCGGACTATGGCGGGCAAGGGCCGTTTGCTCAAGTTTTGTTGCGCACCCGTTACGAGCGGGATAAATGGACCACCTACGCCCCCGACTTTGGGATAATCTTAAGGGAGATTGAAAACCCCCACAAGAACAATAAACTACCGGTGGTGGTGAAGGAAACTTTGCCCCTATTGGATAGGGTGGTTGGATTGGGGGAGATTGAGAGAGGGCAACCCCTACAATATACGGCCAACTCTTTGTTGAGGCTTTACCTTGACGGGGTGAAGTTTTCCATCTTCCCGCCTACCATCTTCAACCCCCAAGGAATTGTGGCCTCCTCTATCCGTTTCCAGCCCGGCGCCAGGTGGCTGGAGACATTGCCTAACTCTATCCGCCCCTTCCCCGTTTCTCCGCAAGGCATCCAAACCTTTAACAACACTTACCCCTTCATTAAAGGGGCGCTGCTCTCCCAAGCGGGCACTACGGAAACAACGATAAGCTCCTCCATTGAGCCGGCCTTAGGAAGAACCCCGGAGGCCTTAAAGCAAATGGCCATGCGCGAGTCCGCCCGGGACAATTGGGATAGAAAGATGATGGAGGGAGCGGTGGAAGAGCTTTACGACCGTTTCGTTGATTTAATCGCCAAGAGGCAAGAGAAACCGATAAAGTTCAACCTCTTCAAAAGCGACATTGAAAGAATCAAGCCCTTCTACCCCGATGTGGCCGAGGTTTACGAAAGCGGCGATTTTGGCGAGGCCACGGTCAAGCAAGACCTTTTGGCCAACACCAACTTCCGTTTCTTTATTGAGCCGGGCACTTCCATAGCCAAGGATACCGCCCTGGAGAACCAAGCCTTGACGGGCGTTCTCAACATTATCATGAGCAACCCCTCTATTGTTCAAGCGGTAAGGGAAAAGGGCAAGGATATTGACTTAGGCGAGTTAATCAAGCGGTGGATTTCTACCGCCGGTATCCAAGATTGGGAGAAGATTGTGGTGGATTTCCAGCCCCAAATGGGCAATGTGATGGGGCAAGAGGCGGGTGTCCAAGGAATAGATTTGTCGCAATTCGAAGACCCGGCCATTAGAGAAGTGGCGGAACGAATGTTTGGAGGACAATATGGAGGAAGCCGTCAAACCGGGGGTCCTGCCAACCTACCGCCGTCTCCGGCAAATACCGGCCTCCCAACTCTCTAAAGAGGAAGAGAGGATAGCGGATTTGGCGCAAACGAGCGGTTGGCAAGCCCTTAAAGACTATATCGAGAGCCTTATCGGCCATCTTCAAGCGATGGAGGGGGTAGATGCCTCTTCCACGGTTGAGCAGGTGGGATTTAAGTATTTGGCGACGAGCGTTGCCTGTGCCTACCTTCAAGCGGTCATTGACCGAGTGGAGGCGGTCAAGAAGTTTTTTGACGAGGAGGAGGTGAAGAAAAATGCCGTACGGCCTCCCGAAGGAAAAAGGCGGAGAATCCGCCCGTAATGTTGCCAAAATGGAACGGTGTGTTAATTCCGTAATGAAAGCCGGCTATGAAAAAGACAACGCCATCGCCATTTGCAAATCAAGACTTGGATTTACCAAGCGAGGAAAAGGAAAGTGAAGTCTTGCACCTTGAAACCGATAAGGAAAAGCTTATCCCTTTTGTCGAGCCCTCTTTGAAGGGACATCGCTGGGTGCAAAGGGGGCCGTTCTTGGTGTGCCGTTCCTGTAAGCTGGAACACGCCGCCTACATCGGCACGGGGGTATTATTCATGGGCGTTGACAAAGAGGGAAAGCCGATTTTGAAGAAGGTTGAAGTTAGGGACAAGCCTTAACTTGAGCCTTCTTGGCTCGGTGCGGACGACCCAACCATAACGGGTCTGATGCTTGATTTATTAGTTAAAAGGAGGTGAGTAGATTGGAACCTAACAAGCAGGCAGAAGAGGTTGAAAAAGACCTCAGCGCTGGGGAAGAGACCAGCGTTTCCTCGCCAGAAGAAAAAAAAGCGACTTTAGAACCGGAGGCGGAGGTGGAAGCCCAAACGGCGACGGCCGAGAGGGAAGAAGCGGAAACCAAGGGGAAAGAAGGGCCAACTCGGTCAGAGAAAAGAGTCCAGCAACTCTTAGGCAAGCTCAAGGCAGTCGGTCAGCAAGCCGGACAAGGATATGGTGAGCCTTTGCGCTCCCAACCAGGGGCGGTTAGCCCATACGGGGAAGCGGCCAGATTTCCTTGGGAACAAGAGTCAGATTTTGTTCCCGGTAGGGAATACACTGTCGACGAGCTAAACCAAATCGTTGATTCCCGTGTCCAAAGCGCAATTGCGCAAAAGGACAAGGTGGACCAAGTGAGGCGGTCAGTCGAAGGATATGCCGATGAAATAGAGTGGCTTTCGCGGGAGGCTCCTGAGTTAAAGGACCCTGAATTTGACGAAAAGCTCTCAAGGCTGATTGTCGAGATTAACTCCGACGAGCGCGGCGGGTTTTTACCCAAAATGTCGCCTAAAGAGATTTACGAAAATCTCAAGGGCTTCATGAGTAAGGCAAGAACCGAAGGAGAGGTGGAAGCCTCGGCGCGGCTTCACGAAAGCGGTGAACAGGGAGCGGTTGCTCCTGGCTCAGGGAGAGTCTCCTCTCGTGATTACGAAGAGGAAACTCTTTACCGAAGAGCAATGGACACCGGCTCGACGGAAGATTGGGCCAACTTGATAAAGAGGCGCATCTTCTCCAAAAAATCCTAAAATAAAAGGAGGTGAGAAAAGATGTCGAATAGCACGGCAATGCAGACCTACCAGGCGGTAGGGAACAAAGAGGATTTATTGGATGTGATAACCAATATCAGTCCTTTAGAAACTCCGATGTTCTCGGCGTTTGGAAAGTCTAAAGCCAAGGGAACCTACCATGAGTGGCTTAGCGATGAGTTAGCGGCGGCAACCGCCAATGCTCATGTCGAGGGTGCTGACTATACCTTCGCCAGAAGAGACCCGAGAGCAAGAACAGGCAACTATACGCAAGTATTCGTTACCCCTGTCGAAGTCTCGGATACTCAAAGGGCGGTGGAGACGGCTGGCCTCGAGGACGAATACGCTTACCAAATGGCCAAGGCGCTCAAAGAACACGCACGGGATATTGAATATGCTTTTGCTTCCACAGCAAACACTGGCAACAGTGGAGCATCTGGCACAGCCAGACAGCTTAAGGGAGTGATGGCGTGGATTACGACCACCAATATTACCGGCACAGGCTCAGGTGATGAAACACTTACCGAGACGATGTTCAATGATGCCTTGCAGGCAATTTGGAACAAAGGTGGGCGACCGGATGCGGTGTATGCCAACGGCTTCCAAAAGCGAAAAATCTCCGGATTTACGGCTTCCTCAACTAAGTTTGTTGAGGCCAGCGAGAAGGAGATTGTCGCGGGAGTCGATGTTTACGATTCCGACTTTGGCAGAGTCAAAATTGTGGCGGACAGATATATGAATGCCGCCCAAGTGGCGATTCTCCAATCCGATTTGTGGAAGACGGCCGTTTTACGACCGACCAAACACATTGAGGTGGCCAAGGTTGGTTCAGCAACACGTGGAGTTATCGAAACAGAATTAACTCTGGAATCGAGAAACGAAGCGGGTTCGGGCAAAATCACCGAGTTGAAGACTTCCTAAGCGGGAAAGCCTTAAACTCCCGCACATAATAATATGGACAAAGAAACTAAAGACGCCATTGCCAAGATAGCCGAGGATATTAACAGGAAGAGGCGAACCGAGCTCTTTAGCGTCTTTCGTTCCTCCTCCGAGGCGCAAAAATATCTTGCTACCCTAAAAAAGTCAGGCGCTTACAAGAACGGCTCTCGTTCCAAAGTTTGGCGGAAAGTGGCCTCGATGCCCGTAGAGGTGGATAAATTCTTTAGCGATGTTTACGGAGAAGACTATTACAAAGACCCTGACTTTTTTAGAAAGCACGCCCCCGAATGGATGGTTTTTGACCCTAACCAAAGATGAAAAAACAAAACATTCTCAAAATCCTTACCCCGCCAATAGGGGAAGACGGGTGCTGGTGGTATCGGGTGAAGAATTTTGCCAATATCGCCAACCAAGAAAAACTTGCTTCCGTTCAAGAGATAAAGGCAAACGATAACGACGCCCTTGTGGAGGCCGCCTTTGACGCTTGCGATGCCCTTCTCTATCGTTTTGCCTCGGAAAGTATCGTGAAGGTAGTCAAGGTTTTTAAGAAGAAGTATCCCCATAAGCCCGTGATTTTGGAAACCGATGACGATTTGTTTAATATCTCCCCCCTAAGTAATTCCTACGCTAATTTTGGCACTAAGGAGGTTTTTCTCCCCGACGGCACGCCCCTTTGGCAACAAGGCAAGGCCAAGTTTGACCTCTACGAGAACCGGAAAAGGTTAATTGACTATGAGTTTTGCTTGAGCCAATCGGATTTGGTATTAACCACCACGATAAGGTTGGCCAATAAGCTGAAGGAGTATAACGAGGCGGTGGCGGTTATCCCCAACGCCATTAACTTTGACTTCTGGCCAGCGCTTGACATTAAAAAGGAAACGGGGGTGGTTAATATGGTTTACGCGGGCGGGGCGTCCCATTTTGAAGACCTGATGATGGTCAAAGAGGCGCTTCTAAAGCTAATGGAAACCTACCCCCAGCTCCACCTCCACTTCGTCGGCCAACTCTTTGGTGGGGTGAAGAAGGGCTTGCCAAAGTCAAGGGTTCATTTCTGGCCGTGGGTAAAAGCCGACGGCCACGGCTATCGCATGGCCTGCATCAATGCCGACATCGCTATTGCTCCCTTAGAGGATAAGGAATTTAACCGCAACAAATCATCGGTCAAGTTCTACGAATACTCCGCTTTGAAAATCCCCTCGGTGGTTAGCAATGTCCCCCCCTATGCCGATGATGTCCAAGAAAAGGTGAACGGGCTTCTTTTCAAAACCCCAGACGAGTTTATGAGGAAAGTCTCCGCCCTCATTGACGACCCCTTATTAAGAAGAGAGTTGGGAGAAAACGCCTATGCGTGGGTAAAGGAGCATCGGGATGTAAGGGTGATTGCCAAAGATTGGGTAGAGGTGATAAAAAAGACGGTGGAGGTGATG
>Ga0209506_1004629_pt1 | contig 10125 bp, 7 predicted proteins | sample AD_JPNHG2_MetaG_FD_184409 | JGI IMG/M metagenome (GOLD analysis project Ga0209506, IMG submission 184409) | Active sludge microbial communities of municipal wastewater-treating anaerobic digesters from Japan - AD_JPNHG2_MetaG (SPAdes) (version 2) | ecosystem: Engineered > Bioreactor > Anaerobic >...
ATGAGGAATTGAAACTCGTCAAAACCAAGATTGAATGTGTCGCACATTGCGGCTTCCAGACTACCTATGAGGAATTGAAACTCACTGGAGTCTGTATTGCCTCCAAAGAATACAACATGCTTCCAGACTACCTATGAGGAATTGAAACTTTAAGATGAGATGATTGACTCGGTATGTTTGCCGGCTTCCAGACTACCTATGAGGAATTGAAACACAGAAACATCGTCTCGCCTCCATTACGACACGGCTTCCAGACTACCTATGAGGAATTGAAACTTTAAGATGAGATGATTGACTCGGTATGTTTGCCGCTTCCAGACTACCTATGAGGAATTGAAACAACTTGACTTCAAAGGTATATTCTCTGTCGTTCTTGCTTCCAGACTACCTATGAGGAATTGAAACCAGCGTTAGTCAAGTGACTGAAAATGAAGCCACGGCTTCCAGACTACCTATGAGGAATTGAAACCTTTTTCTTTCTCATGTTCTCTTCCTCCCTTTTGTGGCGCTTCCAGACTACCTATGAGGAATTGAAACATCTCTCCCCTGTACCCTGCGTCAATCACGCCGCCGGCTTCCAGACTACCTATGAGGAATTGAAACTCCTTCTTCCAGTAACGTCAAGCGTTGCCTCTCTCTCGCTTCCAGACTACCTATGAGGAATTGAAACGGGAAGAGAAGAATCTCGTATGCGCTCTTGTCGAGCTTCCAGACTACCTATGAGGAATTGAAACTTGTTTTCTAGCAAAGAAGAAGTGCTGTATTTTGCTAGGCTTCCAGACTACCTATGAGGAATTGAAACTTTCTAGTGGCGCCCTTGATTCAACCAACGTTCCGCTTCCAGACTACCTATGAGGAATTGAAACAATACATTCAGGCCGGGCCGGACGAAGAAAACTATCGCTTCCAGACTACCTATGAGGAATTGAAACGATTAAAGATAAAGTATCTGATACCCGCAAAGGGCTTCCAGACTACCTATGAGGAATTGAAACGGCAGTACGACTCGGTAGCGTGGACGTACACAGACAGCTTCCAGACTACCTATGAGGAATTGAAACTCTGGAATTGTCGTGTCCTTTGCGCTGGCTATATTTTGAGCTTCCAGACTACCTATGAGGAATTGAAACGAGTCCATCGGACAACTACAACCGCGGAGACGCGGCGCTTCCAGACTACCTATGAGGAATTGAAACTAAGGGGTTCCGAAACCATTCCATTGTTCCCTATTTCGCTTCCAGACTACCTATGAGGAATTGAAACTGGCCGGCCACGAGGTTATGGCCCTGAATACATGCTTCCAGACTACCTATGAGGAATTGAAACTCGAAATACACACTCACGCTATCCGTCGCTCCGGGAAAGCTTCCAGACTACCTATGAGGAATTGAAACCTTGGAGGCGGTGCCGAGGCTGGGGCCGCTTTCTCGCTTCCAGACTACCTATGAGGAATTGAAACTAGTAAATCTCAAGGGCCTGAACGCAGAGATGGGCTTCCAGACTACCTATGAGGAATTGAAACCCGACAAGACGTTGTATGAGTATCTAAAAGAGCTTTTTGCTTCCAGACTACCTATGAGGAATTGAAACCGCGGACAGGTCGGACGCTATCAGGATGGAAAACGCTGCTTCCAGACTACCTATGAGGAATTGAAACTTGTGTTTGCTTCTTTGAGTTTCCTCTGGTACTCGCTTCCAGACTACCTATGAGGAATTGAAACATGAATTTCGGTAATACTGCATTCTGGTGGGTCTGGCTTCCAGACTACCTATGAGGAATTGAAACTGGAATTGTTAGATGCGCCCACTGTACCGATTCCGCTTCCAGACTACCTATGAGGAATTGAAACACGTCCCAGGGTGCGACTACGGTTATGCCGTTGTCTGTGCTTCCAGACTACCTATGAGGAATTGAAACTGGGATTCGACGCAATTTCTTCCTGTTTTGGATAGAGGCTTCCAGACTACCTATGAGGAATTGAAACCGTCCTGTGTAGCCGCGTCTCCGCGGTTGTAGTTGTGCTTCCAGACTACCTATGAGGAATTGAAACATCATAAACAAAGCATCGAACGGACTATTGAAGCCGCTTCCAGACTACCTATGAGGAATTGAAACTGGAGTCGAAGTCGTCCGTGTTGCAAGTCCAGTCTGCCTGCTTCCAGACTACCTATGAGGAATTGAAACATGCGATAGCCCTTACCTCTTTTCCCAAACAACTTGAAGCTTCCAGACTACCTATGAGGAATTGAAACGTAGGCATTGAGCTCGAACGCTCAGGAGGATACAGCTTCCAGACTACCTATGAGGAATTGAAACGCATCTCAAATCTGCTCAAATTGAGTATGGTTGGGCTTCCAGACTACCTATGAGGAATTGAAACCGACAAGCCCAATCGCTCCGGCGGCAGCAGCACCGCTTCCAGACTACCTATGAGGAATTGAAACTTTTTCTCTAACGAGCGGAGGGATGGCAATGACGCGCTTCCAGACTACCTATGAGGAATTGAAACATCAAGTTCTGATAGCGCATCCTCTCGGTGAAGCTCCGCTTCCAGACTACCTATGAGGAATTGAAACCCTCCTTTCGTTTGAAATTGTGGTATCGTCTGGAACGGCTTCCAGACTACCTATGAGGAATTGAAACGCTCAAAGGTTTCAGAAGTGTCTACTCTTGAATATGCTTCCAGACTACCTATGAGGAATTGAAACCTAAGGGCTGGACAGGAAAATTTTGCTGTGCGCATGCTTCCAGACTACCTATGAGGAATTGAAACAGTCTGAATTCGTCCTCAATGAACACACACTCAACTGCGCTTCCAGACTACCTATGAGGAATTGAAACCGCCCATGTCAACCACCTCTGGTTGCGAGCCATGGCTTCCAGACTACCTATGAGGAATTGAAACTAGCTCCAATACCAACTACCAGTTTCGAGAGAGAGGCTTCCAGACTACCTATGAGGAATTGAAACTCAGTGATGACCTCGAAAAGATGGAACCGAACGTCCTTGCTTCCAGACTACCTATGAGGAATTGAAACATCTTTGTGTAAGTTGGTTTTCTGTACTCCCAGGCTTCCAGACTACCTATGAGGAATTGAAACTTGTTTTCTAGCAAAGAAGAAGTGCTGTATTTTGCGCTTCCAGACTACCTATGAGGAATTGAAACCGCAAATATCGTCGAGTTTTTCGAGTCCATCCCGCTTCCAGACTACCTATGAGGAATTGAAACTCATCACGAACCAGGAGACGCCCCCCCGTTCGAGCTTCCAGACTACCTATGAGGAATTGAAACTCATCAGGACCAAGGTTAATGTCAAGGTTTCTAAAAGCTTCCAGACTACCTATGAGGAATTGAAACTGACCAGGGTCTTCTGTCCTGTCATGGAAAGGTACCGCTTCCAGACTACCTATGAGGAATTGAAACATGCCAAAGGATAGCGTGATAAATGAAGCTGACGTTATAGCTTCCAGACTACCTATGAGGAATTGAAACTCTCTATTGCGGACCTGCTGGCCGACATTCGTTTGGGCTTCCAGACTACCTATGAGGAATTGAAACTAGAGAGGGGCGCGGCAGCGCCCCCTACTATCAGGCTTCCAGACTACCTATGAGGAATTGAAACCCGCTTCCATTACTCTTGCCTCCCTTCTTTGTTGCTTCCGCTTCCAGACTACCTATGAGGAATTGAAACCGGGTGATTCTATTCCGGCGTCCAGAATCCCCAGAGCTTCCAGACTACCTATGAGGAATTGAAACCTGGTAGTAATGATACTGCTAGCTTCGTGTATAGCTTCCAGACTACCTATGAGGAATTGAAACCTGGTAGTAATGATACTGCTAGCTTCGTGTATAAGACGCTTCCAGACTACCTATGAGGAATTGAAACTCCAGTCCGATAGCCCAGATCTTGAATAGCTTTCTCTTGCTTCCAGACTACCGGGATAGCTTCCAGACTACCTATGAGGAATTGAAACATGGTCTTTGTCTAGTTGAATTTGTTTGATTTGGCTTCCAGACTACCTATGAGGAATTGAAACTCTGGTACTCGAAGATCTCGAGCTCGTTCACAAGCTCGCTTCCAGACTACCTATGAGGAATTGAAACGCTATAATCAGCCACATAAGCCATGCATAGACGAGCTTCCAGACTACCTATGAGGAATTGAAACAAGCTGTTCCAGTGCTGCCGGATGAGTTCCCGTCGTGCTTCCAGACTACCTATGAGGAATTGAAACAAAACCCATGTAACAACTCAAAAGTTTACAAAGAGCTTCCAGACTACCTATGAGGAATTGAAACCGAGGTCCAGAGCCGGAACGATTTCTGGCAATAGCTCGCTTCCAGACTACCTATGAGGAATTGAAACCCTCCCCCCTAGAACGGTATGCTGTCATCATCGGTGCTTCCAGACTACCTATGAGGAATTGAAACCTGTCTGAAACTGAAGATTCCCCGAACCTGATCCTGGCTTCCAGACTACCTATGAGGAATTGAAACTCCCCGGAGACAACGACTTCTCCTATCTCGTTTGGCTTCCAGACTACCTATGAGGAATTGAAACTCCCCGGAGACAACGACTTCTCCTATCTCGTTTGGCTTCCAGACTACCTATGAGGAATTGAAACCATGCCGTTACATACCGTTACGGACTGGAGGTGATGGCTTCCAGACTACCTATGAGGAATTGAAACCAAGGTCAGATAAATACTGAGGTGGTAATGATGGGCATGCTTCCAGACTACCTATGAGGAATTGAAACTTTTCAAGTACCCGTCAACGAATTCAACCGTTCCGCTTCCAGACTACCTATGAGGAATTGAAACGTATATTCGACTCGGGGTGGGCTGGAAAGTTGCCGCTTCCAGACTACCTATGAGGAATTGAAACCGATCGCCGAGACGGTATCGCCCCTGTCGATAGCTTGCTTCCAGACTACCTATGAGGAATTGAAACCTCGAAAAGCTACCTAAAACCTACGAAAAAGGCCGCTTCCAGACTACCTATGAGGAATTGAAACTCTTCTGGCCGTCGCCCGCGCTGGCAGCCTCGAGATCGGGCTTCCAGACTACCTATGAGGAATTGAAACTAATAACCAACTGGGAGACTATCTCCAAATTCTGCTTCCAGACTACCTATGAGGAATTGAAACCGGCTTCCTGCTTTCGATCAGGTCCTTGATTTCGCTTCCAGACTACCTATGAGGAATTGAAACAGTTTCCCTTTGATCCGTATTGCCCCCGATGCTCGCTTCCAGACTACCTATGAGGAATTGAAACGGGAGAATGTATATCCGGTTTCCTATCTCGACTAGCTTCCAGACTACCTATGAGGAATTGAAACCACGACTGGCAGAAAAAGATAATAACCGAACTAGCTTCCAGACTACCTATGAGGAATTGAAACTCAGATATGGTGATTGCGCCTCGAAACATCCGGGCTTCCAGACTACCTATGAGGAATTGAAACTTTGAAATTGGTGGTGCGAATAGAACGAGCTGGCTTCCAGACTACCTATGAGGAATTGAAACTTTGAAGTTGACTGGGAACTGGTGGTTCCGTATGGCGCTTCCAGACTACCTATGAGGAATTGAAACCTGATCAGGGTTTGCACACTCTCTCTCGTTCGCCTCGGGCTTCCAGACTACCTATGAGGAATTGAAACCGACCTTGACCCTCTGGATGTTCTCCATCTTTTCCCGCTTCCAGACTACCTATGAGGAATTGAAACCGGGAGGAAAGTTGCAGGCGAGACCGACCAGGATCGCGTGCTTCCAGACTACCTATGAGGAATTGAAACCGCGTGAGGAATTTGCCAGCTACCCATTTGCAAAGCTTCCAGACTACCTATGAGGAATTGAAACACGGCTTCCACAGTCTTGTTGTATTCAGCTTTTTCGCTTCCAGACTACCTATGAGGAATTGAAACTATGGACAACTTCTGGAACTTTTCCAGCTTTTAGCTTCCAGACTACCTATGAGGAATTGAAACTAGTCATTTTTCGCACTAGTGCTACTCAGCTCTGGCTTCCAGACTACCTATGAGGAATTGAAACCAGGATATGATGAACCGTCTGGAGACATCGTTGTGCTTCCAGACTACCTATGAGGAATTGAAACACAGTTCATTAACTGACGAAGAACACACGCTGAAATTGCTTCCAGACTACCTATGAGGAATTGAAACAAGCCTTCTACCTTTACTCCTGCTCTGTCTGCCGCTTCCAGACTACCTATGAGGAATTGAAACCCTTCTGGAACTTCATACCTTCCTCAAGAAGCAGCACGGCTTCCAGACTACCTATGAGGAATTGAAACCAACAACATCAGCTCGGCCAGCGAGATTCTCAAATAGCTTCCAGACTACCTATGAGGAATTGAAACATTGCTTTGTGGTGGATTTGAGTGATGAGCAGCTTGGCTTCCAGACTACCTATGAGGAATTGAAACATCTCCTGGGTTGCTTCCTTGAAGTCATTGCTTTCGCTTCCAGACTACCTATGAGGAATTGAAACCTATCTTCCCCGGCGGATATATTGAGATAACTCCGCTTCCAGACTACCTATGAGGAATTGAAACGCTATCACGGCGGTTGAGAACAACATCCGTGCCAGGGCTTCCAGACTACCTATGAGGAATTGAAACCAATCGCCAAGCCAGTCGCGGATATAGCGGAGAAATTGCTTCCAGACTACCTATGAGGAATTGAAACAAGACCTCTCTGAAATAGAAATAGACGATATAACGGGCTTCCAGACTACCTATGAGGAATTGAAACATGAAGGGAATACCGATTCTACTTGACAAGGAACGCCAGCTTCCAGACTACCTATGAGGAATTGAAACTTCTGGAGCTTTGCGGCCAATCACGTAGAGTGGGACGAGCTTCCAGACTACCTATGAGGAATTGAAACACCTCGGGTTGACGCAAAGAGAGATAGAAACTCTGGCTTCCAGACTACCTATGAGGAATTGAAACCGCACGGCTCCAGGGCAGGAAGAAGAGCCGGGGCCGCTTCCAGACTACCTATGAGGAATTGAAACTCCATTACGCACACAAACCAGAACGCGTTGTAAAAGGTAAATTGAAAGTGGACCACTTAGAAGAAGAACATGATTCTGAGTCAAGCTCAGAATGACTGGAAGGGAGGAAAGACCGGGATACCGAACACCGATCCGGCATCTCCGCTCATTCGAAAGAGCGGGAGAGCGGGATCCCGTATAAGATTCCTGAATTTGATCCCTGAATAAGATCATTTCAGGGCAGGCTCTTCAGGACAGGCTCCACGGGATGACAGTCTTACTCCCTTCCCGTCATGCCGGACACCGATCCGGCATCTCCGTCCTTCGAAAGAGTGAGAAGACCGGGATCCCGTATAGGAGCACTACGGGATGACAAGATTGGTGCACTACGCGATGACAGTTCCTTCACGTCATCCTGACATGCTCCTGGTCAGGATCCCGGTCTTCGCGAAAAACGGGACAGACGTCAGGAGCCCGTCAGTCCCTATTTTCGCCCTATTTTCACCTCGCTCTTCAAACCTCTCGCCACTTTCCTCTGACCTCTGTTTTACCAGGAACCTGGACACGCTGCGTCGGAACATTATAAACATTTCACTCAATAAGGCTATTTTTCTTGTGCCTGCCGTATGGCGTTTTCGAGAGCCTTGAGATGTGTTTTGGAGGTAAGTGTGGCTCCGCTTATCACATCCACCTGAAGCGTCTGTGATTTAATCACGTTTTCAAACAGTTCGGAGATGCTTTTATCGCCCGCCAGTTTAGTCGGCTTTCCTTCTTTGTCCACAGTTCCCTTTATTATTTTGATATCGGAAATATCACCCCCGGATACCTTGACCTCAACCTTAGTATCTCTGAGATGAGACTTCGTGCCTTTATACTCACCGACATAAGTCCCGTCGCGAAGGTTCTCGAAATCCACTTCCGAAAAAGTGAGTCCCGCAATTTCACGTCTTCCCGGTGCGTCGGCGAGAAGTCCTGCCAGTATACCGGCCGCAATTATTACAACAATCAGTATCACAATCCACATTTTTCTCCCTCCATTTCTCTTGCCAGTTTTCTCATTGTTTTTTGCTCCTTTCATATAACGATCACATCTATTCCTTCAACCGTTTGATAAATATCTTTCAAGCCCCGGGTAATAAAAACGCGCTGACGATTGTCAACCAGAACAACATCGACTCCGGGAAAGTGAGTAAGGTATCCCAGTCCCTTATCCATGCCCGACGCGAATATCGCAGTCGATAACCCGTCGGCAATCATGGCGCTGTCTGCAACAACGGTAACGCTTATCAGTCCAGATTCAACGGGATATCCTGTGGTTGGATTTATGATGTGGTGTCGCCGCTTGCCGGTATCGTCAATAAAATACCGTTCATAGTCACCGGAGGTGACGACGGCCTGGCCGGTTACCTTAACTGCTCCGATCAGGCAGCCATCATGTCGGGGATGCCTGATGCCCACACTCCAGGAAGAGCCGTCGGGTTTATTTCCAAGCGTGGATACATTTCCCCCGATATTTACGAAGGCCGAGACGACACCGTACTTCTGAAGCGTTTTCACCAGGCAGTCGCTGATGTAGCCTTTTCCGATACCCCCCAGGTCAATGGACTGTTCCGATCTTCGAAGACCGGCAGATTGTTCGTCCGGATTCAACATCAGGTCATGGTAATTCACTAAAGACAGAGCATGTTGGATTTTTTCATCCTCCGGCACCTGGAAGGAGTGTTTGTAATTCCATAGATCAATCAAAGGTCCGACGGTGATGTCAAAAAGACCTCCGGAGATTTCAGAAAGACGACTTGCGCACGACAGGACTTCAAATGTCTCAGAACTGACGTCAACATATTCCTTTCCCGCATTCTGATTGATCATGCTGACCTCGCTATCGGGTATGAAGCGGCTCAAGATGTTTTCCAGCCGTAGAAGTGCCGCTTCGGCTTCAGCAACTGCCGATGCCGCATTTTCACCGAATACCTTGTATGTAATCTCAGTACTCATACAAAAGCTTTCAGATTCTATAACCGTTGTTTGTGTTTGGCGCATGGGTTATCCTCCTTTTTTTCAGACTGTGAATGAATCCTTTTACATTCATTCACTCAACTCGCTGAAAAACTGCCCGGTTTATTCGGAGCAGTTCGTCAGGCCTTTCATTACAAGTTCCACTATAAGCGCTAGAAGCTGCGGGAAATATTCGATTCCGATTTCCTCTTTGTGCGTATCTATATTGATTATGGCGGCAAAAACCATCATGATCATTTTACTGTCGATGTCTTTGCGCATTTTCCCCTGCGCTTGCCACTCGTTCACAAGTTCCAGGAAGGTATCGTATAGAAAATCAACCACCTGAATGCCATTTTCTTCACGATAAAGTTTTTCGATTTTTTCAAAAACACTTTTGTTATACCATTCCCTTAGAATGGGGTTTGTATTCATGCCCTCCGCATTCAACGCCATCATTTGTCCCACTACTTCCAAAGGACTCCGGGTTAAATCAAGAGACTGCAAAAAGCGTTTTTTTAGCCTGACGTTTTCATCCAGAAAGATATCCATGAAGAGTTTTTCTTTTGATGGATAGTATTTGTAGAACGTTCCTACGGCTACTCCGGCCTTCTGTGTGATCTCGGATATGTTTGTGTCCTTAAAGCCTTTGACACCAAACAGTTCTTTCGCACAATCGTATAGCAACTTTCTTTTATCTTCCATTGTAAGCATCTCCGTGAATGAATAAATTTATATTCATTCACATTATACTCAACCCACCACCGAAAGTCAACGGGTTTTCAAGAAAGTACGAACTTTATATCCAGGATCCCGGTCTTTCCTTCTTCAGAAAGAGTAAGAACGGGATCCCGTATAGGAGCATTACGGGATGACAGGATGGGGCACGGGATGACCCTGAATAGGAACACTTCAGGGCAGGCTCCCCCTTCCCGTCATGCCGGACTCACTTGACGTCATTCTGAGCTTGACTCAGAATCTGCTGTCAACATCAATCGGAAATGTGAAAAAACATCGATCGGAAATGTGGAAAAACATCAACGATTTTTGTGAAATCAATGACCAGGCGAACTAATCAATTGTGTACCAATAAGACCGGTTTTCTGTTT
>Ga0209506_1004643_pt1 | contig 10104 bp, 10 predicted proteins | sample AD_JPNHG2_MetaG_FD_184409 | JGI IMG/M metagenome (GOLD analysis project Ga0209506, IMG submission 184409) | Active sludge microbial communities of municipal wastewater-treating anaerobic digesters from Japan - AD_JPNHG2_MetaG (SPAdes) (version 2) | ecosystem: Engineered > Bioreactor > Anaerobic...
TGGACCTCGCGAAAAAGAAATTGCTATAATTTGGGGCTCGATGTATGGAAATACCGAGCTCGGACTCAAGCATGTGATCGAAGGCATAGAAGAAGAAAAAGTCCCCTATTCGATCCATAGAGTCCCCAATGAAAACGTTTCGTTTATTCTTGCCGATGCCTATAAAAGCGAAGGTATATTGATTGCAATGCCTACCTATGAATACAAGATGTTCCCACCAATGGCTTATGTACTCGATATCTTTGAGCGCAAACACATCTACAAGCGCAAATCACTTCGCATCGGAAGCTATGGTTGGGTAGGAGGAGCCAAAAAGGAATTCGAAGCGAAGCTTGAATCCCTCAAGTGGAGTTGTATCGAAGCAGTAGAATGGCCAGGAGCTCCAGATGAAGCCACAGGTGAGCTTTTAAAAGAGAAAGGCCGGGAGCTTGCTCGATGGGTAAAAGCCAACTGATAGTCACCCCAAGCCGAAGAGGCATCTAAGAAATCGACTTTTTAGAAGAATTGCCCTGCTATCTTTTGTCTTCATCGATTCTTGCTGAAGCGATCCGCCAACAAGATCATCAAAAAGAAAAATGCAAGTGTAGCAAAAACACCAAGAAGCCCTCCGATAGAAACGGCAACTGCCTGTATTGTAGTACCTGCATTTCGAATATTGTCAATAAATTCCATTCTATAACTCCTACCCTATGATTAGAGGCACAAGCGCAAGTACCAACCCACCAGCTATGATCGAACCAAGTTGACCCGATACATTTGCGCCTATAGCCTGCATAAGGATTATGTTTCCTCTTTCTTCATCATTAGCCATCTTTTGAATTACTCGTGCTGACATTGGAAAAGCCGAAATGCCACAAGCCCCTATCATTGGATTGATTTTCTTCTCTTTCGAAAGGAACAGATTTACGAGTTTTGCAAAAAGCACTCCGCCTGCAGTATCGAATATAAAAGCAACAAGCCCCATCGCCAAGATGAGAAGAGTATCAACATTCAGGAATTTTTCAGCCGACATGGAGCCTCCGATACAAATGCCTAATAGCAGCGTCACCAGGTAAGCTAGCTCATTCTGCGCGACCTGAGAAAGTCGTTCTACCACACCCGACTCTCGGATCAAATTCCCAAACATAAGCGAACCTACAAGTGGTACGGAGATCGGAGCAACGATACCTGAGGTCATGGTCACTACAATTGGAAAAAGAATCTTGAGCCATTGGGGTGATTGCTTTTCATGCAGTGGCATATGTATAGATCGTTCCTGCTTTGTTGTCAAAAGCCTTATTACCGGCGGCTGGATAATAGGCACCAGAGACATATATGAATATGCAGCTACCGATATAGGCGCTAGATAGTCCTTTGCGAATTTATTGGCCACATAGATGGCGGTCGGCCCATCGGCCGCACCTATAATGCCAATAGAGGCTGCAGTCTTTAGATCGAAACCCAGGAGCGTAGCAACTATCATTGTCGCAAATATTCCAAACTGCGCAGCCGCTCCAAAGAATATCATGAGAGGATTTCTAAAAAGAGGACCAAAATCAATCATCGCTCCAACAGCGATAAAGATGAGAATAGGAAATAATTCATTCGCAATTCCTGCCTCGTAAAGAATCCGAAGAAATCCAGGTATTCCATCATGCTCCCATGCAATCGAAAGTGGCAAATTTACAAGTATAGACCCAAAACCAATAGGAAGCAGAAGCATTGGCTCATACTGCTTCTTAATTGCAAGCCAGATGAGAATACCACCTATGCCATACATCACCAGCATTTTCCATGTAATGGAAGTAAAACCTATGAAAACATCCTGCATGCAGGTACTTTACCCTGCATATGGACAACAAAGCAAGTATAAACTCCAAGAAAAATGCACACATTTGAATCTTAGCTACAAATGGTGATGCTGGAAAAAAAAACCTATTCCTAGTAAAGTACGCTCGCTATGAATCAGGATATAACTATCGCAGTCGGTCTTTCGGGTGGAGTGGACTCCTCTCTGGCCGCATGCCTGTTAAAAGAACAAGGATACAAGGTAATTGGCCTTACCATGAAAATATGGAAAGGTGCATATAAAATACAAGAAAATCTCAAGCATTCGTGTTTTGGCCCCAGCGAAGAAGAGGATATCGATGCATGCCAGCGTTTGTGCGCAAACTTGGGCATCCCTTACCATGTAATAGATCTCGCCGACGAGTATGAACTACACGTGCTAGAATACTTTCGTAAAGAATACCTTGCAGGCAGAACGCCCAATCCTTGTATAGTCTGCAATCGCGATCTAAAGTTTGGATTCTTGATCGATAAAGCAAGACAATCTGGCATACTATTCGATATGTTTGCCACAGGACACTACGCAAGAAAGAGCACAATCAATGGCCTGACATATATAAGAGTTGCTCGAGATGTCGATAAAGATCAGAGCTATTTCCTATATGGTCTGGATTCCGCGCGCTTATCCTACATTATATTCCCACTCGGCGAGATGACAAAGAAGGAAACACGTCAAGCGGCGCATTTCTACGGATTAGAAGCAGCAGAAAAATCCGAAAGCCAAGATTTTATTAGCGGAGGGAATTATGCTCCTCTTTTTGAAAACGAAAAACCAATGCCTGGCGACATTGTGGATTTGAAAGGCAACATACTTGGTCGACATCGAGGATTACCATTCTACACCATTGGCCAGAGACGTGGCATTGGAATTTCTTTGGGTGCAGAACCCCTTTACGTGCTTGGTCTGGATGTAGAACAAAATCGCGTTATTGTCGGAAATGGAAAGGGGCTTTTTTCATCCGGACTGATCGCGAAACCCTTTAGACTGCACAATCCACAGTCTTTCGGACAGCCCATCGTCTGCAGAGTAAAAATCAGGCAAAATCATAAACCCGCAGAAGCTACCGCGGAGGTCGATAAGACAGGAAGTGCGCGCATAGAATTTATGGTTCCTCAACGAGCGGTTGCGCCTGGTCAATCTGCGGTGCTTTATTCCGAGGAAGGCCTGGTGCTTGGCGGCGGCATCATTGAAAAGGCATTACCCGATATTGCCATCGATACAACTGAAAACTGAAGACCTCAAAACTCTCAAGGAGCTGTTACCAAATCTCGAATTGAATCAAGCATTACGGCAAGGCGCTTGATTCTATAACAGAATTCCTTTATTCTTATAACAAGCATAATTTTGGGGGTGCACTGGTTTCGACCTATGCGGTTTGTGATGTGCGCTGCAGGTGGAGTAGCCACTCTCCTTAACGTGGCAAAACCTTTAAGTGCCAACAAAAACGGCGCTCTCGCTCTCGCTGCATAAGCAGTGAGCGACGGACGCCATAGCGGACAGCTTCCGACGCTATGGATGTCTGTGACATTAGGGAGCTTACCTCACTGGTGGTTCGGTGCCTATGAGGGACATCAAACCGGAATAAGAAGCCGACAGCGTGCTGGTCTGCGCCCCGGCTTCCGACAATGCATTGACCAGATAAACCTGTAGACGCGTGCAGCGCACGCATGGGGACGGGGGTTCAATTCCCCCCACCTCCAGCTTTTGGGCAGAAATCAATGAGTTGAAAATAAAGCAAAAAACAGTCTAAACTCCTTTACTGCAAAAACATTTACGAATTCTGCTAATTCCTCTTCTTACTCTATTGATTTTTTTACTTCATTTTGTAATCCACCTGTAGAAGAAACGTAGACCCTATGTATACCAAAGAACCTGCCAATAAAGGCAAAACATGGGTGTTAAAGTGAGACAAAAGAGGAGCTATCTTTACCTGGATATTGTGTACGAAGGCAGGCGGCGCTTGGAGGCGCTGGGCTTGAGCGTTCCAAGGAATGCGTCCGAGCGTCGCGAGATGATGGCGCTTGCCGAGAACATCCACCACAAGCGAGAGCTTCAACTTGCGTCCGAACGCTATCAACTACTCGATCCTGTCGCTTCCAAGGAAACGATCATTGGATATGCCGAGAAGATCGCAAAGGATTATGACAAGAAAGCACATTTACCAAAAAGCCTGCGATACCTAAGACCATATGCAGGCGAGACCTTGCTTTGCGACATTGATGAACGTTTTGTCGATGGATACCGAGCTTATCTCTTGGAGCAAGAAACCCTGGGAGCGGCGACAGCGAAACACTACCTGGATGCGCTAAAGACACTTCTATTTAAGGCAGAGCGCGAGCGGCTTATTGAACGGAATCCTGCAAAAGGCGTGAGGGCTATTCGCGTTCCTGAGCAAAAGAAAGCCTTCCTAAGCATTGAAGAAATACAGAGACTCTATAATACACCTGCACCTGGCGGCGAACTTTCAGAAGAATGTAGGCGCGCTTTTCTCTTGTCCTGCTTCACTGGCTTACGCCTTGGCGACCTAAAGAGCCTTAGCTGGGGCGATATTGAGCGGACGCCTGAACCTATGATTGTCAAGCGACAAAGTAAAACGCAAGGCATTGTATCGATACCGCTCTCCCCTTCAGCCTGGAATCTTATTAACGACAAAGAGCTTCACCGCCGCGACGAGCTGGTCTTTCCACGCCTCACTGCGACAAAAGCAAACGTCTATAGACCATTAGACAAATGGCGAAAGAAAGCAGGCATTGACCATGAATTCGGCTGGCATGCTGCACGGCATTCATTCGCAATGATGACGCTTGAAGCTTCAGGCGACATTTACGCGGTTTCACGGCTCCTTGGACATAGCGATATAAAAATGACCACGGTCTATCTTCGCCTCTTGGATTCGCGCAAGAAAGAAATCATCGCGAGCTTGCCTGAGCTACAGACAAAGGGCGAGAGCAAAACAATCGCATTCAAGACAGGAGAACAATGATGAGTACTGATTTTGAACGAGAGATCGGTTCATCAATGATGCCGACCGAAAATCCGAGGGATTTTGTGGAAAATGACAAGTGGATCGAAGGATATAAAAAGAGATTAGCAATTCTATCACCTGAAATAGAAAAAGCAAAAAAGGATTTTCTTGAATATGCTGCGAAAATCTTTGAAGTAAGCCAGGAAGAACTTTCCACTAAAGCGAAAAAGTATTTAGAGGAAAGCTATCTTAAGGATGATAATGCCTCCATTGAGCGCCAAGAAGCGAGAATCGAAAGATATAGTAAGTCTGCCGATTATCTCAAGCAGGCAGAAGAAATCACTGACGCGCTGCTTAGCAAGAAAATATCAACATATGAACCAGTAGATACAGATTTTGCCGAGATTGTATCTCTCATGCTTGACATTAAGCAAACAAAGGCCTCTCAACAAGAAAGAAAAGATACGTACCTTAAGAAAATAGAAGAACGAGATATCATGTTCGCAATCAAAGAAATGGTAATCGAGCAGAACCCTGGGTATGAAAATGAGGTTGAAAGCCGCCTTCAAGCATGGGAAGAACAATGGGGTAATATAAATAAGCTCAATAATGAAGCACAAAGCCATGGCATTGCAAAGAAGCTGCTTGAAGCTAGCCTAGCTGAAAATCAAGAAATAGAGAAAACAAAGAAAGATTTACGTTTCACAAATGTGGTCGATGTAGCAGTATATAAAGAGTATTTGGAGATGCGCAAAGGAATAAAAATTACTGATAAGGAGTTTTGTGAACGCTATACATTTAACCATGGTAAAAAGATTAATCCAGATACTCTAAAGGCTGCAAGAGACGGTACAGGTCAATATATTAAGCGCAATGCAAAGGATATTATACGAGAACGGCAAAAAAATAAAGAACGGTAGAATAAACCAAAAGTAAAACTTTTGTATAACTTTTGTGTAAGTTTTGTAAAACTCTATAAAGCATGGATATAGTACATTATTCTCAAGCAGAACCAAGGCAGGAAAAACCGCGCGGCCTGACCTCTGCTTGGAGAAAGTTATGGCCTTTTTGACAATTGATGAAGCATCGGAAATGCTTCACCTTAAAAAGTCGTATCTATATCGACTCATTCATGAGCGAAAACTACCGGTTTATAAGCCTCTGAATGGCAGAGTTTTATTCGACCAGGAAGAACTTGAGCAATTCATTCGGAAAGGTAAAGTTTCCACACGCGATGAGCTGAACGAGCGCGCTGTTTCCATGCTCAATAGTAGAGGCAAAGCATGAGCCGTTCCGAGACAAAAGAACCTGCCGCGGGGGCGGGCTCAACGCAGGAAAAAAAGCACAATTCTTTTTCTAACAAGAACATAACACAAACGGCTGGTGATTTTAAGGCTTATACACTTCACGACGTTTTCATGCACTTTCGGGCTGGAACAGTAAAGACCGCGCTTTGGCTTCTTCCACTTCTTGACAATGCCGAATACCAGGCGAACCGCGAAAAGATCGCTGAACTTGCAAACGTTTCGATTTCGGAGCTTGATAAAATCCATTCAAAAAATACCGAAATAGCCGCTATAAAAAAAGCTGCGATAAATGCAGAAATTGCAAAAACGAGAGAAAAGCTGCACCTCGCACCTGAACAATGGCAGAATTTTGCAATTTTCAATGCAAGGATTGCGCTAGATTCAGCTCCCGATCATGTTCGCGCGCTATTTATTGGCAATCCTTCACAAACGCCGCGCAACGTCCTACTGCTTGCAGAAATTTTCACGAGGCTCTTTCTCCGTGCCGAGGATGCAGCAACTGCGGCAAACCTTGAATATTTCTATGCTTTCTTGTGGGACGAGGCGCTTGCGATTTGGGGAGGCATAAATGGCTGACATATACCTCGACCTACACCGTATCGCAGAAGAAACTTTTGAAAATGCTACAAATGGCACGCTAAGCGAAGCTACCTTACTGCAAAGCAAGCTTTCAGTAGATGACTCAATAAGCGGTAGCTCAACTACTTTAGAGCATACACTTTTGCAAGAAATATTTGCACGCATTAAAAATGGCAAACTAGAGAATGCGCTTTCTCTTATACCGCAACTAGACAACATAGAATACGAGCGCAACCGTAAAGAGATCGCGAATCTAGCAAACATGCGAGCTTCTGCGCTCGATGCGTTACGCAAGAAGCCTTCACAGGAGCAAGAGAAACAAGGCCGAGCGTTGAGTTTACCTGAACCAGTACCAGCACCAGAGCCGCAGGATGGAACAAAATTGCTTGACGACGTGGCAAAACAAGTAAGACGCTTTGTAGTAGCTGATAAGATAAGTATCGATACTATAACACTTTGGATCGTGTTTGCTCATATCGCACAGAAAGCACCAGTTTGTCCGAACCTTGTATTGACCAGCGCAGTAAAGGCATGTGGCAAAAGCACCGCGCTTGATGTAGTGAGCCGACTTGTTCCGAAACCGCTAAGTGTGGCGAGCATAAGCGTTGCGGCGTTGTTCAGAACTGTGGAGTTACTTTCGCCAACGCTCTTGATTGATGAAGCGGATGCGATGTTTAAGCAAAACGACGAACTGAGGACATTAACTAACGCAGGCTTTACCAAAACAGCCGCGCAGGTTGCGCGCATAGTGGGCGATGACAACGAACCGCGCCTGTTTAATGTATACGCACCGAAGGCTATCGCTTTAATAGGCAACCTTCCTGACACCATTGAAAGCCGATCTGTCATAATACGAATGCGGCGAAGACTACTTGATGAGCAGATCGAGCGGCTGAGAAGTGATCGAGACCAGGACTTCGCACCGCTGGCTTCGAGAATCGCGCGCTGGATACTAGATAACGCTGAGAAAATACTTGCGCAAGAACCAGAGATCGATCCTGCACTTTCCGATCGGCAGGCAGATGTGTGGCGTGAACTCTTACGCATAGCGGACACGGCAGGCGGCGAATGGCCACAACGCGCGAGGATAGCAGCTATCGAACTCTGCGAGAAACAATCGGACGAAGGCGATCTGAGCGTGCGCTTACTGGCTGACATTCAGAGGATTTTCTCCGAACAACCAGAACGCACAAAGTGGCCGTCGCAACTACTTGTGAATGCTTTAAATGCGCTTGAAGAGGCACCATGGTGTGAAGTAAACCACGGTAAAGAACTCACCACGAATCGCTTAGCGCGCATGCTTGCACGCTTCGAGATCAAAACTTGCACACTACGAGATAGCAGTAAAACACCAAAGGGATATTCGGCTGATTCATTCAATGATGTATTTTCGCGATACCTGCCACAGAACCGCAACACCACAACAAATGCAGATAATTCTATAACTGAGAACGAAATAAAATGTTGCGGAAATGTTTCTGTTGCGGATGTAAAGCGCAACATTGATGATGCTGAAGGAGAGGCAATGGAAAGCGGCAATTTTACAAACACAGACTTAGAGATTGTGGCATGTGTGTTTCAGCGGCTTATCGAGACTAACAAGAATGGCCTTTGTCTGGCGAACTGGCGCTTATCTTGCGCGGCGGAAGGAGTACCATTTGAAACTTTCGATGCAGCTAAAAAATACTACGACCAACTGGGAGTTTATAGGCACATAAGCCGCGGAGTTATAACCACTGGCAAGCCTGAGACACAAGAGGCGGAGTTTGTCTTTTAAAATGTTGCGGACGGCAACCGCAACAAAAACACAACCGCAACAAAAACACAACCGCAACATGATGATGTTTATATGGCATAAAGAGATACGATATAAATGTTGCGTGTTGCGGTTGTTTTAGGAGCATGGAGAAAAAAATATGGAACAAGATGTTGATTGGTTAGCGCCTGATTGGCTGACGCTTACCAGCTGGACCCTGGCAGCCAAGCCGCATGTGATACAAACACCAAAGACACAGGCATGCTATGAGGCACCGATCCTAAAGAGTGAGGCTGAGGAAGCACATTTATATAAGAGCTAAGCTTGGAATGCTGAGATCGCCATGCATTCTGGAAAATAAGTCCAATAGATTTCGGAGAGATTATAAGGAATATTGAGTATGTCTGAGAGATCAAATAAGCACATTCAGATCGAAAAAGTCCCCTATACCAGTATTCAAGACTTAAATGGAATAGGCATCGTCAAAAACGATGGATTCTATCGGCTCCGCAATGGAATTGGGATAGAAAGGTTCCTTCCTCATGATGAGGATGAAGCTCTGCCATATATCAAGCAGCCATTCAGACCCGCAGGGGATATAAGCTTCTATTGGAAAAATGAGAAGGGATTCTTTATGGAGCACGTTGCTGTAGCAAAACTGCCTGTCCACTATGGAGGCTTTCGGTATTACTTTGTCTGTCCCTATTGTCATAGGAGACTAAAGAAGCTCTATTTTGGAACCTGTGAGATCGCCTGTCGGCACTGCTTCAATTTAGTTTATCAACGGTGCCAAGAGAATAAGAGCCTTTTTATGAACTTGACTTCAGCTAAGATTTATCGAGCGAAAGCAGAGCACCTCCGAATGCATCGCCATCCGAGACTCGCTAGGGCTTATGAATCGAAGGCTGAGAAATATGATGAGCTCTTTTGGACTGAAGCGGCAAAAGATATTAAGAAGACATATAGAGAGACCTTATATATGAAGATGATCGATTCCCTTGAAAAAGAATTAAATGAGTTCAAAGAGGGGATTGATGGTAGCTAAAAGTGCTCTAGGATGCGCATAACTGTTTATTATAAGCTAAAAATCCCTGAAAATATCAAGAAGATTTCCCTGGTTATATCAGCGGGAATTCCCTGGAAAAATCAGGGGCAGTTGAAAACTGCCTCCTGGTAATCCAGAATCCCTTAGTCGAAGGACGAACAACGACAAGGGAGGATCAAAGAAGGTGATCAACATGCCCCAAATACAAAGTATCAGGGAACAGTACCAGAAAGGAAGCTCAGTGGCTGAAATATCCAGAACCTTTGGAGTCGATCCCAAAACCATACGTAAGTATGTGAATCAGGAAGACTTTTCCCCACAACCACCGGAGAAGTTGATAAAAGGATCCATCCTGGATCCGTATAAGCCACTCATAGATTCATGGCTTTTAGAAGACCAGGGACGATGGCACAAGCAAAGGCACACTGCAAAGCGGATCCATGACCGACTTGCCTCAGAAGTACCAGGCTATGCCTGTTCCTACAATACCGTTCAGCGATATGTAAAACGTATCTTTAAGGAACAGCTCGCGGTGCGTGCGAGCATGGAACTGGTCTGGCACCCAGGCGAAAGCCAAGCCGACTTCGGCGAAGCTGATTTTCTGGAACGCGGGACTAGGGCTCG
>Ga0209506_1004657_pt1 | contig 10077 bp, 10 predicted proteins | sample AD_JPNHG2_MetaG_FD_184409 | JGI IMG/M metagenome (GOLD analysis project Ga0209506, IMG submission 184409) | Active sludge microbial communities of municipal wastewater-treating anaerobic digesters from Japan - AD_JPNHG2_MetaG (SPAdes) (version 2) | ecosystem: Engineered > Bioreactor > Anaerobic...
CGATGAGCAAATCCAAGGGCAACGTCATCCCGCCGCAGAAAATCATCGAGAAAATGGGAGCGGATGTCCTGAGACTCTGGGTTGCATCTGAGGATTATCGCGAAGATGTTAAAATCTCTCATGAAATCCTCGACCGCATCTCGGATGCCTATCGGCGCATTAGGAACACCTTCCGCTTTTTGCTCGGCAATCTCGGCGATTTCCGACCGGAACAAGATGCCGTTTATTACGAAAAACTGCCGGAGATTGACCGCTGGGCGTTGCATAAACTCTATAGCCTTATGAAACGCGTGACTAAGGCTTACGAGGATTTCGAGTTTCACAAGGTGTATCACTTCGTTCACTCATTTTGCGTTGTGGAAATGAGCGCGCTCTATCTGGATATAATCAAAGATAGGTTGTATGTGGAAGGGCGGGATTCGCTGACGCGGCGGGCGGCTCAGACAGTTATTCATTTCGTTGCCGACTGCCTCGTGCGTCTTATTGCGCCGGTCTTGCCTTTCACTATGGAGGAGGTTTTCCAGTCGCTGGAAACCACGATGGAACGCCAGGCGAATAACCCCTTCAAGTCAAACCAAGGAGCGGACGGCAAGCCAGCCGGCTTTGGAAAAATCGCTAAAAGCGTACATGCCGAGCTCCTGCCCGAACCGCGCGAAGTCTGGAATCAGCCGGCGCTGGAGGAAACGTGGGAAAAACTGCTGCGCATCCGCGAGGCTGTGGTCAAAGTTCTCGAAGACGCCCGCCGGCGCAAGGAGATTGGACATTCGCTGGATGCCAAAGTTACGTTTGCCACAACTTCTGATGAGATTTATTCTCTCCTTGAAGACAGAAAGTTGTTCCTTGCCGATCTTTGCATCGTTTCCTCTTTTGAGATAAAAAAGGTAAAAACCTTTGCGCCCGGCGATGAGCCTGTGGAAGAATTCCCAGAAGTCTCCATCAAAGCGGAAAAAGCACCGTGGGAAAAATGCGCCCGTTGCTGGAAACTCCATCCGGAAACGGGAAAAAATGCGCGCCATCCGGGAACATGCCCCCGGTGCGCGGGTGTATTGAGCCAACAAAAAACGGAATCATAGAATAATGTCAGGAGGTGGTGTGGATTATGACAACAAAGAAAAAAGTCGTTAAAGCCCCGGCAAAGGCTTCCCCAAAAAAGACGGTGAAAACCAAAACGGCTGCAACGCCAAAAGTTGCCGCAAAACCCGCAAAAACCACAAAACCCACAGTTGCAAAAAAGGCGGCGAAGGAAACAAAAAAAACAGCCGTAGCCAAAACAAAAAAAATCGTTGTCAAAAGCGCGCTCAAACCGGAAAAACCCAAAACCAAACTCCCTTTGAAGAAAACGACAAAACCCGTAAAAAAACCGGCTGTAGTAAAACCCGCTCCCGCTGCTCAGGCAATAGCCCAGCAACCAGAACCCAAAAAACTCCGCAAATCAGAAGCAACCAAACTCAGAGAAGAGCTCATCGCCGAGCAGAGCCGCTTAGTCAAAGAAATCAACAATCTGGATAACATCGCGCGCACCAATTACGATGATGAAATGGCAACGGAAAATCGCGCTTACTCCATCCACATGGCGGAAAATGCCAGCGAAAACGAAGCCATCAACATGGCGCTTGGATTGCGCGGAATACTTCTCACCCGTTTGCAGGGAATCTCGGAAGCCCTTGAGCGGCTTGACAAAGGCAAATACGGCATTTGCGTCCGCTGCAATTGCGCAATTGATGTGGAGCGCCTTCTGGCAAAACCTCAGGCTGTTTTTTGCGTCGCCTGCCGCCGAGAGTATGAGAAGGAAAGACGAGGCGTAATGTGAATTTATTTTGGTGGATAGCTGGAGTTGCTCTTGCCGACCAAGCCGCAAAAATTCTGGCTATCCATTTTCTTCAAACGGGCAAGCCTGTTTATCTTGTTCCATCTTTTTTTTGGCTCCATCTCGTTTACAATCCCGGCGCCTTTGCCTCCATCATGCACAACCACCCCGGCATCCTTGCCGTCATAAACTCAATTGCCTTGCTCTTGATTATCTGGTGGGGGGCGCAGATTCCCAAAAAGGAAAAACGTTTACGCGCCGCCATGGGACTGGTTGCCGGCGGGGCGCTGGGAAATCTGGCGGATAGATTTTTTCGCGGCGGGCATGTGGTGGACTTTTTGGATGTCCATTGGATGAATAAAGTCCACTGGCCTGTCTTTAATATTGCCGATGTCGCCATATCGGTTGGCGTCGGTCTGATATTTTTGGATCTCCTTCTTCAGAAAAAAAAGCAGCAGGCAAAACCAGCCGGCAATAAATAAAATCAGCAAATTAGCTACGCGCGCCGAATATGCTCGTTCCAATGCGGATGATGTTTGCGCCCTCTTCAATAGCAACGCGCCATGAACTGCTCATCCCCATTGAAAGAAAACGCATATCAATATTGGCGTGTCCTGCCCGCGAAAGAGCGTCGAAGACTTCTTTTGTTGTCTTGAAATAAGGACGCGAATCTTCCGGATTATCTGAAAAAGGACCAAGCGTCATAAATCCCATTAAACGGACATGGCTTAAAGACGTTATTAGAACGGCGAGGTTTTCCGCCTCTTCGGGCAAAACGCCCGACTTAGCCGCTTCCCTCCCGCTGTTGATTTCAATCAGAATCGGCATGACCTTTCCCATATCCGCGCATTCCCTATCCAGTTTGGCGGCAAGAAGAAATGAGTCCACCGTTTCAATCATGTCAAAAATTTCCGCCGCTTTTTTTGCCTTGTTCTTTTGAAGGTGTCCAATCAGATGCCAGCGGGCGACGCCGCCCAGAGCCGCCTTCATCAACTCCGCTTCCTGAACGTAGTTATGCCCCACAACCTGAATGCCCGCTTCAATGGCAGCGCGGACTTCTTCGTTTGTGCGCGTCTTTGCCGCCGCCACAAGCGTTACGCCCTGAGGCAATTGGCGTAGAATCTCTTCAACATTTCGCCGGATGGCATTTACGTTTGTAATTCCGCTCATAATATTTGCATCAGCCTTTTCCGCATGTGCTGCAGTTGTGCGAGCTGCAGCTGGAACATCCGCCGGCGTTGCCGTGGCTTACGATGGATTTGCCGTCCATAGTGGCGCTGAAAACGGACATGACGCGGGACATCTTTTCGCTCCCGCATTTTTCGCAGACGTGTTTAGATGCGGAGTTGAAGCCTTCCAAAAATTCGCTGACGGTCTGGCACTCGCCGCACTGATATTCATAAATCGGCATAAGTTTTTTCCTTTGCCCTATTTAAAATATTTATCCCGCCACCAAAGAAAATATCCCCAGTTATTTGCTGTGTTATACTCTTCGGAGACCGAATCGGAAAAGGGCTGTTCCCCGTTATCGAACAAGGCAGCCCCGTTGTCATTTTTCATTAAAAAATCATAAGCCGCGCGAATGTTGTTAAATTGGCGCAAAGCCTCCTTATCGCCCGGTTTTTTATCCGGGTGGTGCTTCATCGCAAGGAGCCAGTATGCCTTTTTAATCTCTGTAGGACTGGCGCCTTCATCCACGCCGAGAATTTTGCGCGCCAGTTTCTCCATGCGCAACTGCTCTTGTGCTTGTTTTTGAAAATCAAATTCGTCCTGCGCCATAGCCAACGCCTTAAAAAAAGAAAAAATTAATAATTAACAAATCAAAATCAAAAACGTATATGATTCTTTAACGCGCAATTGTTGCATTTCAAATGCAAATTTGCATGTTTCGTCATTTTTTGTTTTTCATTAGAACCGCCGAACCCAGCGGGCAGCCCACTGCGCGGGCAATCACCGGACATTTGGCGCGCAGGAGGAAAAAGATGTTCCCCGCCTCGCCGTCAAGCGTTTCATAATTGCCCTGCCCTTTGGAAATTATTACATCCGCGCTTTCGAACCGACGCCTAAATTCATCCGAGCATTGAGGCAGCCATGTCCCCGGCGCGTCGTCGCCGTTGTCAATCACGACCACAATCTCCGTAATGCCCGTTTCAATGGCATCCTCCAAAGTGGCGTCGTTCAAAATCGGTCCGCCCCGCACGGCAAAGGTCACCTTTTCGCGGGGGAGTTCCTCAACGAGAAGACGATCCAGCACAATCTCTCCGCAGTTATCGGCAAGATAAAGAATGCTCGACGCGGATTGCACCGCGTCATGAAAGGACTGGAGCGTCTCGGCGAGAATCGGCGCATCGAGCGCTTCGCGGATTGAGCGCTCCGCATGAGCATGGTCAATGCCCGGATAAATACCCATGTCAATGATATTTCCCGCAATTGCCAAACGCGCCGCTGTTTCGAACGGATTTCGGGATGTGCGGACAATCTCCTTCATCTCAGGATAAAGTTCCATGGCAAAACGGTTTTGGCGGCGTTTGGATTTGGCATAAGGGTCGGCAATGCCGGTCATGCGCCGTATCAAAGAGGAGACTTTTTGCGCTAAAAGGGGAGGCGGCGTTTCAAAATCCGCCTCGATGATAATTTTAAGCGACTCCCGTGCAATCTCTTTCTGGAGTGATTCGACCTCGGTTCCCATCCGCGCCATCTCCAGCGCCTGACGCGCAAAACAGGGGATACATTCTAAATGAGTTTTCACGCCGCTCCTCAAAATTTTTATTTGGCAAAGCATGTCACCCAAATGAAAAGAAAACCAATCGAACCAACGCCCGCCCCGCCGGTCAAGCAAGAAAGACCCTTGACCCGCCGGCGGCTCATGTTATATCCCACGACCATGTTTTGGATGCTTTATTTTGCAACAGTTCCCGTTTTATTATTTTAGGAATTGTCGGAAAATATCTCTATTATTCCCAAATGGGCGGTTATGCCGGATGGGCGGCATCCATGAGAGATTTTTATAGGGGTTGGCTTATTGTTTTACTTGTGTTTTTGGGAGTGGAATGGGTATATTTCAAAATGAGAAAGAAGTTCATTGAAAAGAAAATAGACAATGAAACAAAGATATAAAGGCGCGTTTTTAGGTATGGCAATCGGCGATGCCCTCGGCGCGCCGGCGCAAAGCCTCAAGCCCGGACGCATTGTTCAAGCCTTTGGCAAAATCATGGATTACATCGAACCCGACAAGGCGTTTGAACCAACGTCGTCGCACTGGCGGTTGAAGGGGCTTTATTCCCTGCCAACGCAACAGGCGCTCGTTGTTGCCGAGTCGCTTATCACATCCTCAAAATATGATTTGCAGGACATATTCACAACATTTCAGGCAATGGCGCGCGGGGAGGAGCCTCTGGGGTATTTTCGCGGCGCGGACGTTCATTTCCGCAAGGTGTTGGATTTAATGGGAACATCCGCCGCGCCCTTTGAATGCGGCGTTTCCCACCCCGGCATCGGCGCCGCAAGCCGCGTCCTGCCGCTTGCCCTGATTTTTCGCAATGACGAAACCGCGCTTATGCGCGCCGCCGTCGAATGCGCCCTCCTCACGCATAACGACCCACGGGCAATAGCAGGAGCGGCGGCTATCGTTTATGCCGCTTTTCGATTTTCCCAAGAGCGGCAAATAACGCCAAAAGACCGCATTGATTTTTGCAGAGACCTTCAGCGGTTTACGCGCAAGAGCGAGGAATTTTTGCAGGATGAATTTAAGCGTTGCATCCCGAAGGAAATTCCCCAACCCGCCTTTTACGCCGTAAGCGACGCGTTGAGTATTCTTCTGCCCTGTCTGCGGGAAAACGATTGCGCCCTCGCCCGCAAAACTATTATCGCGGAGGCAAACCGCCGCGACCCGCAATTCCCCATATCCTCGCCCAATCAGGATTTCGCCCCTTCCGCCATAGTCCATGCCCTTTATATCAGCCTCTCCGCCTTGACATTTGGACAAGGCGTCATAGAAATAATCAACGAGGGAAAGGAAGCCTGCGCGATGGGAGCCATCGCGGGAGGGCTATTGGGGCTGCGTTTTGGCGATGACGGCATTCCTGATGAATGGCGCGCGGGGCTTCTCAATGCCCATGAAATTGCGCGGCGCGGCGATGAGATGGCAAACGGATTTCCCGATTGGTCGGAACGCACAGACCTCATCGCGATGGAGAGCCGTTTGACGCGCGACGACGCCGCAGAACGCCGCAAAAGGCGCGAGGCGGTTATTCATGAAGAGGAAAAGCGCGCCCAAAAAAGCGCCGCCCGCGGGAAGACCGCCGCCTCATCCGAGACAAAAGCAAAACTCCCGCCGCAGGAAGAGGCTCCATTTGCCCCGCCGCCGTGGATTGTATTCGGCGAGCCGCTTGCCGATCCTATCACAAAACAGCGCGACAAGGCGCTTCGCGGGCGCAAACGCATCGAGTGGAAGGAAACGCGACGGCGAAAAAGCAAGGAGTGAATTGACTCAACTCAGACGCGCAATGACATAATCGCGCAATAAAGGAATGATAACGTTCTGGACTCCGCCCTCGCTGATTAAATCGCAAACATCCGGCTCATTCGCATCCGGCGCGAATATTTCCGCCTTTGTAAAAAATCCGGCGGATTTAGCGCGCCACGATATTTTAATATTTTGCGTTTCGGGAAATCCAATCGTGTAATTGTTTTTGTGAATGATTGCCGTCGTTGGCGGCGCCGCGCCGCGGCAGTTGAGAATGTGTATAATCAGATTGTTTTTTTCGCCGCGAAAGCCGCTCGCCAAAATTCCCGCCGGCGCAGTAATTTCAAGAGACGGCGCATCATTGAGCGCATCTCGGACAGCGGCAAGAATCAACCGACCCGCATCAGGTTCGCGCGTATCGCAAAACTCTTCATCCATACGGGCGCACGGCAGGTGGCGGCGCAGACCGATTTTTTCAGGAAAATATTTTCCCGCTTTTTGAAGGGCGTATGCAAGCGACAAATCAATCCGCGGCTCGCCGGTTTCGTCCCGCCAGCCCGTTTCGCCTGTCGTGATAATGCGCCCCCCCGAAGAGGCGTAATCAAGGAGCGCTAAAATCTGCGCGTCGCTTAAACAAACGGCGTGCGGCGCGATGACCAGACGATAGCGCGATAAATGTTCTTTGGTCAGATCCCGTTCCAGCGCCGTCTCAAAGGGAATGTTCGCCTCAATCAGCGTTTGCGCCCAGCCCGTCCATTCGCGGACATAAAAATCAAGGTCGCGCCCTTTATAACCGTCGCGGGTTTGTTTGGAAAAAAGTAAAGCCGCATCCGCCATCGGCGCGCTTGCAATAAAAAGATTTTCATGCGACGCCTGCCATTTGAAAAAATCGAAAGGATAACTTGCGCTGGCGTTGTTGCATGCCCAAAAACGAAAGCCCGCCGCGCTGGAAAGCGCCCACGAAAAACGCGATTCCAATTCCGAGCGCGGATAGAAAAGCGCCAGCGGGGCAACGCCGGTCGGACGGGCAATGGCGGCGTATAATTTCAGCTCCGCAAAATACCAGAGCCATCCATAAAAGGGGATGCCGTTTCGGACATAAGCCTCGTAAAAAATATAATCGAGCACGCGGGAATATTCGATGGCGTCCGTCCCCCAAAATTGCGCCGACCATGTGTCGCTGGCGCCGGCATGGCAAGTCGTCAGGATTTTTCCGGGCGTTTCCGCATCAAGCCGCTTTTTCAAATCCGCAAAAAAATCGGCGGCGGATTTCATGCGGAAGCGCAGCCATGCGCGCCAGAGAGGATTTTCAAAATTTTCCCATACCGGCGAATTGGCTTCAAAGGGAAGCGCCATGCCGGTTTCTTCCTTAAATTTTTCCCGGCACCACAGACAGCCGCAAGAAAACCATGTCGGCAGCCATTCCACCTCGTCAATCATCCACCCATCCACGCCTGTTTCTTTTGTGAACTCGATGACCATCTGATAGAACGCCTCGCGAAATTCGGGATGATTGAGACAGAAGAGCCATACGCCCCCATATTCCTCAAAGAAGAGCGGCTCATCGGGGCGGCGGGCGTCGCGCTGCGTCCAGCCGCGATGCTCCCGCATGAATTCTTCATGGCAATAGGCGGCGGATGCATGGTGCAGGATTTTGATGCCGCGTCTGCGGCATGTTTCCGCCATGAGTTTCGTTGCCGCAATGCTCTTTGCTCTGGGTTGCGGCTTGAATAAAAATTGCGGCGGCGCGCCTTCCGGCATATCGAACATGATGTAGCGATGGTCTTCAGTCAGAATCATGTTGATGCCGCGCTCGGCAAGGCGGCTGATATCCGACTCCGCCTTTTCGGGCGTTAAATCGGCGGGATATGGCAATTGGATAGCGCGAACAGAATTCAGCCATTGTTTGTTCATAAAACGGCACCTTTTTAAAAGATTAATTCAATTTTTGTCCCGATGGCGGACTTGAGAATATCCGCGGCGCTATTTAGGTTCGCGGCGATTTCAAGGCGCCCAGTCGAGCCCCAATATGCCGCGAGCGCGCCGCAGGGCACATCGGCATAGCCCGCCGCAAGCCCCTTTATTTTATTGCGTCGGATGGAAATAACCGCGGAGCGCGCATCGAACTTTTTCGGCAAATCTTCCGCGCTGATGTTGGTTATCAAATTTCCAAAGCGGTCAATGTAGAGCACCTCGCCGCGTAAAACACCTTTGGAGGTTTTTGACGGCGGCGGGATATTCAATCGAACCATGTCCTCGCAGAGCGCGCCGAAATCTTCGAGCGGTTTTCCCTCGGCAAGATGCGCCGCCGCTGGAGCAAAAACATCGCGCCCCTCAAAAGTTGTCCCTTTGCCTTCAAGCATGAGTTTTTTATTTTCGATAGAATATACGAGAAATGTTTCCGCCTGAGATTCAACGCCCGTGAGGAGCCCGTTATCAGGCGAGATAAAAAAATAAGACCCGTCTGTTGCGGCGAGCCGGCGCCGCGCCGTCCCAACGCCCGGATCAACCACGCAGCAAAAAATCGTCCCTTCCGAAAAATCGCGATAGCAACTTTCAAGAATGAATGACGCCGCGAGGATATTATGCGGTTCGACTTCGTGCGTGATGTCCACAATCTCCGCGTCGCAAGCGATACGCCGTATGACGCCCTTCATGGAAGAGACAAACCAGTCCCGCGTCCCGAAATCCGTCAGCAACGCAATTATGCGCCGCGGTTTCTTATTTGTTTTGCTCGCCAACGTTTCCCCCCAGAGCCGTTTTATGCCAAGCCGCTTCAAAATCCGCGCCGGTTTTGAATAGCATAACCATCGGCACGCCTAGATGCTCAAAGACCTTCAGCCGCCGCCAAGTAAGAAAGAGGCACCATTCGGGGCGCGCAAAAAAACCTTTGCGCACCAGCAACAGGTGGTAATCATAAGGCGGAGCGCCGCGATTGATTTGCAGGTCGGCGCGCAAATTTCCCCATGTCTGATGATATTCAAAAACCTTTTCGTGCAGCGCCAGCGTTTTAATCCGCGCCCCTTTTGGGAGTTCATTCAAGGCTTTCAGAACGCCGTCATTCACCGCTTCGCCCCACCATGTGGTTTCCATCCCCTTGTTCCATGCGCCGCGAATCCCTCCCGCAAAAATATTAAAGTAGGTTAAATTATAGGGGAAGCTGGTTATCACAGAGAATAATCCGCTGGCGCCGATTAAAACGATGCTAAGGACAGCTGCTTTTTGTTTTTTTAGTTCATCAAAGGGCAGCCGCTCGCAAAGAGCCGCCAATCCAACGCCTGCCAGCGGCAACATAAAAACAAACGCCGGCAGAAAAAGCCGAACACCGTCATACTTAGGCGAATTGGGCATGGCGGCAATTCCCAGCGTGAAAATCCCGCCCCACAAAAGCAGCGCTTCCACAGGCGAGCGGCGGATGTTTTTCAGCGCGGAGGCGATTCCCGCAAACATAAAAAATAAAATCAAAGGCGGCGTGTTGTAAAACATCATTACAAACGGATAATGCCACGGCGCAAGCGCGGAACCGTAATTATATTTTTGACCGAAATAATAAACCGCCGTGAACTGGTGGGAGACAAAAAAATAAAAATATTCTAGCAACCGTTTTGCCGTGTCGTGCCAGAGCCAGGGCCAGGTTATGACCATCGCAACCGGCGAAAGAAAAACCAACGCGAAAAAATTGTTCGCGTATTTCCGTCTATGATACACATGCGCCCAAGGGAGCAGAACCAGCGGCAGAAAGGCGCAGTTGATTTTTGTGTTCAGCGCAAGACCAAAAACAATTCCAAGCAAAACACTCCAAAGC
>Ga0209506_1004666_pt1 | contig 10066 bp, 8 predicted proteins | sample AD_JPNHG2_MetaG_FD_184409 | JGI IMG/M metagenome (GOLD analysis project Ga0209506, IMG submission 184409) | Active sludge microbial communities of municipal wastewater-treating anaerobic digesters from Japan - AD_JPNHG2_MetaG (SPAdes) (version 2) | ecosystem: Engineered > Bioreactor > Anaerobic >...
CTGCTGTTCTTCAACTCCCGCACCGCGGACGGCCACCTTGGCGACTTCACCGACGCCTGCCGCGAGAACAGATCGTACGCCATGCGATCCCTCACCGCACAAAAACCGTTCAAATAAAAACGCCCTGGGATCATCGGGCAAGTGTTTGATGCGAACTGGTGGGGAATCGCCTACAATGCTTATGGACGCGTCGGCGCCTGCATTGGGGAAGGAACCCATTTCTTGAACGCTTGGGGTGCCCCGCGAAATCTGAATGACGGCGAACCGCATGTGTTAATCTATGTCTGGCAGAACGGTTCGAATGTGACGATGAACGTGGACGGTTGGCGTTCGGTGAAATATGACGCCACGCACACTCATACCGCAGGACGTAAACAGACTCGCTGCATGCTGGGCGCGACCGAAAAGACCTGTGCCCGCGTCGACATCGCGGAGATCCATCACTATCGGACGGCATTGACGCCGGAACAACAAGATGCGCTGGGGCTAGCCTTGGCGCGTAAATACGGTGCGGAGACTTACGGTTATCTGGATCATCCCGATGCGGTTGCGCCGGTGTTGGCCAGCCACGAAATACAGGTCGACGCCGACGCGACGTTTCGGCCCCCTATATCTGGCATGCGTATCGAGGCCCGTCAGTGTTTCAGTGGCGCTGGAACGGTGGCCGGTACGCTGAAGGTTGGCGCAGGGGGGGAGATCGCCACAGCTACTGACGGCGCACTGACGGTGGAGAACCTGACTTTCGAGGCGGGCAGTGTCTGCCGCTGGGCGTATGGCGCAGACGGTTCGCATACGCCACTTACGGTAAGCGGCACGTTGAGCCTGCCTGCCGGTACCGTGATCGTGGAAATCGACAGCGTCATCGCAAATCCCGCCGTCCATGGCGTGGTCATGACTTGGGCCGACCAGCTAAACGACTGCGGCACAGTTTGGGAAGTACGCGGGGGACGCACTCAAACGGCAGTTGTCGTGGATACGAGTGCGAAACAGATCCGGTTGACCACGCTGATCGGCACACTGCTCTCGGTGCGTTGACCGATCACACATCCGGTTAAGCGTTTACGTCATGAAGCGCTCAGCCCTTTTGCATGACACGTTGTTGCGGAGCGTGGCCATCACGCATAGTTGTGCATGCCTGCAAAGAGGCGCGAGAGGTTGATCCAGGTCAGCGTCAGCACGATGAAGAGCAGGCCGATCCACAGCAGCGCCGCCAGGGTGCGCGGCGCACGCACGCCGTGTGCCAGACGTTCGTGGAAGTAGCCGACGTAAACCAGCCAGGTTGCGAGCGACCACATCTCCTTGGGGTCAAACTGCCAGTAGTGGCCCCAGCAGATCTTCCCCCATAGCGAGCCGAGGACCAGTCCCAAGGTCAACAGCACAAATCCGGCGGCCGCCGTCTGGCGCGAGGCTGTCTCGGCCTGACGCATCCGTTCACTGCCGATGTCCCGACGGAACAGCGGCAGCGCCATCAGTGCGGCACGCGCCAGCATCACGTATCCGGCCACATAACTGCCGACATGCGGGATAAAGAGTGGGCTTTGTAGCGCGGGGGGCAGGCGCCGCACATCCTCACCGAACACAAAACCGGCCGGGAAGAGGATCAGCATGCCCAGTAACGCATCCTGCACCGCCGTGTCCAGTCCGTTGCGCCAGCGGCTCCATACGGAAAGCGGCCAGAGCGCCGCGGCCATGCACAGGAAAAACTCGAAGAGATTCTGCATCGGCGGGTGGCCGGTATCCAGTCCGCGCCAAGCGACTGACGCGACAGCCGCCACAAAGCCGGTGCCCCAGAAGGCGTTGCCGATGGTACGCCAACCGCCACGACGCGCGATGACGGTTGCGGCAAAGAGCGTGAACGTCAAGTAGATCAACCCGCCCTGCAAGGTCATTTTCACCATCATGCCGGCACCTCCCTTCCCGATGTGCCCGGAAGGCGAAAGATGCGCCAGGCAAAGAGCAGGATGCCGGCGAACAACAGCGTGAATCCGGCATAAACCAGCTTCAGCCCCGGATCACGAATGACTTGCAGCACTGTGTAGACGACCGGTCGTCTCAGCCGGTCGGTGCTATGCCCCCAGCTCATCTGATAGATGTGGTAACCGCGCACAAAAACCGGCTCATTCACGCGCACGTTGGCCACATAGGGCGCCCGTCCCGGTTCCGTAATCGTGACGCGACTGCGGTATTCCCGCACCGGTGCGTCTCGTCCGGCATCGCGGTCGTCGCTGTTGCGCTCATAACGCTCAACAAAAAAACGTTCCAAACGAACTGAGAAGGGGACTCTTCCGACATACCGGTCGAGCATCGGGCCTTCCCACAGACGGTCAGTCTCCTCGCCGTCGACCATCACCATCGAGCCGACACAGGGGCGGTCAGGCGAGGCGTGCTTCACCGCGTAACGGCCCATCAGCCATCCCGCCATCACGCAGGCGCATCCGACATGCAGCAACGCCGAATCGAACCGGCGCCGCAAGACAGCGCGCACGCCAACAAAACCGAAGAGCAGCGTCAGTAACGCGACGCCAACCTGCATCACCGGTTGTTCCATCCATGCACCCGCACGCTCCGCGCCAAGAAAGGCCAACGCCACGGCACCGAGCGCGAGCGCCCAGCATAACCAGGCCGCCGGCCCCGGCCCGGCCCATCTGTTCAGGAGCTTGTTCACGCCTGTTTCACCGCGTCGACCTCAAGTTCCACCAGCAGGTCGTCGCGGCAGACATCCGCTTCGACTGTGATGAGCGGCAAATCTTCCAGACGGTGCGCACGCAACCACGCCTGCCACTCCGGCATGTAGGAGGCTTTCTTCAAGTACATGACCGCGCGCGTCGCGTCGCGCCAGCTCATGCCGCGCGACGCCAAGATCGCCTCGACCACATCCATCGTCAACTGGATCTGCCTCGGCACGTCGCCCACCCAGGCCGTTGCGCCACCCGGCTCGATGCTGGCCGTGCCGGACACCAGCAGCGTCCGATATTCGGGCGTGCCGATCTCCACCGCCCGGCTGAACGAACTGCCGTACTCCAAGGCCGCGCATTGCAAGGGCGACGGGAGGGCTTCTACCGTTACGGCACCGGGCACGTGCGGCTTGACAGCGATGGCGCAAGCGGTGATCGCCGATCCGCACAGGTTGGCACTGCCGATGCCGGTGCTCGCGGGCACAAGCCCGTCGTAGACCGCGCGTGACCGGAAAAACGCATCACGCGCCCGGTTGAACGGATCGTACCAGTCGAGAATGTTGTCCATGTAGAGCCATGTGCGCGCGACGTTCGCAAAGGTCATGCCGGCATCGGCAAGCGCGTCCTCAATCCCCTCGAAAACCGCCGTCGTTTGCGCTTCGCGTGATGCGGCCGGATCAGGCGGCAACACGCCGGTGAGCAGACAGTATTCGGCGAAATTGTCGCGGTAGACCACGCCGACCGTACACCCGTGGCGCCGGATCAAGCGTGGTTCCGTGCCTCCCACCACAAACCTCTGGTAAACCGGCGGCAATTCGCCGCCGCCACCACACAGCCAAAGCTGCGGGACGGATGTCCCTTTGGTGCCAACCCCAGCCTGCTGCAATTGTGCACGGGTGCCCCAGCCGGTCTGGGCCACCACATGCCCCTGGTGGGCATGCGGTACGCCTTGCTGCACAGACCAGACGCCCATCTCCTGGTGACGCGTCACACCGCCATGAAAAATTCCCCGCATACGTCTCCCTCTTTTTCCGCACACTCCCCGTGCGCTGCTCTTATAGCGACAGTACGAACTCCGCCAGCGCGTCGATCTCTTCGTCGCTCAGTTTTTGTGTCGCGCCGTGCGCATCCTGCGGATTGCACCCTTTCAGAAGTTCCTGCATCGTCAATGCCCGTCCGTCATACAGATACGGAGCCGTGCGCCACACTTCAACCAGCGTGGGCGTGTCGAATTCGCGTCCCTCTTCGTTGCCGACGCCCAAACTGAGATTATATTTCTTGAGATTCGTGTAGAGACGCTCGCCGTGCGGCCCGAGCTTGTCACCGGGATGGCACTCCGCGCAACCGGCCCGCCTGAACAGCCGCTCGCCCTGCTTCGCTTTGGCCGAAAGCCCGCCGTTGACGCGGTAGGGGCTCACTTCCGGCTTGAGCGACATCGCGTAGGCATCCAAGCAGAGCGCGTCCTCTTCTGGTCGCACAACAAACTGAATATGCGTCAGCCCCTTGCGGTTACAGGCCTGAAGATCCGGACGGATGCCGGTCACCATCGTCGGCGGCGTCAGATGGGTGTACACGATGCTCTTGGTCTGCTTGGGGTTGCCGATGCCATCGTTCATCAGATCCCAGTTGAGCCCGTCCATACGGCCGTCGGGGTGACAGCTCGCGCAGCTCTGCCAGTGCTGGAAGCACATCGCGCCGTCATTCCACAACATCTCGCCGCGCCGTACGGGATCCTTGCTGAGATCGACCGGTGCGCCCAGCGCCACCGTTGTCGGCTTCGCGGCCGCATCGCCCAGCGGTAAGGCCGCCAGCGCGTCTGCGAAATACAACGCCGTGTAGACGGTACCCCCGGTCGCCACCACGCCGCGGGGGCCGTCGCCTTCCAGTTTCACGCGGCGGCGCACCGTGACGAGAAAAGAGAGGTCGTTGGGCACATCGGCCGCAGATTTGGTCACCTCGGTGACTTTCTCATGACGTGCCGCCTTGTCCAGCCGCGCATGGAACTCAGCACGGTCGATCACACTCAGCTCGCGTGTCCCGGCGTGCGCCACCACGATGTGCTTGCCGTCCGGCGAGACCGCCACACCCCAAGGATTGGCTGCGCCGAGGTCGACATCGTCCAGAAGGGACGTATTGATGTACTCGCCTGTTTCGCCGTTAAAGACGGAGAGCCCCGCCGTGTTCATCCAGCCGCGTTCCAGTTGCGTCGTAGGAAGCTGGTAACGGCCGAAGGTGTGAGTGACGTAGACGTGTTTCCCGTCCGGTGATGCGCCGATGCCGCGTACGCCGGTCGAGCCGTTGGGCAACATCACATGCCGTACGGGATGACCGGTTGAGGTGTCGATCACGCTGACCGACGCTGCGACGACGGCATCGGTGGCGCGGCAGGCCGGCAACAGGTTCGCCACAAACAGCAGTCGTCCACCGGCACCGAACGTTGCCGCAAACGGCTCGCGCAACACCGGCACCGTCGCCTTGACACTCAGCGTGCGGGCATCGAACACCCTGACACAAGCGTCGAAGCGGCAGGGCACATAGAGCGTGGCACCGTCAGGGCTCACGACCGGTGCGAGCGGCGTGTGACCCGCTGCCGCCTGTAGGGACGGCGTACCGTCCGCCGCAAACTTTTGCACGAAGCCAAAGGCACCGCCGCCGGTCACGAAAACGGTTCCATCCGGAGCTACGGCGACACCGCTCGGATTCGCTGATGCCGCTGTCGCTCCGCCGCCGAACAGGGAAGACCAGAATCCGCGCGGGCGTTCCGTCTTGTTGTTGAGCAGCCACTCGCCCACAACCTTGGTTTGATCGAGGTCCATGACCAGCAGACGGCCGCCGGTCGCTGACGTCACATAAGCCCGCTTGCCGTCCGGTGTCACGGCCAAACATTCGGGAGAAACATACGAGGCCGCCTCTGCAAACACAGCGATTCCCACCCAAACACCTGCTACTACCCGTTTCATCCTGTCTCCTCGTAGGCCGGCTTTTCACCACCCCGGCATCTCATGTCCGCACCCGTTTCTGGCGCACCTATCGGTCGGCACCGCGGCGCGTGCCCGTTAAACCTCCCGCCCCACCGCTTGGGCGATCGCCCGCAGTTCTTTGACCAGCTTGTAATACATCTCCGGCGTCTCGCTCTGGTCGCCGTCGCACAGTGCGCGGTCCGGACAGACATGCACTTCCATCATCACGCCGTCCGCGCCACCGGCTACCGCCGCGCGCGCCATCGCCGGCACCAGCGACGCTTTGCCGGTGCCGTGGCTCGGATCCACAATGACTGGCAGCCACGTGCGTTCTTTGAGCAACGGCACGGCACTCAGATCGAGCGTAAAACGTGTCGCGGTCTCGAACGTGCGGATGCCACGCTCGCAAAGCACCACCCGCCGTTCGCCAGCACTCAAGACATACTCGGCAGCGTACAGATACTCCTGGATCGTGGCGCTCATGCCGCGCTTGAGCAGCACCGGTTTACCGCAGGCGCCGGCATCGCGCAGCAAAACAGAGTTGTGCATGTTCCGCGAGCCGATCTGCAACATGTCTGCCACGGCCGAGACGGCCGGCAGTTGCGAGGACTCCAAAACTTCGGTCACCACCGGCAGTCCGGTGCGCGTGCGCGCTTCCGTCAAAATCTCGAGGCCCTTTTCGCACAGCCCCTGAAAAGCATAAGGCGAGGAGCGCGGCTTGAAGGCCCCGCCACGCAGCATGGAAGCGCCCGCCTCCTTGACGGCGCAGGCGATCTCGATCATCTGCGTCCGGCTTTCCACCGTGCAGGGACCGGCGATCAATACCAGCCGCCGGCCGCCGAAGACGACATCGCCCACCGGCACGGTCTCAGCCCCAGCCCCCACAGTATCTTTGTCGACTATCATGGCATGTCACCACCCACTGACGCGCCGACGTCCGGTGCCGTTCCTTGCATCCCCCGAACGTGCCGATATAACGCCTTCGCCCATTACAGACCAGTGTACCGCAACCCCGGTTATCCGTGCAAGCGCGGCGTGTCCCTAAACTGCGGCCCGAATAGACTGTGAACGCCCTCAACGGGCTGTCCCGGTTCACGGTCTTCCCCCTGCGGTATTCGCGGCTGACCGAAGAGCGGTGTTTCCCAAGAACCAAAATCCGGCCCTTGGGGCACTCCTTTTTCTCGGGCCGACGCCCCTGGGGACGTGGCTGCGTCAGCCCCCCCGGAAAGCCCTCCGGTCTTCCCGGGCCCCGGGGCTTCCTCGCACCCATACACCCTTTTTCTGTTTTTCCAAAAGCGTGCGTTTTATTTTGCACTTCACCCGTGATTTGTTACACTAGAACCAAAGTGGTGAATGATGTATTTTTCCACTTGTCATGGGGAATGCTCGTAGAGAAGAGGGGTCTGGCTGCGATGGATGGCATGACAGGGTGCGAAGTACGGATGTATGCGGCATTATTCCTAGGCTTGACGTTGTCAGGCGTAACCGGGTTACACCCCTTTCCGGGCCTCGCCGAGACCGCGACACAACCTGAAACCGTAACGGTGCTGACACTCAATCCCTATGCGGCAGTGGACTGGGACACGACACCACGGCATCGGGCCAACCTCCACGCTCACAGTAAGAACAGCGATGGATCATGGCCTCCTAACCAGGTGGTGGACGAGTATCATCAGCGAGGTTACACCATTCTCGCCCTGTCTGATCACAACAAAGTGACCTATCCCTGGAACGATTTCACCTCCATTTCCAATGTGTATGAGAATCGTGATCCGCAGGCGCTTGGCATGTTGTCGATTGCCGGTAATGAACTCTCGCGCCACCACCATACGCTCAGCTTGTTCTCGGATTTTGTCAGCACGTCCAGCGATTGGGAGGCGGTGTTGACGGCATTGGGCGCTTATTCGCCAGAGGTGCGTGGCGTGGTCTGCCATCCTGCCATGCATTGGCCGGGGCAATTTATTCATGGCGGATTCCGTACCGGGCTAGCGTCTACGTTGCGTGCGCTCCCGCGTGGTGACTTTACGCTCGAAACCTGGTTCCGTACCACCGATGGCGGCCGCGGTGTTTTGATGGGGAACTATTCGACCGGCCACCGTGGCGCCTTGAATCTGGAACTGCACACCGATAACCGTGTCCGTATTTACGTGTATCCGGTATCCGGCACGACTGTAGACCTCAATCTTGCGGCGGGTGATCATGCCATCGACACGCGCGATGGCCAGTGGCATCATCTGGCCGGAGTGCGTCGCGCGGGGCAGGTCTATCTGTACCTCGATGGTCTGGAAGTCGGGAAAACCGCCTGTAACCTGTCGTTTGATTTACAGGGTGACTTTTTTTATCTCGGTCGCGATACGCGTACCGGTTCGACCGAATTCGAGGGGGATCTGGATGACGCACGCCTTTGGACACGCGGGCTTACCGCTGCGGAAGTCGCTGCCATCGTAGCGGGAGGTCATCCGGGCGATGGTCATATCGGCGCGGATAATCTGTTGGCCCATTATGCCTTTGAACGTCCTGCACGTTTGACCGACACGGCCGGACACGTCGCCGGGCCGTTTCATGCCGAGCTGCACGAACCCTGGTATCGTGTCACGTTGACGCCGGATCTGAGACAGATCGCACGAAACGACTTTACGCTCGAAGCACGCTTCCGCACCACCAGTGCGAGCCCGACACGCAACATTCTGATGGGGAACTATTCGAGCAGCTACGGCGGGGCATTGAATCTGGAGCTACATACCGCCAACCGTGTACGGCTCTATGTGAGTTCAACAAACGGTACCACCGTCGATTTGAATCTGTCAGCCGATCAACTGGGGATCAACACCCACGACGGCGGCTGGCATCATCTGGCGGGCGTGCGGCGTGGTGACCGCGTCTATCTGTACCTTGATGGTGTGGAACTTGGCAATGCCGAATGTATGCTGAGTTTTGACCTGGCGGGACAGTCTTACTACGTCGGTCGCGACACGCGTACGGGCGATACGATCTTCAAAGGCGATCTGGATGGCGTACGTCTCTGGGCGCGCAGTCTAAGCGCCGCAGAGGTTGCGGCGCTGGCCACTGGCGCGGTGCCAGACGGAATAGCAGTCTCAAACACCGGTTTGCTGGCTGCCTACGGACTCGACCCTTTGACCCTGGCTCGTGATTCGGGTGGGCATCCCGATGGGCCGTTTCACGCCGAGTGCGCCGTTTTTTCTAGCGCATTGCGTGTGTCTGATGTGCCTGCACCGCTGAAGGCGGCCAGTCTTTCCTTTGGTGCAGCAAGTCTTGGGTGGGCCGTGACGTTACCAACGGAGGTTCCCTCGGCGGCAAGTGATTATTACGCGGATATTTTCAGGAGACATGCGCATCTCAAGGCCATCGAGGTGATCAACGGTACGCGTCCGCTCAGCGAACATCCGTTGGATCGTGCGCTCTGGGATGCGCTGCTGACACGTTGCATGCCTGAACGTCCCATTTGGGGTATGGCCAACGATGACATCCATAGCATGAGCCATCTGGGGCGCGAGTGGTCGACTTTCCTCTGCACTGAATTGAGTGTGACAGCAGTGCGCGAAGCGCTGGACAACGGTGTTTTTACCTTCTCATCAATCCGCGTACGTCCGGCCGGCGGCAGCGGGATGCCGCCGTCCGTTGAACGTATTACGCATGATCCGCATGCGGGATGTGTCACGGTCACAGCCACAGCCGACGGCGCATCGTTACCGCCGGAAGCCTATAGCTGGATCTCGATGGGGCAGACGATCTCGGCCGGGCCGGTTCTTGCGTATCGTGCCATGGGCGTCACGGGTTCGTATGTGCGTGTGGAAATCCGCGGGCCGGGCGGCATCACGTTTGTGAATCCATTCGGTCTGCGCCAGATCGCACGCACGACTGATAGTGATGCAGACGGGTTGCCCGACTGGTGGGAGTGGGCCTATTTCGGTGACCCCGTCAGTGCGGATGCCGCGGCGCGGACTCCCGCCGGGATGAGCGTGGCAGAGCACTACATCGTCGGCAGCGATCCGCACAATCCGGACGCGAGTTTCCGGATCATGGCGTTTGATCAGCCGTCGGACGCGCCGGGGTGCTGGCGGCTTCGTTGGCCGAGCGTCGCCGGCCGGCTCTATGCGATTGAATGCGCTACCGATCTGAAGAGCGGTTTTCAGCCCCTGCCGGGTGCCGAGGCCATTCCTGCTACGCCGCCGTATAACGCAGTCGATGTTGAACGGAATGGGCCAAGCGGCCTGTATCGGATTCGCGTGATGCCGGCGGAATGACACGTTTGCATGAAAACTACAACACAGGAGGAAGAAAGGATGAGTGCGCCAAGCAAAGCGTGCGATATGCAGTCGGTTAAAGTCCGACACAGGGAAAGCCTAACCAGCACCCTGTTACCGAATGTGCAGACGGGGAGGCAACGAACCGGCTGAAGCCACAGGAAGG
>Ga0209506_1004685_pt1 | contig 10031 bp, 7 predicted proteins | sample AD_JPNHG2_MetaG_FD_184409 | JGI IMG/M metagenome (GOLD analysis project Ga0209506, IMG submission 184409) | Active sludge microbial communities of municipal wastewater-treating anaerobic digesters from Japan - AD_JPNHG2_MetaG (SPAdes) (version 2) | ecosystem: Engineered > Bioreactor > Anaerobic >...
AATGCAAGCATTGCCGCAATTATGGCAAAAAGAAAACATATTCCTATTTACCATATGGAAGCGGGAAATAGAAGTTTTGATGAGAATGTACCTGAAGAAACCAATAGAAGGATGATTGATCATATCGCTGATTTTAATCTGGTCTACACTGAAAATTCAAGACAACATCTTTTATCTGAAGGATTACCTCATAGAAGAATTTATGTTACCGGTTCACCTATGTTTGAAGTATTACAGCATTATTTAATGAAAATTAAACAGTCAAAAATCCTGGAAACTTTGGACCTAAAACCCCAAAAATATTTTCTGATATCTATACACAGAGAAGAAAATGTGGATTATCCGGATAATTTAAAAAAAATTAGTGTTGTTCTAAATACACTCGCCGAACAATATCATTATCCTGTTATAGTTAGTACACATCCGAGGACACGCAAAAGGTTAGAAAGTGCAGGTAATTTAATGTTTAATCCTTTAATCCAATTTCTGAAACCTTTTAGTTATACTGATTACAACTTTCTACAAATGAATTCTGCTTGTGTAATATCTGATAGCGGGACTATCAGTGAGGAAAGTGCAATCCTAAAATTTCCTGCTATTACCTTAAGAAATTCTATGGAAAGACCGGAAGCAATAGATGCCGGAACGATTATTCTTACAGGTTTTGATCCAGATATTGTGCTTGATTCAATTAGAGTTGTTATTGAAGAAGGTGCTAAATATACAAAAATATGCCCTGAATATGAAATTGATAATTGTTCAATGCGTGTGCTGAAATTGATTTTGGGAACTGCTAAATTGCATAAGCAGTGGAGCGGGTTATATTAAATGAATTTCTGATGCTCTGAAAGTATTTATACTTAAATAAAAGATAACATAAAAACGAGTATTAGATGATTTGCTATTGGAAATGCAAAAGAAGATTGGTTTTATTTAAATATACTTATTACTGGTAAGAATATAATTATATGAAGTTAGAAAAGAATTTGATTTAAATTTCTTATAGATATCTGAAAATTTATGTTGGAAAAATTAAACAATGGATAAAGCAATAGTATTTGTTAATTCTATAGATTTTACAAAACCAAATGCATCTCTTTTTAGATTACTTGCAATAGCAAGAGGACTTATTGAGAATAATGTAAATGTATATTGGATTTTACTAGTCAGTAAACCGCCTCAAGAAATTTTAACCGATACATATTATAAGAATATTGTATTTATAACATTAGGAGAGAATTCAAATAAATACGAGAGAAATAAGTATTTATTTTATTTGTATAGAAATTTACAAATATATAAGATTAATTCCTTGATATATGAATTAAAAAAAAGACATAAGGCAATAACCTGCTATGCATATGGAAATGATTTTATACTTAATTATCCATTATTAAAAATATGTCAAAAGCTAAAAATAAAAATTTTTAATGAAATAACTGAATACCCAAAATTAATAGATGATAACCTAAGTTATGTTAAAAGATTAAGATTGTACATAAGATCGACGCTTTATCTAAGATATTTTATTACTAATGTAGACCATATATTTGTCATTTCAAAAGCTTTAAAACAATTTTTTGAAAATCATTTAAAAAGGTATAAAAAGAATATCCCTGTATCAGTACTAAATATGATGGTTGAACCTGATAGATATTGTTGTTGCTCTTCAAGTATAGATTCCCAGTACAAAGATATTGTATTTGTAGGCACTATGTATGGAAATCAAAATGGAGTTTATTATCTTTTAGAAGCTTTTTTGAAAATCATTAATGATTATCCTGAATCTCGTTTAATTATAATAGGCGATAATTCAAAGGTAAAAAGAATGAAAAAAATAAACTCTATTATGAGTAAAGTTACCAATCCTGAAAGAATTATATTTACCGGGGAACTTAATAGAGATAATGTGATTAAATGGCAGAATTCTGCTTATTGCCTTGCCTTAGCAAGACCTAATAATTTACAAGCAAAATATGGATTTCCTACAAAACTTGGTGAATATTTGGCTACCGGAAAACCTGTGGTAATTACATCAGTCGGAGATATTCCAATTTATCTTAAAGATGGAGAAAATGCCTATATAGCAATGCCAGATGATGTAGAGGCATTTGCGAATAAATTACGGGATTGTCTTGATAATCCTGATAGAGCTTATCTTATAGGCAAAAAAGGGCAAGAATTAGTCTATAAAGAATTTAATTATTACGAGTGTACAAAAATTATCGTTAATTCTATTTAATATAGATATTATTTATTACAAACCAGGCTATTGGATTTAAAAATGGCTAAATGTATTATTTTAGTTTTTCATGAAATTAATAATAAATTGTGGTTTCAATCAGTATTAAAATATTTAAGCAGAAGTTACCAATTTGTAAGTGCAAATCAACTTTTCGAGATTAAAAAGGGAATAATTCCAAGGCAGAATATCTGCCATATTACTTTTGATGATGGGCATATAAGCTTTTATCAAAATGCTTATCCGGTTTTAAAAGATTTAGGGATTCCAGCTACATTATTTATTTCTCCTAAGGTTATTACTAGCGAAAAGAATTATTGGTTTCAAAGAATAAGAAATTTCAATAAAGAGAATTTTCAAAGCTATTTTTTTAACAAAATCCAAGATATATTTAATGCTCCTATCTATAATTATTCTATACGTTCAATATTGAAATCTCTCCCTATTCAAATGATACTGCATATAATTGATAGTTATGTGAAAATAAATAACATTAAAGAACAACCATATATGAATATCACAAAATCTCAACTACTTGAATTACATAAATCTGGTCTCATTGAAATTGGAGCTCATACCCTAAATCATCCAATTTTGGCTAATGAGAACAATGATATCTCAGAATTTGAAATTAAAGAATCAATCAACAAGTTACAAGAAATTCTAAGTGATAAAGTTTATTTTTTTGCCTATCCAAATGGCCAACCAGATATTGATTTTGGAAAGCGAGAAATCCAAATTCTTCGTGAAACCGACATAAAACTTGCTTTCTCAACGGAAGAAAATAAACTTACTTATGATTCAAGCAATTTTGTAATACCCCGAATAGGATTGTCGAAGGGTAATATATTATATATTGTTCAAAAAATTCGATTTGCTAAATATTGGGATTTTTTGAGAAATGTTAGATATCGGAAAACGGAAAAAATCGAAAGAAGAAAGTTAAGAAATTTACAGAATAAAAATGATTTTTGTTCAAGGTAAACGCAAAAAAAAGTTAGATTAATATTTATATGTTATCATTTTTTAGAAAATAGAATAGATACAATATTTTATAATTCATTATATTATTTATTGAAAATCCAAAACAAAATATGATCTTATTTCTACGATGATTATTAATGAATAAATACAAAAAGTGATGTTTAGCCATATCAGTGTCGTATGATTTATGCTTAGAACTTGCTTTAGATCTTTATAATAAAGGAGTACTATAATTGTTAGATCAAGCTTCTCGGGTTTTAATATTAACGCCTCCATTAGAAAGTATTGGAGGAATTGCAAATTATTATTATACTATAAAAAATAATTTTACTATAAATGTTGATTATTGCTATAGAGGAACTCGTAATCAAGCTAATAAACGGTTTATAAAAGAAACCATAAGATTTATAAAAGATATTTATCATTTTTTTTGTTTAATTCATTCTGGTAATTATAATCTTATTCACATTAATACATCTTTGAGTATCTATTCTATATTGAGAGATTCAATATATATTATGTTAGCTAATTTATTAAGTATACCATGTATAACTTTCTTTCGAGGATGGTCTACAAAACAATGTAATAAGATTGAAAGCCACTTTCTTTGGTTACTTAGAATATCCTACTTCAATTGTTGTGCCATCATAACATTATCTTCTGAATCCAAATTTAAATTAATGAAATGGGGATATAATAAACAGATATACTTAGAAACAACTGTTGTTGATGAATCTCTTTTAATTGATTTTGATTTTGAAAAGAAATTAAATAATGTATATAATGATAATTTTGTAATATTATTTTTAGCACGATTAGAAAAGGAAAAGGGGATTTTTGAACTTATACAGGCATTTAAACTTTTAAAACTTAAATATCCCAATATTCTCTTAATAATAGCCGGAAAAGGAAACGTGGCTGAATCAGTAAAAAACTTAATCTCTATAGAAAAAGATATTCAAATGGTTGGTTATGTTATGGGCCATAAAAAAGCAGAGTTATTCAAGCAAAGCTCTTTATATGTTTTGCCCTCTTATTCAGAAGGAATGCCCAATTCAGTATTAGAAGCTATGGCTTTTGGTCTTCCAGTAATTTGTACTAAGGTGGGTGGCTTACCTGATATTATAGTAAATGAGGAAAATGGGTTATTTGTCCAAGTCCGGGATTATTATAGCATCTATCTAGCAATAGAAAGATTGTATCTTGATACACAATTAAGGAATAAAATATCAAGTAATAATTATGTAAAAGCATATCAATTTTATTCAAAACAAGTCGTATCAAGATTAGAAGCAATTTATAAAGAAAACATATATAATTTATCATTATAAAATTATGTATATTAATGGACAAATTAATATAATAGAAAATTTAAATAAATTACTTTACTGGATAGATTCCGAAGAATATAAAGGTTATGATCCCTATGATACATTAAATGCTCCAATTTTTTCTTATGTAAAGTCTATTTATATCAAATATATCACACTTCAAATAAATAAATATCTTCCAATTAATATTAGACCTCTTATTGGAGTAAAAAAAGATTATTCTCCTAAAGGTATGGCACTTTTTTTAAATGCTTATTCTAAGTTATTGCGGATTCCAGAGTTATCATCTATTTATGGTTTATTGATTAGAGGGATAGAGAAACAATTATCCTGGATTAAAAATAATAAAATTAATTTAGATGATACAATTTGTTGGGCCATGAATTTTCCTTTATCAAATATTCAAGAAGAAAGAACAAAAAATGATCCTTCTTCAGTTCTAAATTGCTTTATGGGAGAAGCCTTATATGAATATTATATAAACACAAAAGATCCTGAAATTTTAAATTTATTAATAGGAATTAGTAATTTTTTGAATAATAAAATACCAATTACCGAAGCTACTTATGGTTTGTGTTATAGTTATACGCAACATAGAAAAGACATTGTTTTTAATGCAAATATGCATGTTGCCGAATTTTTTGCTAAATTATATAAACTAACAGATAATGAAGAATATAAATATATTGCAAAAAAATGTGTTAATTTTACTTTAAAATATCAGAAATCTGACGGGCGATGGGAGTATAGTATTTCTGAAAATGGTCAGGAAAGACATCAATATGATTTTCATCAAGGATTTATTCTTTGTTCTTTATATGATTATATGATTTTATGCAATGACCAAAGAGATCAAGTTATAGAAGCTTTACAAAAAGGATATAATTTTTATAAAAGTTTATTCTATCATGGTAAATCTTATTGGCGTTATCCCAAGAAATATCCTATAGATATTCATAATCAAGCAATGGGAATTATTTGTTTTTCTAAATTATCTAATATTTTTAATGATTCTTTAAAGCAAGCCGAAGAAATTTTTATTTGGACTATTAATAATATGCAAGATAAAAAGGGTTTTTTCTATACACATTCTTATCCTTTAATTAAGAATAAAATTCCTTATATTAGATGGGGACAAGCTTGGATGTGTTTAGCCTTTGCCGAATGGTTACCCAAAATGGAGGGTTATAATGGAAAATTTTGAAATTGGAAGATATTTAGAAGATTTTACAGTTGGTGAGATAATTTACCATTCAATGACTAAAACGATTTTTGAATCTGACAATAATCTTTTTTGTTTGTTAACGATGAATCTTCATCCTTTACATACTAATATAGTTTTTGCTCAGAAAAGCCAACATGGGAAAACTGTTGTTGTTGGAACACTCGTTTTTAGTCTTGTAGTAGGTTTTACAGTTCCTGATATTAGCGGTAAAGCTATAGCAAATTTGGAATATGAAAAAATTGAGCATCTTTTCCCTGTATTTATTAATGATACAATACATGCTCAAACAGAAATTTTAGATATAAGAGAATCAAAATCAAAGCCCGATAGAGGTATTATTTATGTTGAAACTACAGCTTTTAATCAAGATAATATTGCTGTGCTAAAATTTAGAAGAAGGGTGCTAGTACCTAAAAGGAGAAAATAAATGGATAAAATTTTAATGCGAAGTTTAATGTTCGTTCCAGGCCATAATGAAAAATTACTTGCTAGTGCTGCAAAATCTCAGGCAGACGTTTTATTATTAGATTTAGAAGATTCCGTTCAACCGAAATATAACAAAGCTTTAGCAAGGGAAACTATTCTAACTTGGGTATCAGAAGGTAGATTTAAAAATTATCATATCTTCCCAAGGATTAACGATAGAGAAAGTGGATTTTTACTTCAAGATGTATATTCATTAACTATAGAATGAAAAAAAATCATTATCCTTATATTTTCCTTCTTTTAGACATTATTCTTGTGGTTATAGCCTTTCTTTTTGTGGTAAAGATTAAGGAGGGAACGAGAAGGATACTGGCAGATTTTCAATGGTGGCGTTCTTTATTTGCCTTTACGGGGATATGGATTGGAGTGGGTATATTAGGAGGGAAGTATTCTTTGCAGAAGGTGGGAAAGGCATCCAAGCTGGCGAGTCAGATAGTTAAATGTGATATATATGCGATAGCAGTGGTTTTCGGGCTGATGTATATCTTAAATCAGTTCCAGTATTCCCGGATGATAGTTCTGGGGACGATTTTAGGGAGTATGGTGCTGGAGCTATTTGTTTTTGGAGGGATATATTATGCCTTTCGGTTTCGGAGGGAGAATCGGGATTTTGCGAGAGCTCCTCTGATGACACATTCGGAAGCTCTGGAGGAATCTCAGACGGCAAGTTATTTTCCAGAGCCAGATCCTAAGGTGATACCGGTTCTGAATGATGAGCCTTATATTTCTCCTTATCCGGCATACAGTCCCGAAGATAGTGTCTTAGTTCCGCTCTGGCAAAGGTTATATGACCATTCAGAAGTCTTCAGTTTTATCAATGATTATCTGGATTTGAATACCTTTGACCGGAATAAGTCACTGGTATTGAATTCTGCGGATTTTGAATTTATAGAGGGAAAGGAACCCTCATCTTGTCAGTTATTTATCAATCAGCACCGGATAAATGATTTTCGCAGGATCAATCGTTATCTGATCAAGACGAATGAGTTGCTTATGGAGGGCGGAGTATTTATCTGCAGAGGGCAGACTATCACGGAACGACAACGAAGGTTTAATGAGAAGTATACTCCAGTTTTTGGTCCACCTCTTTATTTTTTAGATTTTTTATTTCGTCGGGCGATGCCCAAGATACCAGTCTTACAAGGCTGGTATTTTGCTTTAACGAAGGGTAAAAATAGGGCACTTTCGGAAACGGAGATGCTGGGTCGTTTCTATTATTGCGGATTTGAATTGGTCAATAAGCGGGAAATCAATGGCGTAATGCATTTTATCCTGAAAAAGGTGAAACCGCCGAGCAATGATCAGAATCCCACTTATGGTCCTTTTATCCGTCTGAAAAGAGTAGGACAAGATGGGAAAATCATTTATGTACATAAAATTAGAACTATGCACCCTTATAGTGAATATTTGCAGGATTATGTCTATCAAACCAATAAACTGCAGGAAGGAGGCAAGTTCAAAAATGATTTTAGAGTGACCAGCTGGGGTAAAATTCTGCGAGCAATGTGGATAGATGAGTTGCCACAATTGGTAAATTTTTTCCAGGGGGAGCTTTCACTGGTTGGAGTCAGAGCGTTAAGTGAGCATTATTTTTCACTTTATCCTAAGGAAGTGCAAGAATTACGATTAAAAATGAAGCCCGGTCTGATGCCACCTTTTTATGCCGATATGCCCACTACCTTTGAGGAGATTGTGGAATCGGAAAAGCGGTATATCCAGGCTAAAATGGAAAAGCCTTTTTTAACGGACTGGAAATATTTCTGGAAAGGAATGTGGAATATCATTTTTAATCATGCCAGGAGTTATTAAACTAAACGGTCAGGATGAAGGGTTAATAAAGATAGTTCTTCGGAAACCAGTTTTTTCAGACAATTATACAAATTATAAATAAATATTTTATTTAACCAGTTAAAATAAGAGTCTGTAGAGAAGAAAAAGAATCAGAAAATATAATCCGACAACGAGACAAAAAAGCTAAAAGAACCCAGTTAATTTTTGTTCAACTTTAATCAATGCTTTTATTTTATATCTCCAGTATTTTCAGTAAGTTTCTTATATTTTATGTCCATTAATTTGATTTTTTTGCAATGCCTGTCCTTTTTCAGAATTCCATCTTAGCTCTCTCTTAGCTCTTTTTTAGGTAAAGTGTTAAGGGAGAGTCAATTAGGAGATTGGGGACTGACAAGGGGGATAAAACAATATATAACAAAAGGTTATAGATAAATTTAGTCTGATTTCAAGGATTCAGATAGATTCACATAAAAATAAAACCCGGCGATGAACCGGGTTTTATTTGTTTATGGGTTATTTTATTAGATATTCAGTTTTAGGGCATCCACGATTAGCTTTTGCAATTCTGGTTTTTCTTTCAGGTCACTGTTCATCAAGAAGTCTATTCTTTGCTGGAATCTATTTTTGAGGAGGGCATAATATTTATCTATATTCATACGATTATAAGGATTATAACGATCGTAATAACCGGGCAGAATTTTTTCTACACTTTCCCGAGTGGGAATCGCTGCTCCGGGCATTATACTCCAGGGTTCCCATTCCAGTTTATCCATCAAAACAGCAGTTTGCAGAGTTAGAGAAGTTTGCAATGGGATAGGTTCCAGGATATCATCGGATTCTTTCCAATAACCGCGTGAATTGAAACAGTAGAATTCTGCGCCGGTATCTGCCACATTGAGAAAGGCTTCCACATCGCGGTAAAGTTCATAAACCCGGAAAGGATTTGCAAAAGGTTCAAATACGAGCTTTTGCAATTCCTCTTCAGGCACATTTTCTGCTCTGTTGCGTTGAGTCATTAATGCTGCTCCCATAGCAATTGCCAGGTATTCATCGTTGAATTTAACGATGGGAGGAAGGGTAGAATCTTTCATCAGCCAGACCAGAGCTTTGGGAAAAGCACAACGATTAACATATTTACCTAATAAATCCCTATCCAATAAAGCTCTTCCATTTGCGTTCCGCACATCCAGTCCTACGGGAAGATGTTTGTCATCTATTTCTGCCACCATATGATTCATCACGCCAAGAGTATATTTCCAATCTGGATGGTCTGGTGGACGGCTATCGGTTTTATCAAATAAGGTAGGTTCCCAAACACGGCAGACTTTGTTTTCTAAGTCAATTTGGAATGCATCATCATGGAGAACAACTTTGCTCACTCCCTTGGGTAGAGTTCCACCATTATCGTGACTATTGGTATGGGAAGATTTTCCTGTTCCGGAAAGTCCATAAAAAGCAATAGAACGCTTTCCGAGATGATGATATTGAGGGTCTTCACAGGTTGTGAAATCCAGTTCCTTGATGCCACCATGACAGGCAGCCATTCCAATCCTGATTCCAGAAGTCCAAGCAAGAGTTAAAGTTCCCTTTTTCCTTTCTCCAAAGTAGCGCATTCCCAGATTGAAGATGACATTATGCTTTTCATCCACAAGAGCTAATTGAGGTGCTCCCACATTATTATAGAAAGGGTCATCGCAAGTCCACTCATTAAAAGCCACCAGTATGATATCCTGAATGGGCAATTTTGGACTTTTTACATACTGTGCCTGCAATTGTTCAAAGGGAGCAAAATTGAGTAACCAGAAGAAAAGATTAGCCACATCAGTTTCGGTGGTAATAAAAGTAGCCTTGAGCATAAGGTCAGGGTCCATACCCAGCACGGCTTCGGTCTTAATTAATGGGTAATGCTGCATTTGCCACACCGCTTCCCGCAGGTCTCCTTCCACCTTATTTTTCTGTGAAGGAGTTAAAC
>Ga0209506_1004687_pt1 | contig 10030 bp, 8 predicted proteins | sample AD_JPNHG2_MetaG_FD_184409 | JGI IMG/M metagenome (GOLD analysis project Ga0209506, IMG submission 184409) | Active sludge microbial communities of municipal wastewater-treating anaerobic digesters from Japan - AD_JPNHG2_MetaG (SPAdes) (version 2) | ecosystem: Engineered > Bioreactor > Anaerobic >...
GAACATCCATGAGTTCTTGAGAGACAACCGTACTATCGGTCCACCTTGTGTCGATGCCTTGCAAGTTCAGTGCACCCACAAGCACTGCTTGCGCATCGAATTCAACATTCACATTCGCCGGTGAGGCAGAAGATGTGTAAGATGCACTAGCATACGTTCGCTCTGGATCGGAATATAGTACAGGTACGAAGAAATTACCCGTCACGAAGAAATCCTTGACCATCGCTCCTACACCCAAGTTCAGTCTTAAGTTGGATTTCGCAAAATCGTTGACCGTATCTCTAACATTCGATTCGAGCAACGTATTGCCAAACAATATCTGTGAAAACGTCTGTGGCAGGTTTACAGAAATACTTCCGCTAGCATTTAGATATGGCACCAAATGAAGGCCGAAAAGATTCAAATGTGCGTAAGCCCCAACTTCAAGTGGAAGTGCAAGATGCATTCCGTTGTCTATCGCTGACTGCATGTTCGTTGCATCGATCGTGATTTCTTCTTCGTTCAAAAGTGCATTCAAATTGTCCATGTTGAAGAGATTTTGAGACAATTGCAAGTCGACGGTTGGAGAAATCTTGATCAAAGCTGTCCCGTCCGTTCTTGTTAGAGCAAGGTTACTAAACGTACCGAATGGATCTATTATATTCGAAATGGAAAACCCACTGATCGAAAATGCACAGATAAGTATAGCTATCATTAAAAGACCAAATTTAAGTTTTCTCATACTGCATCGCCCCCTCAATTACCGTTACTAACTCTAACTTCAGTTGCTACTTTCAATTCGACGGCTATGTAAGGTACCGCATTTATGGCACCGTTGTAATTCAAACTCACAGACTGACCTTCTGGAACCAATATTTTGTACGTCACTCCACCCGCTGCGATATCTCTCATTTGATCAGGTGTCAGCGCCATACTCCAATTAACTGTTCCTATGTCTCCGGAGAGTATTTGTCCACCACTATTTTCCAATACTATCTTTGCGGCAAGGCCTGTCGTGTTATTCCAACTCTTGAATTTTAACGTTGCCTTATCGATGATGGTTGCCAAATCTTTGAGGATCGACAAGTCACCTGGTAAAGGTCCTTGTGTTATTACAATGTCAGATTGTGCTGAAATACTGAATGGAACATCGAGATCAAATTTACATTTTATCGCGCTCGTCTTACCTAACTCTCCAGACCCGGTCTCTACTTTGGCACTCAACGTGAGTGGTGATGCAGCATTGATAAGTTCCTCTACGTAATTTCCAATATCCTCTACCTCACCTTTTTCTATGATGTATGATTTATCTGTAACAGTAAGCGTCAACGTAGCTTCGACATCGGAATTGGTTATATCAAAACTTATAGGTGCATGTATTATATAATCGAATTTTCTTAAAAACTCAGAGTCACCTGTAAATATTTTGGAAAGATCGATGTTTGCTAACGATGGTAAATCAACAGCCTGGCCTTTAAGATTTACCTTATCCACTTCGAATGTCTCTAATTGTGGTTGGAACGTTGCAAATGCCCCGTCTTTTAGATTAATATTGTTCAGTGTAATGTCACCGCTGGTAGAAGGCGTGGCTTCCAAAGTAAATGAACCAAATGTGGCAAAATCGATCTTTTTGTTATTAGCTGATATAGTATGTGTTGCTTCATTTCCACTGGTATTAGCGAACGAAATATTATTACCCACTCCAATGTCAAAGAAATTCGACGAAATATCCATAGTTAATCCATTAATTCCTTTTATTTTGTAATTGATGTTTATCACTGCAGTTGCATAGAGAGAATCGACCAAATTCTTCACATCTTCTGGTATCGGGTAATTCATACTTATCGCATTGCCTTGCAGCAGATCTTTTGACACCTTTGCCGTTCCTATGGTTATATCTTGGTCATCTGGTAGAACTGCCTGATAGCTTATCGCCGAATCTGTCACGTTTGCTTCAAGGATTATATCAACATAAGAAGGAAGTGAGACATTGGCAAATGGTATTTTAACAACACTATCCGTACTTGTATTAGAGCCGAACGTCGTTGTTGCCTGTATCGTCTCAAGACCCGTGAAATTAACTGCCATGTAGCCACTATCGTCAGTAAAGCTTAGTTCACTGACATTGTTCGGAAGAGGAACATTGAACGTTATTTCGTAATCTTTGATCGCTTTCAAAGTCACCTGAGGAGTAACGGTCACTTTGGGCTTCGTCGTTCTGAAATCCGCAGAAATCGTGCCTGAAAGTGTGAGCTTTCCACTAACTTGTATGCCGTCATTGACTTTGAAATATACCTCATTCAGCGGAACTTCCAGCATGTTTGAACTAATCTCACCACTACCAAGCGTAACACTTCCACTCTTTAACGTTATCTGTTGGTTCAGACTTCCAGAAAAACCATCGATGGCAATCTGTTGCTTTACACTGCCTCCAAGCTTTGCATACCAGTTTGCATCATTTATCAAAGATACATTTACCTCTGGTATTGTGTATTCGAGTTTACCTTCATCTGTAACCGTTGAAAGGTCCAAATTCTTGAAATAGTTGAGCTTAAGGCCAGTGAGCTTGAGTGTAACCGTACCAACTGCATCTGAACCTGTATTCTTTATAGTCACAGTTGAAGTCTTCTTTACGAACAATGTTATCGGTGAGCCAATGGATTTTTCAGTACCATCTATATAGATACTCAGCGGACCGCCTGACCCAGTAAATGTCAGCTCAATGGTGGCCTCTTTGAAATTGCCCTCGTCGAACGGTAATACGCTGCTTAGTATGTTGCCAACCTCGATCGAACCACTGGCTGGAATTATAACAGACTGGTTCTCAACTAAAACCAAATCCGGAATCTCCACTTCATCGACATCTATTTCGGTGTCTTGACTTTCCAAATTCAAAGATGGAAGTTCTATTTGACCGGATAACTGGCCAAGGAATTGCGATGTGTCAAGATTAAAACTAAAACCCTGACCGAACTGAGCAAGTTGGTCTTTGATCTGTTGCTCAACTCCAGATAGTATTGTCTCCGGAGAATAAACAACTTCCGTTGCATACGTCAATTCAACTGGATTTCCCTTTACAATATTAAGTGGTGCAAGGTTTGATTCACTTAGTAAATCGTCGATGAATGTGTTCATCTTGAAGTCGAATGTTGTGATGGGAAACTCAAGATACTTAGTGTACTTGACTGAGACCTTTTCCGGTACTTTACTTGGCACTTTCAAACCGCACGAAACAAAACTAAGCGCTACAACAACGATGAAAAAGATGTAAAAAGTTCTTTTCATACAGTACCACCTCCAATTTTTGAATCACATTCCCTACGTACCCCTATAACTATTTAGACCACCGTTTTGTGATTTTGTTTAATTTTATCACAAGAATATTCACTATTCGCAAAAAACTTTTCCAAAAAAATAGTGTAGGATTTGCACATTGTATGGTAGAATATTAAATTGTAGTTCAAAGTACTGAACGAAATTTGGAGGCGAATGTTATGGATTCGATCTTCAACTCGAATTTTGATACACTAAAGACTGCTTTGGATGTGCAGCTCAAGAGGCAAGAATTGCACGCTGAAAACATAGCAAATGCTGAAACGCCCGGATACAAGAAAAAGTACGTTGCATTCGAAGAACATCTTCAACAATCCAAGATGAAGCTTAGAATGAATACAACGGATGAAAAACACTTGTCATCATCACCTAACACTGTGCAGGCAAAGCAGATAACCCAAGACAACACATCGATTACAAATGATGAAAACAACGTTGATATCGAAATGGAGACAACAGAAATGGTAAAAGATGCGTTGAGGTATCAAGTACTTTCAAGGTTGATGAGTGCGAACATAGACAGATACAACACAGTAATTAGGAATGCAAGGTAGATTTAGAGAATATATAAGAGAATATATATTTGAATATCGAAAAGCAAAGATATAAAGAAGAATATTTGGCAAGAGGTGAGGCGCCGTGCAGAGCGAGTTTAATATAATGAACATATCGGCAACTGGGTTGTCTGCCCAAAGATTTAGAATAGAATTGATATCGACAAATATTGCAAATTCTGAAACCACAAGAACGGAAAATGGTGAGCCTTACAGAAGGAAAGTTCCAGTTTTTCAAGAGCTCTTGAGGAACGTTCAGGGCCGCCAAGAAAACGGTGGTGTTGTAGTGAAGAGTATATACGAAGACAAATCAGAATTCAGGACAGTTTACGATCCAACGCATCCAGATGCAGATGAGAATGGATACGTTAGGTTACCAAATGTAAACATCGTTCGAGAGATGGTAGATATGATAAACGCACAGAGGGCATACGAAGCAAATGCAACATCTATCAACACGACCAAGGCTATGATAACTTCTGCCCTACAAATTGGGAGGTGAAGTGCATGATAGAAAAGATTAGCGGTGTTCAGAACCTACAGAATGCAGCTAATATGGCAAATACGCAAAATGTGAAATCAGATAGCGATTTTGGTAAAATACTATCTGATGCAATAAAATCAGTCAACGATGAGCAAAAGGCGGTTGAACAACTCTCCGATGATTTTGCGCAAGGGAAAGTGAGTAACATACACGAACTCGTAGTTGAAGCGGAAAAAGCCTCTATCTCGTTACGTCTCACAGTGGAAGTTAGAAACAAAATAGTCGATGCATACAGAGAAATAATGAGGATGCAGTTCTAACAGGATTTTCTATGCCATTTTCGATCTAAATGTGACTTTTCTCAAAAGATGTTTCCATAGATAATTATATTTAAAATGTTTAAAATAAAAAAGCGGGGAAAATCCCCGCCTTTTCTATTTAACACTCTTTAATATTCAAATTCTTAATGCAACTATTATGGCAACATCGCTCCAACTATACCAGCGATAACACCAATAACTATACCAGCGATTCCTATCAGCTGAGCCTGTTGAACCTTTTCGTTTGCTTCGTTGAGAGACTTCTCAAGCTGATCTACAGTCTGTTGCAGCTGAGCAACGTCTTCCTGAGCTGCCTTTGTATTAACAGTGTCATAAATCATGTTAGAATAATCTTCGAGTAATGATACTTTGTCTGATAATGTGCCATAGTTCTCTTCGGTGCCTTTTGCAAGTTCGTCGATCTTTGCTGTATTTGCATCGACTGTCTTTGTAAGGTTCTCTATCTGCTTTCTGAGTAAGTAATCTGTATCGCCTATCTGTGCACCAAGTCCAGTGATGATCTCGCTCAATCCGTCTATGCTATCTGAAAGATCCACCACCGCTGCTTCGAGAGCATCCACTCTCTCTGCATCTGCTTTTGTAGAAAGATTGTCATAAAGGTTGACTATGTCTTGATCATGCATATCAACTTTTAGAGAAAGTGCTTGGAGATTTTCGGAAACTGGTTGAAGCTCACTAACCATATCGTTAAGATTTGCGAGTTCATCTGAAAGGTTCCCAAGTGTCTCGTAGATCTTCAAAATATCGCCATCGTGTATATCCAGCGTTACCTTGATATCATCGAGAATTGGATTGACCTCAGCTAATACCTCTTCTATTGCTGCTGCCTTGGCCTCATCGGAAGCTACCTGAACATACGAAGTAAGCCTCTCTTCAACAGATGCAATATTCGCTGAAAGTTCGTAAATCATATCTCTTAGTGCAGGAAGTCCGTCATCAATGGTACCTTGTAAATTTAGAACATTTGCCTCGAGTGCTCCCAATCTTTCATCGAGACCCGCCATAGCTACGTCAAAATCGTCTACTGAAAGTTTTGTACCAAGTGAATCGTAAATCATGTTTGAATATTCTTCGAGTAAGTCAACCCTGTTTTGAAGAACTTCAAGATCCACCTCTTGTGCAAAAGCAACTAAACTGAACAAAACAACCGCAAGGATAATCCCCAGTTTCTTCATATCTTTCCCTCCTTTTGAAAATGTAATATAGAAATATGCATAGAGAACTGAAATACGCCGGTTTACGATATTTTTCCTCCGCCCACTTACGAATAATTGATAGTGCAACAATGAACAAAATAATGTTCAGTTTACAGCAAAGCAACAAAAGATGAACAGAAAACAGTGCAAATTCAAAGATATGGAATCAAAGCTTTTACATACATTTGTTATTATATCACTATATTACCCGAAAGTGCAAACAGATTTATGAAATTTTCTACGATGATTTTACTTTGCATAGTGAACATTTGGACGAAACCGTGTAACATTGCACCATTTTCGAAAAAAATCACGTTGACGTTACCGTTTTCATATCATCCGCTCATCTAATCATACTTCAACAATTTTAGTATTTCTTGACAACAACCAATAAATATTGTATCATATTTTTACCCTTGCTCAGTTGTGGGATTTTCCCCTACTTAGCTTGTGGATAAAACACGTGGAGGTGTGAAACGATGGAAGAGTTCAACAAGGAAGATATCATCAAAGAGTTTCAGATTCACGACACAGATACTGGCAGTGCAGCCGTTCAAATTGCTCTCTTAACGGCTCGTATAAGACATCTCACTGAGCATCTTAAGAACCATCCAAAAGACTTTCATTCCAGAAGAGGACTCATGAAGATGGTTGGAAGAAGGAGAAAGATGCTGAAGTATTTGATGAAGAAAGATCCGGAGCTGTACAGAGAGCTTCTCGAAAAGCTATCATTGAGAAAATAAAGACGTTTTACAATAATCAACGATCAGAATTTTCAATTGCTTAATTCAATTCAGAGGGCGGTCTATCCGCCCTCTGTTCATGGAAGTCAATCTATACAAATCATTTACGGGAGTTGTGATAATATGAAGAAACTCTATTCAAATTCTTGTCAAGATGTAGACCTTCACAAATTGAATTCCTACGATTACTATCTACCACAAGAACTTATTGCCCAATCTCCGATGGAACCTCGTGATAGATCAAGACTGATGGTCATCAACAAGACAACGGGTGAGATATCGCACAAGATATTTTCAGACATAAAAGAGTATCTCAAAGAAGGTGACTTACTCGTATTCAACGTTAGTAAGGTGATACCTGCAAGGTTGCTCGGTAGGAAATTAACTGGTGCACACGTAGAGCTGCTGCTGTTAGAAAAACTGGAACCCGGTGTGTGGAAGTGCCTTGTAAAACCCGGCAAGGCACTGAAGGAAGGAGTAGAGGTACTATTCGAAAAAGATTTCAAAAAGCTCATTGCTAAATGTATAGGTAGAGCTGAAGAAGGCACGAGAATCTTTTCTTTTTCCTCAGTGGAAGATAGTGAGATATTCTTCTTTGGAACTGTTCCACTGCCACACTACATAAAATCACAAGACGTAAACATTGACCGCTACCAGACAGTCTATGCAAGGGAAGAAGGAAGCGTTGCCGCTCCAACTGCAGGGTTGCACTTTACAACACAGTTGCTCGATGAAATAGCCCAAAAGGGTGTACAATCTGCAGAAATCACATTGCATGTAGGCATCGGCACATTCCGACCGGTAAAGGACGAGGACATTACGCAACACAAGATGCACGAAGAGTACTACATCGTATCGGAAAAGAGTGCAAAGGCAATAGAAGATTGTCGCAAGAATGGTGGAAGAATAGTTGCAGTAGGTACAACAAGCGTCAGGACGTTGGAAACTATAGCCAAACTTCCAAAGGCACCTTCCTACAGTGGAAGAACCAATTTGTTCATATATCCACCGTATGAATTTAAGTACGTCGATGCGTTAATAACCAATTTTCATCTTCCAAAATCTTCACTTTTAATGCTGGTGAGTGCATTCGCTGGGTATGATTTAGTAATGAGAGCATACAACACTGCAGTTGAAGAAAAATACCGATTCTTCTCATTTGGCGATGCATGTTTCTTTTTTTAGTTAACATACACCACCGATACAATTGTAACACCAAGGAAGAACCTTTCGATGTATAATATCGACTGAACCAAGTGTCAGAAGTGCCGAACCATTTTGCAAAATACAGAATAATCACAGAATAATCATAGTTTCACTAATCATAGTTTCATTTGGATAGAGGGATAAGATGAGGATTCTTGGTATAGACCCAGGTTATGGTATAGTAGGATATGGTATGTTAGAAAAGCAAGGTAATAGGCTAAGTTACATAATGCACGGCGCAATTACCACTGGTAAGGAAGAGCAATTTGAAGACCGTTTGGACACAATATATCAGGAACTAATGAAGATCATTGCAGAATACAAACCAGACCTTATCGCAGTAGAAAGCTTGTATTTCTACAAGAACGTAAAAACTGCTATATTTGTTGGTGAGGCTCGAGGGGTTATTCTCTTAGCTATCAAGCACTCAAATATCCCTTTTGTTGAATTCACTCCACATCAGGTAAAGCTCACAATAACCGGGTATGGAAGAGCTGATAAGAATCAAGTTCAAAAAGTAATGAAGATGCTCTTGAAACTCGATGAAATACCTAAACCAGACGATGCAGCTGATGCACTTGCAATCGCTTGGTCTGCGGCTGTAACTTACAAAGAACATCAACTCAATCAACGAAATGACTGTGTCAATGACATCACCAAGAGAATTTAGACAGTAGCAGGTCCAAAGCAATCCAACCAAAGCAATTCAAGTATTTTGTCAGATAGTAATCGGGGTGATTCGATGATATATACATTCGACGTAAAAAAGCCTATAGAAGACATCACTAAAAAGCTTGGTATAGATGCGCAAGGTACTCTCAAAAAGGTAATATACGATAAGATGAGGGAGTCTGTCACCTTTGTTGTGGAGAAATTCAAAGGAGATGCGGAGCTACTTAAGCATCAACTAACCGAATTCTTGGGTGTCCATGCCGACGTGTTGATTGAAGAAAGGGCTGTAGACTTGGCGAATCCGGATAGCCTGAAGGAGTACACCATGGACCTGCTCAATGGTTCTGGTAAGTATCTCGAAAAGTTGGAGATAGAGAATAATGTGCTGAAAGTATATGCACTCGGTGAGTTTGCAAAGGTACACCTGACGAAAAAGATAGAAAAGATAAAATCCAAATTGCCATTTGAAGGATACGTAGTAGAACTATCGCCAAATGTACCAAAGGTTGTTGACGCTGTACAATCTGGTGATGACGTAGATTCAATTGAAGATAACTCTTACAACGTTAATGACGACATTGACAAAGCGGAAGAAAGAATTGACATTGCAATTAACGTAGATAAACAAAGCAGTAAGCAGAAACTGGCAGCGGACAACAACATAACAACGTCATCTTCCATAACTTCATCTCACGTGGATGTACAAATTAACTTGAGCAGTATCAACTCACCTTCAAATATGCCACCTGCAAAGAAAAGGGCAAAGATCTTTGGTAAGGTCTTCAAGATAGAAAAAGTATCGAACGATGTGCTGAACATCTATATAACGGATAAGAAAGATTCTGTCATCGTCAAAGCATTCAATTCCAAAGTGCCACTTGCAGAAGAGAAGGCCACCTTAGGTGGTTGGTACATATTCACCGGTACATTGTCTTACGACAAAATGGGGTCCACATTCTTCAAATTGGAAAATTTGACTGAGATACCATCGTTGGACCGCGTTGACAATTCAAGCGAAAAGCGTATAGAACTCCACGCACACACGAAAATGAGTGATTTGGACAGCGTGATGGGTATCGGCGAGTATGTTGCAACTGCCAAGAGATGGGGTTGGGAAGCCATTGCCATCACAGAACATGGTAATGTACAAAGCATACCGGAATTCTACGAGTTGGCGAAATCAGCTGGAATTAAGCCCATATATGGCGTTGAAATGTACGTAGCCAATGACCCAAAGAAGATAATGATAAATGAAATAGAAGGAGAAATATCGCAAGCTACTTACGTTGTGTTGGACTTGGAGACAACGGGGCTAAATCCCCGGCAAGACGAAATAATGGAAATTGGAGCGGTAAAGACGAGAAACAGAGAAATCATAGATGAATTTCGTACGTTCGTAAAACCGACGGCAGTCAAAAGAAAGAGCTTGGAAATCACGGGAATAACGGAAGAAATGTTGAAAGATGCACCTGACATATCTGAAGTATTACCAGAACTTGAGAAATTCATCGATGGCTCCATA
>Ga0209506_1004699_pt1 | contig 10012 bp, 6 predicted proteins | sample AD_JPNHG2_MetaG_FD_184409 | JGI IMG/M metagenome (GOLD analysis project Ga0209506, IMG submission 184409) | Active sludge microbial communities of municipal wastewater-treating anaerobic digesters from Japan - AD_JPNHG2_MetaG (SPAdes) (version 2) | ecosystem: Engineered > Bioreactor > Anaerobic >...
TCACGCGCACGTTAGGTTTATTAACTCATAATAAGAGGCTATATGGAAAATATCGTAAAAATTGCTGAAATTATTCAGTATCTATGTGTATCATTGGCCTCTGTATTCGCAGTTTTTGGAATAACAAAATGGAGGTCGGAGATAAACTATAAAAAGTACACAGAAATTGCTGAAGAAACTAGAAAACTGTTTTACCAAGTTAAGGATGCAGTTCGTGTCATACGAAGTCCATTTGGTTATCAAGGGGAAGGGAGTTCAAGAAAAAGGGATAGTAACGAAAATGCTGATGATTCTAAAGTTATGGATCAGGCCTATGCATTAATAGAACGGATGGAAAAATATTCTGATTTATTTATCCAACTTGATTCACTGAGGTACAAACATATTTCATTATTTGGAATAATGAGAAATGATCCTTTTGAACAATTGTCAAAAATAATTCGCGAGTTAAGATATTCATCTTATCGATTATCAGAATTATGGAGAAGGCAAAATAGGTTATCACTTTATGATGAAAGTACTAAAAAAAGTCATTTTGATGAAATGGAAAAATGGGAAGCGGTATTTTGGGAAATAAAAGAAGATGATGAAATCAACAAACGTATAGATGAAGTCATAGGCATTATGATGAGTAAAGGTTATATTGATAGGCTTGATAAAGGTAAAAAACCATATAAGGACTTTTTTATAAATGACACGGGAAAGAAGACAAAAACCTAACAATCGCTTCGACCTGATAATCCGGCCTGTCATGGTTCGTGCTTAAGTCATTGACGCACGAACCACGCCAGTCTCGGATTACAGGTCAAGCGTATGTTAGCCCGCTTCGTGAACAATAGGAGGGAAAGTCTGTGATAGAAATCGGTGAAGTCCTGTCTGTTCTTGCAAAGAAAAGGCCTGTTTTTCACTCAGAAGCCGATTTTCAACACGCCTTTGCTTGGGAAATTCACCAAAAGTTACCCACTGCATCTGTTCGGCTCGAACTGCCCGTTCAAGCCAAGAACAAATTTCTCCATATTGACGTTTGGGTTGCCGCTCAAGGTGCAATTTTAGCAGTTGAGTTGAAATACAAAACTCGTGGTTTGTCGGTTCAAATTGGGGATGAGCAATACAGGCTGAGAGACCACAGTGCTCAGGATATTGGCAGGTACGATTTTATGAAGGATATTCAGCGATTGGAGCAAGTCGCCGTAGCACACCAGAATATCACTGGCTACGCCATTCTACTAACGAATGACAGCGCCTACTGGGTGGAGCCAGCAAATCATAGTACAGTTGATGCCAATTTTAGGATTCACGACGGGAGAATAGTCGAAGGCGTTTTGGCTTGGGGCGCAAAGGCTTCTGACGGCACAAAGAAGGACCGTGAGCAGCCACTTGAACTACAGGGCAAGTATCTACTTCAATGGGTAGATTACTCTCATCCAAGTTCTGCACGCTACGGAGAGTTTCATTCAATGGTGGTAAAGGTCACACCAATCGCCAAAGCGGGCTAACACCGCGCTCCAGCCGACGCCGCTTACGCGGCGCGAAGATCATGTATTATTATCATATTTGATAAAGGGGATTGAACATAGCACAAGGCAAGTAATTACTTATAATATAAACAAATACTTGCACATAGAACACACTGCATCTACAAATAGTCTACAAGCAAAAAAGCATAGTGTTACTGCTAACAATGTAAGTATTGCTAGTATAATTATTTATGCTTATCATCTGTGCTATTTTGTACCGCTTCTAATTCATTCATCATTGCCCATAATGATACCATGCAACCGATAATCTTTTGCTTTAAAAGGTATTGTTCGCTGGTATCCAGCTTTGAAAGCTCTGATAGGTTGTCGTGGTCGTATTGCCAAGTGATCGCACTGCAATGCCGCATTGTCTTGTCGTGAAATGATCCGCCTTAAAACCATCAACAAATGGTCTTGACAAAAAGGGCAGCTGCTAAAAAAAGTTATTACGACTTTCTATGCAGCAGACCATTTTTTCTGCTCTCGCGAAGCTATAGTGTGCCTCTCCTCGTTGATTATATAGGGTCTAAACGATGAGGGGGACACTATACTAGCTTTTTATATCTTAATTTATCCTAATTTCAAATCTTGCTATCGTTATATTCTCCTAGTATAATCAATTTGGTAAATGAATATTTAGGAAGGGATGCATTATTTGTTATAGATTTATCTCTTCAATAATCGCTGTGTAGTTTTTATGAAAAAGGTAAAATTACAAATAACGTCTAAAGACCGAGTCACGGACTTTGCTGAAGTTCTGACAAGCCAAGAGATTGTGACCGAAATGCTCGACCTTGTAAAACTAGAGGCGGAACGAATCGATTCACGGTTTTTGGAACCAGCCTGTGGTACTGGCAATTTTCTAATCGATGTGCTTAAGCGAAAACTGCTTCTTGTCTTCTCGCGCTATTCAAAAAGCCAGATTGAATACGAACGCTATGCTCTACTGGCGCTCTCTTCAATTTATGGAATCGATATTCTCCAAGATAATGTAGAAGAATGTCGGCACCGGCTTTTTGATCTTTTCAATGCATCCTATACGCAACTCTACTCAAAGACAGCAAATGGTGCATATAGAGAGGCTGCTCGATATATTCTCAAACGCAATATCATTCATGGTGATGCATTGTCTTTGAAGACAGTATTCCCGGAGCCTCAACCAATCGTTTTTTCGGAGTGGTCGTTTACAAGTGGCAGTATGCTTAAACGGCGCGATTTTGCGTTTCATGAGTTGTTGGATCATAGTTCGATGAGGGATTTGCCGCTTTTCTCTGATCAAGGCGAAGAAATATTCATTCCGGAACCAATTAAGGAGTTTCCTCAGGTCCATTATCTTGAGGTGGCGCATGCCTACTCTGAGTAGCTATAATCCAGATGTTCTTTTATGTCTTGCAAATCTTTCGAGCGATGAAGTGTTTACTCCTCCTACACTGGCTAACCAGATGCTGGACCTTTTGCCTAATGAGCTTTGGCAGAATCCAGAGGCACGCTTCTTAGATCCCTCAAGCAAAACCGGCGTTATCTTAAGAGAGATCGCTAAACGCCTCAACAAAGGCCTCGAGACACAGATCCCTGATCTACAGGCACGCATCAATCACATAATGATTAAGCAACTTTTTGGCATTGCGATTACTGAATTGACAGGTCTTTTATCTCGCCGCTCGCTTTATTGTTCAAAAACTGCTAATAGCAGCTATTCAATCTGTACTGAGTTCGATAACCCAGATGGCAACATACAGTTTCATCGTATTAAGCATACCTGGCAAGATGGCCGATGTACCTTTTGTGGCGCAAATGAGCAGAACTACAACCGTGGTGAAGAATTTGAGAGCTACGCTTATGAATTCATCCATTGCAACAAACCAGAGGAGCTTTTTCATATGAAGTTTGATGTGATTGTAGGAAATCCGCCGTATCAGATGAGCGACGGTGGCTTTGGAAGAAGCGCGACGCCGATTTACAATAAATTCATTCAACAAGCAAAAAAGCTTAATCCTCATTTTCTGGTCATGATTATTCCGTCGCGCTGGTTTGCCGGTGGGAAAGGGCTTGATTCCTTTAGGGCGGAAATGCTTTCCGATAAGCGCATACGCAAATTGGTTGACTTTGAAGATGCATCAGAAGTGTTCCCGGGCGTGGATATAGCAGGCGGTGTCTGCTATTTCCTCTGGGATCGAGATTACCATGGTCCATGCGAGGTAACAAACGTTCATAATGGTGAACGAATTGTCACGGTTAGAGAACTCAATGAGTTCCCTACTTTTATACGGCATAGCCAGGCTGTCTCTATTGTTCGAAAAGTACTCGCAAAGAAAGAGCCAAGCATGAGTAAGCAGGTTTCATCTTCTAAGCCTTTTGGATTGCGTACTTTTGTGCGACCTCAGAATTCAGGCGACATAATCTTGTATTGGCAAAACGGTAAGGGACCATATAATCGAGCCGATGTGACAGTTGGGACTGATCTAATAGATAAATGGAAAGTGATAACGTCCTATGTGGGCTACGATCACGCTGGTAATCCAGGTTCGGACGGCAGGAGGAGAGTGTTTTCGAAAATCGATATTCTGGGTCCAGCTACAATCTGCACTGAAACATACCTTGTAGTTGGTGCTTACGGTACTGAAAAAGAGGCAAAGAACCTTGTTCAATTTCTGAAGACTGATTTCTGTCGTTTCTTGGTGTCACAGTTCATGTATTCTCATCATATCACGAGAGAAGCATATGCTTTGGTTCCAATTCTCGATATGAATTATGAATGGACTGATGAGGAGTTGTACCGTCGTTATGGGCTTACTGAAGACGAGATTGCTTTTATTGAATCGAAGATCAAGCCTATGGACACAAAGGACCGACACAGTAATGGATATGATCCACCAGAGGAGGATTAGCCCTGTGACGTCAGGTGTTTTCAATCCAAGATTTACCATCACGAACAGAATTGCCCAAGCTTTATCACTCATTGAACGCACTCGAGGCTTTCTGGATGCTGCAAAACTCTCTCCCGAATGGATTCACGAGATGGAGCAACAGGCTCTGGTACTCGAAGCGCATTACACAACACATATCGAAGGGACCCACCTTACGTTGACTCAAGCGCAGAAACTACTAAACGGTGAGGTAGTCAAAGAAGTAGACCCCGACGACGTAAAAGAACTATTGAACTATGGCTCGGCATTTGAGTTTGTCTCATCGTATTTGGAGTCAAAAGCTCCCATTACTCAAGGTCTGATTCGAGAAATTCACAAGCGACTTGTAGAGGGCGTGCGCGGCGGAGCTGCTGCGCCGGGACAATATAGAACGATCCAGAATTACGTGGTCAATTCTTCTACAGGTGCTATTATCTACACACCACCACCAGCCTATGAAGTGCCCATTCTTATGGCTGAACTCGTGGGCTGGCTGGAAAACGAACATGACATTCATCCAGTTATCGTGAGTGGCATAGCGCAATTCCAATTCGTACATATCCATCCTTTCTTAGATGGCAATGGAAGAACATCGAGGTTGCTTTCAACCCTCTATTTGTACCGAGCAGGCTATGATTTTAAGCGTCTCTTTACACTGAGTGAATATTATGATCGGGATAGAAGCAGTTTCTATCATGCGTTGCAGAGTGTTAGAGAGAATAATCTTGATATGACGCCATGGCTAGAGTATTTTGTTGAAGGGCTTTCAACTCAGCTTGTGGAGGTACGTCAGAAAGCGGAAAGAATAATGAGAGCTGATGCCTTAACTCTGCAATATCAGCTTACATTGCGACAACATTCTGCGCTTCTGTATCTATTGCAGCATGGCAGTATAACAATTCAAGAATTTGAGCGCCTATATCCTGGCATAAACCGCAGGACTCTTCAGCGCGATTTCTCTATTATGGCCAAGAAGAACCTCATTGTACATGAAGGTTCAACAAATAAGCTCGTTTACAAACTTACAGATGGTTTATGAACTTACGACAAACTTATGACAAAACTTGCGACAAAGTTGCGCCACAAGTTGTGACATGCTACAAGAAAGTTCTCGAAGGAGCGGACTGTGGGATCTGACTTTTTCCCGCTTCGGCCCAAGTTGGCGCCCAAAATTTATGCCTATGAAGATTCAAACCCCCAGTATAGGGGTTTGCTCAAAATAGGGTACACAACGAAAGACATCAAGGAACGTGTTGCTGAACAATATCCAACGCTGCGGCCTGGTCCGTTGCCGTATCGTATCGTACTTGAAGAGTCTGCAATCCGTAAAGACGGCACAAGTTTTACTGACCGCGAAGTTCATCGCATGCTGCGAATCAATGGTATACACAACGAAAAAGGCGAATGGTTTCGATGCACAGTCGAAAATGTCAAGGCCGCGATCAATGCAGTGAAAGAGGGGCAACTCTTTGAGGAGGAACGGTCGCTTGGCTTCTCTATGCGCCCCGAACAAAAGGCAGCAGTAGAGAAAACGATGGAGTATTTTTGCGCTTTCAGAAAAGAAAATGGAAAAGCACCACATTTCTTGTGGAATTGCAAAATGCGCTTTGGTAAGACATTTGCAGCCTATCAGCTTGCGAAACGAATGGGCTGGAAGCGTATCCTTGTGCTCACTTTTAAACCGGCGGTACAAAGTGCTTGGGAAGAAGATATCCGCTGCCACAAAGATTTTGTCGGTTGGCAGTTCATAAAACCAGGAGGGCTTACGTATGAACAAGCCAATAGAGGCAACCCTATCGTCTGCTTTGGATCGTTCCAGGATTACTTAGGAAGAAATCCCTCTACTGCCGGCATAAAGACGAAGAATGAGTGGGTTCATGCAATAAATTGGGATTGCGTAATTTTTGATGAGTATCATTATGGGGCGTGGCGAGATAGGGCTAAAGAGTTGTTCGAAGCTGAGGATGAAGAAGAGCAGAGATTTGCACAAGGACAAGCTGCTGAATTTTTGAAAGATATGAATGAAGAAATTGAGGACATTCTGCCAATAACCGCTTATCACTATCTGTATCTTTCTGGTACGCCGTTTCGTGCGATAGCAACTGGCGAGTTCATTGAAGAGCAGATTTATAACTGGACATATTCTGACGAACAAAGGGCAAAGGAAGAATGGCAGGGGCCAGATAATCCTTATGCGTCCTTGCCTCGGATTGTTCTTATGACATATCAGCTGCCAGACTCAGTTCGCGAAGTAGCAATGCAAGGAGAGTTTAACGAGTTTGATCTGAATCTCTTCTATTCTGCACAAGGCATTGGAGAAAAGGCTCATTTTATTTATGAGGACGCCGTCCAAAAGTGGCTCGATCTCATTCGCGGTGCGTATCTGCCGACAAATGTCGACAACTTGCGGTTGGGGGCAGATAAACCTCCATTACCGTATTCTGATATTCGGCTTTTGCAGGTGCTCACGCATACCTTATGGTTTTTGCCGAGCGTTGCCGCCTGCTACGCTATGAGGAATTTGCTTGCTAAACGTCAGAATGCATTTTTCCATGACTATAAAGTAATTGTTGCAGCTGGTGCGAGTGCTGGAATCGGAGTTAAAGCCCTCCCGCCTGTTCTTGACGCAATAGATGATCCGCTTACAACTAAAACTATCACGTTGACTTGCGGAAAACTCACGACAGGCGTAACAGTTCGCCCTTGGACCGGCATTTTCATGTTGCGAAATACTACAAGCCCTGAGACATATTTTCAGGCTGCGTTCAGAGTGCAGAACCCGTGGACCATTAAGAATCCCGATGGTGTCTCACCTAATGAAGAACTCATTCTCAAAAAAGAATGCTACATCTTCGATTTCGCACCTGACCGAGCCTTACGGCAGATTGCTGACTATAGCTGCAGACTCACCAATAACGAAGATAATCCCGAGGAAAAGGTCGAGGAATTTATTCGCTTTCTGCCGGTCCTAGCCTATGATGGCAGCTCCATGAAGCAGATCGATGCTGCTGGTGTGTTGGATATGGCGATGAGCGGCACTACTGCTACCTTGCTTGCACGTCGTTGGGAAAGCGTCCTCCTCGTCAATGTTGATAATGCAACATTGAAGCGCCTTATGGCGAATGAATATGCCATGCAAGCACTTATGAATATTGAAGGGTTCCGAAACCTCAATCATGATATTGAGACGATTGTTAATAAGTCGGAAGCGGTTAAAAAGGCGAAAAAAGAGGCAAATGATAAAGAGCTATCAGTAGCTGAAAAGAAGGAATTATTTGAGGCAGAAAAGGAGTATAAGAGCCTACGCAAGCAAATCCAAGACAAGCTTGTTAAATTTGCAACACGCATACCGATTTTTCTCTATCTCACTGACTACCGCGAAAGAACCCTTAAAGATGTTATTACACAACTGGAGCCAGGCCTCTTCAAAAAAGTGACGGGACTTACGAAGTCCGATTTTGAGCTTCTGGTGAGCCTTGGGCTCTTCAACAGCGCCCTTATGAACGATGCTGTGTATAAATTCAAGCGCTATGAAGACCCAAGCTTAGTATATACCGGAATTAATCGCCATAAGGCAAAAAATATAGGGTTGTTTGATACGGTATTGCAATCTGACGAGTATATCGATCCTATAATTAACCGATCATATTAATCTTAAAGTGCTTCAGTGCATAGTATAAGTAACATGATAGAAAGTAACAATTTTGCTATACTCGAGGCATGGAATGTAATGATGTCGCATTCTATATGCAAAAGTCCTGTGTGGCCGTCAAGCTTGGACACGCAATGAAATGACAATTCCCTTGTTGGGCATATGGAGAGCTACTTTACGAAGGAAGTAGATAAAGTAAGGGCAGACGAGCATTGAGACTACAAGGCGAAGAATGGGACAAGTCACCTTATAAAGACAAGATACATGTTGTTGCGCTCGAAAGAAAGTAAGCTTGGGCAAACGATAAAAGACTTTGCAGCCCTTTCTCGTGTGAATTTAAAGATAGCCAAGGAATGGAGCATAAAGGAAAATTCTGCAGGACTCTGGAATTTCATCGGCCAAAAACAGTCTTTAGAAGAGCTCACAAGCTCTTATGATGGATCACTCGTTCTCGGCTTAGACCAATGGTTAATGTAGGGCGGACAATACGAAATTATCTCTGCAATTAAGTGGACATTTCTCTTATCAAAAGGCTCCCTGATTCGTGGGGATCGTTATAGTCCCTATGCGGTACTCATGAAGCTCTATGAAGAAGCCTCCTGGTCTTCGGGCTTAAGGATCTATGTGAAGACACTCTACAACTTGATCGAACAGGAGGATATTCCTGGGGTGAGCGCTAAGGAACCGATTTCATCCGGGTGAGCCATACAAGGAGTAAAGCAATCCAAGACTGCATGAACTCCTATCCACGCAAGATTCTTGGTGGTTATACCCCATTATACTGCTTTAAAGAGGCTTTTGGACTCAAGAGCCAGATAATTAAACTACTGCAGGCATGTTCATGAAACAGCAACAACATAATCCTGCCACGCAATTAAGTGGACATTTCTCTTTACAGGAGACCATATCTATGATTTCAACACATTGTATTTGACAGAACAAGAAAAATACACGGTGGTCCTCTTTATCCCCAAAAGCAATGAATTCTATCTATGTTCCACAAGCCTTACTGTTTTTGAACAATCCAAGGACTCTTATGTATATTTCACTTCATGTGGGGATGAAGGCTAACAACCATCATTAGGCCTCAGCACATCGATTATTTTCCGCTCTTCTGTTTTTACGATTTTTCCTTTGTGAAAAAAATAATGCTTCAATAAATGGTCAATCACTGCAAGTATATAAAGAATTTTTTGTTCTATAGCTAGGTAATATTCGAACACTTCCCTCGGCTTTTGCTTCTTGTACAAACTTTTTGCACCACACAAAATTGAGAAATCTATGAGTCCATGCGAAATATGCCTTTTCGGTAGGCTTCATTTTGGTCTATACTCAGATTCTCCTTATTTTGCCATATATCGGCATGCTCACGGTTCTGCTCCCAATTGTGGAATAATTACTCAAACCTTTCAACCCAATAGCAGGCCCATTTAGTTTTTGTTGCCAAAATGGCATTTCTCAATCAAAAACTGCATAAAATCGCTTTTATTATAGTGTGATGACATAAAAGCCTGCCTATCCTTTACGGAACTGCGCCATGAAGCTAACCGGCGTTGCGCTTTGTCTAAATGCTCCGCTAAAGAAAAGCCTTCTAGGCAAGTACCAAAGAGCAATTGAAACAAAGCAGGTAAGAGGCGTAAGCACGGAAGCACAGCAGCTGCTTTATCGCTTATCATGCTTCTATCAAATATGACGTAGAGAAACTTATTCACGCTTCAAAACTGCCTAACAATTCTTGCGCGAAGCTTATTGCGCTTTTATTCTTTCTGAATTTTATGATTATTCACTTATAGGGTTTTCTGAGGTAGAATATGTTAGCACGACGCTTCGCGCGAGTATTATTTTTTGAGTAATTCTAATATTATAGATTCAATAGGAGGTTTTTATGGCACGAAAAGACAGAAGCGATCAAACAGTAGGAAGCCATGAGAAGAAAC
>Ga0209506_1004701_pt1 | contig 10011 bp, 8 predicted proteins | sample AD_JPNHG2_MetaG_FD_184409 | JGI IMG/M metagenome (GOLD analysis project Ga0209506, IMG submission 184409) | Active sludge microbial communities of municipal wastewater-treating anaerobic digesters from Japan - AD_JPNHG2_MetaG (SPAdes) (version 2) | ecosystem: Engineered > Bioreactor > Anaerobic >...
CTCATTGGGTAGCCGGATTCTAGTTCGCCGGACGGCCGGGGGCTTGAATTTCGGCTGAGCCGTAAAGACAACCGCCAAGACGCTAAGAAGCGCCGAGACCGCCAAGATCAATTAGTTGCAGCACGCCTCGGCTGAAAGCTGAAAGCTGATGGCTGACAGCTTGTCGTTAGCCGAGGTCTTGGAACAGTACCGTCGACAGGTAACGCTCGCCGAAGCTCGGCAGGACCGCGACGATTACCTTGCCGGCGCTCTCGGGCCGCTGCGCGACCTGGTTCGCGGCCGCCAGGGCCGCGCCCGAGGAAATTCCGACAAAGAGGCCCTCTTCGCGTGCCGCGCGGCGCGCCCAGTCGATCGCTTCCTCCTGATCGATCTGCACCACTTCGTCAACGATCTTCAGGTTCAGCACCTTCGGCACAAAGCCGGCGCCGATGCCCTGAATCTTGTGCGGGCCAGGTGTGGGCGCCGCGCCCGCCAGCGTCTGTGACAGAACCGGGCTCTGCGCCGGTTCGACGGCGATCGCGCGGAAGCCCGGCCGGCGTGCCTTGAGCACTTCCGCCACGCCGGTGAGAGTTCCACCAGTCCCGACGCCGCTGATGAAAATATCCACTTCACCGCCCGTGGCTTCCCAGATTTCCTCGGCCGTCGTGCGGCGGTGAATTTCGGGGTTCGCAAGGTTCTCAAACTGCTGAGGCATGAAGCTGTTGGGCGTCTCGCGGGCGAGTTCGGCGGCGCGCTCCACGGCCACGCGCATCCCGCCGGCCGCCGGCGTCAGTACCAGCTCCGCGCCGAGGGCTCGCAGCACCTTGCGCCGCTCAAGGCTCATCGATTCCGGCATGGTGAGCAGGCAGCGGTAGCCGCGCGCGGCGCAGATGAACGCCAGCGCGATGCCCGTGTTGCCGCTGGTGGGTTCGATGATGACGGTGTCCGGCCGCAAGCGCCCGTCGCGTTCGGCCGCCTCGATCATTGCCAGGCCGATGCGGTCCTTGACTGAGCACATCGGGTTGCGGGCTTCGAGTTTGGCCAGCACGCTGGCGTTTGAGCGGATCAGCTTGCGCAGGCGGACCAGGGGCGTGTTGCCGATGCCAAGTGTGACGTTGTCCAGAATATGCGTCATTTCCGTTCCTCCTAGATGCAGTAGGTGGCCGCCAAAATTTCCCGGCGCCGCATTTCACGTTCGACCAGGTCGGCGAAGGTCATGTTGTCCAGCACCTGCTCAACGGCCCCCTTTATCGCCGCGCGGATTTCCTTCAGAACCTCGCCGGCCGCGGTGGCCTCAGCGCCCGCGGCGGTCGCGCCGGTGCACTCCATGGGGCCGTCCATCAGCCGCACCACCTCGCCCACGGAGATCGCGTGCGCTTGCCGCGCCAGGCGATAACCGCCCTGCGTGCCGCGTAGCGATTCGAGTAGGCCGGCCTGTTTCAACTGCGCCAGGATGGCGGCGAGAAACTTGGCCGGCAGACGCTGCGCTTGGGCGATCTCAGCGATCGAGACGGGCCGGCGATCGCGGCGGAGCGCGAGTTCGAGCATGGCTCGAATGGCGTATTCGCAACGTTGAGAGATACGGAGCATGGTTACTTCACTTCATCTATCGATATAGTAGAGTATCCGCTTATTGATAGTCAAGTCAATTTTTTTGAGGGATTGAGGGATATGAGGGATCGAGAGGTGTGGCGTCGCCTCAGGGCAGAACCTGCGGCCGAAAGTTCCGTGGAAAGTCCCGTTAGACACTGAGTTACCGGACGCGACTGGTTGGATGACAGGGCGTGCGGGAACAACGCGCCCGGCAGGATTCGAACCTGCGACCCCCGGTTTAGGAAACCGGTGCTCTGTCCTGCTGAGCTACGGGCGCTGTTCTGCCGTCATTGTACCAGCTCCGTGGCCCTGCGCCTCAGCCGGAGCAAGTCGGGGAGGAAGCGCCGGCCGGCTGGCTCTTCGTCCCCAATTTTCCTTGCTGGTTAGTCGATCGCCTCTTTGGGGCGTATGACGGCCTGGACGCTCGACACGCGTTTCCCGTTGTAGATCCAAACCCAGGCCCCGCTGTAGATGCCGATTTGAACCGGCTTGCCGGTGTCATCAAAGAACCTCGCGCACGACAGGGTGGTGAGCTTGCTACCCCCTGTCGAGGGTGAGTGCTCGCGCTTTTGCGCGAGACTCGCAACGTTCGTGTCGTTTGTGACTTCATGGCTGTTCAACTTTCGGGGGTATCGCCTCGCACGCCGAGCCGCACTCCGGGCAGCGCGGTCCTGGCGACCCCTTCAGGCTGTAGCCGCACTGCGGGCAGCGCGGCGCATCGGAGTCACGTTTGCCTGCGTGCCAGCCGAGCCACAAGAGGACCGCCAGGCCCACGAGAAAGTAGTACGCGACGATAACGACGGTGGCTGGTAGTTGCCACTGGTTTGCCATCTGCACGACCTCCGCAGGCAGCAAACGCAGATAGAAAGCCGCTAGTAGCGGAAGGGTGAAGAGCGCAGGCAGGAGGAACATGGTCGAACCACGCGCGCAACGTGTCAGTTGGGGACTGAAGGCCCTAGGCTGTGCGCCGCGCCGACGCGCCAGCCATAGTGGGATGGTTGGTGCGGCCGCGCAGACAAGCCCCCAGGCGCCGCAGGCGCCGAGGCGATGAATGCCGGCAGAAGCGGACCATCGCCAGCATAGCTGCTCAAAGAGCGCGAGTGCGAAGCCGGCTATGAAAGCCGCTGGTCCGATCCTGAGCCACAGTCTCAACATGCCAACTCGCTATATTGGCCATGCAATATGATTGCATTGCGGGCAGCGCTGCGCATCGGGGGCAGGCGTGCTAGCCTTCGCCGCAGCCCGACACGCGTTGCTCCCATGAGTATGTCGCCGTTGGGCGCGGCGCGCGTCGCGGGACCCATCGTACGTGAGCTTGAAGGCGATTGCGAGGGCCACGAGCGCAAGGTTGCGTCTGGTTACCCAGCAACATCGGCATTTGCCTCACTGATCGTGACAATAACGGGTTGACCTCGCCCGGCGGGTTGTGCTACGGTTCAGGGCGATGCTGCCCAAGCTTGATTGTGGCTCGCAGTCACAGGTTGGGCACGCCCGGACAAGTAAGACTGAGATGAATGATGATGAGGCCGTACACTCTCTTGACGCTTGCGGTGCTGGTACTCGTGACGCCTGCGGGTTGCCCGCGTGGGGGCTTTGCCGAGAACCAAAACGTCAGCGGCGGCGACGAGAACAGCACCCCGAGCCAGGACGCCGCGCCCGACGAGAACGGGGAGGCAGCCGCCAAGCGGCCGAATTTCGACGGCGCCTGGGTTCTGATGTCAGGACCTGAGACGGTGGCGTGCATCGAAATCGACGCAGATGTGATAGTCGCGTGGGACGACGCCTGCGTCATCGCTGCCCTTGATCAGGCCCTGGCAAGCACAATCGCCACGCTCACGCAGGACGCCGAGAGCGAATTGGGCGACCTTGCGGGTACGCGGGTTTACACGGGAACCAATGGGGAATTGACAGGTGGCTACCCGTGGCCAGAGGTGGAACTGTACGACTCTGACGCGCCCTTTGGTTCGTTAAACGTCTTCTCAGTCACGATTACGGCTTCGACGCCGCGAGAGGGCGCGCCTGGGGTTGTAGACGAATGGGTCGGGACGTATGACGCTGTGAAAGTGAATGACAGCCGCCTTCGACTTGAGATTGTGCTCGATAATGCCGACATTCCAGTACATGCGCTCTGTCATTACACTGTGCTCGGCAAGCCGCGCATAAGAACTGTTGACGAGTGTGTGGCCGCCGGGGTGGCAGCCGATGTGTGCGCGAACCGCTTTCAGCAGCTAGCCGACGACATCGCAGTCGCGCAATCAGACCACGACGCCGGCGTGCTGGCGGCGCAAGTGACCGTCATGTCTGAACCGTTCGTGTTCGCTGACGGCACGGCAACCTGGAATATACATTTGACTACTGCATCCGGCGGCCGCACGCATTCGCTTTCAATCGACGCCGGGACAGATCCGCCGGCCGGTCACTTCGACGGGCTTCCGGCCATGCTCGTTCGCTGAGCACGCCCGAGATCGCGACAGTTCCATGGGCTTATGGGCACATGCGGAGCTAAAGATGCACATCAGAGGTCTATTGCTGGACGTCGAAGGCGTGCTCGTCGCCGACAAGCGCTATACAGCCGTCCCCACCGCAACTGAGTTCATCGCGCGGGCCCGGGCGGCGCGCGTGCCGCTGCGCCTGATCACTAACAACACCACCGACGACAAACCGGCCATTATCGAGAAACTCCGCCGCGCCGGCTTCGACTTTTCTCTGCCGGAGCTGCACACGTGCACGTCGGCGGCGATAAACCACCTGCGCACGCTGTCCGCCCGCCGCTGTTTTGTAATGGGCAATGCCGCACTGCAGGAGATTTTTCGGGCCGCCGGCTTTGAAGTCGTCAACGAAGCGGCCGTGGATGCCGTGGTTGTGGGGCTCGATCTGGATTTGAGTTTCGAGCGTCTGACTACGGCGTGCCAGGCGATCGTCGGTCACAGGGCGGCGTTCATCGCGCTGCACCGCAACCGGCTGTACCCAGATGCCCTCGGGCGAGTCGCGCCGAGCGTGGGCGCGATCGTCGCCGCTATCGAGTATGCCACGCAGGTTGAGCCGGTCCTGATCGGCAAGCCCAGCCCGGCCTATTTCAAGCAGGCGCTTAACGAGCTCGGCATCCCGCCGGCCGACGTGCTGGTGGTCTCCGACGACCCGCTGTCCGACCTGGCCGGCGCGAAGCGCATGGGCATGCGCGCGGCGCTGGTGCTCTCCGGCAAATACCCGACCGCGGGCGTGCTCGAAAAGCTCCCGCCCGGCGAGCGGCCCGACCTTACCGCGCCGCGCATCGGTGATCTGCTGACGTCGAGCCTGATCAGTCTGGGCTAGCCGCGCGCGTTCCTTTTCACGAGAATCCGCGTTAGTGTAGTGGCGCATCCCGTGCACTGTTTCAATCGGTTTCGAGCCGATTGGTCGAGTTCGCACATGGCGCGGAAAACAGGGTTTACACTGGTCGAAGTGCTGGTCGTGATCGCGGTGATCGCGACGCTGGCCGGGTTGCTGTTGCCAGTGCTGAGCAGCGCCCGCGCCGCGGGTCGGCTGACTGTCTGCGCCAGCAACCTGCGGCAGATCGGTCTGGCTCTGCATGCGTACGCCCACACCAACCGCGGATTTCTGCCCCGCGGTCCGGAACCAGCTCACCCTTTCGATTTCGCGGCCAGCGCCACGGCCACCAATCAGCTTTGGATCGGCGCCGGCTCCGATTCGGGCTATCCCTCTCCGCACCCGCTCCAGTACACCGGCCTGGGGGGCTTGATTGCCGAGACGCTCGAGCGGCGCATCTATTTCTGCCCAACCGACAGCAACTACAACTTGGATCAGGAACTGCCGAAAATCGGGTCCGCGGCCGACGCGTACGGCTCCTATCTATACCGCCAACTGGACCAGCTTCCGCCGGAGGCCGCTGGTCAGCTCGATCAGCTAGGCAGCAACGAGATTGACGGGCAGGTCGTCAAAGTCGAGGCGCTGGCTTTGGACATGAACAGTCTCGGCCCGCCGCCGTTTCATCAAACGAACCACGAGGGACAGGTCGTAAATCTGCTCTTCCGAGATACGTCGGTGCGGAAGTTTCAAAACGAGCACGACATCTTCGCGATACCGGCCAGCGCATTCGCCGACTTCACGCGCATTCCGACCGCGATCGATCAGCTCCTGATTAGCGCGGATTACGCGTACGTGGGGCGCCCGGCAGACGCGCCGCGCCTCACCCAAGACGCAGAGCCGTAGTCCCCACCAGGACACCAAGTCGATTACCTAGTGTGTGCGGGCTTGTAATTGCGTTTCGCCTGCACGAACTTCGCAATCGCGTCCGCCGGCCAGGTATTCAGCACGTCTGCGCGTCGCAGACCGGCTCTTCGGGCCGTCATGACGCCGAACTGCATTTCCTCATATTCGTCGATGCTGTGGGCGTCGGTGTTGATGCAGATCGTTACACCCATTTCGCGCGCCAGCCGGGCGTGCTGATCTTTCAAATCCAGCCGCATGTGCGAAGCGTTAATCTCGAGCGCAGTGCCGCTGCGGGCGGCGGCGCGGCAGACGGCCTCTATATCCAGCGGCATGGCGTCGCGCTTGCCGATCAGGCGCCCCGTCGGGTGGCCGATGACGTTCACGTACGGGTTCTCAATTACGGCCAACGTGCGGCGGGTATTCGCCTCGCGGTCGTGGCCCATTCCGAAGTGTATCGAGGCGATCACGAAATCGAGCTTCGCCAGCAACTCATCGGCGTAATCCAGCGAGCCGTCAGGGCGAATATCGACCTCGGACCCGACCCACACCTTGATGCCGCGCGCCCGCCGCGCCAAACCGCGAATCATCTCGATTTGTTGCAGCAGCCGCTCCGGCGACAGGCCGTTGGCGATCGTGCTGCTGGGCGAGTGGTCGGCGATGCACACGTACGCGTAGCCGCGCGCTCGGGCGGCCGCAATCATTTCCTCGGCCGTGTTGACTCCGTCGCTGGCCGTGGTGTGTACGTGCAGATCGCCGCGTATGTCCGCCAGTTGCAGCAGGTCCGGCGGCGTCTCGCGCAGCTCGAACTCGCCGCGATCCTCGCGCAGCTCGGGCGGAAAACACGGCACGCCCAAAGCGGCGTAAATTTCCTCCTCGGTAGCGGCGGCGATCACGCGCGGCCCCTCGGTCAAGCCGTATTCGTTCAAACTCCAGCCGCGCTTCACCGCCAGCTCACGCAGCCGCACGTTATGCGCCTTGCTGCCGGTGAAGTATTGCCAAGCCGCCCCGAAAGACTCTTCCGGCACGACGCGCAAATCGATCTGAATCGTGCGCCGCGGCTGATATTCCAGCAGCACCGAGCCCTTGGTCCGTCCGGCGGCCGACACGTGCGTGACGCCCGGCATCTGCGTGAAGCCGCGAATCGCGGCCTCCGGGTCATCGGCGACGCACAGCAGATCGAGATCGCCCACGGTTTCGCAGCCGCGCCGCAGCGAGCCGGCCCGCTCCACGCGCCGCACGCCGGGCAGCGCCCGAACGGTTTCGCAGACCGAGTTTGCGATGGCGTGGGCAATGCCCAGGCGGACGCGCCCGGCGCTGCGCTCGATGAACTCGATGCCCTCGCGCATCTGTTGGATGGTCTTTTCGCCGAGCCCTTTGATGCCGCTCAAGCTGCCCGCGTCGATGCACTGCTTCAGCTCGGCCAGCGAGCGTACCTGGCACTCACGCCATAGCAGCGCGATCTTCTTCGGCCCCACTCCGGGGATGTCACGCAATTCGAGCAGCGTTTCGGGTATTTCGCGCGTAAGCTCATCGCGCGCCCGTAGGCGGCCGGTGCTGAGCAATTCCTGAATCTTGTCGGCCGAGGACTTGCCGACGCCGGGCAGCTTGGCCAACTCGCCGCGCTGCGCGATTTCGTTGATGTCAACCGCGAGGTCGTTGATCGTACGCGCCACGCGACGGTAAGCGTTGACCCGAAACACGTCCGCGCCCTGGATTTCCAGTAGGTCGGCGACGTCTTCGAAAACCCGGGCTACCTCGGTATTGGTCATACTGGCTCCGCCGGCCGGCTAACGCCCCCTGATACTTGCCGGCCCGCCTGCGAACCAGCGACTCGCCGGCTCGCCTACGGATCTGATACTAAGCATCCGTATTAAGCACTGGCAAGGCCCGCAGCGGCGCCCCCGGCGTGGCGCGCTAAACGCCGGGATTAATTCTAGAGGTCTAGCGGCGGCTTACCGCGAACGCGCGCCGCGGATCCTGCCCTTCTGCTTTTCTGTTCCTGTCGTTTTCCGCTCGGCGCGCGTGGTTTGCTGCAGCGCGGCCGGCGGGGGCTTCAGGGTAGCCGCCGTGGTAGCCACCCCGGCGCTTGCGAGCAGCGCCAGGATTGTTCCCATCCACTCGAACGGCGCCGAGCGGGCGCGCGTTGCGGCGAATTCCTGCCGGGCGTCGCGCGTGAATTCATCGTATGTTTGCGCTCTGGCGCGCTCTTGCGGAGGCAATTCGGTCAAATACGCTTCGTAGTCAATCCGTGCGGCGGGCTCGAAAAAGTCAACCCAAGCGCCGGGCCGCAGTTTAATCCAATGCGGCCACGTGATTTGCGCCATCATGACCAGCGCCAGAATCACGACAGTCGGCACAAAGCGCGCATACAGCACCGCCAGCATTATCAGGAACGGTAGCACCAACACCAAATAGCGCTCGTGTACGCGCGTCGGCAACATCATGAAGGCCAGCAGCGACAGCACGGTCCATATCAGCAGTCCGCGCGGCTCGCGCCTCCAGCGGATCAGCACCCCTACGAACCCCACCGCCAAGGCAATTAGAAGGAAGGTTCGGCCCCAGACGTCCTTCGTGAGCCCAAGCCAGGTCAGCGTCGCTGACTTCGTGGTGCCCAGCAATGCGTCCACATACCAGATGTTGAACGCGCTAAGCGTGGTATACGGGGCGGCGTGGAAGAAATTCCCGATATAGCTGAGTTTCAGCCAGGCCCACCCGCTGTGAAGCATGAAAGGCAGCGCGCAGAGTCCCAGCACCGCGCCCGCGATCAGCCCCGAGAGCAGCACTTTGATGGGCTGCCGGCTGGTCAGCAGCACCAAACCCCACAGCGGCAAGAATAACACGGCTTGCGGCTTGAGCCCGGCCGCTATGCCGTAGAGCACGCCGGCGAGAATCCAGCGCTGCCGCAGAATGGCCCACAGCATCCATACGGCCGGCGCCAGCACCCAACTGTCAACCTGCCCCCAAACGAGCGAGTCATACCACAAAGGCGGCGCCAAGAGGACCGCCGCGTACGTCCAAAACGCGGCCCGCCCCGGCCGGAAGTGGGCGACCGTCGCAGCGCAGCCCCAGGCCAACAGAAAGTCGGCGAGGATTGTCCAGCTTGAGAAGATCGCGTGCGAGAGCCAAGTGTTAATCAGGCGCTCCGGGCTGAGCACTTTGAACACCAGCCCCGAGACATAGAGCAGGTACACGGATAGGGGCGGATAGTTGCACCAGTCCCGCTGCTGCTCCTCAGTGCGGACAAAGCTCCGCGTTTGGGCGTCCCAAACCTGTATGTCGTGCTTGGGCGGCGGCCCGTCATAGACGGTAAGTAGGCCGTAGTCGGTGGCGAGGATTGCCCAGCGGACGAACAGATCGTGATCGCGGTGATAGCCCCAAGCCGGACTGACAGGTATCAGTGCAGCCCGCAGCGCCAGCCCCGCCAGCGACAAGGCGACCCAGTAACGCACACGCACCGCTTCGTCCCCACGGCTCAGCAAAGGCCACATGCTATCGGGAACCCCGAAGATTGGCCATCGCCCGCGGCGTCCCTCAATTGCCCAACGCGGCCAGCCGTGCGCGAGCCTGTGCATGGCCGGGTTCGAGTTGGAGAATTGTGCGATATTCCGCTGCCGCCTGCTCAAACAGGTTTTGCCGCTCAAGCTGCATGGCCAGACGCAAACGCAGTCGCGCATCGCCCGGGGCGCATTGCACCGCGGCGCGCAGCTCGCGCAGCGCCTCGTCCGGCTGCCCCGTCTTGCTCAGGGCCTCCCCCAGATTGCTATGTGCCAGGGCGAAATCGGGCTGCGCCTGAACGGCGGCCCGGTACTGCGCCATGGCCTCGCCCAAGCGCCCCGCTTTTTCCAACGCCACGCCATAGTTGTTTAGCGTGAGCGCCAGGCCGGGTTGAACGCGTAGCGCGGCCTCGAAATGTGCGAATGCTTCGGTGAACTGTCCTTGATCCGTCAAAGCCAGGGCGAGGGCGTTGTGCGTCAGCACCAGAGTGTCATCCAGCTCCAACGCCTTTCGATACTGGGCAACGGCGCCGGCTGTGTCGCCGCGCGCCGCTAGGGCGGAGCCAAAGTCGTGGCGCAGCCGGGCTACGCTTGGCGCAAGTTCGACGGCCGCCCGGTATTCCTCCAGCGCTTCGTCCAAGCGGCCCTCACGTCGCAGAAGGTACGCCAAGTGCCAGTGCGGCTGGACGGCGCGCGGCGAGATTGTCATCGCACGCCGGTGCAGCGACTCACTATC